>SMTZ1_10009873_pt1 | contig 10326 bp, 7 predicted proteins | sample DeeMarSWOR136_30_FD_25667 | JGI IMG/M metagenome (IMG submission 25667) | reverse complement strand
TTTTCGATTATTTCTTATTGAATATATTATAAATTTTTTTAAAAAAAAATTGGTAAAATTATGAATATTATAATTTCTGAAGAAGATTCGAATTATATGTATGACTTTGTTCATAAAATTATTGATGAAATTGGACCAAGAATGTCCTGTAGTTTACAGGAAGCAGAAACAGCTGAAATTATTAAGAATGAGCTTGAAAAAACCTGTGATGATGTTTCCGTGGAGGGATTTACCTGTCATCCAAAGGCATTTTTAGGTTGGATTAAGTTGGATATGGTTATGCTTGTAATATCGATTCTCCTTTATTTTATTAGTCAATTATTTACAGAACAGATCTGGCTATTAGTTATAGCAATATTATCCTTTATTCTTGTATTTATACCGTTTTTAATTATGTGGGAAGAATTTTTTAATTATAGAGAGTTTATTGACCCACTATTTCGTAAACGATCCTCACAAAATGTTATAGGTAAATTCAAGCCCAAAGGTGAGCTAAAGAGAATTATTATTTTTTCAAGTCATATGGATACCGCAGTTGAATTCAAATTGATGAAACTTTTGGGATGGAAATTTATACCTATAGCCTTTGGAGTAATTTTTCTTATGCTACTGTGGTTGATTCTTTCATTTTTCCATTTAACCTTAATCATAATAGGATTCATTAGCCTGAAAACAATTTTCCTGAATATTATGATTTGGGCTTTTATTATTGGTAGTCCTTTTATTATTCTATTATACTTTTTTGTACCACGGGGAGATAAGGGGAATGTTGTACCGGGAGCTGCGGATAATCTTAGTAGTTGTTCAGTTATTCTAGGAATGGGACGATATCTAAAAAAAAATAGAATCATTATCCCACCCAACACTGAGATAAGATTAATTAGCTTTGGATGCGAAGAGGTTGGTTTAAGAGGGGCATATCGGTATGTAGAAGCTCATCAAAAAGAACTAAAGAAATATGATACTCTTGTTGTAAATATGGATGGACTTGAAAAACCCGATCATATTTATATAATAGAATTCGAACCTACTACAAGAACATGGCACTCCGAGGAAGTTATTCAAAAATTATCAGAAGCAACAGAAACAGTAAATATTAAAGCAAAAAAAATGGGGTCAGGGAAATTAGAGAAAACATTAGGGCGCTTAACTGGAGGATCTGATGCTGCTGCTTTTTCTAAAGCAGGTATCAAGGCAGGATTCATAAATGCTGCCGATTGGAAAAACCGTTCGAGTTATTATCATCAATCTGGAGACACTCCTGACAAAATTGAAAAAGGAACATTAGAAGCGGTTTTAAAAGTCATAATTGCTTTTTTGATAAACGAGTCTAAATCAAAATCATAATTTTTTATAATTTTAATTCTTTTAACAATTAAATTTCATTTAATTTTATATATTTGGTTATATATTAGGAGATATTTATGGAAATTGAAATTTCTAACGAAGATTCTGATTATATGTATAGTATCATACAAAATGTAATTGATAAATGTGGACCCCGAATGCCGTGCAGTCCTCAAGAAGCCAAGAGTGCAGAGATCATTAAAAAAGAACTTGAGGAAACATGTAATGAGGTAAATATTGAAGCCTTCAAATGTCATCCAAGAGCTGCTCTAGGGTGGATAAGAATAGTAATTTTTCTTGTTCTAATGTCGGTTTATTTATTTTTATTAATAAAATTATTTCAAGAATCATTCTGGGCATATTTTTTATCTGTTTTATCATCATTATTCATATTTTTGGGAATTTTAATTGCTTGGGAGGAGTTTTTTTGTTATAAGGAATTTATTGATCCATTATTTAAAGAAAGAGACTCACAAAATGTCATAGGTAAGATAAAACCTACAGGTAAAATTAAAAAAATCATAATTTTTTCTGGACATCATGATAGTGCCTTACAATTCAATCTTTTAAGGTATTTAAAACATGGATATGTAATAGTAATTTTTATAGGTCTAGGTATTTTCTTTTTTTGGTTTCTAGCGTCATTAATTTACCTCATATTAACTATCTTCACATTTGTATTAGATTTTGCTATAATCTATCAAATTTTCTTTAATATAGCAATTTGGTTAGTAATAATTGGGATTATACCAATAACATTTTTATTTTTCTTTGTAACTCCAGGAAAAAAAGCTAACAAGGTTCCCGGCGCAGTAGATAACTTAAGTGCAGTTGCTATTATACTAGCTATAGGGAGATTTCTTAAGAATCATAAAGAATTAATACCTAAAAATACAGAAATAAGGTTAATTTCATTTGGCTGTGAAGAAGCTTTTTTAAGGGGTGCCTATCGTTATGTAGAATCGCATTTAGAAGAATTGAGAAATTATGATGCTGAATGTGTTAATCTAGACGGAATCCAAAGTATAGATTATCTCACATTTCCAGATAAAGAACCAACAACTAGAACGACACATAGCGAAGAAGTTGTTCAAAAGCTTATTAAAGCGGCTCGATCAGTTGATGTTAAAGTAAAAGTTGCTAGCTTAGGAGGAGGAAACTTTCTTGAAAAAATTGTGGGGCTAGTGAGTGGCGGTACTGATGCTGCTGCTTTTTCAAAATCAAATATCAAGGCGAGTAGCATCACAGCTTTTAATTTGTCAAAAATGATTAGTTTTTATCATCAAGAATTTGATACTTTAGATAAAATAGAAAAGGGAGCATTAGAAAATGCTTTGAAGGTATGTCTTGGATATTTAATTAATGAAATAAAAAAGGAAAAAAAATAAAAAAGAAATATGTGTTAATTATTCACTTTTTTTTTGATTATTAATCTTGTTAGGCCAATTAAAAGAATCATCGGAACTACACCAATACCTAGTACTAGAAATAAACCTAAATTTAGATAAGTAGAAATTGAAAGTACAACGGGAAGTATAAATAATTGCCCAACCGCATCTAATATGTAATGAGATATTATAGTTGGAAGTAAACTTTTTGTTTTAATGTAAATATAAGCAAAAGCAAATCCAAGGCAACTCGCATAAATTATCTGCATAAGATTTAGGAATAAATCTGCACCGAGTACTAAATTTGTTAAATGGAAAAGACCAAAAAGTAGACCATTTAAAATAATGGAGGTTGTATTTGAATATTTCTTTAATTGCAAATTTAAAATAACTCCTCTAAATGCTACTTCCTCCCATATACCAGCTATTAGCATTAAAATAAAGTAAAACCAACCTAGACCAGTCACTACACTTGGATTTCCAAATATAATATTCCAATCTAAGAACCATGTCCCGAATAGATTGCCAACTAAGATTATACTTCCGCCAAATATTACAAGACTACTAACTCCAATTAATATATTACGCCAGAGGGGTTTAACCCTACTTAATCCAATTGTCTGAGAAAAATCTTTAAAAGATTCTTTCTTTGGAAGCTTTAAACCACGAGGAACAACCAATAATAATAAAAGCGCAATTAAGCCAAAATTTATACTAAATTCCAAAAACAAAATTTCAACGTAAGGAAGGTTAAATATAAAAGGTAAAAAGAGAAACAAAACTAATTCTATAGGTATTACTAAAAGACCAAAGCAAAAATATAAAATCATCAAAGAAACGGCTCCAACATTTACATGTTCTCTTAGAAAACCTCCTGTAACATAATTCCTTATTTTTTCTTCTTTAGGAAACATTCTGGTAAATATAAATATCAGTGTTGTTAAACTTATAATACCAATTATTCCCATAACTATTATAGTAATTGTTAACCCGAATAAAACTATCAGAATAATTCCAGTTATTAAAATTGTTATATATATGGCTACTTCAGCTAATATCATACTGATCCATTTTATAACTTTATGCCGTTTGTTTAATTCCTCGAGTATGTATTTAAATTTCATTTGACCAAATAGTTTAACCTTCATTTCGAACATAAAAAGTAATATCGTCCAGGCTATGGGTAGAGTTACTAAAAGTAGCAAAATTACAATAATTGATTTCAAAAGGATTGTGAGTACTATTGATGTCAAAATAAGAGATAGCCCTTGAATAGCTAACATTAACAATATTTTAGCTTTTGCTTGATCTCGTGGAAGAATTGGTAATGATGCTACAGTAGATGAGCCTGATTCTTCAAGATTCAGAAATCCCATAATTAACATAGGTGGAATGAATAGATAAACACCAAGAATAATCGACCATAATATTAATATCCCCGTTGTTGATGTAATTTCCATGGCAATCGGCATTTGCATTGTTAAAATCAGTATTAAGGGGTAAAAAATAGGGAAAAAGATAAACATAAATGATTGGATATCCCGAGTAGATGATATAATATCTTTCCGTATATATGCTTTAATCGTTGAAATAGGCTTTACTTCAACTTCAAGATCTCTTTTTTTTACTTTTTCTGTTTTAATTTCTGTTGAAATTGCGCTATGTAGTGCTCGCTGAGCATATTTAAACAAACCCCATACCAATAATAAAAATAAAGCAAAACCAGTAAGCGAACTAAGTATTAAACCCCAATGCCATGGACCAGGGATAGTAATTAATGATATTAAATATGCGGGAGCAAAAGGGTATGGAATTACTCCTAAAATAATTATCAAAATAATATTAGGTTCTGCATTTACAAAAACGTTAAAAAGTTGTTCAACCGCTCTTATTCCCATGCTAAAAATAAAACTACTTGTAAACATTATGACAAAGTATGCAAGCATCGTCAAAGTTCTAACTAAACCTGCTCTTTTTGATACTGTTTTCGATTCTGAAAAAAGGAAACTCAACTTTTCCCCAATGATCACTAAGATACTAAAGCTAAATATAACATTAAAGAAAGAAACTAATAGTGATCCCAAGAAAAACAAGAAATTTTGAGTTATAATTAGCATAATAATTGGAAAACCTACCATTAATACTATTAGGGGAATATCAAGATTGCGAAATATAGTCATTATACCAATTTTTTTCAAATTTTTCTTAGATAAAGGAAGAGTTTGCATCCACTTGAATGAATTGCCTGACATGAAAGAACTAGTTGAAATCATACCAAACATTAACGAATAAAGAACTGTTAATCCCAAATAAAGCGTTAATGCGAGCGATGATACAAAAAAGAGCGTATTTATCGCATAAGTTCCTTGAGTAAGATAACTATTAATTTCAAAAAAAATTGCTAATGGAAGAACAGGTAAAACTAGAAAAAGAAAAGCAAATACGAGTTTCAGTGCTATAAATTGAGTTTTAATATAATTCTTGTTTTTTTTAAATTTTTCAATAAGCCTTGCTTGATGTGCACCCGCACTTGCTATTTGACTCTCCATTAAAATTTCATAGCACGTATATTTTGAAAGGCTGTAATATTTTAACTTCTCTTCTTCCATTATTAGAGCCCCTATTTATAATTCTTTTTAAATGATGATCTTAGTCTTTCTACGATCTCAATTACAGATGTATCTTGCTCAGTTAAACGTAGAAATACATCCTCTAAACTCGCACCAATTTTATTTGCTTGTTGACGTAATTCTTCCATAGTACCAATACCAACCATTTTACCTTTGTTTATGATTCCTATTCGATCACATAATTCCTGTGCAATTTCCATAATATGAGTTGAAAATAGTACGGATCCTCCATTTTGTGTATGAAGCTCTAATATAGATTTGACAACTCTTACAGATTTCGCATCTAGACCTGAAATTGGCTCATCTAAAATAAGTAAATCTGGTTCATGGAGTATTGCAGCAATAATTTGCAATTTCTGTTTATTACCATGAGATAAAGTAGCAATTAATTGATCATAATACTCAATTGCTTCCAAACTCTCTAAATATTCTTTTGCAAGTTCGGTAGTTTTTTGTTCGTCTAATCTTCTTACAGATGCTATAAAATTAAATAGATCTTTTGGTGTTAAGGATTTGAAAATAAGAGGTTCCTCACTTACATAACCAATCCGACGTTTTATTTCAACTTCATCACGTTCGGGATTCATTCCAAATACACTCATTTCACCTTCATCTGGTTCAAGTAAGCCTAATAAGAGTTTTATGGTAGTAGTCTTACCTGCACCATTAGGGCCTAAAAGACCAAAAACCTCACCTTGTTGAACAGTAAAAGAAATCCCATCTACTGCTTTAACATCACCAAAAAATTTCTTTAATCCATTAACTCTAATTATTTCATGATTTAACATTATATTTCATTAAAATCGATAATTTTTCATAAGTTTATTGATAAAATTAATATATATTTCTTTATATATTTACATATAATACTATATTTAAATGTTATGCAAAGATTTAGATCATGGAGAAAGATGGCTCTATCTATAAATGACCAATATTTAAACAATATATATGTCTATATATTTCAATTATAAATATCGGACTATACAAAATTTAAAGCTAAGAATTTGTATGATCTCTCTTTTGGTTAACTATTACTATAATAGAGACAATAATCAGAATTGTACCAATTAAATGGAAAACTGTAAAAATCTCTCCAAGAATAATAGTAGCAAATATCGCCGAAGCTATAGGCGTCGGTGCGAACAAAGTAGTTGCTTTTGAAATATCCAAGTAAGAGAGTGTTAAATACCAGCATACTAATCCTGATCCATAAACTGCCCCCATTGTAAAAAAAAACAATAAATTTTTAGGTTCGATAAAAAGACTTAAATCTGGAGTAAAGAAGATCAAGTAAGTGGATATTAGGAACACTCCTGATATAATATTTCTAATAAACACCATTTGTATTGGTGTGGCATCATTTCTACTAAAAATTGGTTTAGTTAAAGTATGACCCACCATCCATAAAAAAGTAATTATTAATAATATTCCAACTCCAATCAAAATAGTATTGCTAATATCAAGTAAGGTAAAAAAATGAGTAATGCTTATTGTCAATCCAAAAAATAGAACACATGAAAAAATAATTTGCAGTTTTGTTATTCTTTCTTTTAATATAAGATAACCCAAAATTATTCCAAAGAAAACAGTAGTTTTTTGTGTTAAAGAACCATTTATTGCACCCGCTAGATCATATCCAATAAAAAAAAATACTTGGTTAATACTAAATAAAAGACCAATAAAGACCAACAACAAAAGGTTTTTCTTCCAATTTATTAGAAAATGAAATCTGTTATTCTCGTTTGTTTGATTATTCATTTTTTGCTTATTTAAATTCATAACTTTTAATTCAACTAACATTATAATTAAAAAAATTAAAGCTTCAACTAAACAAGTCATGGCTCCTGAGAGATATGCATCAACAGAACTGGGTCTTAAAAGAGCAACTATTGGTTGTAGTCCAACAAAAATTATTCCTACAAAACCAGTTATCAGCCCTTTCTTAACACTTTTATCCAATGTAATTATGAATAATTATTAACCGTTATAAAGTTTTATTCTGAACAAATTTATTATTATAGACTTTGAGTTTTTTCATGATATTATGAATTAGCATCTCAAAAATGGCTATTTATATAACTAAATTAAATCCATATTTTAATAAGTAAAATTTAATTGATTAGGAAAATTTAAAGAAAAAACCTATTTTGATGAATGGATGTGAATCATAATTTCTGACAATTATGCTATTAAATCTGAAGAACTTACTAAAAAATTTGGTAATCTTGTAGCTGTTAATAATTTGAATTTAAAAATCCCTTATGGTAAAACTTATGGCCTATTAGGTCCTAATGGAGCAGGTAAAACGACAACAGTAAGGATGTTAAACGCAATAATTTCCCCTACAGCAGGGACTGCAGAAGTGGTGGGATTTAATATTATTACTCAAAGTAAACAAGTAAAAATAAATTGCGGTTTTTTACCAGAATCCCCTGGTTTGTACCAAAAATTAACAGCAAAAGAATTCTTAGAATTTGTAGGTGAGCTATATTATTTACCTAAAGATGTAATTTCCTCCCGTATTGAAGAATTATTAGAGATTTTCGAGTTAGAGGGAAGGGAGAATGATCTCTTAGAAGGTTATTCAAGAGGTATGAAACAAAAAGTATGTTTATGTGCAGCCCTTATCCAAGATCCAAAAATCATTTTTCTAGATGAACCAACTTCCAATTTAGATCCCGCCGCTGCAAGAATGGTTAAAGATCTTATATCTGAATTAGCTAAAAAGGCTGATAAGACTATTTTTATATGTACACATCTTCTTGATGCTGCTGAAGAATTATGCGATTTAATTGGAATTATTGATAAGGGCGAATTGAAAGTTGAAGGTACCCCCAAAGAAATAATTGATTCTGTGGGGGCAAAAGATTTGGAAGATGCTTATTTAAAAATCATGGGTGTTACTAAAATTGAAGATCTATTAGCTTGGAGAGAAGATGTTCCAGACAATCTGGAAAAAGAGAATCAAAAGAAAAAAAAGAAAAAATAAAAAAAATTGAATAAAACCGTAATTTCTTTGTTGACCTATATAAAAAGGAGTTGATTAAAAATGAGTCTTTGGAAAACAATAGCAAAAAATGAGCTTAAACTTAGAACCAATAAATTCAGAAATCATAGAGTATTATTTTTCATCATCTTATACTCTTTTTTGATATTATGGGCTTTTTTATTGGCTCCAATACTTTTTGATTTATTTATGCCAACTTTAGTGGAAACTATCCCAGAAATTAATTCAGCTGTAGCTTTAATTATTGAATATGTGTTGATGGCTGTTTTTTTATCAATTTTTATTTATCCTTTGAATAGTATATACAGAAAAACTGAAATTGGATTTAAAGAAATCATCTTAGCTTCACCAGCTACTGCAGGAGATATATTCATAGGTGAATTTATAGGAAGATTACCAATTTTTTTAGGAGGAATTTTAGTATTTACCCCTATTATAATAGGATTACTTAACCCAGTTTTTAATTTGAACGTAATACAATCCATCGTAATTTATGGGTGTATTTCGGGATTAATCATTTTTGCAGCTTTATTAGGTTCCATTGTTGCAGCTTGGTTAGAGCATAAAATAGCTAAAAGTGAACGTGCAAGAGATTTAGGAAAGATCTTACTATTTTTACTTTCTATAGTGATGGTGGCGATTATTTATACTTTACAATTTCTTTTTAGTTTTCTTTTAAATAATCCCCAATTAAGAAATTGGCTAATATTTTATCCTTCTTTATGGTTTTCTAATATATTCTTATATCTTATCGAGCCAGCTTTGTTAAGTAGATATATTTTAAATATATGGTCTAGCTTAGCTCTTGTTATCATTATTCCTCTTGTTACTCTTCTAATAGCTTATAAAAAGGCTGATTCCTTTTTTACAGTAGAAGGAGGTATCGAAAAAATATCTTCGGTTATTGAACGAGAAAATAAATTCTATAAATTAATTAGAAAATCAACTGGACATAAATGGGAAGGGTTGATTATTACTCAAACTAAAGAATTTTTGAGAAGACGTGAAAGCATTATGAAGATTGTGTACTTGGGAGGATGGTTTATTGTTTGGAAGTTATATTTTTGTTGGTTCAAAAGATCTTATCTGGCTGTATAAGAGGAGTCCTCGAAATATTCATGCGTTAGTTTATTCATATCTCTTAGCAATGTTCATATTTAATATATTAATGGCATTAGGATTAACTATTTTCTTTGCTTACTTTCTCAAATTCGATCTTTTTACAATTATATTTTTCTTCTGTTTTTATCTAATAAATAGTGAAGTTGTAATTTCTCAGGCGGTTGGAATTCAATGCTTAAATCCTTCTTTTGAGGAAAAAGGAAGCACTATGACTTCAAATAATCTGATGCTAATGGTGCTTCAATTTGTACCTTTTCAATTTGTTTTTCTATTTATTATTCTAGCATTCCCAATTCCATCATCTCCATTATTAGCAAAGTTCCACTTTCTTTTACCTCTATTATTAATTTCAATGGGAATAGCTATTCCATTATTATTTGCTGGTTTAAAAAAATTAAGTAAAATTGAGTAGATCACAATAGAAAATCTTATGTAAACAGTATTTATTTTCCAATAGTACTTATTTTAAGGCTTTTTCGGCAATTTTTTCTAACTCTATTGCTAATTTATCATCAATAGGTTTTATAGAAGATTTTTCTAATAGTTTTTTTGATAAATCTTTTGCTCTCTTTCTCGCTGATTTTGACCCTATGTCTTTCCATGAATCTCTTGTCATTCGATCTATAATAATACTAGGAAAAAATAATTCCTTTCTAAAATATTTTAAAGTTGATGGATGTGATAATAATTCTTCTTTATCTTCATAATCACTTAAAATATTTGATGCAAATGGAGCTCCATAATCCTCTACACCTTTTAATAACCTCTTAACCATTCCTGCAATTTCGTTATCAATCATTAATTTTTCAATACTTTGCGTAGATTCAAA
>SMTZ1_10008882_pt1 | contig 10326 bp, 8 predicted proteins | sample DeeMarSWOR136_30_FD_25667 | JGI IMG/M metagenome (IMG submission 25667) | reverse complement strand
ATTAAATTTATCAGCAAAAGCCTGAAGCTGTATCGAGACGGGATCAAGGGGAGGCCATGGCCCCGCCAACCGTAAAACTTTTGCCTTTTCAGCTCCAGATTCTGAGCTGAAAGAAACAAGGAATCCTATTACTAAGAAAACTGCGAGTATTATCGATAGTTTTTTCATTTCACCTTCCTCCTTTTCTCAAAGTATGGACATCTTCTCACGAAAGCCGAATATGTCGATGCCCCGCACGGTTAATGAGGGGGAGATCTTTGGTTAGCGCTAACACAAAAATCCATATGATACTACATTCCTCATATGTGATGCATAGAGGAGTATCGTACAGTTACATCGTATATCAGGGTTCAACTCACTCCTTCGGGATGACAATAGTGGAATTGAGTTTATATGTCAATAAATAATCTACTGGAGTTACCGGACTTTTCTAAGGAGACTCCGTTGTTTCTGAGCATAATCTGCTTTATAAGTGAGTACTGATTAAAGATAATTTACAAATCGGATGTTGCTCGGGTTCCCTGGAGCGAACATAAAAGAATCTTGGCTAACCATTCTTGATGGCTTCGTAAAAAGTCCAACTTCCGTTCGACAAGCCGTTCGACAAGCTCACGGTCCTGAGCGAGGTCGAAGGACTCACGGTCCTGAGTAAAGCCGAAGGGCTGCGTTGCGCTGCATCCTTCATCACTGCAGCGTACTATAAGTACGCCTCATTCCTCAGGATTTGCGCGCCTTGAATTTGGAGCTTTTTCCTTTGCCATCGAATTTTGACTTTATACGAGATCATCATTCTTAGTGAAGCGAAACGGCCGTAAACCCAATGTTTGAGCCCGAAGGGTGAGTTTTGGGTTTGCAGTGAAGCGAACTCTAGAATGGTCCAAAATTCTTTTCAGAGAGCGAAAGGGAATCCGGGTAACAGACCGCATAGGATTGAAATGACGAAACAGTGGAGTCACCTCCTGAAAAATTTTTTATCCAATAAAATCAAATAATGATAAAGATATCCCTCTTAAAACTCAGGAAACTCCGGATAATCTACCTCATGATGTCGTGATTGTTTGTTTAAGACTGCATGGGATTGAGAGGAGTGTTCTTTGTAGGGATATTGGGGAAGGACTGTTTGCTCGTTTTTTTCCGTTTTTCATGAGCGATAATTCGATAATAACCGTAATAATTGATAGATCCCCATAAATGTTTCTGGGATATGAGTCATTTCCTCTTGGGAACATGATGCCCGGATAATCCCCTCAAGGCGGACACGTTCCACGGGCCAGGTTCTCAAAGGCCTTCGTGCAAGAAAGCCTATTGCATAACAAAGATTTCCTCTCTATACTTCTCTATACTTCCGGATTATCGCTGGTTTCCCCATTCTATTGCGGTTATACACCAGTCATGAGGTTCAATGCTTCATTCTGTACGGACAAGGAGGGATAGATTATGAAGGTTCTTGGTATCGTTTGCAGTCCGCGAAAGGGCGGCAATACGGAAATATTGATGGAAGAGGCTCTTGCCTCAGCCCGCGAGGCCGGGGCCGAAACCGAAATCGTATTGGTAGCCGGCAAAACCATCGCACCGTGTGACGGTTGCCATAGCTGTTTTGAGACCAGTGTTTGCAGGATCAAGGATGATATGCAACCCATATTTCAGCAAATGGAAGCGGCGGATGCGATATTGTTTGGCACTCCCGTCTACTTCCATAACGTCACGGCGCAGGCCAAAGCCATAATGGACAGGACATTTGTCTTCCTGATGGACATGAGGCTGAAGGGAAAGGTAGCGGCTCCGGTACTGGCGTTAAGGCGGGTGGGTGCCGGTCAGACTCGGAATCTGCTCTATGGCTACTTCGTGGCTCAGGGGATGATACCGGTCCGGGGAGCCATAGGTTATGGCCCGGAAAAGGGTGAGGTCAGGGAAGGGGTGGGAGGCTCACGGGACCTTACCGCTATGGAGGAGGCGCGAAGCGTAGGGACGGATATCGTCCATTTATTACAACGGATTTCATGAGGTTAATATTTCATGAGGTGAAAACCGATACGCTTCAATGGAGTAGGGACGTGCTCTTACCTATTCCGTTTGATAAGAACTCGCTTTTTTGAGGGTAGATGATGGGGAAATAAACTTTCTGGTTCGAGGGTAAGAAATACAATACATCCACATTCTTGCTTGATAACAACAGGAAGTGTTGGTATGGGTGTTGTGTAGCAATGATAAAGTTCTAAAGGCGATAGAAAAAGTCACGAGGCGTGGCATCGGGAAAGCGCTGGCGGATAGGAGAAAGAACGGAGGACATTTCAGATGAACGAGGAACGTTTGCAAACCGATGTTTTGATAATCGGCGGAGGGGCGGCTGGCCTGAATGCGGCCATTACCGCCAGGGAGTCGGGCCAACATGTTCTCATCATGGATAAGGCGGTAATCGAACGGAGCGGCCACAGCGCCGGGGGCATTGACCACTTTTGTGCGTACCTGGAGACAGGACCGGATTGGGATACCCGGGAAGCTTACCTCGATTTAACAGCACACAGCGCCCGCGGGGCAACCGATATCTCGGTGGTCGAAAAGGTGTACTGTGAGGAATTGAAGGGTGCTATCAAGCGTTTCGATGATATCGGTTGCACCCTCAGGAGGCCGGATGGCTCCTTCTTTCGCACCCAGTCCTACGGACAGCCGGGCCCCTGGTATATCAATTTCAACGGGAAAAGGATGAAACCCCTTCTGGCCAAAGGGGCCCGTGATGCGGGGTGCCGGGTTCTGGATAGAGTAGTAACTGGGGATCTGCTGGTCAGGGATGGAGAGGTCTGCGGTGCGGCAGGATTCCATATACGAGAAGGGACCTTTTACGTGATTCATGCTAAGGCCGTACTTCTGGCAACGGGAGGTACCAACCGGCTCTATCAGAATCCAACGGGATTAAGCTTTAACTGCTGGATGTGTCCGGCGAACACGGGGGATGGTGAAGCCATGGCCTTCAGGGCCGGCGCTAAACTGGCAAACGTGGAATACCTGCGAATGACGGTAATACCAAGGGGATTTAGTGCCGCTGGTCTGAACGCCCTCGTTGGTATGGGCGCTAAGCTGGTCAATGGTCGGGGCGAAGAATTCATGGAACGATATGATCCCTTGGGAATGAAGGGTCCCCGCTATAAACTGGTCCAGGGGGTCTTGGGAGAATTAAAGGCCCACAGGGGTCCTGTCTCTGTTGATTGCCGGCACCTGGATCCCGCCGCAATGAGGCATCTTATTACGACCCTTGGATACGACAAAGACACCTTACCGGACTTTTTCGCACAGAAGAACATTGACCTGACCAAAGATCTGATGGAGATCGCTACCTCTGAGGGTATGCAGGGAGGGCCCAGTGAGGTTTGCGGGAGCGGGATCAAGATCAACCAGGACTGTGCGACCACTGTGCCCGGCCTGTTTGCCGCGGGAAACTCGGCAGACCAGTGCCGCTGTCTGCACATGGCCGTCACCAGCGGTATCCATGCCGGGCGCATGGCTTCTGCCTACGCGCGCAGTAGGGTGAATCCCGCGCCAGTATCAGACCGGCAGGTCAATGAAATCCGCGATCGCCTATTCGGCCCCCTAGAAGGGACCGGATCGGTCTCATGGCATGAGTTGGAGGATGTGCTGCAACGCACCTTGGCCGAAGGTATGGGTCCGGTGCGCTCGTTCTGGGGGATGGACAAGGCCTGGCAGAATCTTGATTTGATCGATACATGGAAAGATCAGGTGAAGGTCGGTAATTATCACGATCTCTGTCGGGTTCAGGAGGTCTACAATATGATGACAGTGGCCCGTTGCATGATCAAGGCCGCTTTGTTCCGTCAGGAAAGCCGGTTCGGTCCGTGTCATTATCGCCTCGATTTTCCAGAGACGGACGACAGCAAGTGGCTTGGCCAAATTACGGTAAACAGGGACCGGAAGGGGCAACCCAACACCGAATTTTTCCCCCTTACCTATGATTGAAAGGAGAAAAATCCATGCCGCCGGTCATTGAAAAGGAACTTTGCACGGGATGCGGAATCTGTGAAGATTCATGTCCGTTAGATGTGATCTACATGAACGAAGAAGGGAGCAGACCCATCATCAAGTACCCGGAAGAGTGCTGGCACTGTGGGTCCTGCCGCCAGGATTGCCCAGAGGAGGCCATTACCATCCGATTCCCTTTGCGGATCATGGTTAGCGCTGGCATTATTCCCTATTGAGGGAAATACCTGTTTCATGGTATCAAAGACAACCTTTAAATTGCCTGTCATATCTCCTTTCCGTCGCCTCTGAGGATTACCGCGTTGGCAATGCTGTGGGGGAAATTCTCCCTCAGCAAATATGTTCCCCTCGATAAACTGAAGGGCTTACGGCTGAAATACTATCTTAAGGAAGCCACCCCGGGTCGGACTTTTGGTAAGTATCAACAAATTTGGATCGGTAGCCTTAGCGTGACCATGCTGTAAAAGTACGATGGTTTTCACATACCGGATAACCCTTTCTTCATACATTTCCTCCAGTCCGTGCATACTTATTTTCTATTGCCAGGGATCATGGTTTTCGATATTGTCCCAACTATTATATAGGAATTTTATGATGTGGAAAGCCTTCATGGAGGTGTTATGGATATGTTTGATCCCAAAGAAAGGTTGACGAAGTGTGTTTCCACCCGGGAACTCGAACGACGCTGGGCTTTGGTCCGCGAGGTAATGCGCGAACGTAAGGTTGACTATCTGTTGATGCGCAATGAGGAGGAGTTCCTCGGAGGATACGTCAAATGGTTTAGCGACTCTTCGGCGCGTCACAGCTATCCCTTCACGGTTATTTTCCCCTGCGAAGATGAAATGACCCTGATTACCTCAGGGCCTTTTCCACCGGGTGAGCCTTCTCCCCCACAATGGGCCACCCGAGGTGTTAAGCAAAGATTGAGCGCGCCCTACTTTCCCACCGCATATTACACCCACACCTATGATGCGGCCCTGGCTGTGGGGGTTCTGAAGGAAAAGAAAGATGCCGCGATCGGTCTGGTCGGCAGGTCCTTCATCCCGATCAATTTTTACGAATATCTGGTGAAATCCCTGCCAGGTGCCAGGTTTATTGATATGACGGAACAGATCGACCATCTGAAGGCGGTGAAAAGCAAGGAAGAGATCGAGTTAATCAAGGCAACCGCTACACTGCAGGATGAGGCAATTGAAGAAATGCGGGAAAGGATCAGGCCTGGAATGAGGGATTTTGACGTCTATAACGAGGCCCGCCATTCCGTAACAAGGAGAGGGAGTGAACAACAGCTTATCCTGGTCTGTTCGGCGCCAAGGGGAGTACCCGCTTCATTTCAGGTCCGCCGCTTTCAGAATCGGGTTATCCAGGAAGGCGATCAGGTCTCGCTCTTGATTGAGGTCAACGGACCTGGAGGTCTCTATACGGAAATCGCCCGCATATTCTCTATCGGGCAGCCCTCTCAGGAATTGGTGGATGCTTTTTCCTATTCGGTGGAGGCACAGGAACACACGCTCAACCTTATCAAACCAGGCACTAATCCCGGGGAAATTCTTGCAGCTAACAACGAGTTTCTGGGGCGGAAGGGATATAAGCCCGAACTGCGCCTCTATGCCCATGGTCAAGGGCATGATCTGGTAGAAAGGCCGCTATTCCTCAAGGACGAAACCATGACCCTCAAAGAGGGTATGAACATCACCGTTCACCCGGCGGCCGCGACCGACACGGTCTGGGCAACAGTCTGCGACAACTATATTATTGGTCCCGACGGCCCTGGAGAATGTCTCCACAGGATGCCCAAGGATATCATCGTTATATCATAAAAGAGGGGAAACGGGTAAATATATACCGTAAGTGTTAATATATACTGTAAGGGTTAATATATACTGTAAGTGTCAATATATACCGTAAGTGTCAATACATACCGGGAGTATGGGTATTACATCATACTGGGGAGGAAGAGGGAAAGTTGGGGGACGGCTATCAGGAGAGCTATGTGGCATACATCAGCAATGAGGAAGGGGACTATCCCCCTGAATATGGTATACATGGGAACGTCCGGCGCTACTCCTTTGATGACAAACACATTCAGGCCAACGGGGGGAGTTATCAGTGCCATCTCACACATTCTCACGATAATGATTCCAAACCAGATCGGGTCAAAACCAAGCTTTTCGGCTACCGGATAGAAAATGGGGGTGATGAGGAGAATCATTGCTGGCGCATCAATAACAGTACCAAGAAAGAGAAGGAAGACCAGTATGAAGATAAGAATAACGTATCTGTTCATCTCAAGTCCGACTATAGTATCTGCTATCGTAAAAGGAACCCTGCTTATGGCAAGGAAATAGCCCAGGATAAGGGCACCTAATACGATAATAAGTATCATTGCTGTATTCCTGAGTGTTTCAAACAGACTGTCCCTGAAGGCCTTCCTGTTAAGCTTTCCTCTTAGAACTGCGGAAAGGAAGGCTCCGAAAGCGCCTACTCCAGCCGCCTCCGTGGGAGTGAAAACACCGAAGTAGATCCCTCCGAGAACGAGGAAAAAGAGAAGCAAAGTGATCCATGTATTCTTGAGCGATACGATCCTCTCTCTCCAGCTTGAGCTGGTTCCCGGCGGACCTAATTGGGGATTGATCCTGCACATGATGAATATGGTGATTAAATAAAACACAGCTTCGAGCACGCCCGGGATAAAGCCCGCAAGAAAAAGCCTGCCTATGGATTGCTCGGCTATAATACCGTAAACAATGAGGCCCACACTGGGGGGTATCAAAATCCCGATGGTGCCGCCGGCTGCCACGGAACCGGTAGCCAATGCCGGATCATAATTGTATCTATTCATCTCCGGCAAGGCCACCGTACCCATGGTGGCCGCCGTAGCGGTACTGGAACCACTGACAGCGGCAAAGCCGGCACAACCACCTACGGTAGCCATCGCCAGGCCGCCACGCAGGTGTCCTAGCCATCGATAAACCGTAGTATATAAGTCTTTGCTCAGTCCGGCATGAAAGCAGAATGCCCCCATGAGGATGAAGAGAGGTACGACACTGAAGTCGTATGAGGCAAAAGTTCTGTAGGGGACTGTTGTTAGCACGCCAAGCGCGGAATCAAACCCCCGAAGATAGGCGAAACCAGCAAAACCCACCATCCCCATAGCGATACCGATAGGCATCCCTAAAAACAGAAAGAGAAAGAGAATGATTATGCCGATAAATCCAACGGTAAGCGGTGTCATCTAGTCACAACCTGAGAAAGATATTCCAGAAAATCCGTAAGAATCACCAGAGTAAACATGAGACTGCCCAGGGCTAGCGCGGCTATGAAGGGAAAAGTGGGTATGAGTAATACGGCGGATACCAGGTTACTTTCAAACATAAGCCGTATATATTTAATACTCTGCCATGTCACTAATGAAAAAAAGGCGAAGCTAAGAAAATAGGTAATACAATTAAGAATGGCTTGGACTCTGGGTGAAAACCGCGAGGTCAGTACCTCTACGCTAATAAGACCTTTTACTAAAGCACAATAGGCAAGGCCGAAACCGACCACTACTGCCATCATATATGATGTAAGCTCCCAGGTACCGCTTATGGGCCGGTTAAAGATATAGCGCAGCAGGACATCCGCCGCCGTGAGAAACATCATCGCGGCGAGGACGCCTGCTGCTACATAATTGATAATTCGGACTACAGGGTTTACCACCCTTTTTAGAGATTGGATAGCTTTGTTTAGCCGCATTTTTGAATACTATGGTTCTGTCTCTACGAGTCTCATCAATTCATCGAACACGTCTTGCCCTGGCAGTCCTTTTGCACTCACTCTTTTAATCCAGGCATCCCATAATGGTCTGCCCCCGACCTTCTGCCACCTGGCCAGTTCCTCTGGGGTGAGAGTGTAATTTACCAGTTCATGGCCAGTCTTGGCTGCATATTCTGCAATCTCTTTATTACCCGCGTCATCCAATGCATCAGAATAGTTTTTGCCCAACCATCTGCACGCATCATAACCGCATTCACTATCTATAGCCTTCTGGATATCGGGGGGCAGACTATTCCACTTGTCCTTATTCATGATAATAGCAAAGGGTGCCGTGGCAATAATCACATGAGTCATGTATTTTCCTACCTCGTGGAAATTGAAGATCTCACATGCACCAATGGGCGTTAACGTGCCGTCGAGGACACCTTTTTGCATGGCAAGGTAGACTTCAGGAAACGGCACTAAGGTCGGAACAGCCCCCAACGCCTTCATCGCGTCCGTCTGAGGTCCGCCCAGCGCCCTTATCTTCAGGCCTTTCATGTCCTCCAATGTCTTAACCTGCTTTTTCGTGGTAAGCAGTCTATACAGACCAGCGGTGTAGTTGACGAGTACGTGCACATCCTCGTACTCCTTCTGAAACTCCGGAAATGTATTATAGAGTTTCCTTAAGATGCCACTGGCCTGCTGGGCGTTCTTAAAGGGGATAAAGGGGAGTTGCATGATTTCGGTTAGAGGTGCCATGCCCGGCCAATAGCCCATGGCACACCAACCCATATCGGCAACGCCTTCCTTGGTTGCATTCCACGCATCCATTCCCTTGACCAACGTCCCACCGAAATAACGCTCTATCTCGATCCTATTGTTAGTAGCTTTTTCAAGCCTGTCCAGCCATACGGCATTTGCATGGATGGTACCATAAGAGGTTGGGGGATTGTGGTCAGTATAAACCAGCTTAATTACTTTAGCCTGTCCCAGCGTCGGAAGGCCAACGAACAACAACCCACAAACCAAAACCAGCATTATTGGGCTCAGGAAAAATCTCTTCATGTTCATTATGGTTACCTCCTTTCTTGCGTTTTTCAGTCACCTATTTTCATCCATACGTCAATAGGCACCACCTCCTCCACACCGAAACTGAAGCGCATAGTATTTTCGAGCCAGCGCCATACATAGCACTAGCTTATATGGTTGTCAATATTAAAAGTTTTATGGAGGTTCCGGACTTTTTAGGGTGACTTCGTTATTCCTGAGGGTAATCGATACATCGAATGTTGCCCGGGTTTCTTGGAGGGAGAAATGTCAAATAGCACACGTGAATGAGTTGCTTGGTTGCATTAGTTTAATTGGTTATAGTGGTTAAGAATGGAAAATTCAAATGTCAAATGACAAAGTTCAAATGACAAATAACGGATAACTAATAACGGACACGAACACGAATCACGAACACGAAACATTCGAACATGAATCACAGACACGATCTTCTAACGCGGTCATCCGTCTGCGGTCTTCGGTCCTCATCATCATGGACACGAGAGTCAATGTGAAGATCCCCGCCCTGTGGGCGGGAAGCTTCACATCCCCTCCTGGTAAAACAGGTTGTGCGCCTCCTTTAATGTTTCCATAATCTCGATCTTCTGGGGACATTTTTCTTCACATTCTCCACATTCCTTACAGTTGGACGCGATTTGCTCCGGCGCCATTAACACGTTATACATTATCCGGCAGATATTCAGGTCCTTGAACATGAAATAGTCATTGTAGAGGGAGAAGATGACGGGAATATTAACCTCGTTGGGGCAGGGCATGCAATAGGCGCAGCCAGTGCAATCCAACTTCAGCACTTGGCGATAGGCTGCAGCGACTTTGCTGATGATCTCGGTCTCTTCCGGTGACATTGAATTGGGGGTGACCTTTTCGGCAATACGGATATTCTCCTTGAGCTGCGGCATGGTACTCATTCCGCTGAGGACCACACTCACTTCGGGATGGTTCCAGACCCACCGCAGTCCCCATTCTGCCGGCGACCACCCCTGTTTAGTTGAATCCCAAATCCGTTGGACTTCCTCGGGGATCTTTTCCGTTAGCCTGCCACCGCGCAGCGGTACTGAATCTGGCATATGGTCCAATCATAGGCCTCGATGATCTCCTTAAAGATCCTGACGTCATCGTGAAAGGAAAAGCCCACATATTTTGCCCGACCATCCTTCTTGATGGTATCCAGAAAATCAAGTACACCGAGCTCTTTCCCCTTGTACCAGGCCTGGCGGTTGACCCCATGGAGCATATAGAAATCCAGATAATCGGTACCCAGCCGTTCGAGTTGCTCATCCATAATGCGATCGAAATCATCACGGGTTTCAATCATCCTCAGGGGGGATTTCGTGGCAAGGATCACCTTTTCCCGGCGGTTCTTCATGGCCTTGCCCAGCACTACCTCACTTTTGCCTCCATGATACAGGTAGGCTGAGTCAAAATAGTTGATCCCCTGTTCGATGGCGTAGTCAATCATCTCGAGCGCTTTTTCCTCATCAATGGCCATTTGGCGTTCAAAAAAATTCGTTGCGTTTCCCGCGTCTT
>SMTZ1_10016532_pt1 | contig 10327 bp, 8 predicted proteins | sample DeeMarSWOR136_30_FD_25667 | JGI IMG/M metagenome (IMG submission 25667) | reverse complement strand
GACCTGGATACGGCGGTCCATCATCTGTTGCAGAATTCGGTCGCGCTGCTCCAAGGTGAAGTGGTTGGTGAGCCGGACAACAAAAACGAACCAGCTCACGTCACAGCCATCTGGCTCCGCGGGCACCATTAACCGGTCATCGTCGGTTAATATCTCCTGGTACCATTGTGCAACCTGCCGGCGCTTGGCCGTGATCTCGCTGATTCTCGACAATTGCACCGTGCCCAGCGCGCAGTTGATGTCACTGAGCCGGAAATTGTAACCCAGCCTCTCGTGCGCCAGCCAGCGGCCGTCAGTACTCCTTCCCTGGTTTCGCAGCGACACACATATCCGGGCCAGGGCATCGTCATCCGTCAGGATCATGCCGCCTTCACCCGTGGTGATCTGCTTGTTCGGGTAGAAGCCGAAGACACTCATCGTGCCGAACGTGCCGGCTTTCTTCCCATTCAGCGCCGAGCCGAGAGCTTCACAACTATCTTCGATGACCGCCAGATTGTGTTGGGCGGCGATCTCGCAAATCTTGTCGAAGCCGGTCGGATTGCCGAAGACCTCAACCGGCAAAATAGCTTTTGTTCTCTCGGTGATCCTGCATTCGATTTGTGCCGGGTCAATATTCAGACTCACGGGATCAATATCAACGAAGACCGGCTTGGCCCCGGCCATCATGATCGATGTTGCTGAGGCGATGAATGTGAACGGCGTGGTGATGACCTCGTCGCCGGGCCCAATCCCCAGCGCTGACATGCATAAGAACAAGCCGCTCGTTCCGCTATTGACGGCGATAGCCCGCCTTCGGCCGACGTACTCGGCAAAGGCGCGCTCAAATGCTGCCAGTTTGGGGCCCAACGAAAGATCGGGGCCGCGCAATACGGCGCAGACCGCATCGATTTCTCTTTCTGTGACGTCCGGCCGGGACAAGTGTATCTGCATAACGAAATCTCCTCATGCCATAGGCAACCTATGAGATTCTACCGCCTCAAGCTCACAAATCAAACGCAATTTCAAGCCTCGCCGCGATCATAGAACAAGGGCCTCTATGCCTTATGACATGGACGTTTCTCTTGCTGATGCCAAGAGCGTTTATGGGACGTCCCGCGCCGGAAACCGCCCGTTATTCGCAGCCAGGGCGAGAATTGCGATTGTCTGCTAAACAGTCCTCGCTGTAGGACCGAATATAGATATGCTTTAGAGACGCACTGGTGGGAATCGAGATATGGCAAAAGGCAAGAATGTACTCACAACGGGCGACGTGGCCAAGATATGTCACGTGGCTCCTCGCACCGTTTCAAAATGGTTTGATAAAGGCCAGCTTAAGGGCTATCGCATCCCCGGCAGCAAAGACCGACGCATCCCCGTCAGCGAATTGATTCGCTTCATGAAAGTGCACAACATGCCGACAGAGCAGCTCGCGGTCGGCAAGATCCGCGTGCTCATCGCGGACAGCAACCACGAGACGGCGTCGGCTCTGGCGGACATTCTCCGAAGCCGGGCCGACTACGAGGTGCAGATCGTTGGGAGCACGTTTGAGACCGGCGCGCTCGTCCAGACGTTTTCGCCGCATGTTGTGCTCGTCAGTTTCCTGGCTGAGGATATCGATGCGATGGGTATCTGCCGGGGCCTTCGTGATGACGAAGATCTGCGAACGATCAAGGTTATCGCGCTGGCAAACCAGTTGAGCGATTCGGAATCGGCGGCTCTGCTCCAAAAAGGCTTCGACGGTTATGTGCCGTACTCTGCCGATCCCAAGGAGGTGATCAAGACGATTGAGGAAGCCACGGCGATCATCTACTGATCTGCGACAGCGCCCCGTCGTCGAAACAGCGAGGAACCGGGTGAATCATCCTCAGTAGTCTTTGTAGTGTCTCATCCATTCCGGCCAGTCTTCGGGCCGGGCAGCACCGGCGATCGTCCAGGGGCCTGCCGTGTTGCAGGTCTGGTGCCACTTCAAGGTCCATAGCTCCTTGAGCCCGACCTTCCTCGTGGTCCAATCCATGAACAGGACGTTGACCGCTCCGTCATGCCGATCGATGCAGAAAATGCGTATTTCGTTTCCCGATGTCCCCACTCCTGAGCGCGGCTCGCCATCGTATGACGGAGGGCTGTCAGTCGGGTAGGGTTGTCCGTCTGCACGCCAGGCTCCGTCCGCCATGACCGGCACGTTATTCAGGCCCTTATGATTGATGGTTCTCCAGTAATCATCGAGGCTCCGGCCGTCGCTCGTATCGTCGCTGTCATAGATCCACTCATTGATCGCGTAGCTTCCGCAAGAGCCGCTACTGGTTTCGATGGCCGAATAGCGAACAGGAGCTCCCTCGGATTGCGTCTTGAGCGCCATTGGGCAGTAGAGCAGCTTCTCGGTGTTCGAGTAGTATTCGATGAGCCGGGACATCCAATTGGCACCGAGGTAGTCGGGGAATTTACCGTTGTTCTCGTCGGTGTACATCGCCCAGACGAGGCCCCATTCTTTCAGATTGGCACGGCAGAGCACCGTCTTCGTCTGCTTCTTTACCCGCTGAAGCGCCGGCATCAGGATCGCCATCAGCAACGCAATGATCGCAATCACCACCAGAAGCTCGATTAACGTAAACCCTTTTGGCTTGTGCATGGTACCACTCCTTGTCGCTGGGATGGGCATCATGTTCGAAGATCCGCGGCGCAGCGAAAAAGGCCGGTTTGGAGGAGCCGGCCTTTTTGATCATATCGCCATTTGTTAGTAGTCTCTGAAGTTTCTCAGCCACACCGGCCAATCTTCGGGGCGGACACCGCCGGCCCGCGTCCACGCGCCGGTTGTAATAAACGAACGGTGCCATTTCAACGTCCATAGCTCTTTGAGCCCGACGCGCCTTGTGGACCAGTCCATAAAGAGCATCCCCACGTGTCCATCATGCCGGTTGATGCAGAAATGGTTCATCTCGCCGCTTGTGCCTCGATCGCCGATTCCAAAAGCATCCATCGTCTGCGCCGGGGCATCGGTGTCTCGCGGCCAAGCGTCGTGCCAGGTAGCGTCACCAAAAACCGGTATTGTACTTAGACTAACCGGCCTACCGAGGGTGGTCCGAGTGCCCGGTGCTACAGTCGTCGGATCCCCGTGCATATAGTTCGTCCAGGAATTGATACTATAGCTAAAGACATAATGATACGCCCCACCAGCAGGAGTGGCAATGTCGCGCCAGGCGGCCTTAAACGTGCCCCAGTCATTGCTGTTTTCCATTTCTCTCGTGGCTGTCGGGCATAAAAGCATTTCCCAATTATCCTTGTAGTAGGGACGCAATGCATTCGGCCACAACGTTCTCTCACCCACACCCCAGCCTTCGTTGAAATAGCCGTCATAGTCATCCGTGTACAGCTTGAAGAGAAGGCCCCATTCTCTCAATCTCGCCTGGCACGAAATTGCCTGTGCCTGGCCTTTGACACGCTGTAGGGCCGGCATCAATATCGCCATCAACAACGCGATAATGGCGATCACCACCAATAGCTCGATCAACGTGAACCCTCTTCTCTTGCTCATGCCTATACTCCTTAGAATGCGAAAAAACAATGATTTTCCAGCTTGTATACAGACTCTTGACTATTTTAACACATGGCTGGCACGAGTTCAAGCCATAAATCGCCGTTTTTCCGCCCCCCATAGGGTGGCTACTTCGCTCTACCTTGCAGCCTCCGGGCCAGCAGTTCGACGAGCTCCTCGGAATTGACCTCTCTTTCCCGGCCATCGGCGAACGTGACGATGTATTTGCCGTCAGCGGACTTCTGATGCATGAGCACGGCATTGCCATCCTTCGGACTGGCTGAGCCGCCGTACCATGTAACGTCTTCGCCCCGCTGTAGCAGGTGCTCGTATTTCGTTCTAACAGTCGCCAAGTCGACTTTTCCGGCCCCTCCCCAGTACTTGACCAGCAGCACGCCGTCCTGGACGATTCCGCCTACCGTCGAATCCCGGCCCCCAAAGATATTGAGCAAAAGAATCATAGCGATGACGATCACCGCCGCGGCGACGGACTTGCTCAACCTCAGATCGATGATGATATTGACGGTATCCCAACTGATCTTGTGCCGGGCCAGCCTGTGCGGGATGCGCTGCTTGATCTGCTCGCCGAGCGCGGACGGGACCGGCTCGGCCAGCCGGGGGCCCAATTCGGTCAGGAGTTCCTTGATCTGCTCGTTTTCCATCGCAGCTCTCTTTGCCTCTGGGGTCCCGCGTACGTCGATTCGGTTGGGGCCCGTCTCATGTAACGCTTTTTCTCAGAGCATTGAGTGCTCTATTGAGCCTGCTCTTGAAGGTCCCTTGCCTTATGCACGCGACCTCGGCGGCCTCGGCGATCGTCAAATGCTGCATATAGTGCAAAACGACCGTCTGCCTCAATTTTTCGGGCAGCCGGGACACCGCGTAGTTCAACTGCTCCAGTTGCTCGTAGTGCCCGAACGCGTCGGACTCACCCGCGCCAGCATCCGGCGCATCAATACTCTCGATGCCGACCACTTCCTTGTGCTTGTGCCTGCGCCAGTACAGCCGTGAAACGTTGCCGGCAATACGATAAAGCCAGCTATTCAACGCTTTGTCGTTTTTCAACTGTCCTATGTGATGCCAGGCATTGAAGAAAATCTCTTGCGTCAGGTCTTCGCTGGCCTGGCGGTCATGGCCGAGCCTCCGCATATACAGGTACATTTGCTCGTAATACTCATCGACCAGCTCCGCTGCCGCCGTCCGGTCGCCCGCTTTCAGCCGAGCCGCAAGCGAATGGCGCTTCTGCTCCAGACGCTCTCTGCTGCCGCCGAGTTCCTGTGGCTCGTCCTTAAGATACGCCAGATCGGCCTGCTGTTCCGCCAATTCTGCCCTTTCTTCAAATTATTTTTTGTCCTTTCCGGCCTCGTCATAGTCTATCCGGGATTCGGGTCTGCCGCAACATGAAATCCTCGCGCCAGCCTCGTGCCGCCCCAGATACCTGCGTTCCGGCGATATATTGCTCGGCGTCAGCGTACATCCGCCGCGCGAAAAAACTGTTGATCCGGCCCTCGCGTTGTGAAATAATCAATGCCCCAATGAAGACGGGCATGAAGAGACTACTGATTGCAGTTGGCCTGGCGTTTCACCTTGGCAGTTTCGCGCCCATCGCCCCTCAGTCGCACTGCGGGGCCTTGGCCGCGGAAGCCCCTGTTTCGCTCGCCGGGAGCCGACACGGGACGAAAACGTCGCTGGCGGAGCAGATTGACGGTCTCATCAGCGAGTCTTTGGAGCAAAGGGTCCGGTTCTCCATCCATATCGTGGAAGCCGATTCCGGCGACACAATCTACGATCACGATGCAAAAGAGCTGATGATACCGGCGTCCAATATGAAAATCGTGACCAGTGCGGCGGCGTTGAAATACCTGGGGCCTGATTACGTGTACAACACGAAGGTCGGGCTCAGCGGCAACACACTGGTCGTCATCGGAAGCGGCGATCCGCTGCTGGGCGACGAGAGAACGGATGCCAAGTATGGCCGGGAGCCGGGCTGGATATTCAAAGATATATCACATGCTCTGGAGTGCAAGGGCGTCGAGAGGCTCGATGGGATCGTGGTTGACAGCAGCGTGTTCGACAACGAGCGTGTCCACCCGAGCTGGCCGGCCGATGATCTGAACAGATGGTATGCCTGTGAAGTGAGCGGCCTGAATTATAACGACAACTGTGTGAAAATCAGCGCGAAGAATGTCGGCGGCAAGGTCGCCGTCTTTGTCGAGCCGCAGACCTCGTTCGTGGCGCTCGTTAACAAGGTCGTTCCAATATCGACGGGCACCGGCACCGTCGGAACCTACCGCAATCGTCACCCCAACAGGCTGACTGTTTTCGGCACGTGCAGAGATACCATCAAGCCCTTCGACGTTGCGATTGAAAGGCCCGCTGCGTTCTTTGGCTTCTTGCTGTACGAGCATCTCGTGGCCACAGGAATAGACGCTCAGGGCCAGCTCGTGGAAAAGGCGGTCGACGACGGCAGCGACTTCAACCTACTAGTCGAATTCAGCACGTCGATCACCGATTGCCTGGAGCGCTGTAACAAGAGGAGCCTGGGACTGGCCGCCGAAGCGATGCTCAAAACGATTGCCGCCCACAACAATCCGGACGGCAAGAACGGCAGTTGGGATCGGGGGCGCGAGTTGGTCGCCGATTTCCTCTCGGAGCTGGGTATCGGCGAGAGCCAGTTTTATATCGACGATGGCAGCGGTCTGAGCCGGCAGAATGAGCTTACGGCATACGCTATAACAACGGTACTGTCGAGCCTCCACGGCAGCGAGAATTGGCCGCTCTACAGGGATTCGCTAGCGGTAGGGGGGGGCGACGGGACGATTGCCGGGTACTTCAGGGAAGCACCGTACAAGGGCAAGATCCGGGGCAAGACCGGGTACATCAGCGGCGTCAGGTCCTTGTCGGGCGTGTGCAGCACAGGCCGGGGCGACTATATATTCTCCATCCTCGCCAACAACACGAACGGCCAGACCCGCACGGTCCTCAACAAGATCGCAAAAGCGATCATAGACCATGCGGATGCAGGCTCGCAGCGCGGGTGCCCAAGATAGGCTCATGCGGAAGGAGGTCTCGCACCTTATCCGGCACAGGGTGGTCTAACGTGCACTGGATCCTCCGCCACTTCGGACACGGGAAAAAAGATTACGCCTTGCGCTGATGCGATGGTTCCATGTAAGTCCCAAAACTATGTCGTTTTGGACCCGCACCCGGAGATGCTGACAAGCATATCCATCATTGGAAGAACCACTGCCAAAAAACTCTTGACTTTTAGGCACTGATGTGGTACCATATCGTTAACCACTCAGGGCGAGGCAGTTAGTAGCGGAGATCGTCGTCAGTTTCCGGTGTCCAACAAAGGCTCGTTGTTAGATTGACGGTGTCGTACTTTCGCAACGCATCTTTTCAGGGCGCCGCTTGGGGGGCAAAAAAAGATGAAAAAGCTCTTGTTGACCTATACCATAGCCGCACTATGTATCGGGCTATGTTCCACGGCGGTGGCAGGTCCTACCACATCACATATAGGGGCGTCTCAACCCGAATCACCCGCTGTCTTCGCGGCCAAAGACGGTTCGGAGGATTCGAGCTTCTTTCTTGAAGAGTGGCTCTATTGGCTCTTAGAGCATCTCTTTGGCTACGACCGGGGCGGTCACGGCTATCGCTATGCCTCCGGCAAAAGCGGCTCGGGCGGTGACTCCGGTGATGACGGTTGGGGCTATGACTCTGGCGATGGCTGGGATTATGATTCTGGTGACGGCTGGGGCGGCGGCTCGGGTGACGGCGGCTCGGGTGGTGATCCTGGTGACGGCGGCTCGGGCGGTGATCCTGGCGACGGCGGCTGGGGCGGCGACTCCGGTGATGGCGGCTGGGGCGGCGGCTCCGGCGACGGCGGCTGGGGCTGTGACGATACGGATACCTGCCCGGCTCGACCCATTCCTGCTCCCGGCGTCCTTGTACTTGGCGGCATCGGTTCGGGGCTTGTCGGATGGCTGCGAAGGCGCAGAACCTTATAGAACGATGTATGAGAGAGTCCTTCTGTGGATGAGACCCGCGTGCATAGCCCAAGCCAATCATCCCACCTGCTCATTGGAAGGGTAGAATCACGTATTTAGCCGCCGTTTTTCCCGGCGGCATCATCTCATCGTGACAACCGCGATGTCGTAGGTGCCTACCTGCGGCACATGGAAAGTGGCCACGCCGGCTTGCTGGCGAAAGCTCAATTGAAGATCATTCTTGCGCTCCGGACTGACCAGTGTGACAGCTTGCACCTGCCGTTCGGCGGGCAGGCGCAGTCTAATGGCGATATTCCTGATCGGGTCATCGGCCCGGTAGTTCACCAAATGCACGAGGCGTCTGCCGGGTTGTTCGGTCAGTTCCGAACACAATCCGTGTTCGGCCTGGACCGACATGGAAAGCCTTTTGGCGCAGACCCGGCGAATCGCACCGATGATATCGCCGTTCTCCTTGACGCGCACCACATGGTCGGCCAGCAGATCATCCAGCGCCGGCTTGTGTCGCGGCCGCATCCACTCATCGTGCGTTGCGGCCGGGCCGACGATACAGAGCCGGCCGCCGGATTCGACGTATCGCCTGATTAGCTCGACATGCCGATCAGAGAGCGCCACACACCCCGCAAGTACCAGCGCGCGATACCGAGCCAGATTAGCGAGGTGGTGGTCGTATATGATCTGGAAGCAGATCCGGTTTTCGACGAGCGACTGTTCGGCGCGATACGTGAGCCCGGCGTGGTCCGCATCCGCGAAAACCTGCGATGGGAAGCTCCGAAGTATCGCAACGTCGGCCACTACGTTGGCCCCACGCAGCAGGTCGCGGCGCTCGTGAAAGAAACGAATAAATGGGGTAAGGGTTCTGGCCATAGGCTCATTCGAGCCGGGTCTGGCGACAATCTTGCCATATTCGAACCAGCAGATGCATCCGAGGCAATCGCGGTTGAAGGCCATGGACTCGGCCATCTCAAGGGGCCGGGTAGCGTAGGCAAACGCGATGTTGTCCATCCGCCGGGCGACTTTGTACGTGCGGATGCGCGACCGCAGTTGCCCGTTGTCGTAGCCGGGCGCGCTGCCTTCGTCCCAGAAGGCCTCACCGCCCTGAAGAAGGCGGCCGTGGTCGACGGGGGGGCGAATCCGGCTCCCCGGACCGCCGGGATTGCACTCGATCAGGATGTCCTCGCGGAGCGAACGGGCGTACCGGCTCATGTCGTGATAGGAATCGGCGAGCGACCGGCAGCAGAACTCCAGCCATGCCCGGCGCAACATACTCTCCGCCGGCCCCGTCATGGGGGGCTGCACAGCATCCGGATCCTCCACGCCCATTTTCTTCAACTGTCTGGTCGTAAAGGTATTGCCGAGATAGTCTCGGAACCGCTGGACGGAATTCGCATCCCGACCCGGGCCATACCCGTAGTTGTCGAAATGCAGCAAGTCCACTTTGATGTCCTCGACGGCAAATCGAACGAGCTGTCGGTAGAACGCCTGGGCGTCCGGGTGGTTGCGGTTCCAGCGGTAGCGATACGTCGCCGAACCATATGTCAAAGGATTGCCGTCTTTATCGAGCAGGACCCAGTCTTTAGCCTGAGGTGTCTCTTTGAACAACAACTCCCACATAAAGGCCCCGCTGTAGTTGTAGACACCCACGCGCAGGCCCGAGTCCCGGCAAAGCGCCGCGAACTTGACCGCATCGGCCATGCTCCGGCACTCGGCCTCAAGCCCGGCGCCTTTGTAGCAGTGCATCATGATAAAGTTGACACCCAGGGCCTTCAGTTCGGCGATCATCTCGGGACTGTGCTCCCTCGCGTAGGCGGCGCGTTGTTCGGCCGTCGGCGTGTAGCCGTCACTTCCATCGCGCCGAACGCGGAACAGCAGGGGCTCCCAACTGCCTGCCATGACAATCCCATCCCGTTGCAGCCACTCCGGGCGCTGCGCGAGCGGCAGCGTCAAGGGCTCGGCCCAAGCCGGGCAGGTAAGACAGAGCGCGAGCAGCACGACCCACCGCATGGCCACGCCGGCTGTTCTCCGAATCGGCCGGACCAGACTCTCCCCAAAGGGGTTCTTCACGGTCGTCTTCCGTTCACAGCGATGTTTGTTGTTCGTGGGCGTCCAGGTGCGCCGTGTTGCGGGACCTGAAGTCATTCGAGATCTCCAACAAGTTGTCCAGGCAACTCCTGCAGGCATCCGTGCTGTAAACCTTCGGTCCCATGCCGCACGGGAGGGTGAGCAGATCGCCGTCCTGAAAGTCTTTGACGTCCCCTCGTGTTTCTATCCCCCAGGCGATCCTCTTGCCGTTCCTGTAGCGGGGGTACCTGGTGATATCATACTGCGAGGCGTCGAAACTGATAATCTCAAGGTCGGAATCGAACAATTCGTCCCAGTTCATGTTGCCGCAGACGTGGACGCCCGGCGTAACGTCAAAACTCGCGAAAAGCGGGGCCCACATCTGCTTGTAGTCGAAGCCGGCGTGCCCCAAGGCCGGCTCATCCAAAAAGAGAATGATGTTGCCGGCGCTCAGGCCGTCGAGCACCGCATCGATGTGCTGACAGGCCCTGCTGACGGCCTCATCCTGGTCATATCCGCTGAGGATCAGTGTGCCCGGGCCGACACATTGCACTTTCACCGTCTCGCGGCCTTCGACCTTCTTCTTGAACGTTTCGAGGCAGCTCAAGCTGCCGGGCTTCTTGATGTAGTCCAGCATCGCGTCACCCAGCTTGGGCAGTTCCGGCAGAAACGGTATGTCATGCCTCAGACTGTACTCCACAGCGAGGTCAACGTCATCATACGGCAAAGAGCCAATTTGCGTGACGATCTTTCT
>SMTZ1_10008396_pt1 | contig 10327 bp, 8 predicted proteins | sample DeeMarSWOR136_30_FD_25667 | JGI IMG/M metagenome (IMG submission 25667) | reverse complement strand
AATGAGCGTCAGAAAGCAAAGAGACTGAGCCTCTACCATGGCACGGTCTGCATCTAGAGCCCATTTGAAGATTCCCAAGTTTACCACGGATACCCATATCCCCGTGATGGCCATCAGTTCCACCGTCGTTTTGGTAAATACACCTTGACCACGGGGACGCGGTTTTTGTCTCATGATGTCTGGGTCAGCTGGGTCCACGGACAGGGCAATCGCAGGCAGGCCATCGGTGACCAGGTTGACAAACAAGATCTGAATGGCAACGAGCGGTATGGCTCCGTGCGGCAGCCCTATCAACGGACCGAAAAGGATGGCACCTGCCATGGTAAAAACTTCTCCAACATTGCACGAGAGCAGATAGAGCAGGTATTTTTTGATATTGCCAAAGATACTTCTGCCCTCCTCAACGGCGGCAACTATCGATGCAAAGTTGTCATCGGTGAGAACCATATCGGCTGCTTCTTTGGTAACATCAGTGCCGGTTATTCCCATAGCAATTCCAATGTCGGCCTGTTTGAGAGCAGGAGCATCGTTCACTCCGTCCCCGGTCATGGCTACCACATGATCCTTTTTCTCCAGCGCCCTCACGATCTTTAGCTTGTGTGCCGGGGAAACGCGAGCATACGCATCAACCTCCTCCACAACACGTTCAAAATCCCCCTCATCCAGCCGCTCCAACTCAAGCCCCTCCAAGACCCTTCCGCGTTGAAGGATACCCAACTCCCCTGCGATAGCCTTCGCCGTTGTCCGGTGGTCTCCGGTTATCATGACAGTCCGTATGCCGGCAACCTCACATTTTTGGATGGCATCCTTTACCTCCTCCCGAGGAGGGTCTATCATACCCACCAGACCAACAAAGACCATCTCCTCTTCAACCGATTCATCGTATCGTCCGACATGGGGAAGGCGCCGATACCCCATTGCCAAAACTCTCAAAGCATCCCCTGCCATCTCCTCAGCAACATCGAGCACGTGCTCTCTAGCTTCACCACTTATGTCCACTTCTTCGCCATCGTGGTAGGCGTACTGACAGGTTTCCAAGACCACTTCGGGAGCTCCTTTCATGAAAGCGATCTCACCATCGTCGGTGCGATGGATGGTAGTCATCCTCTTTCGCTCCGAGGAAAAGGGAACCTCTCCGATACGGGGAAATCGGTGGGTCAACGCATCGCGATCCATACCGGCTTTCTCAGAAACAACGAGCAGCGCTCCCTCTGTGGGGTCTCCTCTGACCTCCCACCCATCCTCGATCCGGCTGAGACTCGTGTCATTGCAGAGACTTCCGATAAGAAGCAATCGTTCCAGGCTCCTGCTCCCCTTGATTTCGTAGGGACGACCCGACAAGAGAAATTCTCCGCGGCATTCATATCCAACTCCTGTCACTTCGACGACATCGTCAGGTACATAAATGCGCCGGGCGGTCATCTGATCTTGCGTCAGGGTACCGGTTTTGTCAGAACAGATTACCGTAGCGCAGCCGAGGGTCTCCACCACTGGCAGTCTCCTGACCAGAGCATGACGCTTCACCATACTTTGCACGCCAATAGCCAGACCGATCGTGACCACTGCGGGCAGCGCCTCAGGAACGGCAGCCACAGCCAGACTGATGCCCCATATGAGCATTTCCAAGAGCTCATGTCCTCTCAACACCCCAATCCCGGCAAGAACAAAACAGAGAGCCAGGGCCCCAACGGCAATGATCTTTCCCATACGATCGAGGTTCTCCTGCAGTGGGGTCCTGCCAATTTCCACCTCCTGCAACATCTCGGCAATCTTACCGAATTCCGTTTTCATCCCGGTGTGAACAACCACTCCTTCGCCCCGACCGTAAACTACAGCCGTACCCATGTAGACCATATTGCTCCGCTCAGCCATAGGGGTATCCATATTTACTGCTCGGTCGCTTTTCTCCACCGACGTCGACTCGCCGGTCAAAGCTGCCTCATCCGTCCTCAAATTGAATCCCCCGGTGAGTCGAACATCAGCTGGAATCCTGTCCCCCGTGTGCAACGCGACAATATCTCCAGGAACCAGATCTCGGGACGGAATCTCTTTTTCTGATCCGTTCCGCTTTACCCTGGCTAAGGGTGCCGCCATCCGCTTCAGAACCTCCATTGCCCGCTCCGCCCGGTACTCTTGAACAAAACCCAGGCCGCAGGCAAAGAAGACGATGATCCCAATGACAACTGCATCAATCACCTCTCCGAGAACGGCGGAGAGTACCACAGCAAAAAGAAGGATAATTATCAGAAAACTCTTGAACTGCTCGAGGAAGATTCTGAAAGCAGATATCTTCTGTTTCTCAGCGAGTTCATTGGGCCCGTATTCCTCTAAACGTCTTCTTGCTTCCTCGTCCGTCAGGCCCGATGCAGTGGTTTGTAAACGGTTGAAGATCTCGTCTTGATCTAGAGCATGAAAGGGTACGTCGCTGGTCGTCATGGATCCCTCTTAACGGAGATGAAAGCTTCCACTCTCGCTCCGTTGAGTTAGCGGAACACGCACTACCAATACACATACCAGAGCAAGGAACAAAACGAACGATGTACGTTTGCTCTCAAAAAAACACCTCTTATTCCCCTAACCTTCTTGGAGGGCCGATCGAAATCATGGCGCAAGGGGGATGGTCCATACAAACAACATGAGGATGAAGCATAAAATGTGGGAATAAATGACATATGGAGCACTGTAGCTCAAGAACTCTTTCAATGGCACCTTTCTTTTATCCTCTCGCTGACTCAAGTTGAGGGCTACCAAGAGCGCCGGTGCTCCGGCAATGGTCAGATTGCTCCCGAGAGTCCCCGCCCACAGCATGCCCCAATAGAGGGGCCAGGGGTTTATCCCGTAGTATGTCTCTAGGTCTCTGAAGACGTACAGGAAGGTCAGAATATAGGCGTCATGTTCCACGATGCCGACGATGGGCGTTGTCACCCAATAAACCAATGAAGCTCCCAAAACGTAATTCTTTTTTATGACAGGGACGATGGCATCTGCCATTGCCTTAATAACGCCTGAGTGTTCCAGTCCCCCCACGAGGGCAAAAAGGAGCACGTAGAAGAAGATAGCTCGCCAATCAAACTCAGCAAGAATCTCCTCAAGGCTGGCAACCTCCATACGGAGAGGTCTTCGCACAACTTCCAAGATTAGAATCATGATAACCGCGCCAGTCAAGGCAATAAATCCAAGCTTAACCCCGATTAACTGGCGAAACGACATGCCCAAGATGGTAGCCACAAACATGCCTACAACAATCCACGCGAACCTCTTGTCCTTGATGTACTCTTCGCTCAGGAGGGCCTGTGCCGCCGCCTCCCCGATTTCTTCACTCCCGTACATCCTTTTGAAACGGCGGTAGAACAAGCCCACCACAGTAAAAAACACGACGCTCAGGATGATGAAAGAAGATGGACGCCCTGAATGCCAGATGAAGCCTAAGAATTCTATTCCCGAAACGCCATGAAGCATCTGGGGTGGTAAATCGCCGAGAAGGAGTGCTGTTCCATAGAAATTTGAGCATAATCCTATGAACATAAGGAAGGGAAAGCTGCTCAAATTGACTCTGCGGGTGATGTGAAAGACCACTGGGGCCATCATAAGGATCACGACCACATTATCTATGAACATGGAGAGAATGCCAGCGAGGGAACCCATGAGCGTGCAAAACGTAGCAATTTTTCTTTTGGAGTATTCCAGTGCTCTCCCGGCTAGCCACTCGGGTATTCCTGTCTTTCCGAAGTACAGAGCAATAGTCCAGACCCCTACAAGGATACAAATCACATTCCATTCTACCGCCCGGAAGGCCTCCACCTCACTCATCGACCCGGCGGCAACCATGCACAGAATGCCAAGGAAGGCTGCGACTACGACATCGATCACGCCGCTAATTACGAACCCGATGGCCATGAGGAAGATCACCAAAGTCAGTATCTGGCCAGGCTCCATGGGGGTACCTCACTCGTCTCCACTTTCGTAGACCTTTTGCAGCAAAAGTGCGTCCAAACGCCTCTCGACAATATAGGTGTCGGACTACAGATCACGGGATGTATGTTATAGCACCCAGCAGAGGAAATGGCAACGATCTTTGTTTCTGCCCCACCTTTCCTTCATCACACAAGGTGCCCGCATAGAGCACAGTTGTTCTGTCATCTATTTTTGCGCCGATCCCCCGGACACAAATATTCGTCGCCTCCCCATCGCCCGCGTCCAAGGCTCTTTGGTCTATGCACCCCACCCATTAAACGCACCCTTTCCCGTCCACCCTCCTGCGATTAATGCGGGAGATAGATTTGGAGAACCTGAACACCATATAGGGGTGCAGCTACACGACGGTGAAGGGCTAGTAGGCAGACCAATACACGCTAACGCACCAAACCCCTCTTTGCGACAGAACAGTCCCTTAGGCTGGCACAATCAACATAGCCCCATCCGGCATGTCATAATCACAACTCCCGAAAAATGCTCCCTCTTTGCAGCTCTCAGGAGCTAGACAATGGAGTCGTCGTTACGGGGGCATGCTTGAGCGTGGCGCTCGCACAACAGTGCGCTGACGAGCGCACTGCCGAAACCTGATTGGTTACTCAATGGACACGGCTGCTGAGGACAGGTCGTCTTCCGTTGGTTAATTTTGAATGGTAACGTCAACTATGTTTTGCCTTGCAACTGCCAGCTCTGTATCGCCCTTCTTCACAAACACATGCATCAACCCAAGAACCTGATATTCACCATTCTCCAGCGCTGTCGTATCCCATGGAACAGAGAAATTAGTGTCGCGATCCGCAGATTCTCCTATCTTGATCCATGTCTCACTCCCCTTCTTCCGGTAGTACCAGGGATTGGTGGCCCTGAATGGAGCCCCTGAATATCCAAGTGCCTCCAATTCCTTCCTTAGCAGTTCGTCGTCGAAGCTTTCCCGCAAAAGCACCCTCCCGGAAAGGGCACGGAGTGTTTCAGAGGGTACAATGAAATGCGGTCCCCAATTGATGGACATATCGCACCTCCTTTGAAGATGATTTCACGGTCGTCCCGTTACTGAGTTTTGTCTATAACTATGGCACAGGATGCGCCTCCTTAAAGACTTCAAAGTCGAAAGCACAGCTTTTCTTGCGTTGCTTTCCATCTCCGTCTTCTAGTGTTCTGACATCAAGCAACCTTAAAAAAACCTTATTGAACGCTTCCAGGAACGTTCATCCCACATAAACTCCATGGATTCAAGAAACGGAAACATAAAATCTCTACATAACTCGTTAATGGGCTGCAGACGGCGGCGAAGGCGAGGAGTAATGTCCGATGCCGTGGAATCTTCAAGCCTGTTGGCCCTAAGCCACTTTACGACCATCTGTGGTGTCACCTCCAGATGGAACTGGAAGGCATACACCAGCTCTCCAAAACGAAAGGCCTGATGGGGGTAGTCCTCCGAGGTGACCAGCAACACTGCCCCCTGGGGAGGATCAAAGGTCTCACTATGCCACTGGAAGACGGGAAATCGTTCCGGGAATGATCGGAGGTATCGATCCCTATGCCCCTCCTCCGTGAGAACAGCATCATACCAGCCGATCTCTTCTGTTGGACCCCGATAGACCCTGCCTCCCAGAATATCAGCCAAGAGCTGGGCCCCCAGGCATATTCCGAAAGTTGCCCTTCCCCTCTTGAGCCACTGGTATACAAAGTCCTTTTCCGGCCCCAGAAATGGATACAGCTTCTCATCATGAACGTTCATGGGGCCACCCATAAGAATGAGGAGGTGAAAAGGCGCAGGATCAGGCATTTCCCTGTTTTGCCACAGCTCCGCCTCTTCGATCTCCCATCCCCTCATCTTGAGGAGTTTTTCCAACAGACCTGGACCTTCATCATGATGATGGGTGAAAATCAAAGCCCTCATGGAACGATCTCCTATACCTCACAACGTTGGCAGGTAACGCTTTATCTCATACTCCGTCACCTGCGCCCGGTACGCATCCCATTCTGCTCGCTTGTTTCGTATCAGGCCGTCAAAGACGTGATCTCCCAGACACTCCCTGACCAGCTCACTTTTCTCCATTAGATCTATCGCTTCTCCAATGTTCCCAGGCAACGTACTAATCCCTCGTTCTGACCTCTCTTGCTCTGACAGATGGTAAACATCCACTTCCACCGGAGGCTGTAATTCATACTCCTCTTCAATCCCCCTGAGGCCCGCGGCCAACATCACGCTAAAGGTGAGGTATGGATTGCACGCAGGGTCAGGAGAGCGAAATTCCGCCCTCGTAGCCGCCTCCTTTCCTGGTTTGTACTCCGGCACACGTACCAGGGCTGATCGATTCCTGGTACCCCAAGAGATGTAGGCCGGCGCCTCATAACCGGGGACAAGTCTCTTATAGGAATTCACCCACTGACAGGTTACTGCTGTGATCTCGGGGGAGTGCTTCAGCAGGCCCGCGATGAACCGGCGTCCGGTGTCAGAGAGGTGATAGGGATCGTCCTCGGTAAAGAACGCGTTTTTGCTGCCTTTGAACAGGGACTGATGAACGTGCATGCCACTGCCGTTAATACCGAACACGGGTTTCGGCATGAAGGTGGCATAAACCCCGTTCTCCATTGCGACCTGCTTTACAATCACCTTGTAGGTCATGACATTGTCTGCCATCGTCAGGGCGTCCGTGTACTTCATGTCAACTTCGTGCTGGCTATACGCCACCTCGTGGTGACTGTACTCCACCGATATGCCCATTTCTTCCAGCAAAAGAACCGTCTGCCGACGGAGATCGATGGCAACATCAAGCGGTGTCATGTCAAAATATCCCCCCTTATCCAGAAACTCCGTCCCGTCTGAGTTCCTAAAATAAAAGTATTCCAGCTCGGGCCCCACGTAATAGGTAAACCCTTTGTCGGCAGCCCTCTTGAGGGTTCGCTTCAAGACGTAGCGGGGATCACCTTCAAAGGGATGTCCTTCCGGTCTCAAGATGTCGCAGTACATCCTTGCGACCCCATATTCCTTGGGCCTCCACGGGAGAAGAGAGAAGGTACTAGCATCGGGCATGGCGACCATATCACTCTCTTCTATCCTGACGTATCCCTCGATAGAGGAGCCGTCAAATCCCATCCCGCCCTCCAAGGCGTCTGGAAGCTCCTCCGCCGTTATAGAGAAGCTCTTCAAGAACCCCAGGATGTCCGTGAACCAAAGCTTGATAAATTTCACCTTCTGTTCCTTGACCACGTCGAGCACGTAAGCTTTTGCCTCCTTCGTGTTCTCCATCTTCGATCCTCCCGTCACAGTTTTTTAAAATACAATCACGCCTTTGTTACAGAAATGTTACAAAAATTCACTTGCACCCAGATTTATTCTTTTTCTCGTCCCCATCCACGTGTCCCCCACCCCACGTCAAGCTCCCAGCCGTCTTCCTGCCTCATACCGTACCTGTATTCCCTTCTTCTCTCGCACTCTCTACCGCGGTTATCGCGTCGGCGGTGACTTCCTATGGGAAGGAAACAGTGTTCAGGACACGAGGGAGGAGCTGTACAAGGATTCTCGTAACCTTTCTTTCGAGGATTGTTAAGGCTCATGCAGAGATTTTGGAAGGTTCCAGCATGGAGCTTGCTGGCTGTGACGCTGCCCTTCAGACAAACGACATCAGTGTCTCAGACGATGATTACCAATGGAATGGACTTTTGGTCGGTATCTCAAAGGTTAGTATCGTTCGGAAAATTTGTATCCCACCCCTCTCACTGTCTCGATGAAGGAATACTTTCCTCCTTCGATTTTCGCCCTGAGCCTTCTGATGTGGACGTCCACCGTGCGGTCCCCACCGTAATAGTCATAACCCCAGATTTTGTTCAGTAGTCCCTCTCGTGTGAAGACTCGTCCTCGGTTTGCAGCCATGAACTGTAAGAGTTCGTACTCTTTGAACGTGAGAGCGAGGGGCTTTCCCTCCAGCGTCACTTCACGGCGAGAAAGATCAATCATCAGTTCGCCACACCGGATGAGGTCGCCACTGTCAACGGTGAAGGTGTCCTTTAAGATTTTTTCGAGTCTTACGATCACCTCGCCAGCTCCACATGGCTTAACAGCAAAATCCTCCACCGCCGAGATAATATCCCTGTTTTCCATCAACTCTCTTGGTATGAGAGCCAATATGGGAATAGGCCGCTCGTCTCTCATTTCATGTATCATCTGAATGACTTGCGAGGTCGCAGCCACGTTTTGCCCATCGACAATCACCAGATCTGGTGCGCTGTTGGCGATCTCTTCGTCCACATTTTCGCCCGGGGTCGCATAGTGACAGATTAGACGCCGGGACGCAAGCTCCTGAATAACGCCCTGTATTGTGTCTCTGTCTTGACTTATGACGAGAAGCTTAAACAACGTGCCATTCTCTGGTTGGTTAACACATTAGTGCCTTCCCGACGTACAGACCTGTCGTGCCGTCCGGAATGATGGGATAAGTGAGAAATGAGCTGTACTACCTGCCCCACTATATCGAATATTATCTACGATCGTTTGTAGATCAACTGCTCAGGTGTGTAGTATTCTAGACGCCTATTTCTTGAGTAAGGAGGATGGCCTCGGCTATCTCCCGCATGGATCGACGGCTGTCCATGCTTTTCTTCCTGATGCGCTGAAAGGCCTCCTCTTCTTGGAGACCAAATTCTTTCATTAGAATGCCTTTTGCCCGCTCCACGAGTTTGCGCGTTTCCAGTTCCTCCTGAATCACCTTCGTTTGTACCATCAGTTCGGTATTCTCAATGCATATGGCTGCCGCGTTGGCCACCGTGGTCAGGATCGCTTCCTCAGTGTCGGTGAAGTGGTGTGGGTAGGAAGTGTAGCAATTTATCACTCCCATAACCCTCTTTCTAACCGTCATTGGAACACTCAACATAGAACAGAGTCCCTCTTTACGCGCCAATTCCTTTTCTTTATATCGGGGATCCTCTAACACATTATATACTCTCACAGACTTCTTCTGTTGTGCGACCCACCCAACGATACCCTCGCCGACACGCAGAACCCTATCCTTAACGTACTCCTCGCTGATGCTTTGCGTCGCCTTCAATGAAAAGGTCTTCTTCTTCTCGTCGAACAGCCAGAGTGAGCAAATCTTAGAATCCATTACGTAGGCAGTGACGGTGACGACAAGCTTCAGAATGTCATCGAGGTACAAGTCTGAGGATATGGCCTTGCTGATCTCTGAAAGGGCCTTGATCTGCTCAGCGTACGAGAGTTCTTCTCTTTTTCTCTTTGCTCCGGTTCGCAGCATTATTGCTCCAGATAACCTTCCTTAAAAAGGTATTCGGCATTCAGGATGGACGCACCTGCTGCTCCCCGAATGGTGTTATGGCTCAGCACAAAAAACTTATAGTGCAAAACCGGGCATTCACGCAGCCGACCAACCACGCATGTCATCCCGTTCCCTTCGTCCCTATCAGCATGCGGTTGTGGGCGATCCTCTTCCCTCCGTACCACAATCGGTGGACTGGGAGCGGAAGGTAGTTCAAGACCGGCCAGCGGATCGAACTCCTCCCACGCTTCTATCATCTGCTCCGGCGACACTTTACGCACCAACTCAACACTCACACTCTCCAGATGGCCATCCCGTACTCCCACGCGAGTGCAGGACGCGCTAATACTCATGTCGGCAGGCACAAAGCGATCTCCTTCAAGGCGTCCCAAGATCTTAAGGGGTTCTCTTTCTACCTTTGGCTCCTCTCCCGAGATGAATGGGATGACATTGTCCAAAATATCTAAAGAAGGCACTCCCGGATAACCTGCACCGCTGAGGGCCTGCAGCGTAGTCACCATGACCTTGGATACGCCAAACCTCTTGTGGAGAGGCCCGAGTCCCATGGCGAGACCAATGGCCGAGCAGTTCGGGTTCGTGATGATAAACCCTCCCCTCGCCCACCGACCTTTCTGAACTGGTATAACCTCCAAGTGCTCTGCGTTTATCTCGGGAATCAGAAGGGGAACATCGTCATCCATGCGATGGTTGCGAGAATTACTACAAACCACATATCCCGCTTGTGCAAACTCCTCCTCCACAGAACCCGCCACGCTCGCATCAAGCGCAGAGAAGACCAGGCGGCAGTCGAGATTGGGGGTACACTCTTTCACCTGATAGCCGGCGACTGAAGATGGAATGTCACCCTCAACTTTCCACCGCCCTTCCATCACCTCTCCATAGGAACGACCAGCGCTGCGTTCAGAGGCTGCTACCTCAGTCACTTCGAACCAGGGATGCTCCTTCAAGAGCTGAACAAATCGTTGGCCTACCATCCCCGTGGCACCCAGTACACCGACTTTCATCTTCTCCACTGCTCAAAATCCTCCTCACCATACTTCAATACATCAGAACCCGCTCCC
>SMTZ1_10011644_pt1 | contig 10328 bp, 10 predicted proteins | sample DeeMarSWOR136_30_FD_25667 | JGI IMG/M metagenome (IMG submission 25667) | reverse complement strand
TGGCATAATCTACTAGGTCTATGTTTCTGGTCCCACCTGCCAGGAGTACGGTTTCTATCGTTTTATCGCCGATCATAAGGTCCTGAGCCACTCGCAGTCCCACAATAGAGGTCACCCCCTGGCCAACCAGATCAAATGCCCATGCGTCTTTGCAACCGACCTCCTCCTGAAGCCGAATGGAGGCCGTTTGGGCGATATAGTCTTTGTATTCCTCGCCTGTCCATATCACCACATCAACATCTCGCGGATTCACACCTTCGGCCTGTTCAAAAGCCTGCTCTGCGGCCCTAACCGCCATGAGTATCGGCTGATCTTCATCGCCAGGCCGGTGTTTGCGATCAATCCCTAAGGCTTTGACCTCTTCTAGAGACAGTCCTGACTTAGCGGCAATTTCTGCAACGGTTTCGAAACCTGCTGGCGCATAGAGTCCGTAACTTACAATTCCGAGCTTACGTTCTGTACCGTTCATCTTGGAAAGTAAATGGCACAACTTATTTGTTGTCTACTTCTCCGTACTGCTCCTTGAGAATAAACTTCTGAATCTTGCCCGAGGCGGGAGTCCGGGGCAGTTTATCGACCACGGACAGATACTTTGGCCGTTTGAACTTGCCGATGCGTTCTCCCAGAAACTCCAGCAATTCTTCTAGACTCAGAGATGCGCCTGGTTGGAGCTCGACCACGGCCTTGCCCACCTCACCCCACTTGGGGTCAGGGACACCAATGACCGCCACGCCAGCTACGGCTGGATGAGCCTCAATCGCCCGCTCAATCTCGGCTGGATAAATGTTGGCTCCTCCCGAGATAATCATATCTTTCTTGCGCCCAACGAGGGAGAGGTGACCGTCCTGGTCGATCCGAGCCAGGTCGCCGGTGTGGAACCACCCATTCTTGATAGCCTCCTCTGTGGCCTCGGGCTTCTTCCAGTAACCGCCACACATGTGGGGTCCGCGCAGGAGGAGTTCCCCTTCCTCGCCAGGTGGAACTTCCTGGCCCTGGCCATCCACAAGTTTCACATCTACATGGGGCATAGGATGGCCGACTGTGCCAAGCTTTCCATTGGCCTGAAAGTTATTGGGTCCTACTTCGGTTAGCCCAAAACCTTCCCATAGGCGGATCGATTTACGAGTTTTGAAGATCTCGAAGATCTCCCGGCTAAGAGCGGCTCCGCCTGACACCATGAACCTGATGTTTGAGAAGTTAGTCGAGTCAAATCTGGGTGAATCAATCAGCATCTGATACATTGTCGGTACACCAAAAAAGATAGTCACTCTCTCACGTTCGATTAGGTCCAGGATCAGATCAACGTCAAAGCTTTGAATAAGGATGTTGACGCCTCGACAATGAAAAAGGGGAAGTGTGAAGACGTTCCAACCAGCGGTATAGAACATGGCTGAGTGGAGAATGGTTCTGTCGTCCGAACGAAGATCCCATCCGAGGTTGGTATTGATTGAATTCCAGGTTATCATACCGTGGGTTAGGATAACCCCTTTTGGAAGGCCAGTAGTGCCCGAGGTGTAAATGATCAACTGTGGATCCTCCGGCCCCATATCGACCTCGGGTGGTGCTTCGGCTGAAAACTCTTCCAGGACGCTGGGCAACGCCAGTCCCCAACGGTGCTCTGGTGGTCCTGATCGAAGAACATGGCCTTTGGTGTAGCGTCCCCAAGGTAGTAAATGAACTCGCCAAGGGCCAGCCGGAAGTTGAGTGGAACCAAAATGCCACCTAAACGGCTGAGGGCAAAGAAGAGCTTGATGTATTCGGCCCGATTGAATGACAGACAGGCCACCCGATCACCCTTGACAAGACCTAGTTTTGACCGCAAAAAATTGGCTAGACGATGAACATCGTCTGCGAGTTGGCCGTAAGTGTAGCGCCGACTTTCAATGGTGTCGAACAAGGCCTCTTTATCAGGAAACGACCGGCCCCAATGTCCAATCCAGTCTCCATAGATCATATTTCTTCATCCTCCCCTTTGCGCTTCCCCCAACGCATTAGTAACGCATCCCAGGCGTAGCCAATGCCCGCAGAAATCATGAGCATCAGGTCACCATCGTGGAGACGGCCCTCTTCTAGGGCCAAGTCTAGAGACAGAATCTGGTCGTTCTGGCCATGGTGCCCGAACTCGGCAAGGTAGCGGGTCTGCTCGGGTCTCAGACCCAACTGGTTCATCAGATAGTCATGTGCGCTCCGTTTAACGAGCAACGTGGCAAGATAGTCAACGTCACTGCGCGTGTAGCCGGATTTTGCCAGTGCCCTATCGATGCACAGAAGCCAGTTACTCAGACTCAATCGCTCAAGACGTTCCTTCATGCCAACAGGATCCATGACATCCAGATACTGCTTGCCTTGTTTTAGACCCGCTAACGTCATTGGACAGGCTGAGCCGCCCTGGGGTACATATACGTCCCCAGCGAAGGAGCCGTCGCTTATGAAATGACCTTCAAGGATTTCGTTTTTAGGGCAGTTGCGTTGTACTACACAGGCGGCTCCTCCAGCGCCTAGGTAGTACATCCAGCGAACTCGCGTGTTAGGGTAATGGATCAGGTCCGCGTTTCTGTAGCCTGAAACAATCAGAATGTTCTTGATCCCATCGTTCCCCCGGATCATGTCTCGGGCAAGTTTAAGGGCGACAAGGGTCGTACCGCAACGCTGCTGTAGGTCAAAGGACCAAGCATTTTTCAATTTCAATTCTTTTTGAAGCTTTGGTCCCACCGGCCAATTGCGGAACTCCTTGATTTCCTCTCCACTCCAGATTACCAGTTCGATCTGGTCCGGTCTAAGACCGGAGTAGTATATTGCCTTCCTAGCTGCTTTGATGCCCATGGCTACAGTACCGTCGCTCGGTCCCGGCACATTCTTTTGGTACCATCCCAGTTTGGTACGGATGATTTCAGCCGGTGTCTCGCATTGGGAGGCGATGTAGTCGGCATCGTGGTACGCCCGGGGTATATAGGTAGCAAGACTAAGGATTCCAGCGGTAGCGTGAGGGTTTGGCATCTCTAATCATTCTCCACAGAAGACATCTTACGCCTGGTGATCATGTCCCGGGCTTTACCGACAAAACCCCGAGGGAAAAAGAAAACGACCAAAATAAAAAGGATGCCGAAGTACAAAACCCAACGTTCAGCTAGACGATGGATCATATCAACATTGGGGAAAAGAGCTACAGCCAGTTTCTGGAGATCGGGCAGCCAGGTCTCGGTAATTTTGATAAAAGCCGCTCCGATGATGCTGCCATACATTGTGCCCAGGCCACCAATGATGACCATCAATAAAATGTAAAGCATGGTAGAAATGCCTAGAACCGATTCGGGATTAACATAGCGCAACCACATGGCGAAGAGGATACCAGCAACCGAAGCAGTAGCTGAGCCAAAGACAGTAGAAAATACCTGGTACTTAAAAGTCTTGAAGCCTAGGGCGGTGGAACGCTGTTCGTTTTCTCGGATCGACTTGAGCACACGTCCCACTGGCGACCTCACAAAGCGGAGAAGACCGACAAACAATGCCACTGATACGATCAATATGAGATAGTAGGTCATGAGACGGCCGTTCACATCCGCCGCCAAAAATCTTCCGGCAGACCAGTCCACGCTCAGGATTCCTGGCAATTTAAAGGACACGCCGTCTTCAGCCAAAGTAAGATCATACCACTGGATACCTAAGATGTGTGCAAACTCGGCGAGTGCGAGGGTCATCATGGCGAAGAAGATAGCCTTGACCCGCAGCGAGAAGAAGGCAATGACTAACGCCAAGACTATGCTCAAGGGCAAGGCCACACCCAAAGCCAAGAAGGGATGGTACCATTGGGGTGAGCCCGAATGATGGATTACCAGGGCGAGCGAATAGGCGCCGAGGCCGAAGAACATCCCGTGGGCAAAAGAGATGATACCAGTGTAGCCTAGGATAAGGTCATATGAAGCTACCACAACTGTGAAAACCATAATCTTGGCTATCACATCCATAACCCGAAAAGAGGATAGTACCAAGGGTCCCATAATCAGTGCCAGGAGTAAACCAATCTGGATGAAGAAAGAGGGTCGGGTGAATCTTGTCATCCGCTCTAGAAGGCGTTCACGCTGTACTGGAGTTGAATCTTGCTTGGGCATCGCTCTCATCAACTTACTCCCGGCCCATAAGACCCCAAGGCCGGATGAGCAGAATGGTCGCCATAATGAGGATGTTCACCCCTAACGCCAGTTTTGGCAGGAGGAAAGCCACATAATTGAAAGCCAAGCCCACCATGATGGCGCCAAGGAAGCTGCCAGTGACAGAGCCAAGGCCCCCGATGATGACAACAATTAGAGCGAAAATCAGGTTCTCCTCACCCATGGCAGGATGGATTTGTTCCTTGAAAATGGACCACATGGTCCCACCCACGGCTGCCAAAGCCGCTCCAGCAGCGAAAACGCCGGTGAAAATCAAGTTGATATTGTAACCCATAGCCTGAACAATCTCTCGGTTTTCCACCCCGGCTCTGACGATGATGCCGAGCTTCGTCTTCCTTAGCACCAATTGAATCCCCAGAAACACGGCACCGCCAATGAAAATGGCCACCACCCTAAATTTGTTTACAATGACGTCCATAACGTCGTAGCTGCCCTGAAAGGCCAATGGTACCAGAACAACCTCGTCGTTGGGTCCCCAGAAGATCTTGATTATTTCTGCCATCACGAGCGAAGCCCCCATTGTGATTAAGATCTGCTTGAGATGGTCCCCATAAACTTGACGGATAATGATTCGCTCTAAAGCAATGCCGAGCATTGCGCCCACCGCCAGAGCAACTACAAGGGCCAAGAGCACGCTGCCTGCACTTTGGCCAAGGGTGCCGGTTTCCACCCAGCCGAGGGCATTGAGGGCGTTCAGGATTGAAAAGCCCACATAGGCACCCCAAGCGAAAAAGGCGCCGTGGGCGAGATTGAGCACATCCATTAGACCGAAAATCAGGGTAAGGCCTGAAGCAGTCAGAAAGAGAAGCATACCCATTGTTACACCTGCTACGGTCAATACCAGATAGGTGGTGACATCGATCCAAATGATGGGCAACACCCAGATGCCCACTGATCCGATACGAAAAGCCCATTTCTTGGCGTCAAGTGCGAATCTCGTTTCCGGCTCGGCCAATGCTATCTCACTGTCCATTTTTCAGCTGTCCTCAACCGATCCCCAGATACTTCTGTTTAATCTCGTAATCCTCCACTAGATCCTCTATAAGGCCATGATGAACAACCCGACCGTCGTCCAAGATGAAATAATCAGCACCCACCTGGCTGGCCAGGTTGAAGTTCTGCTCTACCAGAATGACCGTTGTCTTGTCTTTGATTTGAATAAGCGACTCACCCAGCTGTTCCACCACGATAGGTGCCAGACCCTTGGAAGGCTCGTCGATTAGCAGCAGCTGGTGGTCGTTCACAAAAGCCCTCGCTATGGCAAGCATCTGCTTCTGCCCCCCAGATAGTATCCCGGCCTTCGAGCGCCAGAACTTCTTGAGGTCAGGGAAGAGTTCAAAGATGGTCTCCATGCGCTCCCAGGTCTGTTCGTTTTCCACTAGCATCGCCAGACGGAAGTTCTCTTCCACACTGAGGTTATAGAGCACGGCTTGATCTTCGGGCACAAAACCCACGCCCAGACGAGCGATTTCAAAAGGCTTGCGTTCCTCAATGGCCTTTCCGTCAAGCTTTATCTGGCCAGAGGATGCCGGTGTAAGACCCATGACTGTGCGTAACGTAGTTGATTTGCCTGATCCATTTCGACCGAGCAGAACGGTGGACCTGCCCGCCGTCACTTCAAATGTAACACCTTGTAAGACGTGATGTAGGCCGATATGGGTGTGGACGTCCTTAAGGGTCAGGATCGGTTCAGGCATGCTTCACTCCACCGCCTAGGTATGCCTCTAAGACCTCTTCGTTGCAAGAGACAGCGTCAGGTGTGTCGTCACAGATCAGACGCCCCTCCTTTAAAACAGCAATGGTGTCAGAAACGGTCATGATCATGTCAAATTTGTGTTCCACCAGTAGAATGGTTCGGTTACGGCTTGACTTGATCTTCTGGATTATTTCCAGTATGGCAGGTACCTCTTCTAGGCTCATGCCGGCTGTGGGTTCATCCAACAGCAAAACCTCTGGATCCAGGCCAAGCAGAATAGCAATCTCCAGCTTTCGCTGTTCGCCGTGAGTAAGGGTTTTGGCCTCATCTGCCCAACGCTCCTCTAGGAGAACCTGTTTCAAAAGCTCGTATGCCCGGTCTTCTAAGTCAGAATAAGAACGATAGTGACGCCAGAAGACCAGGCCAACATCCTGCTTGGACTGCAAGGCCAGGCGCACATTTTCTAACACGCTCAAAGTGGGAAAGATGTTGGTAAGTTGAAAGGAACGGCCGATACCCAGCTTGGTCCGATCGGCCGGATCGAGGTAGGTGATGTCCGCACCCTTGAAGATGACCCGTCCGGCGGTGGGTTTGTATTGGCCGCTGATGAGATTAAAAAGCGTGGTCTTGCCTGCTCCGTTGGGCCCAATAATAGATTTCAGAACAAACGGCTCGATCCGGAGATTGACTTTATCGACAGCAACGTTGCCGCCGAAACGTATGGTTAGATCCTTGGTCTCGATGATCACCGACCCATTCACATCTGACTCCTTCAGGTAAGACCCATCAGGCGGTCAGGGGGAATCCAGGAATCCAGATTCCCCCTCCTGTGACCAGTCTATTTGTTGCGAATCGGGATGTCCATTTCCTTCCATGTGATTTCTCGAACCAAATCACAAATGGCCCAAGGTACCTTAGGATCGACTCGGATCTTGAAGTGGAACATGGACTGCAGTGCCTGATGATCCTCTTTGCGGAAGACCATCTCGCCCTTCGGGCTTTGAAAGTGCATTCCTTCCATGGCTGAGATCAGCGCTTCGGTGTCGGTAGAGCCGGCCTTTTCCAGGGCAGTGACCACAGCAATAGCCGCGCTCATGCCACCGCAAGTGAAGAAGTCGGGGGGCGAGTTGAATCGCTTTTGGTGTTCCTTGACGAGCCAATCGTTGATTTCGTTCTTAGGGTTATCGTAGTAGTAATAAGTCGCTCCCTCCATGCCCACCAAGGGTTTGTAGAGCTTGAGGGCGTCCAGGATGTTGCCGCCCGAAGTTAAATTGATGCCATACTTCTCACCTAGCTTCATGGCATTAAGTTTCCCTAGGGGGTTGCCTTTGCCTGCCCATATTACAAAGAGGTACTTGTCACCCTCAACATCCTTCATCGCTTTGATGATTCTCTGGGCAGGTGCAGTGAAATCAGCAGTCTTGATCGGTACGTATTCCTCATGGACAATCTTAGCACCTTTAGCTTCGGCCGCTTCTCTATATGCAGCAACGCCATCTCGACCAAAGGCGTAATCCTGGGCTAGGGTTGAAATGAATGCGCCCTCCTTGGCCAAGGCCACAGCATTGCTGATGGCGTCCTGTGAGGAGTTGCGCCCCGTGCGAAAAATGTAGTGATTCCAAGCCTTACCCGTTATAGAATCTGCTACAGCCGGCTCCACGACCAAGATTTTTCTGAACTCTTTGGCAACCGGAAGCATTGCTAACGCAACAGCAGAGGAAACACCCCCAACAGCCAGGTCGACCTCGTCATCTTTGTAAGCCTCGGTAAGAAGCTGTTTACCCATATCCGGTTTGAGATGAGTATCTTTGACGACAACCTCAATGGGCCGACCCAAGATCTTCATGGTGCCTTTGGTGGCGTATTCCAGCCCCATCTTGAAGCCGTTGATAGACTGCTTGGCGTAGGCCTCATACGGTCCAGTAACACCCACCACCTGGGCTATCTTGATCGGCTGGGCTGCCGTTACGCTGACCAAAGAAATAAGAGCTAACGTTACGATTCCTGCTAAGACAATAATCAGTTGTGAGTATCTCATTGCATTACCTCCTTTTTAAGATTTCAAATTTCTATCCCTATTCTCCCTATTGGATGGAAAAAATCACCCCCTTTCTTGCAAATGAATTTGCCCTTCACTTCAAGCTCTGGAGGCCTCCTTTCGGGCAGGCCATATTCTTTGTGCTCAGCAATCTTGAGTTCCCGGGCACTTACGAGTATTTTTCTCTAAGGGTGTTTTTGAGGACTTTACCTGCGGCGTTTCGTGGTAGCTGATCAACAACTGCAACACTCTTTGGGACCTTGTACTTTGCCAGCCGCCCTCTGAGAAAAGTAAGAATCTGCTCGTCTGTCAGCTTCTTTCCGGGCTTGAAAACTACAATCGCTTTCCCTGCCTCACCCCACTTCTCGTCCTTGACTCCGATTACGGCCGCTTCTGCCACTTCTAAAAGCTCGAAAAGGGCATTTTCCACTTCAGCAGGATATACATTTTCTCCTCCCGAGATGAACATATCCTTTTTGCGCTCAACGATGTAGATGTCCCCTTCCTCGTCCATTCGAGCTAGATCACCTGTGTGGAACCATCCTCCGGCAAACGCTTCTTCGGTTGCATCGGGTCTCTTCCAGTAACCGTGCATCAGGTTGGGTCCTCGGATGACCAACTCTCCTACTTCACCAGAGGGCAGCTCCCTCATATCTTCGTCCACAATCTTCGCTTCCACATGAAAAAGAGCCCTGCCGATTGAGCCCGCCTTCTTGATGGCCAGATCCGTGCGCAAAGTCGCTATACTGGGCGCGGCCTCACTCATGCCAAAGCCTTGTTGTAGAACGATGCCAGCGTTGTGGTATTGTTTTACCAGGTTCAAGGGTAAGGGCGCACCACCGCTCATCACCAGACGGACGTTCTCGAAGGCCTCGGAACTGAAATCAGGATGCTGTATTAGGAATAGAAATATTGCCGGTACCCCAAAAAGCAGGGTGATATTTTCGCTTCTAAGTAACTGTAAGGTCTCGGCTGGGTCAAAGGTGTGCTGGATGACGACGGTGCCACCTACGTGGAGCATGGGCAGGGTGAATAAACCAATCCCGCCGATGTGAAACATGGGTAAAATGGCCAGGTCTCGATCATTAGGGTTGAACTGCATATCCAATTCCAAGTTAATGGCATTCCAGAAACTAGCCCCCTGGCTAAGGACGGCACCTTTGGGCCTACCAGTGGTACCAGCGGTGTACATGATGATGTGGGGTGTATCCGGCCCTACGGGTTCATCGGGAATGGGTTCATCATCTGATGACTGGGCCAGCCCAAGCTCATAGGGATCAGCACCTTTATTCTCCTTCGTACCGAGGGCCAGCATACGTTTGACGGGAGTCTGTCCCTTGAAGGCTTCAACCGTTTCAGCAAATTCAGGATCAAAAATGAGTGTTCCAGTCTCGCTATCCGACAAATTGAAGGCCAATTCGGACGGTGAAAGCCTCCAGTTCAGCGGTACCAGCATTAGGCCCAGCTTCGCCGCAGCAAAAATGGTCTCTACGTATTCAAGACAGTTGTATGCCAGCATGGCGCAACGGTCACCATGCTTGAGACCCATGGTCTGAAAGTGTCGCGTGAGCCTATTGACCCTCCTGTTGAGATCCTTGTAAGTGAGGCGACGCTCACCATCAACCAATGCTTCACGGTCGCCACTCAAGAACTCCCGTTTGGTAAGCCAGTAGCCAATACCCTGTGCTTGCATGGGGACCCTCCTCACAATACGCGCACCTCATCCTAAGCTAGAAGAAAACCTTTTTCATCAGGTTCGCCATGTTATTGGCGAAGTTGATCACCGTAGCCAAACCCTCCTCATCCTTCTCCGCGTCCCTTGCACCACCAGCACCGGCCATGCCCACATTCCAGTAAGTTGAACCGGGCACGGTGATACCATTGATAAAGAACCAAAGCAAAAGCTGAGAAAAGGCTAAATTGTGTCCGGCACGTCGGGCCACCGTAATGGGCCCACCCACCTTACCGACAAAGAATTTGTCGCTCCAGTAAGCTATGAAGGTCGCCCGGGCAAGAAGCGCCATCATCTGCGGGACCACGGAGGAGAGATAGACAGGAGACCCCAAAATGATGCCCTCCGCCTCGCGCATTTTCACTAGGATTTCATTGAAATCATCGCCTTCAATGGTGCAGTATCCCTTTTTGATGCAGTCATAACAGCCGTTACATGGCTTCATCTCCTTGCCTCTCAAAGAGATCAGTTCGGTCTTGATGCCTTCCCGCTCTAACACTTCCAGTCCCGTCCTAACGTAGTGGAGCGTGTTGCTCTCGGGTCTTAAACTTCCTGCTATCCCAACAACTTTCATGACACTCACTTCCTTTCTTCATACACCCAATCCGGCAACTTAGCCGTTGTCTTCAGGATACCTGTTCTTATCTGTCGGCACATAAGATTGACAAAATAGTCATTTTCAAAGCATTTCAT
>SMTZ1_10021560_pt1 | contig 10329 bp, 8 predicted proteins | sample DeeMarSWOR136_30_FD_25667 | JGI IMG/M metagenome (IMG submission 25667) | reverse complement strand
GATCGCTACCTTTTAAAAAACTAAAACCATAAAAAAATGCGAAATCTAAATTTAATTTTTTTGCAAATAAGACAGAATCGTTAATATGTTTATCCGTTTCTATTGGTGAACCTAAAATAAAATTTCCAACTGTAAAAAAACCAATTTTTTTACTTAATTTTACAGCTTTTTCAACTTGTTTAAGTGTAATTTTTTTATTGTAATAATTAAGTACATTTTGATTACCTGATTCAATACCAAATTCTAAGGATTTTACACCAGCTATTTTCATTTTTTTAAATATTTCTTCATCAGCATCTGTTATTCTTACACCTGATACCCAGATATCTAAATCTAAATTTTTTTCGATTAATAAATCCATTATTTTATTAGTTTTTTTCTTATCCATAAGAAAATTATCATCTACCACAAATACTGATTGATATTCCTTTGAAATTTTCTCCATTTCTTCTACAACATTTTCAGCTGATCTAAAACGACATTTTTTAAAAATAGATTTACTTACACAGAATTTACAATTAAATGGGCAACCTCTAGTTGTCATAATTGTAGTAATTTTTCCTTTTGCAAAATATGTAATACCTGTTATTGTTTCTTTGCCATATGAGTAATGTTTTACTAAATTTCTATTAGGAAAATCTAGTGAATCTAAATCTTCGATTTCTGTTGGAGGCAACCCTGATTTTATTTTTCCATTTTCTCTATAGAAAATCCCATGTATATTTGAAAAATCTTTATTTCCATTTAGTGCTTCTATTATATCAACTATTACTTTTTCTCCATCACCTACAACAGATATATCAGCATTCATTTCATTCAATACTTCTTTCTCTTGAATTGTACAATGTGGGCCACCAACTATTATAATCTTTTTTGGATAAAAATTTTTTATTAAATCTATAATTTTTTTTGCAGATGACGCCACCTGACTAGTAATTGTTATTCCAATTACATCTACTTTTGAAACTTCTCGTTTTAATTTTTCATTAGTATATTTTTCAGCGATAAAATCAATTACTTTTATTTTATGTCCTTGTTTTTCTAAAGGACTTGCTAGATAAAGTAAACCCAATGGAGGCATATAGGCTTCAAATGAATATTCTTTTTTTATAACATCATAATCCATTGGAGGACTGATAAATAATAAATTCATAACTCAATTTTATTATCAAATTAACTATTATATTAAATTTATTCAAAAAAACCAAATCAGTACTATGATAATTTGTTAAATCTATAAAAAATGTTAAATATACACGGTATATCTTTTATTTAGTTGATTATGAAAATTTTATTGGTCTTTCCAGCTCTTGAACATGGTATGGTTAGTGTAAGAGATAAACATTCTTGGCGTAGTGTAATTGCTGGAAATCCAATAATTACTCTCCCTTATCTTGCCGCTATAACACCTGATAAATATTCAGTAAAACTTGTAAATGAAAATTATGAAGATATTGATTTTAATGAAGATGCTGATATCGTGGGAATAACTTGTTATACAATGACCGCCCCAAGAGTTTATGAGATTGCTGATGAATTTAGAAATAGAGGTAAAACAGTTATTTTAGGTGGTTACCATCCAACTGCAATGCCTGAAGAAGCAAAGCGACATGCTGATAGTGTTATAAAAGGTATGGCAGAGTTAACCTGGCCAAGAGCTCTTGAGGATTTTGAAAAAGGTAGGTTAAAACCTTTTTATGAAAGAGACCATAGTTTTGATATATCCAATTTGCCCTCTTTAAGAAGAGATCTTATAATACATAATCCTTTTTTAGGAGCAATTCAAACTACCAGAGGTTGTTCAAATCAATGCGAGTTTTGTGCAATAAGTAGTTTTTGTGGAAATATGATTAAACAACGACCAATAAAAGATGTTGTTGAAGAAATAAAGTCCATGCCAAATAAGATGTTTATATTTCATGATCCTCACTTAACTTTACATAGGAAATATGCAATGGAACTTTTTAAAGAAATGATTAAACAAAAAGTTAACAAAGGATGGGTAGCTAATGGAACCGCAAATATTCTAGGATCTGTTGATGAAGAGTTCCTAAATCTAGCTCGTAAATCAGGTTGTGCTGAATGGTTTGTTGGATTTGAATCTGTAAGTCAAGAGGCGCTTAATAACATAAAAAAGACACATAATATAGTTAGTGATTTTAAAAAAATGATTAAAAGAGTACATAATCATGGAATGACTATACAAGGTGGTATAATTTTTGGTTTTGATGAAGACACTAATAATATTTTTAACACCACTATTGAAACAATTAATGAATGGGAAATAGATGTACTTGAGGTTAATATCCTAACTCCTTATCCAGGTACACCCTTGTTTGAAAGATTAGATAGAGAAGGTAGAATTTTGACCAAGGATTGGAGTAAATATAACCAGGTTGAAGTTGTTTTTCAACCAAAAAAAATGACACCAGATGAATTATATGAAGGGTCAAAGAAAGTTGCAAAAGAATTCTATTCACCTTATAAAACATTAATAAGAAGCGCTAAAATATTAATGATACTTAAACGATTTTCAGCAATAATACCTATTGCAACTACTCAAGGATTTATAAGATACTATAAAAGAGATTTCAATATATAGATTTTAGATTTAATGATTAAGAAAAATTTAGCAAAAAATCCTTGGACTGCACAAGACGAAGGAGATCATTATCCTTCAAGAAAGGAATGGTGGGCAGTAGAGACTTCATTTGAAACATTAGATGACAAAAAAAAATGGAGTTTTAAAGGATCAATGGCTTATGAACTTGACACACCTTCATGTTTTATTATTAATCTTCTTTTTGATGTAAATTCAAATAGATGTATTATACATAGAACAATAAATGATGATATCAATAAATTTATTCATAAAAAAAATATTGTTGATTTAAAATATGAAGATTTTACTATAAAAGGAATATATCCAAATTACAATTTATATTTAGATAAAAAAGATTCTGATATTATAGTTGATATGGATATAAAAGCTAAGATATTACCACACTGGAGTGCACAAGATTCAACCTATGGGTATCTACCTTTTGGTTTAGACCATTATAGATATGGATGGTTACTAAATTCTGATATAACCGGTTTCATTCAATTGGATAATAAAATCCATAAAATTAAGGGCAAAGGATACATTGAACATGCATGGGGAAATTTTTCTTATTCAAATCCTTTTAAAAGATTTTCAGGAATAAAAAAAACAATATCAACTTATTATAATCTATTTAATTGGTGGATTAAAAATAATAAACTAAAAATTCCTGATAGAATTGCTTTTACAACTGATAATAATAGTTTTGGATATGATTGGTTCTGGGGCGTTTTAAAAAATGATTGGAGTATTTTTTATGGAAATTCATTATTTTGGATAAGTGAAGGACCAGCAATTGGAATACTTACACTTTTTACTAAAGGAAATAATTACTTGGATTTCAGTAATGTCAGGTTTCGTTATAACAAAATTCTTTATATTAAAGAATACGATTTATACTATCCTATTGATATAAGTGTTACTGCTGAATTAGAAGACAAAAAAGTTGAGTTAAGAGCATGGTCAGTTTGTGATCCTTATGAATACATAGATCAGTTTAAAGGAGATAGATTTTATAGAGCTTTTATTATGCCGGAAATGCCTGGACAAATAAAAGGTGTATATAAAGATGCTAATCAAAAGGTGGCATTGGAAGGAGATTGCAAAATAGAGTCGCAGCGTCAACCATCAAAACTAGGTCATAATTCATTGATAATTGATTTTATTAAACCACCAAAAGGTGTTGGAATATCTTTTGATTTGGATTCACATTACTTGAATAAAAGAATTTATACTAAATTACAACTAGCGCCACATTTAAAGATAAAAGGTTCTTTTTAAGATGATTGGAAATACTTTTATATTAAATAATTACATAATAAAAAATAATGAAAAGAAGAAAAGGAAAGGACATGTTAGATCTTGAGACTAGAAGAATGATATATAATTTTATTTTAAAAAATCCTGGTTTACACGAAAGAGAATTATGTAGACAATTAAAAATACCTAAAACAACAATGAATTATCATCTAAATTATCTTCAAAAACAAGACCTGATTGTTTCAACAAATGAAAAAAGATATTTGCGATTCTATATAAAACAAAGAGTTGGATTCAATGATAAACAAATCCTTAGTATTATTAGACAAGAAGTTCCACGTAGAATAATCTTATTTTTATTTGCTTATCCAGAACGATCAAGAATAGAAATAAGTAGAGATTTAGAAAAATCAGATACAACTATTTCTTTTCATCTAAAAAAAATGCTTAAGAAAGATATTATAATATGTTATCGTTTAGGACACAAACTGGTTTATAAATTAAAAAATCAGGTGGAAATATATAAATTTCTAATAACTTATGAAGAAAGTTTAGCTGAGGATATTCTTATTTGTAATTTATTAGATTGGTTTAAATTTTCATCTCCAAGTGGTAAACCTAGAAGAGATCCTAGAAGAAAGAAGTCGGATATTGAAGATGTTGAAGATAAAATTTTAGATATATTTCCACATCCATATTATCCATAATTTTTGTTTAACTAACTATTTTTGGTCTATAAATTATATATATATTTAGTAAACATAATTTTTGTTAATAATGAAAAGATGTAAGAAATGTTTACTACCAGAAGTTTATCCAAATATTTTTTATAACGAAAAAAAGATTTGTAATTATTGTTTAGGAACACAACATTTTGGTGTAGAAAATGATGAGAAAATACAGTTAATGTTAAGTTACAAAATAAAGCTTAAAGAAGAATTTGAAAATTTAATAGAAAAATGTAAAGGAAAATCTGAATATGATTGCTTATTATTATTTAGTGGTGGAAAAGATAGCACTTATTTGCTTTATCTTTTAAAGCAAAATTATAATTTAAAAATTTTAGCATACACTGTAGATACAGGATTTATGAATCCAATTGCAAAAAAGAATATAGAAAAAGTAGTAAAATCAATGAATGTTGATCATATTTTCTATAAACCAGGAAATGAATTTTTTAATAGATTATATAGATATTATTTAACTCAACCAAACTTCGAAACATTTTGTGACAAGATATGTGGAATCTGCAGTGAAGTTATTCACGGTTTTGCTTTAATTGAAGCATCAAAAAGAAAAATACCCTTTGTTATTCTTGGAAATTCTCCTGACCAAACAGATCATTGTTTCTATGAAATATCCAAAGAAAAAATTATTAAAAGTTGGATTCCAAAAGAGTTTGATTTGAATAAATCACATGGAATAGATAAAAATTATTTTTGGAACCCAAAAAATGGAGATTACATTCCCAGATTTTTTATTCCTTTCCATGTAATAGATTATCCTGGTGAAAAAGCAATTATAGAAATAATATCAAAATTAGGATTATTAAAAAAAGAAGATCTTAATCCATTAAAAAATAATTGTTCTTTAGTTTGGCTTTTGCAATATATGGACCTAAACAGAAATGGATATACTCCCTATATAAAAAATATAAGTAGAAAAATTCAAAGTGGAAAGTTAAAAATTAATAAATTAAAAAAACTTTATTATATATTAGGAATGGAATTGCTGAAATTAGGCATTGTGAAAACAAAAGATAAAAAAAATGTTTTAAAACACCTTGATCTTGAGATAAAAAATAACATAAATGGAAAAATTTTAATAAAATCCAAATTAAGTTTTAACGATTCATTATTGTTTAGAAAAAAACCTCATTATTAATCATAAAGCTTTCTATTATCTATTAATCTTTTAAATTTAATTGAATCCCTATCAAAAGTATTTGGTTCAACAAGTTGAATTACAGGTTTTACTACAGTTTTTGAATATTCTATACCATTTCTTATCTCAGGTATTTTCATTATAACTTCCATAATTTTTTTCTTAATATTATCGTTTTTCACTTCACTTTCAGCAATAATTGTTATTAGATCTTGCCCATTTTTTTTATCAAAAATAACTTGGTATTCAATAACTTCTGGAATACTAAATAGGGTTTCATCAAACATTTTTGTAAAAAGGTTATCACCCGCACCAATAGGAATCAAATCATCTGTTCTTCCTTTTATTTCATGTTCCCCAGTTTTTGGATCAATAACCTCTGTAAAAAAGTTGGTTTCACTAAGATGCATTCCATGTTTCATTTTACATTCACCTGCCATTAGTAAGCCAATCTCAGTGATACCATAACCTATAAAAACATCAGCATTCCAAGCATCCTCAATACTTTTTCTCATAGAGTTTGGTGTAGGTTCGGCTCCTACAAGGAATTTCCTTACTCCTAATTCCTTTAAATCACATATTTTTTTCATTTCATTAGTTAGATAATTTATACGTGATGTTACATCTGCAAAAATGTTTGGCTTATACTCTCTTATAATTGCAAGTTCATATTCAACAGGTAATCTACCGGTTGCAATGGTTAAGGCACCAATTATACTTCCATAAGCCTGGTCTAAAGAATAACGATTTCCCCATATTTCTGTGCCGTATCCTTCCTCAAATGTAATACGAATAATGTCTTTTCTACTAATTTCATACATTAATTTTGCTCCAATAGCTGCAGAAAATAATATCCTATCAATATCTTTCTTTGTAAAATATGCTTTTTTTGGTTTACCTGTTGAACCAGATGTAGTAAAAACTTTTATGAACATTTCTTCTGGTACTGTAAAAAAAAGTTTGGGATTATTTGCTAAATCCTTTGGTGGAGTGCAAGGAATTTTTGTCATATCTGAAAAAGATTTTATATCACTTGGTTTTATGTTATTATCCTTAAAAAGTTTATGATAATAATGGGAATTATTGTAAGCATGTTTTATACATTTTTTGATTTTACGTAATTCTATTCTGTCAAGAATTTTCCTTGAAATATTTCCAAAGATCTTTTGATAATTACTTCTGTTCTTGAATGGTTCTACTTCAAGTGTTGATTTAACAAATGGTGAAAGACGTTCAATTATAGTGATATTCCCCCGTAAATATGTTTTTTTTAAGCTATTAGATTGTTATTTAAATATTTTACACTTTTATTTTACATATCTGGAAGAAATAAAAATCATTTTTTATATAAAAGTACAGAAATGAGTAAGCCATTCTTTTTTTGAGGAATTATTTTATCAACCGTAAACATATCTTTTAAAAACAGGTCTTTTTCAACAAGATTACCATCAATAGACGAGCTTGTCCTAAAAATTAATCTAGCATCATTTCGCATATTTTGTGAAATATATTTAAGAACTTCTTTATATTTTTCTGTACCTTGGGATATTATAATTAAATTAAATTTTTCTAAGGGAAAATTTAAGGCATTAGCATGAATTATATGGATTTTTTCAATGAGTTTTAGTTTCAATATTAATTTTTGTGCTTTTTTAATTGATTGTAAATTTTTATCAATTGAAGTAACATCTGCATCAGTTTTTTTTACAATATGAATAGAAGCTGCTGGTATTGGTCCACAACCAATATGTAAAATTTTATCCTTATTTGAAATCTTAGCGATTGTTATCTCATTTTCCATTATAGGCTTATAATATTCTAAATATACAGGAATAATTTTATCTAATTTTACAACAATATTTTCAACTAATATAAAAATTAAATCATTGATTTTTTTTAATTTATGTGCATCAAGTTTGATACTTATTTTTTCCAAAAAAAGTTGAACGGGCTTTAATATAATTTTAGTATCCTCCTTTTAAAACTTATTAATTTGATTTGTTATTATAACCTTGTATTAATACTTTAATATATCTTTAAAAAATTGTTGAAATATTAGAATTTCAAAATTAATCTATAAAAAGTTTTGTAAATAATTATTAATGCTTTTTAATACCAGTTACTATTATAAGCGATGAATAATTTAATGAGTTTAGATGGTTTAACCATAAAATGCTTTAAATGAAATTTTCACATTTTTAATTGTTAAATATTTAAAATTTCCTTTAATTTTGATGGTTCATAACTTTTTGTATTATTTGTTTCTTCTGCCTCTTTTACCAACTCTACAAGTTTTTTATTAATAGGTGATTCTAAATTATGTTTCTTTGCAAGATTTACTATTTCTCCATTAATATAATCAATCTCGGTTGGTCTTCCTCTTGATAAACTCTGCCACATAGATCCTCTAGCATTAGCATTCAATTTTAAAATTCGACTTCCTAATTTAAGTAAAACAGAATTTAGAATTGTAAGTCTCCTGATAGTAATCTTTGGATCAATATCTGGTAAGGTTTTATACGGTGTCTTTGACTTTTGTAAAATATTTAAGCCCTCTTTCATTGTAGCAATTATTATTGCTCTACTATCTTTATTAATTATAGATTCCTTTATGGTTTGACCTGTTAATGCAGTTACTGCATTTTGAAGATTAACAATAAGTTTACTCCAAAGATAACCCTCAATATTTGTTTCTAATTTAGATTCGATTCCAGATTTAGCAAGCAAACTTATAAATCTTTGAAGTGTTTCTTTGTATAAACTATCGGTTTCTAAAATTAAACCCCCTTTTAATGTTAGTGTCACTTCACCTGGTTTAATATATAAAGCATTGAAAAGAACAATACCAGAAAAGGCTGTATTTCCTGTAATACCTTTTATTATATTTGAGTTTTTAACACCATTTTGAAGAGAAATAACTAAAGCAGATTTTTTAATATATTTCTTTAATTCATTAGCCACATTTTCTGTATCCTGAGATTTTACACAAATAATTATGGCATCAGAGTCACTAATTAATGAAAAATCTGTAGATGCTTGGACATTTTTTACAAGAATTGAATTGTTTATACCATTTATTTTAAGGCCTTTATTACTGATTTTCTCAACCTGATTTTTTTTACCAATTAATATCACTTTTTCCCCAGATTTTGTAAGAAGACCGCCAATAATTCCTCCAATTGCTCCAAGACCAATAACCGCGTATTTCATTTTTTCTCCATAAACTCGTATCTTTTTCTAAGAAGATACTGAGAAATGCTTGTTACTATAATAGCTAATATAAAAATAATTGCTGCTATGTATATATCAATTACTCCAAAGATAAAAGCTGATGCTAAAGTTATGCGTTCTATAACAAAGAATTCATGAAATTTTAAACCTTTTTCTCTAGAATACTTATTCATTGATTTATATAAATAAAAATAAAGAGAGATCAATATTAATAAATCAATTATCATTATAAAATAGAATTCTATTTTTAAATAATTGTAAAAGTATGGTAAAAATAATGCAAGTGAAAACCAAATTATTGTTAGAAAAAGTGATATAATTATAGAGTTTTTGATACCATATTTTACAGGTATTGTTTCGTAACCCCCTTTTTTATCACCTTCTATATCTCTTATAGCACCAACTAAATTACTATTAGTATCATGGAATAAAAAAACAACAGAAGTTAACCAGATATATATTGGTATTGATTCTATTGCTTGATTTATTGAAAAAACGCCAAAAAAATATGCTGCAACTGTTACTATTCCCCTGTTTAAATTTCCAGTTATTCCTCTTGATTTAGATAATTTAGTATATACAAATACCAAACCTGCTACAAAAAAAACAAGAATTACATTGTTTGCGCTAAGTAGAAATGATAAAATAAAACCGGTTATAGCAAATAATGCCCCAAAAAATAAAGCTTCTCTTGGTTTTATTCTACCTGATGGTATAGGTCTATGAGGTTTTTGTATAGCATCAAGTTTTCTATCCAAAAAATCAGATAAATAAAGTCCAGCTATCCATCCCATCATCGGAATAAATAAAGAAAGTAATGCAATCATTAAAGAAGGAAAACCATTAAAAGCAATACATGAACCTGCTAAACTAACCAAGCCACACCAAACAACTGTATACAACCTCCAAGTTTCCAAATGAGCAAAGAATTTATCTTTTAAGTTTAACCTTTGGCTTGAGTTCAATTGAGGCTGACCTCCATTGTAGTCTAGTAATTGAAATTATCTGATTTAAACCTTTTACATGTTTTAAAATGCATTAATTTAAAAACACTTTATTGATATACAGTAAAGAATATAACAAATAAATTGCTTTAAATTGGTGTGGTGAGAAGATGAAAAAAATAATGGTGGTGGACAATGAGCCAGATATTGTTGATCTAACTAGGACTGTATTAGAATTAGGAGGTTATCAAGTTGTTACTGCTCATAGTGGTGAAGAATGTTTAAGATTGCTTGAAAAAGAAAAAGTCGATTTGGTTCTTCTTGATATAATGATGCCGGGAATGAGTGGTTGGGACGTTTTTAACAGGATTAATAAAAAATCAACAAAAATAAAAGTTGCTTTTATGA
>SMTZ1_10008384_pt1 | contig 10333 bp, 8 predicted proteins | sample DeeMarSWOR136_30_FD_25667 | JGI IMG/M metagenome (IMG submission 25667) | reverse complement strand
CATGGGTGGTGTTCGCTGGGGGTGACTGGAGGGCTTTTCGTAAGAAGGCAGGGTAGAGGGGACACTCTTCGAGTGCGGTAAAGGGGAACCACTTGAAGATTAGGGTATGCCCGTTTTCTTCTCCGAGGAAAGTATCCTGCTCATAAAGTGGCGAGTGTTCGGGGAACCGGCACAGGTAGTAGAACCCAAGCTCATGAGATGGTGTTAAGAATAGCGGGTGGGTTGGGCCGGATCCCTCTTCATGCTGGAAGAAGTTTTCTACAACCCATAGGAGCCGTTCAATCTGAATTGGGGTCTCAGTCTCCTCGAGCATCTCGCGTTTCACAGCCTGCTCCGAGGTTTCCAGATGTCGTACCCGCCCTCCTGGGAGTGCCCAGAAGTCCCATCCCTCCACCTGGTGTAGCAAAACGCGCCTGTCCTGGAAGACCACACCGGCGGTACGTAACATGAACCGCCCGGTTCCAACGGGAAAGAATATCATGCGTCCAAGAACGGCAGGCATCTCATATTTCTTTTGTCTTTAACTGCTAGTTCCTGAGTTTAGGAATAACCTTGTACGCGATGTGTTCAAACTTGGGAAGTTAGAAGTTGGTTAAGAACATGGGAAAATTGGTGCGGGGGCCGGGCTTCGAACCCGGGAACTCCTACGAGACAGGATCTTAAGTCCTGCGCCTTTGACCAAACTTGGCTCTTGAGTCTACGGGGGGTAGAAAGCCCCTTCGGCTAACTCTATTATTTAATATAGGAAGTAGATTCCTGTTGTTACGGAGTGGGTTCTATTACAGGTGAATAAAGATGAAAGCATTGCGGAGCCTTATCGGTGGGTAATTCTTTGCTTGGCATGGTTGGGTTATTTTAGTGCTGGCATAGTTGCCTCCGCTCTCCCTCCCCTGGTTTCTCAGATATCAGCCGATTTGGGGTTATCAGGCACTCAAATGGGGGTGGTTCTCGGAATTGGGACATTAATGGTGGTTCCGTTAGCAATCCCGTTCGGGCTTCTTTTTGATCGAATTAACATTAAATGGGCAACCTTCGCCGGATTATTACTTATAGCCCTATCAGCGTTTTTACGAACCTTTGCCATAAGCTTTGAAAGTCTGGTTCTTTTTGTGGCTATTTTTGGAATTGGGAATACGTTAATCGTTATTGGCCTGGCGAAAATTATCGCGTTGTGGTTTGCTGGAAATGAGCGAGCAACGGCTTCGGGTATTTATGTCACAGGATTTGCCATAGGAAGTGGAATCGTTCTCATAATAACCAATAGTCTAATTGTACCACTTTTAGGAACCTGGCAAAATGCGTTCATGTTTTATGGACTTCTCGGGTTCCTTTTCGCTGCCCTTTGGCTCATATTTTGTAAAGAAATTTCACGGACGCAAGTCGAAGAACCTTTCCTTGGTGCCTTGAGAGAGAGCACGTCAACATTGGTGAAAGAGAAATATATCTGGTTAATTGGGTGCTTCGCCTTTCTGCTTTCTATTACCAGCTTTGCTTTCAGTGGGTGGCTTCCAACGTTTCTTGAAACAAAGGGCTTGACACCAGCTGTTGCTGGCGTAATCGCGTCAATCCCCCCTTGGATTGGAATCTTTGGTAGCATTACCATACCTAGACTCGGAAAACCCGGTTCGAGAAGGCTACTTCTCCTCATCCTTTTTCTGATTCAAGGCCTATTGGTATACCTCGTGATATGGACTTTTGGGGTACCTTTAATTGTAGTTTTAATCCTGTACGGATTCAGTTATGCTGGAGTATGGCCACTGCTCCTCGTAATACTCATGGATTTTCCAACCATTGGCGCAAAGTACATGGGCACCGCAACCGGGCTCTTAGCCACGTTTGGGGCAAGTGGCGGGTTTATCGGACCATTGATGGTAGGATATTTAGTCGAATTGACAGGCGCCCTTACCCTTGGTTTCATTTTTCTGGCATTGATTCTAGTTGTGACTTTAATTCCTATACTCCTACTTCGCGAAAAATAAACAACAAACCTTGGATATTGCAACCCACTACTGTCTTTTTTCTAGCTCCTCGTTAGAGTATAAACAATATGGACTCTACACGATGGATATTTATCGTAAAGAGTTACAGTAGTTCAAGCTTGGGCTTCTCGGTGTTTCTAGTGGATCCAATTAGTAAAAAGATCATACAAGAGTTAATGGGCAATTGCCGCATCACATATCGACAGATGGCAAAGAAAACGGGGATAACGGCAACAAGCGTTAAAAAACGCATTTCAAAACTATGGAAGAATAGGGTCATCAGCCGACCCTATGTGCAGCTATCCTTAGCGATGCGTGATGCTGAGATTTCCCATACTGACCTGACCACTGATGGGACGGAACATGATGAACAACTTATCACTCAACTGGGCTCACATCCATCAGTATTTGGGGCTGTTCGGGTTGGTCTGCATAAATTTGCATCAGGTGGAAACGTTGTTGGACCCACAGGGCTCTTTGAGTTGGGACGATTTTACCGAAAGATTAGTTGTGTTAAAGAAGTGGATATCCAATTGGTCCGACCTGTGGGACCCTCACCAGTACCACCCAGTCAACTATACATCTATCGCGGACAAAAAATGACCTTCACTGATCCACAACTTAAGATCCTCCAGTTGTTATGGCAAAATGCACGGATTTCCGCAAAAGATATCGCAGAGCAGACTAACTACTCCGCACGACGAGTCGGTCAAATTCTCCGTGAACTACAAACTGGAGGGGGTTTATACTTCATGGTCCACATGCGACCAAGCATGATGGACTCTATTCCATTTTGGCTTATCATCGATTATGACGAAATAAAAATTGAACCATATGCTGCTGTTAAGTGGGTCTATGAGCAATTCCCAGATGCATATTGGAATGCCTGGCTATTTGCTAACAAACCTACTATCATGCACTTTTGCACGGCAGAGACTATTCGAACGATTTCAGATATAGTAAACATCACCAAAGAGGCTCCATTTGCAAAACAAGTTCGTTCAGAGATATTCAGGCCTCAAAAATACTTTGTCGGACCTGGTTACATTCAATTAGGGGAACTGTTAGGGATCAAAGTTTCAAATCATGAAGCGGAATACTATAGTGGAAAAAGTGAACATGGCTTCTGATCGGTATTTTTTGGATTTCAGAACTCCTTCTCGGTTCAGATTATCAACCAACTGAATAATAATATTCCAATACTAGCGACTTTTTTCTTCATCTTTCAACCCTCATAGTTCACAGCTGTTTAAATGATGGTTCTGGACTTAAACAGAACGCAACAATAGCGTCTTCCAACAATTGGAGGGGCGACCTATTGGAGGTATTATTCATGAGGTTAAAATCGCGTAAAGTGATTACAATAGCCATCGGGCTGTGTTTTCTATTAGCTCTAGCCAGCGTCTCCGTTGGAACTACTACTGCTTGGCGAAGACATCGAACCTATTTGGTATCCGCATCAGGAGATACATCGGGTGTCACCGATACAGCCCAGATTCAAGCCGCATTTGACAAAGCTGTTGAGCATCGAAGAAGTACAGTGAAGTTAGGTCCAGGTACCTTCTATCTGAACAAGGAAATCGTTGCTGTGAATTTCGATGGTACTTTCAAGGGCGCAGGGAAAGGAAAAACCATCATTCAAAACACGGAAAACCATCCATTCCCTCTTCTATCAGATCCATATTTTGGTCTTGATGGACCGCAACAAGTTGGATTTGCTCTGATGTTTCTTTTCTACCAAAACGCCGATACAGAGAGTACGGCACATCATCCATATACAATAAAAATATCTGATATGACTATTCGTGTTGTGGGCGAATCCGAGGAATGGCAACTTCCCGGTTGGCCGGATTTCTTGCCCAACCCCACATCCATTAACCCTATCATGGTCACAGGCATAGCTCGGATGGAATATGTTGAAGGCGAAATCTCCTACTTTAACCTATTTTGTCAGCGGTTGGAACTCGAAGGAATCATCAGTAGTTCCTACTTCTTGTTTGGGTCTAGTGCAGCGAACGGTATCCAATTTGCCGGTTCTAACTGGCTTTATATGAGTCAATTGACAGGCATCTTCTCAGTGAAGGATTGCACCTTCAAATCGATATGTTGTGGTATCTGTGCCTTGGGCGTATTCAAAGACTCCCTGCTCCATATCCAACACAATACTTTTGACGGTGTCGCGTGGGGAATGGAACTCTATCCCGGGAACATGTTATGCATCATCGTGAACAATGACATGCATGAGGTTGGTACGCTTCCATCGTTATTTGGAGGCATTGGAATTTACCTCGAACAACATGATGCTGGTCCAGGAAAAATCCTAATCATTCGGAACACCATCGAATGTGCTGATTACGCAATCGGGATGTTGCTCGATGATGTGACAACATCACTCTCTGGATGTGTGATTTACAACACCATAATTCTCGAGGGTCCCAACGCAGTGGGCATCATTAACCTTTGCAACGAAAATGTCAAATTCCATCACAACCCAATTCTTGGACCTTAAATCAGTGATAGCGAAAAACACTCACAGCCATCTGGGAGGCACCTGCCTCCCTCTCCATCTTTTTCATTGGTGAACTGAATAGAAACCTCCAAAGTGTCTTATTGAGTTGGGAGAGGTAAACAATGGAGTATTCAGATCTTGTTAAAGGCTATCAGCAATTAATTAACAAGCCTAAGGCGGCTGCTCTCAAAGATGACCATGCTGAACAAGTTGTGACAATCCATGAAACTGTATGGCTTAGGATTCTTCTCATTCACAGCCTGAAGAATCCTGATTTGGTAAGACTTGTAGTTGAGGTGTCTTTTCCGAATTGGGTATATGATATTTCCATGTCACTCAATAATGACGGAGTCATTAAGGAATCGTCACTCGGTCTTCCAGATGTATTGAAGGAGATGGTAATCCACTTAGAGTATCTCCATAGATTGAGTGATGTGGGATTTCGGTTAGAGCTTTTAGCAGAGGAAGGGATTTGGAGTGCCTCGACTGAACTTAAACAACCTCCATCGAAAGAACTATTCAAAGCTCTTGTACCCACAAAATCAATGGCTAAACACTGATACAAGGTTAGTATTCGACTTGGGAATATCGGTCATTGTTTGTGTTATAACGGAAAAAGAGTGGGCAACCTGTATCAACTTGCCACACACCAGAAACGGAATTTATTATGTTTAAACTCGTGTCCTCCAGAATTCTTGAAAAAATGAAATTGGTGCGGGGGCCGGGCTTCGAACCCGGGAACTCCTACGAGACAGGATCTTAAGTCCTGCGCCTTTGACCAAGCTTGGCTGTGAGGTCTATGTTGCGGTAGAAACCCCCGCCGCTTAGTCTTCGGGACGCTGACCCTTTGGACAGGTCCCCCGCATAACAGGTGGAAAATCAAAGTTGTGTGGTTGCTTAAAATTGCTTCGTGTTGGAGATGGGGTACTAGGATTATTGGTGTCATGAACGGCTAGAATAAGGCTTAAAAGGTACGGGCTGTGGTTTAGTGCTGCCGAGGTAGCTTAGCCTGGTTGAGCGCCAGACTAGTAACCATTCTTGAAATATTAGGGTGATACTCATAGGGCTTTGCCCCAGGGTCAGAATAATGTGATGACTGGCGCACCGGAGAAATCTGGAGGTCGCGGGTTCGAATCGAAGCCCGGTGGGTTTCGCGGAAGGCCCGCCCTCGGCACCATTCGAGTATGTGAGCCTCAGTGGCATAGCATGGTAGCGCACCACCTTGGTAAGGTGGGGGTCCCGGGTTCGAATCCCGGCTGAGGCTCCAATTTTTCATTTATCGTCAGGTCTCTGTTGGAAATAAATCCGTGTACTGGTTAATTTGGTGTTGTGTTGGTTCAATGGGTCAAACAGAGACCATGCCTTTACCTGAAGTAGTAGAATTTTCTAATCGATCACAAAAAGAACTTCAAAATCATACCCAAATAATTGAATCAGTTACACGAACTGTTTGGCTTAATTTACCTGAAGTTACTTCGGATGTTGTCTTTCGACTAAGACGATTATACACCCGAGCAATCAGACGGTTTATTATCAGTCTAAAGGAGGGAAACTGCACAGAAAAGGAAATCTACCATGAACTCAGGAAGCATTCAACTTTTGCTCAACTTCCCGCGCGCATGCTAGATCGGGCAGGACGAGAAGCCTATCAATGGTTTTCTTATTGGCGAAAGGAACGCTTTCTAACTAATGAATTACTGAAGAACTGGGCTAAGTGGGCTTCGAAGAATGGTATTGATTTACCTGAACCTCTAATGGGAGAAAACCGCATAGTTTCTTATTCAGGAAACCTCAAAGGTTGGCCAGGCAGTCAACGTGGTCAATGGCCTCAAACAAATCTACGGATATTCATTGACTCAGACTCCCAGGATTTCCATGTATCCATTGATAAGGTGATTATCAAAACACGGGCTGTTATTGGTGGCACACCTGAAAAGCTTCTTCGCCAAGCGCTCAATGGAAAAAAAGGATATACGGTTGGGGCTCCTAGGCTCATTAACCGTGAAGGCAAGGTCTACTTAGCTGTACCAGTGACAACTAACGTCTCAATCCCAAAGATAGAAAATTTAACCCATCCAACAGTGATAGGTGTGGATTTAGGAATAAATACTCTTGCTGCTGCTGTAGCAATTTCCACTGATGAACGAATACTTCCTGCAAAAGTAGTATCTGGAAAACGGCTTAAACATCAGTTAAGACGGCTTTGGGGAAAACGAAGAAAAGCTTCAAGATTGAAAAAGTCTGAGGAAATTCAAGCCCTTGATAAAAAAACCAAACGTACCATTCAACATTGGACTAACACAACTGCAAACGAAGTTGTACGGTATGCAACCAAATTCAATCAACCAGTTATTTCGCTTGAAAATCTTAGTACGTATCAAGCCACTCGTAGAAGAACCCCTTGGGCAAACCCCCAACTAAGAGACCAGCTTGGTAAATGGGCTAGAGGAGAAATTGGCAAAACCATCCAAAGAAACGCTGCATTACAAGGCATTCCTGTCATTTGGGTAAATGCAGCTTATTCGAGTCGAATCTGCCCTCGAGGATGCCTTTGCATGCTAACAAGATCTAGCCGTTCCGTTTTTCAGTGTCCTGCTTGTGGTGTCAAACTTCCAAGAGATATCAACGCTGCGATTGAACTAGCACGTCGCGGTATACGTCTAATAAAGAAATGTTAAGATGGAATAACTCACTATGTTTGTGGACAACGCAAACACGCCCTCCAAGACCATTAAATGGCTGGATGGTGAGGGCAACGGAAAGAGCCCTGATTTGGAACGGGTAAGTCCGATATTCTTAAGCACTCTTGCCTGGCAAGAACGCTAGTGTATCCCCTCTTGCTCGATATCGGCTCCATTCCAACGAATCGTGAACTTCATGTACACGAACTTTCTCGCCCGAGGCTCCATCTTAACACTATTTATTTTTCACCTGCATGTTTTCTATGAGAGATTTTTAAGTGTCTAAAGGATGAAGTGCTATGTATACAATCTATCGCAGGTGAGCCATTCAATGAAAGTGAATAAGGAAAAGCGTCTTGCTGCTGAAGCGGCCATTAGTCATGTGGCAGATGGGATGTGTCTTGGAGTTGGAACGGGGTCAACTGTTGCGATTTTTATTGAATTACTTGCTGAGAAAATCTCCGCAGAGGGCATCTCGATTACGGCTGTGCCCAGTTCTTATGCTACGTTGCTTCAGCTTCATGATGTAGGCGTTCCCACGATTCCGCTTGGATGTGTGGCCAGCGTGCCGTGTGCGGTTGACGGAGCGGATGAAGTTGATGCCAAATTGGCAATGATAAAGGGTGGTGGTGCAGCTCTTCTTCGTGAAAAAATCTTAGCTGAAGCTGCGCAACAATTCGTCATCATGGTTGACAATGCAAAACTCGTCAAAGCCTTGGGGACCCGGGTTCCCATACCGGTAGAAGTCCTTCCCGAGGCGCTAGCAATTGCGATGGATCGCATCCAACAACTCGGCGGCTCACCCATGCTTCGCCAAGCTGAAAGAAAAGCAGGTCCAGTAATCACCGACAATGGAAACTTCATCCTGGATGTGACAGTTCCAAAAATCTCCAATCCTGCAAAGCTAGACAAAGACCTGAAGTTAATCCCAGGAGTAATAGAGAGCGGCCTTTTCCCAGACCAAGCTGATATCATCTATGTTGGCCAAGAAAAAGGCGTCAAGCTCTTACAGCGGTGAACTGCTCACACCTGTAGGTGTGGGCTTCCTGTTTCATCCCATCGGCTCATGCTGACTGGTCCGCAGGCTCTACTCGCCGTTCCGGCGATGTTGCCCGGTCACGTGTACCTTGGTTCTCGGATCACGGACCAAGACCTCACTATTAGCTTCCAAGGAGCTTGTTTAAACACCACAAACTATCACAAAACTGCTGAATTATGTTCTTTTCAGGGTTTTTAAATAAAACATAACATGCATAAGGCACGAATTGCTTTGCTTGAAAGTACACTGGGCCCGTGGCCAAGCCGGATAGGTTTTACCTCCCTGGAGAAGGCGCCGGCCTCCTAAGCCGGAGATCCCGGGTTCGAAAACGTCCATTACATATGACGTCGATATTCCCGGCGGGCCCGCCATTTTCTCATTTTTCTGCGGCAATATCGGCTGGTGCTACAAGATAGTAGGTGGTTTCGCCCTGTCGATCCAATACAGCAAGCATGAGTTTTTTCCGATTTCTTTTCGCCTGTTTGCTAAAAGCATCTAGCTCTGTGACTTTCAGGGGTGATCCCTCTGAAATGGCGCAAACAAAGTATTTTGCTGTAGCTTCGTTCAATTTTGCTCCCCGAGGATAGACGCGAAATAATAATCCTTTCCCGTATCCTGTACGAACGACATATCCTCTACTTCGCAAGTCACTGTAAACCAAGAACCGAGTCCAAAGTCCTGGGTGTCCTTCTGCTAACCGTTCAAGTAGATCTGAAAATTCGAGCTTAGTACCTTCTGTGTCATGAACTTGAATGCGTTCGCGTCGGCTTAGCAACAAGGCTTCTTCAGGTTCCAAGGTTAACTTTGCGGTGCTCGTCAAGGTTCCATAATACCCGGCTTCATACAGTACGGGCGCATATTCTCCCTTCACTACTACGCGTCCTCGTACAAATTTCGCTGGAATTGCCTCATCTGGAAGGTGAGACCGTTCGCTCTCTGAGGCAGTTTTTTTCACCGGTTTTTCTCCAGCCATCTTCAGGCACCACTATTCAAATCGAAAAGAGGCGAAGCTATATAACATTCTTCCCGTCTCCCAAAGATTGATGGAATCTTGGGAACAACGACTCAAAGAAGAATTTTCCAATTCAACCAAAAGCGTGATACTGGGCATTGGAAATGATCTTAAAGCTGACGATGGAGTTGGACCCCACATCATCGCCCAATTGGAAAACCAAGCTCCCGTTCAAATTGATCTCATAAATGTCGGTACTGTTCCTGAAAATTTTATCAGTCTTCTAATCGAAAAACAACCAGAATTCATTCTTCTACTTGATGCTGCTCTCATGCAAGCCGAACCTGGCACCATCCGCCTCATCGACAAAGACAACATTGGTGGGATCGCGTTTTCCTCCCATCAACTGCCCCTCACTTTCTTCATTGAATACCTCGAAAGCAACATTGCAACCACCATCCTGGTCTTAGGAATTCAACCCCTGACAGACGATTTTGCTCAACCCATATCCGAACCCGTACAAACCGCGGCCAATCAAATCATCAACACCCTCACCCAAATTTTCCGCGAAACCATTTGAAAACGCTTATAAACCACTCCCCCCCACCTACATCCCGCATTGTCCCGGCGTAGCTCAACCTGGTAGAGCGTCTGGCTGTAGGTAATAACCGCACCCCGAGCCTCACGGCAATGACGCGGTGTCAACCAACGCAGATACCAGATGGTTCCTGGTTCAAATCCGGGCGCCGGGACCAACTCCTCCCCTTAAATTCTCACTCAGACCAGAGGCGCTTATCATCTTTCCAAATCTCTGAAAGACAACCTTTTTATATCGCATAGAATCGAATTTCCTCTGGAGGGTAAAAGGATGCGAATTTTTAGTTCCTCTTTTAGAAAAGGTAAGCCCTATCTTCTAATTTCGTTGATATGGCTTGGAGGATGTTTTGGTTCGTCTTTTTTTCTTCTGAATCCGATTCTAGCTTTATCCGGAAATGATGTGCATTGCAAAGCTTTCCATATCAGTTTTCAAATATCAGGCTACGGCTCATGGGCTAATGAAGGACCTACTCCCATGCCTTCTGCACGAGGTTATCATGCCCTTGCATATGATGTCGAAAACGATCGAACCATTCTTTATGCAGGTGCCGATCAATATTACAACGCATTTCAAGA
>SMTZ1_10010128_pt1 | contig 10335 bp, 9 predicted proteins | sample DeeMarSWOR136_30_FD_25667 | JGI IMG/M metagenome (IMG submission 25667) | reverse complement strand
GGCCGGATTAAGACTGTTCCGGCTGTTGTCACAGCAGAGGGCAGGATGCAGTTACCCCTGGAATTCGAACCTTATGAGGCCAAGTTGCTGGTGATCGGACCGGCACTCTGACCCGACCGAATCGAGCGTCCTTGCCCAACACAACTGTCCGAAGATGATTGCAGCGAGGCTATGACTCCTCCTCACCGCTTTTTCGTTGTTTCAAATCCACCTCAATCGTAGTCAACAGCTTTTCACTGATGGGATAGAAAAACAGAATGATTCCACAGACCAGTATAAAGCCGGCCGGAATGAGGCTGAACAGAAGTTTGATACCATTAATGATTTCAGGGGTTATCGGAAGGTCTTTCTCGTATCCGTACTGTCCCAGGATATACAGCCCGAGAAATCCACCGATGGCGACACCCATCTTAATAGCAAACATAATGCCTGCGATAATCAGACCTGTGGCCCGCTGTCGAAACTTCCACTCATGATAGTCCGCGACGTCGGCGAATATGGCAAAGAAGAAGACCGGCATCGCGCCTGCGACGATTGCCCATACGAAATTCATAATTCCCAGCACCTTAAAATTTTCTGGCGGTAACCAATAGAATGCTCCACCGAGGACCACGCTGGCCATGGAAAAGAAAATCGTCAATGACTTGCGACCGAAGCACTTTTTAAGCGGTGTGCTGATGAGCACGCCGGCCATCATACCAAAGGTACCAATCGTCAAAAAGACTGTCGTTTGATTGAAGTCCAGTTTCAGGGCCCCCAGAGTCCAGGTGAACAGAACCTTACTGCCGTTGCCGTTGACATAATCAAAATAGTACGCCACCATGCCGTTGCGAATCATGTTGTGAATGAGCCAGAATATCGACGCTAAAAATATCACAATCCAAGCTGTATTCCTGGCGACGTCTTTGAGATCTCGCCTAAATGCACTCTTCTGCTCTTTTGGAGGCTGGACCCGCTCGTAATGAGTAAGAGGATAATGGCAAGGGCGCCGAATACACCCATAGTCACTTGGTACCCCAGGGCCTGACTATATCCCAGCTCCTCGCTGTAGCTCGGATGGGAGGGATTGGCCCCGAAAAACTTTGCCAAGGGCAGGGTAAAAGTCGTGATAAGGAGCATGCCCACAAAGGCAAAGAAGAAGCGATACTGTGACAGGGTCGTTCGCTCCTTAGGGTCTGGTGTTATCACGGCCATCAAGGAGGAATAGGGGATGTTGATAGCAGTATAGGCCATTGTAGCCAGTATATAGGTGACATAAGCATAGACGACTTTCATATTCCGACTCCATTCTGGTGTGATGAACATCGCGCATGCGAGTATGCCGTAAGGAACCGCCATCCACAACAAATAAGGACGGAATTTGCCCCAGCGTGTGTTGGTACGATCCGCAATCATACCCATCAGGGGATCATTGATCATATCCCATATCCGGGTTACCAGAAACATGAAGCTTGCCACTTTTGCGGGGATTCCGGAGACATCCGTGTAGACGGTGAGAATGAAATGTATCAATAATATAACCGTGGTACATGAGAACCGGAGAAGTGGCAGGTGCAGCCGCGGTCATGGCAATAAAGCAGAGAATCACGGCCAAAGACGTCAAATGGACTTCAGGGTACTTTACAGATTCACCAGGCTAATATGCCGTTATCAATGACGGAGCGAGTGACGTCGTCGCTCCGGTGGCGGTGTCCCATACAGACAATCAAAAGTGTGGGCACCACCGCAATAGAAGTTTTTGCGAGGTGAATCAGGGAGCAAAGCGTCCCACGCTTCTGAACACTTATGGCTGTTTCGCCAGGATCGGTGTGACAGACGGAGGCACCGCTTCTGGGTCTGTACCCCACTGCTTGTTGGGGCTCGGTCCCATCTCGAAAACAAGCTGGCCGCCCGGGATCATATCTGCGTGGTGGAAATACGGCCTATTCAAAGTTTTTCCGTTCAGGGTCGCCGACTGAATATATATGTTTTCTTCCGAGGCGTTGTGAGCTTCGATTACGAACTCTCCGTGGCCTCCGTCAGCTCCTCGCACACGAACCGTTGCCTTGCTAAACACAGGGCTGCCAATAACATAGAATCCCCGGGATGGCTCCACGGGATAGAATCCCAGCGCACTGAACACGTACCAGCCTGTCAAATATCCGTTATCATCCATGCCGCAGAGCCCTCCTGGAACGGGCTTGTGAAGCACCCTCATAATTTTCCTAATGATCTGCTGAGACTTCCAGGGTGCGCCGGCATAATTGTAATAGTACGGAACCTGGCGATCGGTCTCATTTCCATGACAGTACTGTCCGATCATACCTGTGACGTCGCGGAAAGGAGCCTAAGGATTGTAAGGTATATTAAAGAATTCATCAAGCTTCTTAACAAAAACATCCCTACCGCCCAGCAGATTGATAAGTCCCTCTATGTCGTGAGGGACGAGCCATAGGTAATGCCATGCAGTACCCTCACGATAAAAACCGAAAGGCTCCTTTGGATCGAAAGGTTCAGCCCACGAGCCATTCGGTCGACGTCCTCGCATAAATCCGGTTTCCGGGTCAAATAGCAGTCGGTAATTCCCAGAACGTGATATGAAATATTCATAATCGGCTTGCTTACCGAGAGCTTTGGCTAATTGGGCAATACTGTAGTCCTCGTAAGCATAACCCAGTGAACGGTTAACAACATCCGGGCGACCCCGTTGGTAATCTGTAGGCTTGATATATCCAAGGCGCATGTAGTCCGCCAAGTGCGTCCAGCCTTGTTTGGGTTCCGTGGCACTACGACGCAGCGCTTCGTAGGCAGATTCAGCATCGAAATTCCGCACATCTCGGTTGTAAGCTCCGGCAATCCAACAAGCTTTCCCGGGCCCCCAAAATCCACCGCGAAACGTGCCCCACCTGAACTGTGCAACCCGTTTGGCAGCTACTTCAGGACGGACGATGAAGTGCAATGCTCCCCCATTAGGCCACGAAAGAAAATTCTCGAATCCCATACCACGGTAGAGTGATGTGTAAAAATTCACCCGTTCGGCTTCGGTTCCGCCCTCTACGTCAATTCGTTTAAGAATCTCATTCCAGTCATCTTTCATTTGTTTATGGACTTGGTCGAAATCCCATCCGTCAATCTCCTCTGCCAGATTCTTCCTCGCTGTGTCCGCGTCAACAAAGGAGATGCCTAACTTGGCGAGAATGACCTCCTGATCGGAAGTCGTGTAGTCCACGAATGCGCCTATCGGATGCCCGGATTGAGTCGATGAGCCAGCGTGTATCGCTCCGTCCTTCCAGGTTCCGAACGACGAGAAGGGCTTGCTGAATTCCGCGTGGAAAAAGACGGTGAATCCCGTCTTGCACTTTTGCCAGCCTGCAATGCGGCGATTGTCCAGCTTTTCGACGTATGCCTCGATTACGGCCGTGGAGCGAGCCGAACTGGCCAGATCAATCAAGATATGGGCCTGTTCCGATTTCGGGAAAGTGTAGCGATGAAAGCCCGCGTTTTTCGTTGCGGTCAGCTCAACCTTGATTCCATAGTCGGAGAGAAAGACCGAGTAGTATCCCGCCGATGCCCGCTCCCGTTCAATATCTTTGCGGGAGCGGTAACCTTCATCCGGATTCTCCCGGCTGCCGGGTTCGATTTTGACTGCTCCGACGGTCGGCACGAAGAGAATGTTGGCGTACCGGTTGTATTCGTGATGCGTATGGCTGAAGCCTCTAATGGACGAATCGGTGTAACGATATGAGGGGCCACGTACATGAAAGATCCCGTCGAAATCGGTATCGGGACTCAGCTTAACCGTACCATCCGGCGCCATAGCACCGGGGACCACCGCACCACAATAAAGCTCCTCTCCCTCCGGCGGATTGTTGCCCAGGTATTCTTTGTCCTCGGGTGGAGCTGTTCCTATAAGAGGATTTACGTAATCAACGGGTTGATGTAAAACGGGTTGCTCCAAAAGACAGGAGACCAAAGCCATCCATACAAGTACCATAATACTGTTCCTCCAAAAGACAAAACAATATAAGACAAATTATTTTTTAGTAGATTCGGTATTTTGCATGCGCGATTTACGTGGCTCACTTATAGCCGAATCCCCTATTTTGTTGACAGGCGCACAGTGCCGATTTCATATGGTTTCAGATGCCACACTGCCTCATCAACTGCGCCGGCCTGCTCTTCGAGAAGATTGACTGTCCTGAATCCTCGCTTGAGGCCGAGGAACTCGACCGTGGTTTGAGCTTCGTGGCCGTTTGTTTCAAAGGCACGCAATATAATGCCACCATCAGTCTCAGCCTTCTTTAGAGCGGTTACGATCAAGCTCTCCGCTTCAAGCGAACAGAAAGACTGTGTCGGCGGCAGGGACTTGGTCGATAGCTCATCAACATCACTGACCGGAACCAGCGGCGAGCTAAACGACATTCCGGCGCGCTGCGACCTCGCCGTAGTCCAGGTTCCCCAGCCAGAACACAACGAATAGCGAAATATGTACGTGCCGGGCACCGGCACGCGACCCAGAACCGTCCTCTTACCTCTGGTCAGATCCTGTGTGCAGTAGGTACCACGCATCATACCGACCCGGATCACACCGTCATCCAGGGTTAGTGACTGACGATCAGCGGCAATATGAAGGCCCCAGTCGCCATGGTCCACAAAGATCCAGTCCTGGATCTGACGCCACTTCCTCCATTTTTCTGTGGCAATCTCGTCCCCTTTGCCCGGACCTGTGTTGGGCATGATATTGTCAAGGGCGGCGGATCCAAAGGGAATGCCATAACAGATACGGGCATTATTTTGCTCGCAGGGGAAAAGCTGTTCAAGCTTCATCAGACTCCCTTCTCTCCAATCCACGGTACTCTCCAGGTCCACTCTCTTGATCCCGTCGTAGAGGAACACACGCTGGACAATGGGCACTCCGCCAACGTTGCCGTCTATCCGCATGACCGCACGCACCGGATTGTCCTCTTCGAGTTCCACCTGACTGACCATATTGATAAGGATTCGTCCGGTCGTCGGTTCGAGATCCAGACTATTTCCGCCGCGCTCTTCTGAAGCCGCGATTTCGATGTCTTTGGCTACTACATGATCCAGCTCTTTGTCAAAGACCGTGACACTTCCAGTCACCAGGTCCACACTGACGCGATAATATTCGTTCTCGAACTGATCGGCCCCGCTGATCCGTTTGGCCTTGTTCGGGTCAGGATTGTCCGGTTTGATTTTACATGCGTTTGGAAAATCATCAGCTTTCTCGGCAGGGACAAGAAAATAGGTCTTGTAACCTAACGAAGGCACATCTCTGGCTACAAATACGATTTCAAACGCTCTTGATACGGTTCCATAAGATTGCTCCACATGAAATGGAATCGAGACTCCGGTCTCGTCCACGAGGGACATTGCCTTTTAATAATCGCCGATGTTGCCGGGATTCACATCTCCGTAAACGCTTACGTGCGTCTTGACCATATCGTCCCGCTTCCAACTCGTCGCGTTGAAAACTGTGATAGGCGTGCTGCGTTCGAAAGGACTCTTGATCCTCGCGGCGATATTGCGAAGCATGTCATTAAATATCCGGCGGCTATGCAATATAACCAACCGAGCACGGTCCATCTTGCCTTCATCGGAGATGAATCCGCCCTGGCCGAAGTTGTTGTGGTCCATTCCTTCGAGAATGCGTTTCCACAACGACTCTAACTCGTTCTGTGGATAGTCTGTATAGCCAAGAGCGAAATTAATCGCCGCGAATGTTTCAGCCGTCATCAGAGCATCGGTGGCCGTCATGTTTGGAGGCCAGATATGCCCCATAGACGAAAGAATGTTGCCCCATGAGTGAGGAATCTCGCCGGAAAACACAGGTACTGCCGAGTTAATTTTCGAGACCGCACGGAAGTACTCCCCGGGAGTAGCCAGACTAAACCGCAATGGTGCCAAAGACGTATTCAGCAATTGAATATTCTCCACAAGCTTTTTGCCCGGGGACCACAGATCCGTTCCCCAGCCCAAATAGATCGGACCGGTGGTCGTACCACGCACCTGTTCGATCTCTCGCTTGGTCCTTGCTAGCCGCTTCTCATCCATGTCACGGTGCAATCCGAGGCTCACGCCCCAACCATACCCCTTTATGGCATTCCAAAGCATGACCGTCGATCCATCCGGAGAACGCCAGCAAAACCGAGAGCAATCAGGTGGGCCCATGCGTGTCATTATCACAAACGGCGACCCGGACTTGGCCAGAATCTGGGGATACTGCGATGTGTAGCCCGGAAGATCGCCCATATGCGTGACCTGAGGATCGACTCCGAAGACTTCCCTCGCATAGCGCTTGCCATAGATATGGTTGCGCACGTGGGCCTCGCCTCGCGGCAGGTTCTGATAGATGCCGGCCCACTTGGGAGCCAGCTCAATTTGCCCTTTCCTTACCAATCTTCTGAGGGCATCCACCTCCGGCAAGCCGTGGTGGGATTCCAAATAATTCGCCATCCAGACCTCGTCCTCGACCAGGAAACGGAACTCCGGATACTTGGTGGCCAACTGTACTACCTTTGTAATAATTCGGTTGCCGCGGCTCAGGCACTCCTGCTTTGTTCCCGCCCAGAACAAGTCGAAATGCGAGAAAGGCACAACATATACGTCGATCTGGGCTGCACTGACACAGACTGGTAAAACCAACAGAACCAAGATCAAGTGAACTTTGATTTTTCGCATATATGACATGATAATAGCTCTCCTACTCCGATAGTACGTTGATACTTGATAGAACCACGTTATAAAGACCTATCATGCTGAATTGTAGCATGTACGTTTCCAGTATGTCGTTACTAATATTCGAACTTGATTGTCTCAATCACATAGGGACCGACACGAAGCTCTTTCTGAGATGTTCTGTTGACGTCCTCTTCAAGAAGGTTGACCTCGCTGAAATTAAGCCGACGGCCAAGGAACTCAACAGGTGTTTTCACTGGTGAGCCTTCAATCTCGTATGCACGCAGCAGAATCGACGGTCCTAAATCGGCTTTCTTCAATGCACTGAGAACAAGATTGTCTTGTTTCAACGCGCAGAAGGACCGTGTGGGTGGTAACGATTTGCTCGTGATCTCATCGGCCACACTGATCGGCAGCAACTGATTATTCCAGCCAATGCCTGAGCGATACGCCTTGGACTCCTTCCAGTCCCTCGATGCCGAGCAGAGCGAATAGCGGAACACATAGGTGCCCGGAGGCGGATAGTACATTGAGGTGAGTTCGTCACCCGCCCAACTTTCACCGAAACGTACTTAGTGCCACGAACCATCTCGGCGCAAATCACGTCCTCGCCCAGGCGAATCTGCAGATGGTCGGTAGCAATAGTGATACCTCCATCGGCCGCACCGGCGTGAATCCAGTCATGAATATGGCGAGAGCGCCTCCATGATTCGTTTGTGATCTCGTCCCCTCTTATCGTTTCGGCATTGGGCATTAGGTTATCCGCTGAGTTGGCGCCGAAAGGAATCCCGTAATTGAGGACCGCGTTGGGCGATACCACCGGGAACAACTGACGCAGACGAATAAAGCGGGGTCTCACGGATCTCCACTCTACGGTATTTTCGATATCAAGCTGCTTGATGCCATGATATAAGGTTAGGCGTTGCGCAATGCGAATATCGGCGATTCGACTCTTGATCAAACCCAATCTGTTGCGTCCGGGTCATGAACCCATACCACGCGTCCGGGACAGATTCCTTTGCCCGTACCTACCGGAGTAAGAGGTACGTGATCCGGGCCTCGAACGAATTCAAATTTTCCGAATGATTGATTGCCGGGTATATCAGAAAATGAGATGACACCAGCCAAAACTGCAACCGTAACGCAAATGCAAGCCATCCCCAGTCGCAACTGTCTCAAGAATCCCCTCGCCTTACGAAGAGCCACAGCGGAGCTTGCCAAGCCCACAATCCATACAACAAAGGATGATGCCAGCGGCATAACGATTCGCTGACAGGGATAAGTCGCTCGCGAAGGTTTCGGTATGACGCGCAGCAGAAACCATATCAATGAGACCAGACCCAAAATAGGCCATGTCAAAAGCAAGAAGTAGTGTTTTTATGGGTATGAAAGCGGGCCTTCGGACAAAAGGACAAAACACGATCTTTTTCTGGTGACGACATGTATATATACCTCCATAGCAATTGAGCTATCTACGAGCAGAATATATTTATATACTATAGCCGGAGCGTAATCAGGTTGTGTTCGTCAGTCATTATCTCTCCTGCAACGATTACTGTACCTCACCACATCGCAAGGCTCGTCACATCCGGTTTGCGAGTTCACATCACAGGGATATTTAGAGCTTCGGTGATGCCCTTCATGTAGCCTATCGCAAAAACTTTCCCCTGCATTGCATAGCCCGGCCGCTCGTTACTTTCATCTGCCAAAGTCGGTGCGTGGTCCGGACGGATCGGTCCGCGGAATCCAACTTCGTGATAGAGTTTTAGCATTTCAGCCATATCGGTCGGGCCGTTATCGTGGAACGTTTCGCGGAAACGCTCACGAGTTCCCTTTACGTCACGCAGGTGAACGAAGAAAATCTTGCCGTGTTTGCTGAAATCCCTGACCAGCGATTTAATGTCTTCACCCATTAGCTGGAAGTTGGCCTGACAGAAGGCGATGCCATTGACGGGACTCGGCACTATTCGAAGGACCCTGCGGAACGCTTCGCCACTGGTCAGGATACGTCCGATCCCGCGAAGCGGCGAGAGAGGCGGATCGTCCGGATGCAAAGCCATTTTCACGTTTGCCCTCTCCGCCACGGGAATGATCCGTTTCAGAAAGTAGGTGAGATTGTCCCAGATTTTTTCTTCGCTGATCTTTCCCCACTCGGTTAGTCCCTGTTCTTCGGCGAACCTGTTGTCGAATTCACTTGCCAGTGCGCCCCCGCGTTCAGGAATATCAACCTTGGTACGATACCACCCGATGCCGGCCATGAAGTTGTAGCAACACATCGGAATCCCCAGTTGTCCCAAGGCCTCGATCACGGCACAATAGTTGGCGATTTCTTCATCCCTACCGGGCAGTCCCAGCTTGATTTTCTCTGCGGCGACCGGGTGGCTTTCTACGCCTGCAATGGTTAGCCCAGTTGCTTCGTAAGCCGCTTTGATCTTCGTCAGCGTATCGAGGTACTTGTCCCGAGTGACCTTTTCCAATTCTTTACTCAACGGCACGATAGCGTGATTAACGCCGATCTGACGCGCCAGCACCCAGCTTTCTTGATTCTCCGGGCGGAGCATCAGCGCCAGCTTCATGCCCCGGTCTTTTGGACGAGAACGACTGCCTCGTGTCTTTTCGTCCGATGGAAGCGGCTCTTTGACTGCTTCGGCAATAGACGACAAAGCGGCTGGTCCTCCCAGAGCGCCCGCCAGAATAGCTTTGCCAAAGGTCCGTCGGTTGGGCTTCAGTGATGTTCGGACAGGCTCCCTGGTTATATTATTATTGGGCACGGCTCTACTCCTTAACTAAATTTTTGCAGAATCGAAAGAGAAGTTTTTTCTCTTTATAAAATTATGTGCATTCCGGCAATCATGCCGGAGCGCCCCGTCGACCAATCTAACTTCAGTTTTGCAGAAATTTTATTCTAACTCTCGAAAAACCACAGAAATTATAGCATAATCAGGAAGTGTCCATCAAGATGGGCATACATATGGATCAATACACAATAGAAGTCGGGGAAATACCTATCGATAGTAGATCGTCGATTCTACGGCCACAGAACACCTATGAAGGCCTCTCAGCAAGATTCTGTCTACTGGCAAGTATCAAGAAGCAGAGCCACTTTTATTCAAGGCTATCGAAGGCCATTGTTTCAGACTTTGCGACACTCACCCATACACATTGCAGTCTCTTAACAACCTAATCGAACTCTACGAAGCCTGGGGCAAGCCGGAAAAAGCTGAGGAGTGGCGTGCAAATCTACCGCAAACAGAAGCTGTTGAACAGTGATAAGATACTGCCAAAATGGCCCCATTTTCGTGAGCTGGAAAATACCAGAATTCTTCGATAAGCCATCTCTTTCAGAAGCTGAAAAACACCCTGATTTCCAGGTGACATCTTGTCACTAAAATGTCTCCACAAATGCTAATTTTGCCTATGTCGAGTCTGAATAAATATCGATTTTTTGCGAAAATACGAATATTTATTTACAATTTTTAGTGTGATATCGGATTAAGCAGACGGAGGTAATGAAATTTATCAATTATGTAATTGTTTTTGGAGTAAAAAGGCTGAAAACTCTTTCAAGCTGCCATCCATATAGGGTTCCTGTCAAGTGAAAAAATATTTTCTCCGGACCGAAAAACTTCACGCCCATGAAATCCCGGCGGGCTTTCG
>SMTZ1_10008379_pt1 | contig 10337 bp, 9 predicted proteins | sample DeeMarSWOR136_30_FD_25667 | JGI IMG/M metagenome (IMG submission 25667) | reverse complement strand
TGGAGGGATTATCAACTGGAAACCCGGATTATGATCAACAAAGACGGGACCTTAAACGAAAATGCTGGCCCTTATGAAGGGATGACGTTACCAGAGGGCCAAAAACAGGTTTTAAAAGATTTGAAAGAAAATGACCTCATAATAAAGCAGGAAACTATGGAGCACACGTTGAATGCACATGAGAGGTGTCACACGCCTGTGGAGTTTATCATTGCAAAGCAGTGGTTCGTGAAGGTCATGGACAGAAAAGAAGAATTGATAAAAAAGGGAAAAGAGATCAACTGGTACCCGGACTATATGGGTAAACGGTACGAATCCTGGGTGGAAAACCTGCGGTGGGACTGGTGCATTTCCAGACAGCGCCACTACGGGATACCTTTCCCGGTGTGGTACTGTAAAACTTGCGGCACAATCATTTTGGCTGATGCAGAAGATTTACCTGTAGACCCAGTGAATGATCAACCTTCTCACCCCTGTGAGTGTGGATGTACTGAATGTGACCCGGAAATGGATGTTTTAGACACCTGGTTCACCTCTGCACACACACCGCAGATTGCAGCTCTGTGGGCAGAGCCAGATTCTCTGATGGATGTACTGTTCCCTATGAGTCTGCGCAGCCAGGCGCACGATATTATCAGAACCTGGGCATTCTACACTATCGTGAAGGCTCTATACCACCACGAAAATGTTCCCTGGTCCAACGCTATGATCTCCGGGCACGGGTTAGATGAACACGGGAAAGGTATGCACGCTTCCAGAGGGAACGTCGTTTTATCACTGGACATGGTGGAAAAGCACTCAGCAGATGCAGTGAGATGGTGGGCTTCAGAAGCTAAACTGGGTGAGGATTTACTGTTCAAAGAAAAGGACGTGGTCAAAGGATACAGGTTGTGTGTAAAATTGTGGAATGCAGCCAAATTGGTTTCTCTGCACCTGGAAGGAAAACTAGAAAAGGTTAACCTGCGAGAAGTAGATACATGGTTGTTAGGGAAGTTAGACACTGTCATTAAGGCAGCTACTGAGCATTTTGATATGTACCAGTACGGGAGAGCCAAATCTCTGATAGAAGTATCATTCTGGCATGATTTCTGTGACAATTATTTGGAAATTGTAAAATACAGGCTGTACGGAGAAAAAGATCAGGCTGCCTTATACACGCTGTACTACGGGTTACTCACGTATTTGAAGCTTCTCTCTCCGTACGTGGCCCACATTACAGAAGAAATCTACCAGAACATCTACAAAGAATGGGAAAAGGACAAGAGCATCCATGTATCGAAGTGGCCTGAACCTTTGGGGATTCCAGAGAGTAAATCTGGCCAGGTTATTGTGGATATAATTTCTGCTCTTCGACGATGGAAATCAGATACAGGGCTCCCGTTGAATCGGTCACTCTCCCGGGTAAAACTGTATACTGCAGAAGATGTAGGAGATCTCAAAGATATAAAAGGTGCTATGAACGTTGAAAAAATTGAAGTCACCCAGGAGAACCCGTTGTGGGAGGAGAAAATTACAAGAGTTTTACCAGATTTCAAGGTCATTGGGTCCTTATTTGGGAAAAATACCAAGAAAGTAGCTTCTCTGCTGGAAAAATACGCTGAAGAACTGGAAACTGAAGACCAAATAGAAAAAGAAGGGTTCACCTTAAAACGGGAGTACATCAATTCTGTACAAAAGGAGTTCTACGCCGGGGAAAAGAAAGTGGAAGTCATCTCTGCAGGTGATGTTGTCATTGAAATTGAGGTATAGTGTAGATGAGGGCTGCTGTTTACTACGGGTTAGAAGATTTCAGAGTGGAAGATTTAGACATGCCGGAAATTGGTGACCACGAAGCTTTGGTCAGAGTGAGAGCCTGTGGTATTTGTGGTACTGATGTGTCAAAGGCAATCCATAAAACTGTAGAACCACCTGTTGTTTTGGGACATGAAGTGGCAGGAGATGTCATAGAAGTAGGTTCTCACGTTTTGAAATTTGCAGCAGGGGACAAAGTGGTAGTCCCGCATCATACACCCTGTTTTGCGTGCCATTTTTGTCATCACGGACATTACACGTTGTGTGATCAGTATACTAAGACGAATTTGGATCCGGGTGGGTTTTCTGAATACATTAGGGTACCCCAACCCAACGTGGAAAGAGCTATGTTACACTTTGAAGGGTTAGACTACGAGGAAGCTGCTTTTGTGGAACCAGTGGCCTGCTGCATCCACGGATGGGAGAAGCTGAAAGTATTCCCAAAAGATACAGTGTTAATAGTGGGTGCTGGACCCATCGGGTTAATCCACCTGGAGCTGGCAAAAGTATTTTGTGCTGACGTGTATGTAGCAGATATCAAGAAAAAACGGTTAGAATTTGCAGAAAAGATGGGAGGCACCCCTGTTGATGTAACAGCTGGCGATACTGTTGAAGCTGATACTGTTGTAGTGGCTGCTGGAAACAAAAAAGCATACGAATTAGCACTGAAGTCAGTAAAAAAAGGAGGCCAGATCAGTTTCTTTGCTGAATGTCCTCCCGATTCTGGAATTCTCTTAGATCCAAACCTGGTCTACTCCAAGGAGTTAACCTTTTCAGGGAGTTATTCTTCTACACCTTTTGGCCACTGGAAAGCGTTAAACCTCATTACCCAAAAAGCTGTCAATGTCAATCCTTTGATCACGCACCGGTTTGGTCTAGAAGATCTGGGAAAGGCCATTGACATGGCTTACAAAGCTGAAGACTGTCTCAAGATAATGATAACCCCGTGATTGCATGAAAGTTGCTATGTTTTACGGACCTGAAAATGTCCGGTTAGAAGAGAGAGATACACCTCAAATAAAAGATGGAGAAGTCCTGGTGAAGATAAAGGCTGCTCTCACCTGTGGAACTGATGTGAAAACCTACCGGAGGGGCCACAAATTGCTGCCGCCGCCTTCCCCTTTTGGACACGAGTATGCAGGAGATATTGCCAAAGTAGGTAAAACTGTTGAAGGATTTGAAGAAGGAATGCGGGTAGTGGCCGGGAACTCTGCTCCGTGCGGGCACTGTTTTTACTGTAAGAGGGGGAGGGAAAGCCTGTGTGAGAACATCTTTTTTGTGTGGGGAGCTTTTGCTGAATACATTGCAGTACCTGAGAGGATTGTCAAAAAGAACTTGCTGGAAATACCAGACCACGTACACTACGAGGAAGCTGCATTAACAGAGCCTTTAGCCTGCGTCATCCATGGGGTGGAAGAGTCCAACATCAAAATGGGCGACACAGTAGTGATTAATGGAGCAGGTCCCATCGGGTTGTTCTTCACTACACTGGTGAAACAAAAGGGAGCACGGGTTATACAAACAGATTTAGTGGATGACAGGTTGAAAGCGGCTGAAAGGTTAGGAGCAGACCATACAATTAATGCTGGAAGTGGTGAAGAAGAAACAATACAAAAAGTGAAAGCATTGACCGATGGAAGAGGTGCAGATGTAGGGATTGAAGCTGTAGGATACCCTCAAATCTGGGAGAATACCATCAAGATGACCAGAAAAGGAGGGACTGCCACCTTATTTGGAGGGTGTGAGAAAGGTACTGAAATTACAGTGGATACCTCATTACTGCACTATAATGAATTAACCTTGAAAGGTGTCTTCCACCACACGCCACACTATATTAGAACAGCTCTAAACTTGATCTCCTGGGGTGCTATTGACACGAAAACATTCATAACAGAAAAGATGCCTTTATCAAAAATAGATGAAGCTTTGCAGAAGGTATTACATCAAAAAGGAGTCAAAATTGCTTTGATTCCATGATTTCAACTAACTATCCATAGAAAAGGTGTTTAACCTTGGAGAAACTGCAGAAATTTGATACATATCGGGAAGTGCTCTCACGAGGTATCATTGCCATCGGGATAGCACATTTTTGCACTCATTTGCTGGAGTTTGCACTTCCTCCTTTGTATCCTCTGGTCATTGAGGAATTTTCTTTATCGTATTCTGATGTGGGGTTAATATCGAGTGCAGTCATCATGACTATGCTCATTTTTCAGACCCCCATAGGCCATCTATCAGACAAGAGAGGAAGAAAACTATTATTAGTATCATTTTTAGCTGTGTTAGTAGTTTCCACCTTTTTCACAGGATTATCAAGAACCTTTGTTCATGTACTGATTTTTCAGATCTTCGTTGGTATTGGTGCCAGTGCCTACCATTCTGCAGGAATGGCTTTAGCTTCTGACATTGCTCCTCGTAAGAGAATTGGGCGGTTCATGGCTGTACAGGGATTTGGCGGCACACTAGGAGTGGCAGCTGCCCCCTTTGTGGTGAGCTTTCTGGGTGTTATGCTCGGCTGGAGAAAAGCAGTACAAGGTGTAGCAGTACTGGTTATCCCTCTTTTGTTGTTTATATGGTGGCTGCTCAGAAATTCGAAAGAAACTGCACAAATTAGAGAGAAAGATACAGTCATTCTTCCCAGAAGAGTTATTCTTTTCATTTTACTGGGGTTTTTACTGCAAGGATTTGTTTTCCGAGGAATTATCTCTTTTTTCCCCACTTACTTAGTGGATATCCATGGAAGTTCTCTAAAGCTGGCCGGATCTTTGACATCTCTAATGTTTTTGGGAGCAGCTTTTGCAGAAATTGCTGGAGGTGAGTGGGCAGACAAAACTGAAAAGTTGAACGTGGTGGTTATCTCTTACGGGTTGCGGTGTCTCCTCTTATATATGATCATAAATGTCTTCCATGTGACTGCTTTGGTAGCCTTGGTTTTGCTGTTTGGGTTCGTCCAGGGATTGTCCATACCTGCTCTAGTTTCTTTAGTGAAAGATATGAGCCCGCCAGGTTCAGCAGGGAAGTCCTATGGGGCAGTTTTCAGCATTGCTACGTTAACTGGATTTTTCGGGCCGTTAGTAGTGGGGTACGTGGCAGATCTGTATGATTTGGGTGTATCCTTTTCTTTATTGACAGCAGTTTTGTTCTTTGGGTTTATTTGTGCTTTTTTAGCGAGATATTTCAGGTTCAAATGATCTGTTAATTAAATCAGTTAGATCAGAACTGCTATCTACACAAAAATGGAAGGTTCCAAAGAAAACACAAGAAAGCTGTAAAGTGCCCAAACTCTTGGTAGAGACAGAAAGAGAAACAATAACTTCTAACCGTGAAGAAATTGAGGAAGATTTTGAAATAGGTTTAGTTCTAGAACATCAAATACTCCAATACTTGATCAGTCCATATACCTCTCATGGAGAAAATAAATCGGGTGAGCTCTGTTCTTAGGCTGTCTGCACTAACCTTTAGCTCTAGATAGTATGGATTTGAATATCTGTTTTCATAATCAATTTGCAGGCTATTTCTAATTTTTTCATCAGTAACTTTCTTTAGGCAAATTTATCCTTACGCTCTTTAGAAGCATTCATAATCAAGAGTAACAATCCTGCATTCTAAAGTATCGTCTCGGCTGCCTACTTTGTCGACTAGATCTGCAACAGAAATGACCTCTGAAAAAACACCTTCTAAGTTTGGTGGCCCTATACTAAGTTCATCTACTACGTTCTTGATGCAATTAAGTATCACTTTTTTGTCTTCCAATTCGTGCTGGCTCAGAATTATAAAATCCAAGTCTGAATTGGGTGATGCTTCAAGCCGACCATATGATCCTGCAACTGCAACAGATATTTCCTCATCTTCAAGTGATTTATTTAATCTTTCATTAATCTTTCCAAGTGTAGCTGCCGAAAACTCCCAGTTTGTTTTCATTGTTCGGAACTTGGAAATATCCATATTTTCTATCGGTTTTGAAGGGTATCGTATTTTGTCAGCCATCCACTTCCTCCAGAGACGTTCGAATCTTTGAAATTAATTGTTTAAAATCTTCTTTTTTTAACTTCTTTTCCCCAGATGGCCAGGGAGGGCTGCCCCAATTAGGATCATGTTCGTATCTGGGAATGATATGGTAATGAAAATGTCTAATTACATTACCTAAAGATGCAAAATTGACTAAATCTGGTTGAAAGATTTTCTCGATCTCCCTACAGATTAGTAGCATTTCTCTATTTAGATGGAAAAAGAGTTCATAGTCCATATGGGGAAAATTATCAACGTGAACGTTTGATACATATAAACAACGTCCCAAGTAGTTCTGATTCCTGTGTAAGAACAGAGAACCAACCTCTAACCGTTTTATGAATGTTTCATCGTTTTCAGATTCTCTCAGGATGTCGCAAAATATGCAGTCCGTCTTACCTCCTGCCAAAACTTTTTGGGAGGCATCACTTACCAAGTCATGACCTGTACAGCCCATGCTTTGACAGGGTTCACGCAGAACCTGCTCTTCTTTGAATCTTTTCTCATGAGACGTAGTATTTAGCATTCTATCACCTCCTCAGACGTATACCTGTTTTTCATGATTCCCTTTCTTTTCATAGTTTTCTCCCTTTTCACACTCACTCATAGCACTTATATATTTTTCTGTGAGAGTAACAGCATCACACTTACCCACATCATGCAAATCCTCTGGATAATCTGATAACCCCTTTTCCATACTGCAATTGCACCAACTCCCCTAATAAATCTTATCCGAGAGCACAGGAAAAATAAAGTGATAAAGTGATTAACTGAATAAAGACACTCTGCAACAAGGCAAGAATGTTGACACTATAACTATCCTTACCAGATTACCTGTCCCGAGGTGGTGCTTCATGCCTTACACTTTATCACAGTATACGTTATATCGTCTCCCACTTCTATTACCATATAGTGGTAGAACCCACCATCTATAAATTTTCACTGTTATGGGCAGTTTCTGTATTCTATCTACTGTTTCGAAAAATTAATTGGTTCAAAAGCAACAAATTCCAGGCTATCAGCCAGGGACCGAAAAGCTTCGCTGTCGAGGATGTGTTTGTTCTTTCTCACATCAATGCCAAAAAGTATCTTCGAAAAAAGAGGATATTTGACACAATAAGACTTCAAAAGTTCTTTTTTTGTATCTGTATTATCAATGAATAGTGCTTTTGCTTCATACTCTTTGAACCCAACGTGGAGACGAACTGTATTATTTGCTTTCATATTTTTGACCCAGTCAGCTTCGCGCCCTCTCGAGCTGATGACAGTAATCTTGTTTTCATACAGAAGATGGTACTCTACAGGTGTGAATCTCTTTTTTCCTGTTTTTCTTCCTACTGTCTCCATTAATACGAAGATGAATCCTAACCCCAAGAGCGGTGCAATGTAACTTCGGTATAAAAATGCAACTATTTTATTGATTTTTCTCATGCGTTTTACTGTGGTTGGTTCTCCTTTCATTATTTTTGCAAGAAGAGAGGTTGGGAGAGGTATCTCAACTGATGGTTCATTCATAGTTGGTCTAGAAGTGGCTTTTTAAAATCTTTTCCAATTACCAATAGATATATCTGGGAAAACCTGATTTACTCAACACAGCAGTATATACTGGTTTTCAACTTCTAAAGTGCCCAAGACTAACCGGTATCTATTATCAACCTGTTCCAATCTGCCTCTGGCTTCAATTTCCTCTCCCTGTAAAAAAGCATCACAGTAAACACCTTCGTACGATACAATTTCTTCGACAGGGACATCTTCCCCTTCTACTACGACTGCATCTTTGATTCTGTATTGTGCAGGTAAGAACATGGATTCTGAACTGTCAGCAATGACTGCCCTTACTGTAGCAGCTCCCCTCCCCGTGTACTGGACATCGCCGTACGATTCTGTAATTTCAGAATCTGTTCTCGTAGGATGTACAGAAAAGTATGTATTTTTGTAAAAACCGTAGTTCCATTTTCTGGATGCAAACAGTTCTGCCTGTCTTCTGTTTAAGTGAAAAATTTCCATTTTGTGCTGTATCCATTCTTCTTTTTTGTCATTTTCCAGTATTTTAACATGTTCAAGGGTTTTCAAAACTTTTTTTAACTTTAGAGAATTTTCTTTTCCGTAGACGATTAAGTCTATGTCAGAAAATGCAGGATTGTGTAACCCGATCAAGATAGATCCTGTCACGCCCAGAAATTTTAGAGGAATTCCAGTTTCATCCATAATGTCCTGTGCAAAGGTTTTAACCTTCTCCTCCAGTTCATCTTTGGGTGCTGAAAAAAGGTTATTCATTCGAGTTTCAGGGTTGTAATACTCCTTGATGTAATTTCGAGGAACCATGGACATTTCTATCTGGCGTACTGGACAGAAATGCACGTAATGAGGATACTCTTCTTTTAAATATTCTATAGTATCAGAAACAGAAAAAACGTGGTAAAAAGGAAGTTCTCTTCTGAAATGTGTATTGTCTTTCTTCCATTTTCCTTCTGCAACAGGTGAGTACTTCAAATAGGCTGTAACCTTGTCAGGAGGGTGCAAGTACCCGGTCACGCAGAAGAACATGCCTTCTTCAGTCTCTAAGAAGTCTCTGTCCTTGGGCTTTCTCATACAGAATATTCTGAGGTACCCTATAAGAATGTGATGGGCATTTTTTGTAGGCCCTTCTGGATTTTTTACCTTGGATACTACTTTTCAATTTCTCTGAACTCTTTGACAAATCCAGAGATTAACCACTGGAACCTATACAACCCCATACACAGGTATACTCCCTGTATACAGGTACATAACAGCCTCCCAGTTGTACTCTCTGTAGTCACCACTGTCTATGATTTCAATGAACACCAGTTCTGCACGTTTTAATCCTGTTAACTTCTCAATTTCTTTCACTGCATCATCAAAATTCCCTACCACATCTGCAAATCCTGTTTTTACTGCGTCTTCTCCGAACCAGGTTAACCCATCTGCGTACTCTTCTACAACATCAGTGCTCAAATTCCGTCCTCTCGATACAGTATAGACGAACCTGTAGAATGCATCGTACACAGAATCAGTAATGTACTGTTTCTCTTCGTCATCCAAAGCTCTCCAGTCTGCTCCTGCATCCTTGTGCCTTCCTGTCTTGAAAACGGTAATATTGAACCCAAATTGAGAGTAATACCCTGAAGCATCCACATGCACATAAATGACTCCAATGCTTCCTATTTCTGCATCAGGTCTCACCACAATTTTGTCACAGACAGACATGATGTAATACCCGCCAGAAGCTGATATCCCTCCAGTGTAAGCTACTACTGGTTTTGCACTTTTCAACCGTTCAACCTCATACGTGATCTGGATCACTCCTGCCACTGATCCCCCAGGTGAATCGATCCACAAAATTACTCCAGATATATCACTATCTTCTGTCACTTCCCGCACTTTAGCAGCAATCGGCATCACGTCTTCCGAATCCAGTATCCCCTCAATGCGAATGACAGCCACTTTCCCATCGAATGGGCCTTCTCTCAAAGATTGCGTGATAGATTCCTGTTCTGCATTGTATTCTTCTCTGAGCTTGGCATAATCTGGTCCTGGGATTTCAACTTCTTCGTACACTTCTTCCTCGAAGAGCTGCTCTGCACATCCAGACATCAACAAGATGACAATTGAAACGACTATCAGGTTTTTCACGTTCTTCATACACTCACCACACTTCATTGCTCTCCACCTGATATAAACCTTGTTGAAGTAATGCATTTGTATTACAGCTAATAAGTATGGATTCGAAGCGGTAGGATTACTTGGGAAATAAAACCATAGAAAGAGGATTTACTAGGAACTCTTCCTGTGCTAAAGCCTCGACCATATACTGGGTTCTTCTGCATAGACCTGTATCTCTTCAAAATCTTTTCCCACAGGGCACACCAACACACACGTGTAACACTCAGTACACAACTCTTCATGAAAATAGTCTTTCAGAGCATTGTTGGGGCATTCTTCTACACAGATATTACAGGTGTTGCAAGGGTCAAAATCCAAGGGAGAATCCGGGTACAAAGGCATGGTCGTCAAAACTGTAGTCAATTGAACTCTCGGGCCGTACTCAGGTGTTACCAGAAGATAGTTCTTACCCAAAATTCCTAATCCCGCCTTTATTGCCAATTCTCTGTGTGGAACTAAATCGTGAACCCTTGGGAATTCTTCCTGAGAGAATAGAGCTCCCCAACTTCCATACCCTTCTTCTGCAAAAATCTGTCTTGCATGCAGGTTTAAAAAATCCATAGTCTCGTTCATGGCCTGTACAGTGTCTGTTCTTTGAAGTTTGTAGATTTTCAAAGCAGAAACTCCAATAGTCACAGCAGAAGTATACTCTGGAAAGTACTCTTTACAGCTGGAGAATCCTACCAGGTCTGCTCCTGCTTTTTTAAGAATTTGTCTTATATCATCTTCATGCATTGCATTATTTTGGGTTGCAAGCTTATAAGGATATCACCAGACATAGATAAGACGTAGACACCAGGTTGTTGTTTTACTCTCCTCTGCAAAGAAAGCTTTGAAGGTGCCCAAAAGTTGAT
>SMTZ1_10028850_pt1 | contig 10338 bp, 10 predicted proteins | sample DeeMarSWOR136_30_FD_25667 | JGI IMG/M metagenome (IMG submission 25667) | reverse complement strand
GCCTCCGAGGGCTACATTTATATTCGGGCGGAGTATCCCCTTGCTATTGAACGTCTGAAAATTGCCCTGGAGCAGATGGAGAAGTGCGAGTTACTGGGCGAGAGTATCTTGGGCTCAGGATTTAAATTTAGATTACACATCAAGGAGGGTGCTGGTGCCTTTGTCTGCGGTGAAGAGACAGCCATGATGGCTTCTATTGAGGGCAACCGCGGCATGCCCCGTTCCCGCCCCCCCTTCCCTGCTCAGTCCGGTTTATGGGGTATGCCCACGAACATAAACAATGTCGAGACCTTGGCTAATGTTTCCGCCATTATTCAGAAGGGGGCAAACTGGTACGCAAGCTATGGCACCGAGAAAAGCAAAGGCACCAAGACCTTTTCTCTGGTAGGCAAGGTTATGCGGACAGGACTCATCGAGGTGCCTATGGGCATTACCCTGCGTGAAATAATTTATGGGATTGGTGGTGGCATTCAGGGAGGTAAAAAATTCAAAGCCGTGCAAACTGGTGGCCCCTCGGGAGGTTGCCTGCCTGCCAGCTTTCTCGATTCACCCGTCGATTATGAAACACTGGAGAGTGCCGGGTCCATTGTGGGTTCGGGCGGTATGGTCGTAATAGACGAGGATACGTGTATGGTAGATATGGCGAGATATTTCCTTTCCTTCACTCAACTTGAATCCTGCGGTAAGTGTATACAATGCCGCTGGGGTACCAAGCAGATGCTGGACATCCTGGAGGATATCATAAGTGGCCACGGGAGAGAAGAAGATATCGAACTACTTGTTGAGCTAGGCGAAGCCGTTAAGAGCGGCTCCCTTTGTGCCCTAGGTGGGACGGCACCCAACCCAGTGCTTACCACAATCCGCTACTTCCGTGATGAGTATAATGCTCACATATCGGAAAAGCGTTGTCCGGCGCTATCCTGCAAGGCCTTAGTATCCTATTACATAAATTCGGAGAAATGCGTGGGCTGTGGTATCTGCGCCAGGGCTTGCCCTACCGAAGCTATTGAGGGTGGAAAGCGGATGCTGCACGTTATCGATCAGGATAAATGTATAAAATGTGGAACCTGCCTTGATGTTTGCCCGACTAAGTTTAGCGCCGTAACTAAAATATCCGGACAACCTGTTACGGCACTAGCCGAGTCTATTCCTATCGACAGCAAGGCTTAAAAATGTAAGAAACTGAAGCTATTTGATGGCAAGGGAGGCGAATAATGACGACGACAAGCTCAACAGTGGCCGAGGAGAGAAAGCTGGATATGATTACCTTGACCATTGATGGGAAGAAAGTTGAAGTACCAAAGGGGACTACGGTGCTCGAAGCGGCACAGAGTGCTGGCGTATATATTCCGGCACTCTGCCATGACCCCAACCTCAAGCCATACGGGGCTTGCCGCTTTTGTGTTGTGGAGATTGAAGGGATGCGTGGTCTGCCCACTTCATGCACCATTCCGGCCACGGACGGCATGGTGGTGCATACCGAGACACCCATGGTAAACCAGTCCCGCCGCATTACCATGGAGTTAATCATGGCTAACCATCATGGGGATTGTCTCACCTGTGCCAAAAATCAACAGTGCGAGATACAGACGATAGCCCGATACCTGGGTATCGAGCAGGAGCACTTTGACAGACTGAGAAAGTGTAAGGAATTGCTTCCCATTGACGACAGTCATCCTGCTTTTACCCGCGATCTGAATAAATGCATCCTATGTGCCAAGTGTGTTCGCGCCTGCCATGAAATTGCTGGCGTCGGCGCTATTGATCTGGCCTTTAGAGGCAACTCGGCCAAAGTGAGCACTTTTGGTGATAAGCCCATGATTAAATCAATATGTGAGTCCTGCGGCGAATGTGTTGAATTGTGCCCTACCGGAGCCCTAATGCCTGTAAGTGCCAAGCAGCCAACGCAAGAGGTCAAAACAATCTGTCCTTATTGCGGCGTCGGGTGCTCTATATATCTGGGCATTCGCGGTAATGAAATCGTCAGCGTACGGGGTGACAAGGAAAGCCCCGTTAATAAGGGTGGTCTTTGGCAACTTCAAAGACATCTTCCGCGAAGCCAGTTGGGATGAAGCCCTTGACCTGGTGGCCGACAACCTCGCCAGAATCAGAGCGGAACACGGACCTGACAGTATCGGGGTACTGAGCTCAGCCAAATTCACCAATGAGGAAAATTACCTGGTACAGAAGTTAGCCCGGGCTGTTTTGGGCACCAACAATGTTGACCACTGCGCTCGTCTCTGCCATGCTTCTACCGTGGTGGCCGCGCAGGCTGCCTTCGGTGACGGTGCCATGAGCAATTCAATTGCCGACTTTGCCAAGTCTGAAGTCCTTTTTGTGATTGGCTCCAATACCACCGAGTGTCATCCCATCATCGGGCGAATCATTCGCCAAGGCGTAAAATCCAAGAACATTAAACTGATTGTAGCTGACCCACGCAGTATTCAGCTCGCTAAACTGGCCACAGTTCACCTGCGCCAAAATTCATTGAGGAACGTACCGAAGGATTTAACGAACTAGCCGAGACTATCAAGCGCTATACACCTGAGATGGCGCAGGAGATAACTGGTGTTTCTAAGGCCCATATAGTAAGAGCGGCACGCCTCTTCGCCAGTGCCGAAAGGGCAGCTATTCTATATGGTATGGGTATAACCCAGCACACCACGGGAACGGATAATGTCAAGAGTCTGGCCAACCTGCTGATGTTGACGGGCAATATCGGTCGTGAGGGCACTGGCTTCAGCCCGCTTCGAGGTCAGAACAATGTCCAGGGAGCCTGTGATATGGGTGCTTTACCCAATGTCTTCCCCGGCTACCAGCAGGTGGTAAATCAAGAAGCCAGGGAAAAATTTGAGAAAGCCTGGAATTGTACTCTCAAGGATAAACCGGGACTGCCCGTTACCGAAATGATTGAGGCTGCCTCCCAGGGTAAAATCAGGGCTATGTACGTTGTTGGTGAAAACCCGATAATGAGCGAGCCTTACACGGTTCATACCAAGCGTGCCATGCAGCAGCTAGATTTCCTAGTGGTTCAGGACATATTCCCTACCGAAACGGCCGTTCTCGCCGACGTTATTTTACCCGCGGCTGTCTTTGCTGAAAAAGACGGCACCTATACCAGTACCGAGAGACGGGTGCAAAAACTCAACAAGGCTGTTGAGCCACCCGGCGAGGCTAAACCCGACTGGCAAATTATTTCGCTGCTGGCCAACAAACTAGGGTATCCATTTACTTATCAGAGTACTGCGGAGATAAACGAGGAAATGACCTCACTCACACCTATCTATGGTGGTATGCAGTATGACAGGTTGGAGGATTACGGATTGCAGTGGCCCTGTGTTGACCGGACTGACCCCGGCACCCCTACTCTTCATCAGGATAAGTTCACCCGTGGTCTGGGTAAGTTCCATGCCGTTGAATATAAACCTCCAGCAGAATCGGTTTCTACCGACTATCCACTTATCCTTACTACAGGACGAGTACTTGAGCACTGGCATACGGGAAGTATGAGCCGGAGAACTAGAGTGTTGCACGACCTATATCCTAACGGCGCCGTTGACATTCACCCTGATGACGCAGATAGAAGCGCCAGTTAACATTACCGATAAAACCTCACCTGGATTGGCCTTCATGGCCTTCCACTGGAAGGAGTCCCCGGCTAACGCACTGACCAACTCAGCGCTGGATCCAGTAGCCAAGATACCGGAATTTAAAGTATCGGCTGTTAAAGCGGTACTGACGGTGTTAGACAGGGCAGCTCAGGACAACGCCTTTCTGGCTCGTCTTGCCGAGAACCCTGCTGAGGCGCTGAAAGAATATGACCTGACCACTGAGGAGAAAGTGGCCATTGCCAGCGGCGATATCCGGAAAATTGAGTCATGGGTCGGCAAGCTGGATGAGCGTCTGAAGAAATGGCTTATTGCTAGATTACAGCAGGAAAAGTGGTAGCATAGATATCTATATTTAGTGAGAGAAGAGAGGCATTTTCCACAATGGCAATCGTCTCATTTCTCGTGCTTATCACGGTGACGCTCACTCCGGTTATAATCCGGATTTAGAATTTGAGGGTGGAACAACAGGTACAATATTGAGCCGAAGCAGGGAATTATCAAAATTATAACTGCCCACGGCGGTTTGTGCCCCCCGAATACCCTCTGTCGGTATGCCAGGTCATGCAACATGACTCCCACCAGTATCCAATGTACGACACTGAATAAAACAATCCTTAGGATCCATTCCAGAGTCATGTGCCTACTTCGCGGGATTTTCTTTCCGTTATATTATATTTGCATTATATATTATACGGAAAAGCCAAACGAACTGTGTAGATGAGCCTAATAAGCTCCAATCTCAGAGCTATCTGCACTGTGTGATGTCCCTGAATATGGAAATTTGACAAACTGTACCATCGGTATCAACATAGGGTGCCGCCACCACCTCATAAGTTTTGCCATCTGGAAAGCTGCATTGCCACTTCCCAATTTCCCCATTATTAATTACGTCTGGTATATGGCATTCCTGTTGACACGGAACATCAAGATTACGCAGGTGTTTGTAGCAGGTGAGGCCTGTGCCATCACCCAAAGCATCCACCATTTTTGAATTCATAAACCGTATCCTGTAATCCGGGCCGGTGATGACGACACCATCTACCGGTGATGACGACACCATCTACCATTCCGTCTACGATTTTCAGCAGCTTGTCTCTTTCGCTGGTTACCATAGCTTCCAGTTGCCGGGATCTTGCCGACTGATTTCGTACGATTCCAACGAAGGCTCCAATTACACCGGCAAAGATGACGAAAAGCAACATCCTGAGTAACGGGTCAGGATAGGGAGATATGAAAAAAGCGCGGGGCAAGAAGATGACGAGGGCAATCATGGTAACAATCAGGGCCCCTCTGACTCTGGCTGTGTAACCAGCATAGATTATTGGAGCCAGAAACAGGAGGCGGTGTATATCGTGTACACCGTAAAAGAAATTGGAACGCAAGGTATCCCAGGCTGCCCAGTCTACCAGCTCGCCGAAATAGTAAAACAGGGTACAGACCACGAGAAGCAGAGGCAGGATAAATAACCTAAAACTGACTTTGTTTCGTTTATCCGTCTTACCCCGTTCTAAACTTGCCGAATTATTGCCTTCCTTTAACTCCATCTTCCACCCCTTAGTTCCTGAATAACCATGGCAGCACAAGCGGGAACTGACTTCATTACCTCAGGTGTGCACTCTTCTCGGAAGGAAGTAACATCCTTTACCTCGATGCCAAAAATAGTAATTTGCTGGGGGAGTGGCAAGTTAAGCTTTCTGCCAAGCTCAAGAGCCGTGGCGAAATTGACATCGTGGGGTGAGGCAGCATGGCGGGTGGCATTAAATGCCTCGGGTTTAAACTGGTAAATCTGGCCAGCCTTGCCTCCATTGGTCTGAATAGCATCAATGATAATAGCCCTATCATAGCCAGCCAGCAGGTCCAGCATATCCAGGCCAGCCAGGCTGGTCTCCATAACTGTTGCCTCCTGCAGGTCGAGGCGACCTTCGAGTTCTCTGGCAACTCGAGGACCCACACCGTCATCGGCGAGAATCGGATTACCCAGTCCCAGAATTAGTGTCTTCATCTTCCAATCCTCTTATGGAACTATAGCTCTTACCTCAGGTGGTTATTAGTGCAGATGTTGACTGAGCCTGTCAACCACCTCTCCCTGGCTTTTATAGATAACTACCTCGAGTGGCATCTGCCCTGGCAGGGCGTGAGTGGCACAGGCCATGCACGGGTCATAAGCTCGAAATGCCATCTCGACCATATTCAGAAGACCTTCTGATGCCACCTGACCCTTCTTGATCAGACCCTGGGCTGCCTTCTTAACGGACATATTCATTGCCGGGTTATTCATTACCGTAGCCACAATCAGGTTTACCTTCTCAATAATGCCCTTATCATCGGTTTTATAGTGGTGAATCAGAACACCGCGAGGCGCCTCGACAACACCGATCCCTTCATCGGGAGTGGCCGTTGGGATGGTCCTGACCTCGGGGCTGGTTATCTCATTATCCTGGCAAAGCTCCAGAAGGCGCTCGGCAGCATACAGCAGTTCAATCAGTCTTGCCCAGTGGAAGGCAAGAGTGGCATGCACCGGTTTACCACCCAGGGTATCAAACATCCTTTCGTACTCAGCCTGGGCGAGAGGCGTGGCCATGCCATCGGCTACATTAAGCCGGGCCAGAGAATTCACGCGGTAAACGCCGCTATCTTTGCCGTCAACGAGACCTTTCCAGCCGACCTTTTTCAAAAAGGGGAACTTCAGGTAAGACCAGGGTTCGGTGTGCTCGGCTATATAGTCCAGGTAGTCAGCCGCTTTAAATTTGGCAGCCTCTTTGTCTTCGGGGTCAACCACGCGGAGGTCACCATCATAGAAATTTACCTTGTTGTTGCTATCAACCATCCCCATGTAGTAGCTGTTCATGGTATAGATATCACCGGTTATTAGCTCCAGGTACTCTTTATTCGCCAGTACGAGGTCGTCGAAAAGTTTCAGGCTGAATTTACCAAATTCTACTAATGACCTGGCCTTTTCCTCAAAGTCCTCTCGCTCCTCCTCGGTGATTGGCTTGCTCATGCCGCCGGGCAGACCGCAGACGGGGTGAGTTGCCTTACCCCCAATGACCGCCTGAATATCCTGGGCAAAGGCGCGATGCTTTATCACCTCAGCGCCAATTTCCAGCCCTACCTTATTGACCAATCCCAAGATATTTCTATACGCCGGATCACTCATAGGTCCCAGAACGAAGTCAGGGGCGGCCAAGGCATAGAAGTGAGCAATATGGGAGTGAATCATATGGGCACAGTAGAACAGCTCCCTCAGCTTCTTGGCGGCTGGTGGTGGGTCTACATGGTAAACAGCGTCAGTAGCTTTGGTGGATGCCATATGGTGGGCTCCGGGACAGACCCCGCAGATGCGTGGCGTTATCCGAGGCATCTCCTCAACCGGCCTTCCCTCGCAGAACTTCTCGAAGCCACGCAATTCCGGTATTTGCAGGTAGGCATTTTCAACATCCCCATCATCATTAAGAAAAATTTCTATCTTGCCGTGTCCCTCAAGTCTGGTTATGGGGTCTATCGTGACTTTCTGCATATTACATTCTCCCTTCAGTTTGCTGGAGGCGCTTTCTCTTCAGCATTGAATCCGCAAGCCCAAACCTATAAAAGGTACCTGCCGGGTCAACCATCTCTTCAACCATTTTCTTAATTTCCTCCTCACTGTCCCCCTGATAGATAGAGGCAATGGCACTTACCAGCTTAGCACCCTGGTCGATGACCCCCGGTGGTGGCCCGAAGCAGCCACGGCAAGGCATATTGGCTTCAATACAGCGTAAGCCACAGCCACCCCTTGTCGCTGGGCCGCAGCAGATTATCCCCTGCTCCAGGAGGCATTTCTCAGGATCAGGGATAATCTCGTGGGGGCGATAGAGCCTAGTTACCTTCTTTTCTTCTTTTATACGTTCACACTCATCACAAAGCGTCTTATCTGAGGCAACTACCGCCCCCACTGGAGGTAATTTGCCACTGGCATATAAGTCCACCAATTTCAAGATAAGGTCTACCGGTGGCGGGCAGCCGGGGACAAAGTACTCCACGGGAACCACCTGTTGCAGCGTCAGCACTGTGTCAAACAATTCGGGTAGTTCCAGTTCACCTTCAGCAACACTGGTCTGCAACAACGGAATTGTACCATCTTCATTATTATTTGAAGGTGCTTCATGGTAAACCCGCTGGAATATCTCCTCACGATTGGTAAAGTTAGCCAGTGCTGGAATGCCGCCGAAGCAGGCACAGGCACCGAAAGCTACCATTACCTTCGATTTATCACGTAGCAGTCTGGCTATCTCTTCCTGCTCGGTGCTTCTGATAGCCCCATTGAAGAGGCATAAATCAATGCTCTTGTCTTCCATAGCCTTAACGTGGTGATACTTGAAGTCCACAGCGATGGGCCAGAACACTATGTCGGCCAGATTGGCGATATCCAGTATCTTCTCATTGGTATCAAGTACTGCCACATCACAGCCGCCGCAGGCAGCCGCCCAGTACAGGGCAAGTTTTGGTTTAGCCATTCTCACTACCTCCGTTACGATTGAAAGGCCCTAGTTGCCTTATTTGCTCTGTCATTTCGTTGACGATAGTGGCAAAGCGATCTCCTTCTGACGCCGAGACCCAGTCCAAACGCACCCGCTCGACTTCAATACCAAGCTGGGCCAGCATTTTTTTCAGTAAGGGTATCCGGCGGGCTGTCTTCATATTACCTTCCAGGTAATGACATTCACCGGGATGTCAGCCACAGACCAGGACGCCGTCAGCCCCCCTTTCAAAGGCTTTGAGGATAAAGGTAGGGTCTACCCTTCCGGAGCACATGACGCGCACGACCCTGACATTGGGAGCGTATTTCTTCCGCGAAGTACCGGCAAGGTCAGCGCCGGCGTAGGAGCACCAGTTGCACAGAATGCCCAAAATCTTTGGTTCAAAGCTCATACTAATACCCCCTCAATCTCAGACATAATTTGTTCGGTGGTAAAGTGTCTGCCCGTAATGGCACCGCTGGGACAGGCCGCTACACAGGTGCCGCAGCCCTTGCAGAGCGCCTCGTTGATACTGGAGACCTTCTTTTCTTCATCAAAGGTGATGGCCTTGTAAGAGCAGAGGTCGATGCATATCTTGCACCCGGCGCAGTGCTCTTCATCCACAACCGCTATAGCCGACTCTATTTCCACACTCCCTTTGTTTATCATAGCCAGGACTCTAGCCGCAGCTGCCGATGCCTGAGCCACGGTATCGGGGATATCTTTCGGGCTCTGGCAACAGCCGGCGACAAAAACGCCATCCGTCGTCGTGGCGACAGGGTCAAGCTTGGGATGCTTTTCCAGGAAGAATCCGTCCGCCTTCCGACTCAGGGAGAAGAGCCTGGCCACATCCTCCGCATCGGCACGGGGCTCCAGAGCACAGCTCAGGACAACCATGTCCACCGGCAGACGCCGCTTGCGGCGGATTAATGTGTCCTCGCATATGACAATCATCTTGCCCTCTTCATCGGGGCTTTCAGCGATGTCAGTAATCTCGCCAGCTTTTCCCCGTACGAAGTTAACCCCTTCTTCCTGAAGTCGCTCGTAGAACTCTTCATATCCCGAGCCAGCGCAACGCATGTCAATATATAGCTGATAGACAGTTGCCTCAGGCACTTTTTCTTTCAGCAGGTGAGCGAATTTTAGCGAGTACATACAGCAAACACGGGAGCAATAGCGGTGATAGTTGGTATCGCGGCTACCAATGCAGTGCAGGATGGCGACACTCTGTGGCGATGAGCCATCTTTAAGCACTATCTTGCCATCCGTAGGACCGGAGGCATTGCTCATTCTCTCGAACTGTATGCCGGTAATGACGTTGTCATATTGTCCATAGCCAAACTGTACCATCACTGATGGGTCAAAGGAATCAAAGCCGCTGGCTACGATGATATTGCCAACATCCACTTCCATAATTGTCTCGGTCTGTTCGAAGTCAATGGCATTAGCTTCGCAGAACTTCTCACAGGCACGGCACTTGCCTTTAAGGAAATAGGTACAACGCTCGGGATCGATAACCGGTACATTGGGCACAGCCTGGGGGAATGGTGTGTAGATTACCTTTCTCGTGCCAATGCCGCAGTCAAATTCATTATCTGCTTTCATGGGGCATTTGTCCTGGCAGGTGCCACATCCCGTGCATTTGCTTTCATCTACATAGCGCGGTTTCTTTCTAATTTTAGCCTTGAAATTACCCACATCGATGTTTTCGTGTGACCTCACCGAGGCCATCTTCGGCGTGAGTATTCAGGCCGAACAGTCGAGGGTGGGGAAGGTCTTGTCCAGCCGGGCCATATTGCCACCGATAGATGGCTCACGCTCCACCAGATAGACCTTGCGACCGGAATCGGCTATCTCCAGGGCTGCCTGTATGCCGGCAATGCCTGCACCAACCACCAGCGTGTTTGGATTAACCGGGACTTCCTTCCTTTCCAATGGCTCGTGGCAGAAGACTCGTCTTACGGCAGCGCTGACCAGAGCTTTGGCCTTCTCAGTAGCTTTCTCACCGTCTTCATGCACCCAGGCACATTGCTCGCGAATATTTGCCATCTCAAAGAGATAGGGATTTAAATCAGCACTGGCCAGGGTTCTCCGGAAGGTGGGCTCATGTAATCGGGGTGAACATGAGGCCACCACAACGCGGTTCAATCCTAATTCCTTAATATCGTTCTTGATTAAATCCTGGCCTGGGTCTGAGCACATGAATTTATAATCACGTGCCACCACAACTG
>SMTZ1_10008377_pt1 | contig 10338 bp, 7 predicted proteins | sample DeeMarSWOR136_30_FD_25667 | JGI IMG/M metagenome (IMG submission 25667) | reverse complement strand
ATGGGAACCGCCGCGTCCACGATAAGGGTTTCCTTTCCCTGATGGGCATGGTGGATCGTTTCCCAGGCGTCATGCCGGGCACGCCAGAGATCCAACCGTTCCTTTTCCTCTATGCCGAACCTGAAGCCGGTGCCACCGCACCCTTCGGTCAACTCCTTGGCCAGTCCTGAAGTTTCCAACAAGGCCCCCTTGCTGGTCCCATGAAATTCGCAAAAGAGGGTCGGGACTTCCCTGAGGCCTAACCCCATTTCCCTGTTCATGAGGCTGATCAATTCAGGCGTCAACAGCTCGAGAGCGGCGGGTTCCAAACCGGAGCCAATTAATACAGACACCGCCTCGGCCGCGCTTTCCAGATCGCCAAACGTGACAAGCGTGGACAAATGGTGTGAGGGGATGCCGGTCAAACGGAGCGTGGCTTCGGTGACAACCCCCAGTGTACCTTCCGATCCAATGAACAGGCGGGTAAGGTCATAACCGGAGGAAGATTTGGCGGCCTTGCATCCTGTATGGATTACCTTTCCTTGAGGCAGGACCACGGTAAGCCTGAGCACGTAGTCTTTGGTGGCGCCATATTTGATGGTCTGGATCCCGGACGCATTGTTGGCAATCATACCGCCGATGGTGGCATCCGCGCCTGGATCGGGAGGAAAGAACAGTCCGTGCCTGGCGGCTCGGCGGTTTAATTCTTTCCGTAACACGCCGGGCTGAACGTCGGCCTGAAGATCTTGGGGCCGGATCTCCAGGATCTCGTTCATTCTGGTAAAGTCCATCACCAGCCCACCGCGGGTGGGGACAGGGTTCCCCTCTGTGCTTGTGCCTGCTCCCCATGGAGTGACCGGAATACCCCGGGGATAGGTCCATGCTAATATCTGGCCCACTTCATCAGTGGTTACGGGCCATATAATGCCGGCAGGCAGGCACCCGACATGGGGAGAAATGTCATGGAGGTGAAGTTCCCTGTTGGATTGGCCCGCTGAAAATCGATCGGGCGCAACAAAAGCGGACAGAGCCTCAATTTGTTCTCGGGTGAATTCTCTGAGTGTGTTTGCTCCCATGAGAATAGTGGGCTTTACCCGGGCCGCACACCATATACGCGATTAATTTCCGACCGGGCCTGGTTTTTGCTTCCCCCGAAGCCTCTGTGTACTTCAAGAAATGGGCATAGATGCGTGTAAAAAAGAATCAATGCGAGCGAGATGCCAAAGGATAGTGGAATGCCGGTTCTCAGACCGAACCCGTAGGTACGACCACGACTTCTGACCGGACCTCATCGACCCCGGGGACGCCTTTTACTACCTTGAGGAGGTGTTCTTCAGCTTCATGTTCGCCTGTAACCCCGGTGATATGGACCACCCCTTTCTCCGGCACTTCGATGTGGAACACGCCAAGGTGCAGCACGTCACGGCTCAGTTTGTCCTCCAGGACCGCGGCCTCCACCCTTCTGGACAGGGACAGCCTCTCCATGCTTTCCAACGCCGTTGCGCTACACTCCTCGATCTCCTGGGACCCTGCCGCCTCCATAATGAGCTTTGCAGCCAAATCCGTGCTCAATTTGTCGCGGTTGATGACCAAATCGTACAGGGATGGATCGGTCCAGTCCATGTGAAACGCAAACTGGAGAAACCCCCTCTGCTCGTTGTCGGTTTTGTGGATCAATTTCTCGGCAGCCCTGCGGCTCAGGCCACGCTGATCCATCAGATATTCGATCCGAGAGGACTCGGAAGCGTGAATGCACACGTGCAGGGCACAGCCGAAATCCCTCAGGAGCACCTGGCTGCCATGGCCCAGGATAATCCCGCTACCTCCCTTCGCCACTTCATACACAACTGCTTGGAGGAGATCCAGGTAGACTTGAGGTTTGTCGCTCAAAAAACGGCTGAAGAGGCCGGGAGCCTTGTCTTCCAAACTCTTCACGTGCTCGGGTTGAATGCCCAGCTGGATCGCCTCTTTCTCAAGCCTACGGTCGTCGTAGAGTTCCAATTTAAGTTCATCGGCAACGCGCGCGGCGATGGTCATTCCGCCGCAACCGATACTTTCCGAAATGGTAATCAACGCCATCTAAGTTCCCCCTTTCGCCTGAATGTGAATACAACCACCTTATCAAAGGTGGAGTGAAATCACAAGTCATCGAAGGACAATTTAGTGCCGCGGTGTTGCGATAGGAAGGTGCTGTGGTGCTGCTGTGCTGCAGTCAAAGCAATGGGGTCAAGTCTCCTTTTGACGCTTAATCCGTGTTTTCGCTTGCTTAAAGCGTGAGTCAGGCGGTCTCCAAACTCCCCCGCAACCAGGCTGCATTTCGGGGAGCCGCGATCCAGACCGCTATACAGGCTAAGCCATAGCACAGCATACAGAGAAAGAAGGCAGTGTTGTAGCTGCCCGAGATGTCGTATATGTAGCCACCGAGCCAGGGGCCAACGGCGCCACCTGCTCCCTGGCCAGTCAGCATCAGGCCCGCTATCGCGCCGAAATTCCTGCCGTGAAAGATGTCGGCCATACCGGCGACGACGGTGGGCGAATAGAGCCCAGCCCCGTAGCCGAAGCAGCTGGCATAGAGGTAGAGAAGCCCGGGTTGAGAGGCATCCTCGACCGAAATCAAGGCGATCAAAGCACCGATGGAAAGAAGAGACGCAAGGGTAATGGTTTTTTCCCGACCGATCCAATCGGATATGGACGCGGAGACTTGGCCGGCCACCATGAAGAGGCCGAAGAGCCCGAAGACGGATGCGCTGAACATACTGCTGTAGCCCGCGTCCACGGAGAACTTGACCTGATGGGCCAACACCAGGTAGTTACCCAGGCCCCAGTAGAGGAGGTAGGACAAAACCAGAAGCCACAGTTGGTAGGTCCTCGCGGCACTAGCCAGAGTCCAGTCGCGAGAGGCAGAAGCCTCGGGGGCCGCTGCCCCTGGCAGTGAAACTTTGGAAGCTGAGGATTCGCCAGCCCCGAATGCTCGTAGACCTTTGCTCTCGGGGCGATAGTGGAAGAGGAGATACAGGGGCACCACCACCACGGCCAGCGTCGCAGCCAGAACGAGGTAGGCGTAACGCCATCCCAAATGGGATATGGCCCATTCGGCGAATATCCCGAACGCGAAACTGAGGCCACCCCCCATCTGACCCAGCCCCAGTGCCAGACCGCGCCTCTTGACAAACCAGTTTGCCAGCGCCGGTGCCAGCAGGGGCCAACCGCTCAGGGCAGACCCTATGGGCATGAGAATGCCGAAGAGCAAATAAAAATGCCATAACTGGTGCGCGATGGCACAGCCGGCAGTTGCCAGGCCGAGAATAGCTATACCTATGAGCATGACCGGCCTCGGCTTCCAGCGGTCCCCGAGAGCCCCGGCCACAGGTGCCACGAAGCCATATATGAGGATGTTCAGGGAAAGCATGAGGGCGGTGCTCCCCCGGAGCCAGCCGAACTCGTGCAGGATCGAGGGGAAGAAGATGGCGAATGAGTGCCTGATGCCGTAGATGAGGATCATGCTCACCCCGGTGATGCCAACAACAACCCAACCATAGAAAAGGCGCGGGCGCCTAACCATCCTTATTACATCCTCTTCGGTTCAATCCCAGTGCCTCGGGGTTCACCACCCCTCAGCAGGTGGGAGGGGAGAGGTTGAAGGTTAGAGGTTAGAGGCCGGAGGCTAAAGGGTAACCGGAAGTATTCTTGTGTCCCACTTCTCCGGCAGATTACCCTCATAGACAACGCTGTTCTCCCAAAACTGAGGGAATTCCCGTGAACATACGATATGGGTGACGTCTGAGACATTATAGGGAAAGCAGGAGGGAAGATCCAGCCCGAACTCGGAGACGCCTCCTCCTAGCTCCCGCAAAAGAGCACCGAGGGGCGCACATGAAGACCCATCCCTGGAGTTTGAGACCAAAAACATGGTAAGATCCAACGATCCACGGGTAAGCCCCGGAAGGCACGCGAAATGTGAGGGTAAGGGGAAATCGTGATCGCTTCTTTTCGCAGTCATTTACCATTCCTCCTCTTTCTGACTGGGATATACGTTCTGAATTTCCTGGCACGGTTGATCATGGCCCCTCTGATGCCCATGGTCGAAAGAGACCTGAACGTCGGGCACGGCGAGGCAGGGTCACTCTTTTTCTTCATCTCCCTGGGCTTTTTCGTAGGCCTTCTTGGTTCAGGGTTCGTTTCCTCCCGTCTCACCCACAGGTGGACGATTGGGCTCTCATTCGTGGCCTTGGGTGGGTTACTTCTGGCCGTCTCCCTCAGCCCTAGCCTCTGGTGGATCCGGTGGGGATTGACCATGCTCGGTGTATCAGCGGGCCTGTATCTCCCGTCAGGGATTGCCACGATCACGGATCGGGTGAGCTCCAAGGACTGGGGAAAGGCCATGGCCGTTCATGAACTGGCCCCCAACCTCGCCTTTGTGACGGCTCCATTGCTGTCGGAGGGGCTCATGCTATGGTTTTCCTGGCGGGGAGTCGTGGCGCTGCTCGGTGGAGCCGCGGTCGTTGCAGGCTGGGCCTTCATCCGGTTCGGGAGAGGAGGCGCATTTCCCGGAGAAACCCCCAGTCCGAAAAATCTTCGAGTCCTCCTCCAACGGCCTTCTTTCTGGATCATGATGGCACTCTTCAGCATGGGCATCGGCGCAAGTCTCGCAGTCTATACCATGCTTCCCCTGTATCTGGTAGCCGAGCGGGGACTCGAGCGGGCCTGGGCCAACACCCTCCTGGGACTCTCCCGCATCGCAGGGCTCGGTGTCGTGTTTTTCGCGGGATGGGCAACGGATCGATTGGGCCCCAGGCGGGCACTGGGAAGCGTATTCCTCGCCACCGGAATGGCGACCATCCTCCTGGGCATGGCCCGCGGGGCGTGGATTATTCCGGCTCTGTTTCTTCAGCCCGTATTGGCCTGTTGCTTTTTCCCGCCGGGCCTGGCGGCCACATCGCTCATTGGCCCTCCCCATGTCACGAACGTCGCGGTCTCCCTGATTGTCGCCGTGGCCTATCTCCTGGGAGGAGGCGCTATCCCGGCCGGAATCGGAACCTTGGGAGAGCAAGGCCTCTTTCCTCTGGGGATCATACTGGTTGGGGTTTTGCTGGTGGTGAGCGCACTACTCGTCCATTACCTGAAATTTCAGGCAGATTACGTCGAAGGGGAATAATAGAGCGATTGCCGAAAACATCGGCTTGTTGCTTCCCGGTATTCCTCCGGATTGAAAAGGGACTCCGTTCAAGGCGCAATAAGTCAGAATTATCATCGGTCGAGGGGGTTGGTAATGACACGGGATATCGAGTCACAAGAGCTTGTTCTTCTCAACGGCCGCGTTATCACCGAAGATCGGCAATCTTCAATTCAGCAGGCCGTCGCCATTCGCGGTTCCCACATTCAGGCGGTGGGGAGCAACGACCAGGTGCGAGGCCTTGCTGGGCCTAACACGAGGGTAATCGACGTGCGGGGACGCACCGTCATCCCCGGTATCATCGATGCCCACGCCCACATGGACCGCGAAGGCCTCAAGAACATCCAGCCGGGGCTCCGGGGAGTTCGTTCCATTTCCGAAATCCTCGCCATCATCGAGGACCAGGTGGCCCGCAAACGACCGGGCGAATGGGTGGTCACCATGCCCATCGGCGATCCTCCCAACTACGCCGATGTCCCCGCGACCTTGGCCGAGAAGCGCTACCCAACGCGTTGGCATCTGGACGCCGTTTCCCCCGACAACCCGGTCTACATCCGCGGCATTTGGAGTCCCTGGAACGCACCGCCCTCGATCTCCGTAGCCAACACCCGCGCCCTGCAGTTAGCCGGTATCGACCGCACCACCAAGTCACCGCATCCCAGCGTCGTCATCGAGCGCGACGCCGCGGGCGAGCCTACCGGCCTCATTGTTGACCACAATCTGTTTCCCGTGACGGAGTTCACCCTTATGCGCGTCGTTCCCCGTTTTACCCGCGCTGACCGGGTGAGTGCGCTTCGCGATTCCATGCGACTGTACAACAGCGTCGGGGTCACCGGTATCTACGAGGGCCACGGGGTGGCACCGGAGGTCTTGCAGGCCTACAGGGCAATCTGGGATGAGGGCTCCATGACGGTCCGCAGCCACCTGGTGATGAGCCCCAAGTGGCGCTCCCTGAGGGAGGCGGAGAGCGAGATGGCTCGCTGGGGGTCCTGCCTATCGGGCTACGGGTTTGGGGACGACATGCTCCGGTACTGCGGCTACTTCATTCAATTACGCGGGCAGCGCCACGTGGCGCGCTTGCGCTCAGCGGAGCTTCCCTTTACCGGTTGGGCGGGGTTTGCCCCGTCCTACAACACGCTGCCCCGCTTTCGAGACCTCGTGCGCATGGCCGCACGGCACAACCTCCGGGTGCACACCATTGCATTGAGCGGACATGACCTCGAGGACGTAGTCCAGGCCTTTGAGGCAGTGCAAGAGGAATTTGACATTGCAGGCCGACGGTGGGTGATCGAACACGTGCGGGACATCAATCCGCCGCAGCTCGCGCGGCTGAGGGTCCTGGGGGTCGTGTGCCAGACCATTCCCCTAACCCATATCTGGCTGCGTGGTGCTCCCTACGTGAACCAGCCCGATACGGCAAACCGGGTCGTACCCCACCAAGCGTTCCTTCAGCACGGCATCCCATTGGCCATGGGCACCGACAACAAGCCCTTCAATCCCTTCCACACGCTCTGGGCCGCCGTGGTGAGACGCGAGCGGCGAAGCGGTGCAGTCATTGGCCCGGAACAGTGCCTCACCCGAGCTCAGGCGCTCCGGGCCTTCACCATGGGAGGGGCATATCTGTGCGGTCAGGAGGAGCTGCGGGGGTCGCTGGAACCCGGGAAGCTCGCGGATCTGGCCGTTCTCTCGGACGACCCGCTCCAGGTGCCTGAAGAACGCTTACCGGACATCCACGCGCACCTGACGATCGTCGGGGGCCGGGTGGTCTATGACAGCGGCATGCTGGACACCTGACCACAACGAACCACGGGATCTCTACCGAAATCGCCGAGCCTGCGAATGGAGACCCCAGTATCTCAGGAAAAACCTCCATGTTGCCTGAAGGCCCTCAAAAGCATTGAATCCAAATACCCTGCACGAATTTGCTATTCCAGGTGGGCTCACAATGGTAAGACGGTGTTCATTCTATCTCGGATTTGGAGGTCACCTCGGGATCAAATTTCCACAATTGGCCTTCCCGAAGTCTCTCCTTATGTGCTAATCGTCTCTCCAGAAGTTGTTTCAGGCACCGATAGCAAAGAGCGTGGGTTTTCCTCTTGTCGGAAAACGGGGCCTTCTCCCCGATTTCTTTCTTGCACTGAAAACAGACGATTTTCATACCCTATCCCTTGCTTCGGAGTTACTCACGCCTCAGCAGGTTGAGGCTGAGATTGAGGTTAAGGTTGAGGTTAAGGTTAAAGGCTGAGGGTAAAGGGTAGTGGGAAGTATTCTTGTACCACACTTCTTCATCAGATTTCGCTCATGGACAACGGTGTCATCGACAAAACTGAGGAAACTTCGGATATTACTCCTGCCACAGGAGCGTTTCCATTACCATGCTCTCATTCGCCTAAGGCATCGAACGCTTTTTTGCGGTGATCCTCGCAAGAGAAATACAGAATCCATAATTGATAGTGGCGTTTTGCCTCGAACAATTTCCACACAACCTATTGAACCTATGCTCAGAGGGGAACAAACGATTACATTTCAAGCACCTTCTCATGTTCCGCCGACCCCTCCTGGTATTTCCCTTTGACATCGGATACCTCCCGGTGTATAGAGTACCCCCGCCCCATGGGTAAGATTCGACGTCATGGTGTATCATCATTATTGAACGCCGACACCCGTCTTCTCTCGCGGAAGACAATCTCTAAAATGGTCAGGAGCGCCGCAACTCCAAAAAGAAACAGGACCCACGGCATGTAAAGCACCTTTTTGAGAGTTGAATTCATCATATTTACCTACACATAGTTACCCTCGTTCATTTCCATCGCATTTTTTGTGCCAGCGTTTCATCACCTAATAATATTGAGCATAAGCTTCTGAAACTATTTAATTATTTAAAATAACGAAAGGCAGATAAATAGAGGTAAGAGGAAAATAATTGGAACAAAAGGCCAGAAATGTGGTAATTATTTTCCGTTTTCAATTTTTATGGAATGTAAATTATTATAATTACTAATTTTTTCTGAATATTATCGTTTTAAGAAAGTGGAAAATCTTTTGCCTCCCCTCTTGAGTCTCATCGTACGTTTTCTCACAATTTCCCTTATTTTCTCCGAATTTTCCCCATTTTCCCTATTCTGATTGCTCAGTTCGGCGGAAAAAAGGGGCTTTTTTTCGTGAAAACTTCACCGGAAATACTATGGGAAATTTAGTCTTTTTCATGATTTCAACTAGTTATAGATGAGGGCACTATTGGCATACTATATGCTTGACGCTGTTGAAGGTGTCGTTGAGATAGATACCCATATGGACAAGAAACTGCTCTGTTACGGGAAGAATGTGGAGCCTTAGTTGGGTTACCTGGGCCAGTATAGAAGGATTGTCGGGGAAAAAAGGATAGCTTTGATACTGAGGAAGGCGGAGGAGCTTTGCCAAACGCGCGTTCTTCACATCAATTCAACCAATCACGGGGGTGGTGTAGCAGAGATATTGAACTCACTTGTGCCCCTCATGAATACCGTAAACATAGCTGCAGATTGGAGAATACTCAACGGTAACCCGAAGTTATTCACCGTAACCAAGAAATTCCACAACGCCCTCCAGGGCGACTCAATACACCTTACCCCCACCAAAAAACGACTTTACCTTGGGGCCAATCGGGCTTTTTCCACCTGTTGCCCCATAGAACGGGATTGCGTGATTGTCCACGATCCCCAGCCCCTTCCCCTCATAAGATTCTGCAAGAAAAGGCAACCATGGATTTGGAGGTGCCATATAGACTTAACAGATCCAGACAGGAATCTCTGGGAATTCCTGAAAGGATTCATCGTTGACTATGATATGGTCATTTTTTCCTCCGAAAATTATAAAAAGGAGGATCTTCCCATAGACCAAAGAGTCATCGTCCCTTCCATTGACCCCCTATCCCCCAAGAACAAGGAACTCCCTCCAAAAGACATCGTGAGGTATCTGAGGGAAGCCGGGATTCCAAGTGATAAGCCGGTTATCGCCCAAGTCTCGAGGATGGACTTCTGGAAAGACCCAGAGGGCTTACTCGAAGTTTTTGAACGGGTAACGGAGAAGGTAAACTGCCGGCTGGTTTACTGTTATGACCTGGCATTGGATGATCCGGAGGGTATCGGCGTATATTCCAAGGTGTATCGGAAGGCCAGGAAGCTGAGGGAAAGAGGTGACGTTGTGTTCGTCCTGGGGAAGGACCAAATGCTCGTCAACGCCATACAGCGATTTTCCACCATAGTGGTACAGAACTCCGTAAGGGAGGGCTTCTGTCTTGCCGTGACAGAGGCGTTATGGAAGGGAAAACCAGTAGTGGCAACCAATGTGGGAGGTATCCCCATTCAAATAAGGGACGGCGAGGAGGGATTCTTGGTGGAACCCCGTAATACGGAGCAATTCGCGGAGAGAATTGTCGAAATCCTGCAGAACCCATCGCTGGCCAAGGAAATGGGAAATAAGGGTACGGAGACGGTCAGAGAGAACTTCCTCATGACGAGGCTTCTATCGGATTATCTGGACTTGCTGAATGATATCATGAAATGAACCCTCAGTTTTTGGGGTATTCCACTGGGCCATGAAAAACGGGTTTGGGCAGGTATTCTCAAGGGGGTTCTTCACTGCGACTTTCCCTATCTTGACCCGCCTTTTTTCTCCGACTCCTGCGAGCAATGAGCGGCCTTAGATAAGCGAACCACTATAGACAACCCGTATTCCACGAACATGTGCCGTCAATCCATACCCGACGTTTTCGACGAACTGCGTCCAGGGAAAACGGGTGCGCGAAAACCTGGGGAATTTTCCGCGGAAGCACCCTTGTGACGGTGCCCCGAAGTTTGGTATAGAGATACAGGTGCTTCGGGGCTTTCGCCCCTCGCAGGTTGAGGCTGAGGCCAAGGTTGAGGGAGCCGGAGGTTGGAGGTTAGAGGGGGTTAGATAAATTAGGAATGAAGAGTGAAGAAGGAGAGCAGAGGGTAAAGAGTAGCAGGGAATACTCTTGTGCCCCACTTCTCCAGCAGATTACGCTCATGGATAACGGTGTTCTCCCAGGATCGATGGAACTCCTGAGGTGAATGCCTTCACTGCGTGGGGTTAACGGTGACGAGAATTCGGACACCCGGAAAGGTCTGTGACGACCTCTGGTATCTGGGCCATGAGGAGTCAGGGATCTATCTGTTGGAAGGCAG
>SMTZ1_10008376_pt1 | contig 10338 bp, 7 predicted proteins | sample DeeMarSWOR136_30_FD_25667 | JGI IMG/M metagenome (IMG submission 25667) | reverse complement strand
GTTCAGCGTAGCAAAGGCCAATGCAGCCCACTTGAATGATGTCGGCTTCGATTTTGTTGCTTGCCAACTCTTTGCCGAGAGCGTCAAGTATATCTTCTGCACCCGCTGCCATACCACAGGTGCCCATGCCAATCAAGATACGGGGCTTCGAGCTATTCTGCATCGCTTCCCATTGCGACATCGCCTGAGCCTTTATCTTTTCAAAGTTCATCGCGCCCCCTTAAACCCATTTGGCATGTAGGCTGACTTAACGTTAAGAAGTGCAGGCATCTTTGTCTATTAGCTTTTTCAATTTGGCTACCGCCATTCTGCCATGCACCTTGTCATTGACTACCACAACGGGTGCCAAAGCACAAGAACCAAAGCAAGCAACGGTCTCCAGCGTATGTTCCAAGTCCGGCGTGGTTTCCCCGGCCTTGATACCCAATTCCTTCTCCAGTTCATCGAGGATTCGAGGCGCTCCACGCACATAGCAACCTGTACCACGGCATACTTTTATTATGTTTCGGCCAGTCGGAACAAGCTTGAATTGAGCATAAAACGTACCTATACCGAAAACTGTGCTCTCCGGTACATCCACAAATCTGGCTATATACTTCATTGCTTGCTCAGGTAGATAGCCGAATTTATGCTGCACCTGTTGAAGTATTGGAATCAAGTCGCCTTTCTCACCGCCATATGCCTCCAGGATTTCAGCCACCTGAGTTTCTATAGTCCCCTCTGGTTCGTGGCATGTACACACATCCTGGGCCTCTTGTGCAACTGTCATTTTCGCACCCCATGTTATCCCTTTTGCGAGCGCCATTCCGACCTCGATTCAATAATGAGATTATTCACGATTGGCTGACGTCTACCACTTCTCCTGCTGCAGCCGGCACCACAACCATGTGGCTAACCGCTTGTCTAGTTTCCCCACCCAGCCTTCTATCTTCTTAATGTCGCCGCTTGCGAGCGCTGCCCTCTCTTCCCAGTTGAGGACGTAGTACTCATTAAGCGCCTCTTCAGGGTTGTCGGCTAACTGAGCTAGGAAACTGCTGTCATCAGCAGCGCGAGCCAGCACCTCAAGGATAGACTCCCGACCACTCTGTGCCGCCCTGACTTGTCTCTCTGGCGGCTTTTCCACCACTTCTGCCGCTTTGATCTCCTGCGAACGTACCACCGTGGCCATGATATCAACCCCCTTTTCTACTTCTACTTAAACTATACCGAATTAAGGCATGGTTGGCATCGGACTCGGGTTCAATCTTGTTATGGCAAAAGGTACAATGCTCCCCCTGTACCAAAGTACAATGCCGTCACTGTATCGAAGAAAGACCACCAGGGAGCCACCCCGCTTCACCAAGCTGCACGATCCCAATTTGCCAAGTAGAGTCCAATGATCTAGAATTGATTGTGGCATGAATTGCCAAAGGATGCTTAAATCCAATGAAGCAAAGGGCCAAGGTTCTTATCGCTGACGACCACGCTTTACTGCGGGAGTCAATGCGAGACCTAATCGACCGCCAGGATGATATGGTGGTAGTAGGTGAGGCATGTGATGGAGAGCAAGCAGTAAGGCTAAGTTGTGATCTGAAGCCAGATATCGCAGTAATGGACATCGTAATGCCCAAGCTGAATGGAATCGAAGCAAGCAAAGAGATAAAGAAGGTAAGCCCGGGCACTGCCATTCTAATCCTGACCGCCTACGATGATGTCCAATACGTGCTGGGCCTGCTGGAGGCTGGGGCGGCTGGGTATCTGCTGAAAAGCGCTCGCGGCCATGATGTGGTAGCAGCTATTCGTGCCGTGAGAGCGGGAGAGTCTGTCCTCCATCCGTCAATAATCGCCAAGCTCCTTGAGCGGGCGATGGGGATTCCAGCTCAGGGTGGGAGATTGCAATCCAAAGAAAACCTTACCGACCGGGAAATGGAGGTATTGAGGTTAGCAGCAACGGGCATGAGTAATAAAGAAATAGCGGACAAGCTCTCGGTGACCGTGCGTACAGTGAAGGCTCACATCTCCAGTGTATTTGTAAAAATGAATGTGGCTTCGCGCACTGAAGCTATACTAAAGGCTATGAGAGAGGGGTGGCTTGAGCTTGATAAAGCCCCTCCCGCTGTAGACGGCTACTGAAGCTATCAATAGCTTGGTTCTCTGGCGAGAGCGCTTAAGCTCGCCGGTTGCGGTTGCTCTAGTTCCGGCCTTCTGGGATAGTAACATGGAAACTTTGTTCTCAGGTTGGATTCGATATGTCTCGTGATAAGCGGCTGATTACACTGAGCACCCTTTCAGGTTTGCTCGCCAAATCCGTCAGGCCAGAGGATATCCTCCCCACGGCTATCGAAATGGTCGCCGATGTCATGGAGATCGAGGTAGTCCTGATATATTCATTGGAGGCAGACAAAGGGGAACTGGTGCTATCAGCATATCGGGGTGTGCCCTCAGAATTTGCGCAAGGTGTGGACAGGATAAGGCTCGGCGAGGGCTTCAACGGCTGTGTGGCTGAGACAGGCGAACCAATGATGGTCAGTGATATCGCTCGTGACCCACGTCTGTCGAGAGAGGTTGTTCAACAGGAGAAGCTCCAGGCTCAGCTCGTGGTCCCCATGAAATCCAGGGGGGAGGTCGTGGGCACAATATCTGTGGCGACACACCGCAAACGGGAGTTTGATGTTGCCGAGATAGAGCTACTGACAGCCATTGCCAATCAGATCGGCATTGCCATAGATGAGGCCCGTTGCTACCAGGAATACATATCAACGATAGATCTATTGCGACAATCTGAGGCAGATTATCGCGAGCTTTTCCAGAACGCCAGCGATGCCATTATAATCCATGACCTGGAAGGCAATATCACTGATGCGAATAAGGCCTGCGAAAAGCTACTCGGATACGCTCTGCACGAGTTATTAGGCAAGAAAGCCTCCGCGTTCCTGGGGAAGGATGCGCTTGATCTGGCCAGAGAAGTTGGGGGCAAACTGCTCAGTGGAGAGACAATCGAGCAACGTTATGAACAACATTTGACGAGAAGAGACGGTAGTGAGGCCATCATTGAGCTAGCCACCAGGGTAATTACCACCGACGGTAAGCCCGTTGGATTTCATAATATTGGCCGTGACGTTACCGACGAACGGAGGATGCGCGACAATCTTCGTTTTTACCTGAGACAGGTTCTCAGGGCCCAGGAGGAGGAACGCAAGCGGATTTCCCGAGAACTACATGATGACGCTGGTCAATCTTTGTTATTGCTGATACACTGGCTGGACGAAATGGTTTCTACTCCCGAGTACAAGCTGTCTAAGCCTGTCCGGGAAAAGGTGGCACACTTACATAGTTTGGCTGTGGAAATCCTCGACGGCCTAAGGCGCTACTCTCAGGAATTGAGACCAGCCATTCTGGATGATATGGGCCTGGTGGCAGCGCTGCAATGGATGGCTGAGGGTCTGGACCAAGAGCGTGGGATTAGCGTCAGCGTAGAGGTACATGGATTGGAACACGAACTACCGCCTGAGACTATACTGGTGCTGTTCCGCATCGCTCAGGAGGCACTGACCAATGTAAAGAGGCATTCTGAGGCAACCAAAGCCCTGGTCAAACTGGAATACAAGCCAGGGAAGATAACATTGGCGATCGCTGACGATGGTAAGGGTTTTGAGTTGCCGCACAGACTAGGCGATCTGGCCAGAATCGGTAGGCTGGGCCTGACCGGTATGGAAGAACGGGCAAGGCTTCTTGGCGGTAGCCTGCAAGTTCAGTCGAATTTAGGAGAAGGAACAACAATAACCGCTGAACTACCCTATGGCAACACATGAACACTAAATAGGGCGGCGCGGCATAGGCCAGCCGACGTAACGGCGATAGCCATGACTTCATCTGTAATGCCCTTGCTGCTGATAAAACCATTTGCCTTTTCCGTCTCTGCACGCGGTTTGTCTAACCTAGTCACACTGCGCTGAGCTTCCAAAAGCTCTGTGCCAGTCCCAAACGTAGTGTTTATGGAGCATTCCAAATCCTCTCGAATGCTTCAAAACAGTCAACTGAGATTGCCACCTCTCATGAAGACCCTCCCGAGACCAACCCGGTGTGTGATATGGTATATTGGCTACTGAAACGAGCCTTTACGCCCTGAGCCTTTGCATCGTTAGCTCAATATCAGGCAATCTAAATGGGAAACATTGTAGTGTCCTATAGCTACTGTATGAGTAGAAAAAAGGGTCGCTAGAGAGATGTTTTTTCTCCCCCACCTACGCTATGGCCCGCATATTACGCGCCGGACCTTTCTTGTATTTAGATACAAGCTATAACAACGCTGTCGCGAAAAACGAACCTTTTTTCTCACCTCGCAATAAAACCACACTCAATTCCAATTTTGTAATTACATTCCGCACGGACATCCCTTCCAGTTACATAGTCATTGACTGCTTACTCCACAAGAAGCACCATCGCCAAGCTATTACACTACTGGCTTCCAGTAGTATCATGTTATCCCCAATGACTGCCGTAATTGATTGGCGTTTCTTGCGCGTTAATACCCTAGAGGGGGACACCAGAAGGACACTATGAAGAATATCCATATTTCCCCATTGCTATCTCCCAAATGCAGTGGTATAAGTGTGCACGATAGAAATCACCGCTGTTGGCAGCTTCGTGTTCTGCTGTACCTTTCTTCGCTTAAGCGTCAGACTTATTTAGCAGGATTGGGGCATCCAGCTTTTTGGGAGCCCGAAGCGCTGTCGTAGTTATGTAATCTGTCTTTTATTGCGCGATAGGATATCCATTGTACCGCGGGCATCTCCGCAAATCGAAAGAGCATCGGCAATGTATATATCGACAGGTCAGGTGAAAGCGACTGCTAGGAAAGGAGGTTGTCCATGGTCAAGGAAGAAAGGTACGACTTTGTAATCGTCGGTGGCGGGCCTAACGGCGTAGCGCTCGCGGCATATCTGGCCAAGTGTGGAGCTAGCGTCTGTGTGCTTGAGGAGAGGCCCGAGTGCGGAGGGGCGTGTGAAAATGTGGAGCCCATTCCTGGGGTACGCATCAACCCCCATGCCATGCTCATGTACGCAGGGCCAGCCCCAGGATTCGAGCAGCTAGAGCTGCACAGGTATGGCTTCCGCATGGACTGGAGTCCCATGTCAAAGAATCTGGCGGACCAGCAGGCAAGAGGTGTAGCGGTCACCGATGGGTTGGCGCCAATCACCGACAAGGATGCGATGGGATGGGCCAAGATAAGCGGCATGCTAACCAGTCCGCCGTTTATCAAGGAGCTGCTGCGCTCCATCTTCTGGTGCCCACCGCACCCACCTGAGGTGGAGGTAACAGCCGAAAACATCCCCTACATGCAGGTATACAAGCAGCACCAGCCGGATGTCTGGACTGAGGAATTGCTCGATATGACCATGTTTGATCTCATGGACGAGTATTGTGAGACCGAGCCGTACAAGGTAATGCAGGCGATCGTATCATGGTACTCGGGGGCTGCCGGTCACTGGGAGGGCGTAGCCATCCCCGCTCTGGGCTGCAACATAACTCTGTGCATATACAGCGGGATCAGCGTTCCTCGCGGGGGCATGCATGGCTATTTCCACTCCATCATACGCTGTGCTATGGCCCACGGCGCAGTGGTGCGCACCTGCTGCCCCGTAGGTGAGATCATTGTCGACGATGGGCGAGCAGTAGGGGTGCGATTGAGGGAGACTTCCACCACGGACGAGAAGAGGATCTGGGCGAACAAGGCAGTGGTCAGTGATGTCGATGTTAAGCAGACCTTCTCCAAACTGATTGGCCCCCAGCACCTGGGCTCCAGCTTCAGGAGGAAGGTAGAGGACATCAGCCTCAAGGGAGGGAGCATCTACGTGTCCCACATCCTCACCCGTGAGCGGCTCCGTTGCCGTCCGCAGTTCAGGAGCGCAACCATGGGAGACGATTCCGGGATTGGCCCCTACCCCTGCGACTCGCGTGAGATCTATTATGAGCACGCAGCCGATGTGGATGGTCGGAAAGGCAACCCCACCGTGCCACCGGAAAGGCTGGTGTGGATCGCGACCCCAACCCAGAGATTTGATGCCACGGACCCACAGTGCACAATTCCCAATCGCTACCTGGCCTCTCCTTTCTACACTTTAGTTCCCCCTCCGGAGTATCACGTGGAAAGCCCGGATGCCGTAAACAAGATCAAGGATGAACTGAATGCCTATATGCGCAAGGCCTTCAGCCAAGCAATTGATGGTCTCGACGATGACAATGTCGTCTACCACTGGGCGAACACCCCTTATGAGGGCGAGTTTCGCAACGCCGGTCTCATTGGGGGCACATGGTGCGGCACCCGCCACTGCGGTGACCAGTGGGGCGAGACCCGTACTCTCCCAGAACTGGCTCGCTACCGCACCCCTATCGACAGGCTCTACCTTTGCCACCAGACAGCCGTTCATCCTGGAGGGCTAGCTCTGATGGCCATCCCCTACAACCTGATGCACATTCTGATTGAGGATGGACTGGTTGAGCCCGGCGACTGGTGGTACCCGTCACCATGGTATATACCACAGCGAGAAAAGGTATCTGCGATACCACGCTGAGAAGGAGGATAAGTACCATGCCTGATCCATTGATTGGCAAGATATTCGATGAGTTTCCCGATGAGAGCGATTGGGATGTAGTTATCATAGGTGGTGGGCCCAATGGTCTGATTGCAGGAGCCTATCTGGCCAAGGCCGGTTTGAAGGTTGCTGTGGTAGAGCGCCGCTACGAGATTGGTGGCGGACTGGCGACGGAGGAGATTCTCTTCCCCGGCTACTACTCCAACATACACGCCGTATACCATATGCTGGTTGACCTCATGCCCGTGCTCAGGGACTTCGATCTGAACCGCCATGCCTTGATGTGGACCAAGCCCAATGCTCAGACAGGCATGGTGTTCGAGGATGGTAAGTCACTGCTCCTGACACGGATGGCAGAGGACACCAAGGATTCCATCAGCAAGTTCTCTTTCAAGGACGCCGTGGCCTTCGGCAAGCTGATGAGGGGCTGGCGGCGGATCGTGACCGATATAATAGGTCCGGCCACCTTTGTGCCTCCTATGTCTCCTCTGGATATAAGCATAGCTATGCAGCGTACCAAAGTCGGAAACGAGATGCTGGAGCTCGTTGAGCGCAGCCCTCTGGACATCATCACCGATACCTTTGAGAACGACCGCGTACGCACTCTCATGCTATATACCTGCTGCATGTGGGGACTGGACCCCAGGGAGACGGGGGTAGGCATGTTTGTTGCCCTCTATCTAGACCGGGCGATGAACAAGTGTTACTGCGATGGGGGGTCACACAAATTTGCCGGTGCCCTGGCACGTGAGATCGTTGTAAACGGTGGAACGATTCTAGACGCAGCCGAGGTAACGAAGATCATCATGCAGAACGGACATGCCGCCGGCGTTGAGATTGCTGAGGGTCGTACCCTGCGCAGCAAAGTGGTTATGTCCACTCTGGACCCCCAGACGACATTCTTCGATCTCGTTGGCGCGGAGCACTTGCCGCAGGCGCTTAAGGAGTTGATCCAGGGTTGGAAGCTAGACAAGTGGAGCTTCGATACCCTGCACGTTGCCTCCAAGGAGCCTCCGCGCTATGCCTGCGATGACCCTTGGATCAATGATGCGTTCATGGTCATCTTCGGCGTTGAGAGCACCGATCAGCTACTGGCCCATTGGGATAATGTGGTCGGCGGCAAGATCGATGATAACTTCGGTGGGCATGCCACCTGCGAGAGCCTCTTCGACCCCCACCTCGTCCACTCCCCTTGGGGCGGGCACGTCTCCTTCTTCCAGATGCATGCTCCCTACGAAATCGAGGGCGGCTGGGAGAAGCGCGGCCCAGAGCTGGAGGAGGCGATACTGTCGAAATGGCAGAGGGCAGCCCCAAACATGACAAAGGAGAACATAATCGCCACCAGCCAGGAGACACCTGAGGGCATCGAGATCCGCTTCCCAAACATGCGCCGCGGCGCGATTAAGCACGGTGACTACAGCCCTATACAGCTCGGTTGTTTCCGCCCCAACCAGGACTGCTGTGAAACGAAGACGCCCATCGAGGGCCTTTATACGTGTGGGGCATCCAACTATCCCGGAGGACTGGTGCTCGGGGGGCCTGGCTATCTCGGTGCGAACAAGGTGGCTGAAGACTTGGGTGTTGCCAAGTGGTGGAAACCTACACCCGAGATGGAGCGGTACATTAAAACATACCTAGAGTAAGCACCCTGGTGATGATAAGATGGCAAGGAGGTTGCGGTGCCTGATATGACGTTTGACGCAGTGGTGTGCGGGGGTGGCAACAAGGCGCTACTGCTTGCTATGTATCTCACCAAGTACGCCGGCATGAGCGTTGGTGTTTTCGAGAGGAGGCATGAGATCGGCGGTGGCCTGGCCACCGAGGAGATAGCAGCCCCAGGGTTTCGTGGCAATACCCACGCCAACATAATCCTGCCCTGGTACTACGCGCCGGTATGGCGTGCCTTCCCTGAGTTCTGGAGCTACGGGGCTCAATGGGACCAATATATCTGTGCCGGTGGTGCGGTTTTCGCGAACAACCAGACCTGCCTCGCCATCTATAGCCAGAAGAACGACCCAAGCCAGGAGAAGACCGCGAGGGAGATTGCCCGCTTCTCGGAGAAAGATGCCGAGAGGTGGTTGAGGCTGTGGAGTGTAGACCAAAGTGATGAGATGCAGAGGGTCAGGATAGATACGATTTTCAACCCTTGGGAGTGGAAAGCTGCCCCTGAGTTCATGGAAAGGCAAGTGGCCGTATATCCGCTTGCTCTGGAAGCCGGCTTTGATCCGGACTCACTGATTATGGCAGCTACACCTATGCGTGCGGTGCGGGAATGGTTCGATAGCCCTGAACTTCAGTACTGCATTCTGAGGACTCTGGTGTCGTTCGCGTGCGACGTCAGCGACCAAGCACTTGGGGCCTATACACTGGGGATGTGCGGGACGGTGCCCACCATAGGCTATGCCAGGGGCGGGACACACCAGATAGCCCACGCCGCCCACCAGTTCCTGGTGCAGAACGGCTGCAAGTTCTTCACCCACTCTGAGGTGGCGGAGGTTATTATCGAGAATAGGATCGCTACCGGGATTCGCCTCACGGATGGCAGTGAGATCAAGGCAAACAAGATTGTGGTCACCGCCGGCCTGAGCCCATGGCAGCTGGTCGATTTGATGGGCAGAGACGTCATAGGTGAGAAGATAGCGCGGCGTGTCGACAATCTGTCAACCAACAATATTGGTAACCTGATGTGGTATAGCTTCGCCCTTCACGAAGCCCCCAGGTACAAGGCCGAAGAGTTCAACCCCGATATACATGAAACAATGTGGCTTGGGCTGGCCGAGGATGCCGACCCCGAGCACGTAGCGAAGGAGTGCAAATGGGCCAAGCTGGGGATGATGCCCCCTGTCGAGGAGTATAACCCCGTTGTCTGGTGCCATAGCCTCGTCGATCCTACATATGCACCTCCGGGCAAGCACGTTGCCCAGAACGAGATGCAGGGACCGCGTGCCAGTGACCTTACCGAGAGGGAATGGCTCAAGCTGAAGAAGCAGTTTGCTGAGAACCTGATTAGCGTCTGGGGGAAACATGCCCCCAACATGAACTGGGATAACATCATAGGCGTGGACACCAACACCCCCTACGACTGCCTTCGGATGAAGAACCTTGCTCCTCATGGCAACTTCTCGGGAATCGACCATTCCTCCTTTCAGTTTTTCGAGAATAGGCCAACGCCCGAACTGGCTAATCACAGGACCCCGGTGAAGAACCTCTACTGCACTGGAGGTTGCTGGCATGTAGGCGGGGAGTCTAGTGCAAATCAATCCTACAACTGCTACAAGATCATAGCCACCGACATGGGGCTGGGCAAGCCCTGGGAGGAGCCGGGGAAGGAAGAGCCCGATTCCCTGGTTCAGGGGGTTCGCAGCGCGGTTCAGCGGGCACGTGATTGTTTCAAGCAGAATGCGTAGTAGGGCGAGTGAGGATGTGACCTGAGGAGGCGAAAATGGCAAAAGGGTCCTACGATGTCATTGTGGTTGGGGCTGGGTTCGGTGGTAGCGCCTGTGCCGCCCTGCTGGCGAAGCGAGGGCTCAAGGTGCTGCTTCTGGAGAAGAATGCCAAAGCTGGCGGCAAGGCCATGGCCCTTTCCAAGAAAGGGTTCACCTATACCGCCTGGGTGGTAATCACTGCCCCCATCCAGGGAAATATGTTTGAGGTCGTCCTCAAGGAACTGGGGATGGAGGACAGGGTCGAGCTGGTGGCACCAGACCCTTCAGGCGGGACGATATTCAAGAACTCCAAAGGGAAATACGTGCCAATGCCTGCA
>SMTZ1_10008375_pt1 | contig 10338 bp, 9 predicted proteins | sample DeeMarSWOR136_30_FD_25667 | JGI IMG/M metagenome (IMG submission 25667) | reverse complement strand
TGTCGGCGTTTCTGAATTTTATTTTTGCTCATCTAAAATACCTTGAAGCTTCAATACGGACATCTGGGCAAAGATTTTATTGTCAAGATTAATCACCGGCGCCAGAGCACAACAACCAAGGCATGCCACTCGTTCGAGATCATACTTTCCATCGGCAGTCGTCTCACCCGGATTGATCTCCAGCCGCCGTTTGAGAACCTCGAGCATCTGCTCTCCCCCCTTTACATGGCAGGCGGTTCCAAGACAGACCTTGATATGATGTTTACCAGGCGGTGTGAATCTGAATTGGGCATAAAAGGTAGCGACACCGAATATCTCGTTTTCAGAGATCTTCAGCCAGCGTGAGATTTTATGGATTGCCTCTTTTGGTAGATACCCGTGAGTGCTTTGTATGCTTTGAAGGACAGGAATAAGGTCTGCACGATCTCCTGAAAACTCTTTTTCAATTCCGGCAAACAAGTCCTTTGACATAGGCAAGCCCCGCTCTTAAGCAACACGTCACATTAGTACGTTCTCTGCCTAAAATTATATTATTGAATCCCGAGTCTTGTGAGTTTCGATGCAAATGTCCATGTATCATCTTCGGTTGAAAAAAGGGCAATCCCGACCTTGGTGGCAAGATCGACAACGTCATTGCCAGGTTTTTTCCCTTTTACAAAGACGATAGCCGCGACATCGATCAGATTTGCCGCTGCAATAAGGGTCTTATGCGTCTGGAGTGTTATCAGGAGCATATTTGCCTTTGCATTGGTGATTATGTCGGAAGCCATATCAGAGATATATACCCCCTCAATCGTTTTATCCTCTGATTCATTTATGGCTTTTAGACCGGTCTTTTTTACAAGTTCCGATATCTTCATATCTCCCCTTTCTATATATTCCGAAAAGCGACTATCTGGTTAATAAATGTCAGTAAGACCAACATCCGCTATAACTATCCCTTCACATACGTCAATACCACAGCATTTACTGCAAGGGACAACCAAGATCTTCTTCTCGGGGGTTTTAATATTTTGATTAAAATATTGGTTGAGCGCATCTATGCCCTTCTCGCTTATGCATTTGCCGGAAGAATGAGTGCTATCGGCGCAGAGGGCCACGTAAACCGAACTTCCTTTGCCAGCTGATTTCGCAATATTAGCCACCTCGCATTGAGGCCTGTCACAGGTCGACATCATTAATCCCATTAAATCATCAAGATGGACTATTTCATTGCACTTGGTGCATTTAAGATTGAATTTCACAGCTTGTGAGCTTCCCAGATAGATCCAGAAGTGGTCTCCCTCCTTATATTCATCTATGGGTGCAACGGCCTCGGTGGAAAAGAAAGACGTACGGCCTCCACACCTCGGACAACCTTCCACAACAAGATATCCATAAAGGATATCGATCATTTCCCATTTGTGGTTGCATGCAGTCATTATCTCTCCAATTCTATAAGGATGCCGATGCCTTAAAATCTTCCCGCTGACAGTTAAGGTTGTCTACCATTACCATCCTTTTGTGTCAATAGGATTGTGCGTCGCCTCCTCATAGTTTTTTGCCTTTTCTCCTTGATTTTGATACAAATATCGTAACGTTCCAAAATTCCGGATTATCCTGAAACATAAACATGTGATAGAAAATAATATATAACGATATATCTTAAAATAAAATCAATTTAATTTTCAATCGGGGCTGGATTACTCCACACCTAACTGGAGTATAAATGGCATGATAAAAGGACAAAGAAACATAAGACGATAAAATCTTTTAATCAATATCGTGAACATACACCTGATTGCTGCTTAGAATCATATCTTTTATCACATCAATCTATATGGAGGTTATATGAAAATCTTAATTGAGTACTGTGCTGCTTGAAACTATCTTCCTCAAGCTTCCGGTGTGGAAGCGGAATTGAAGGCAGATTATCCCGATTCAGATATTGAGTTGATCAAAGGAAGCGGAGGTATCTTCGATGTAAAATGCAACGGTATATTGATCTACTCCAGACAAAATATCGAGGGCCAGCGATTCCCCAATAAAGGGGAGATCTCCAGGTTGATCAAAGAGAAGGTGGGCTGAGTCTTAGGAATGGATGACCGGATGTATGACGTGGTCGAAAAGTAGCAACTGATTGAAATTGATATCTATGGATATGCCCATTTTTATGACTAAAAGAATATTTTTGGGCATGGGAATGAAGGTTTAAGGTCTATAAGAATAGCTTCGTATGACACTACCTCATATAATTATTCCCTTTTTGCCTTTCTCCCATTATTTTGATATAAATATTTCAAATCATAGGAATCCCAATTATTCTAGCAGTATTATATACGTCAGGTAGCATAGTGACTATCGCATTCCTAGATGTCGACTATAAAGGCACAGGGGCATGTGCGGCTTGCGTCTTAGCTGACTCATGGGAAGCCGAATCACCGGCCTCAACCTATATACAAAACATCAGAACGGCGGAACCGTATGAACCTGGCAGCTTCTATCGCCGCGAGCTGCCCTGCCTTGTCTCTGTACTTAGCCTTTTGCCTTCATTACCTGAGACGGTTGTAGTCGATGGTTATGTGTGGTTGTCGTCGGACTATCGCCCGGGTCTCGGCGCCCATTTATATGATGCCCTTGGGCGAAGGGCGCCGGTAGTCGGCATCGCTAAAACGGCGTTTGCGGGGATTGAATCCTGCGCCAGCGTAGTTCGGGTTCTTCGCGGCATTTCACGGAATCCGCTTTTTGTCACAGCCGTTGGCATAAAGCCGGAGATTGCGGCGAATTACGTACGAGGCATGGCCGGGAAGCACCGGATCCCTGAGATGATGAGGATTGCCGATCATCTCTCAAGAAGCGGAACCTAGATTTATTCGAGGAGACTATGAAACCTACTCATTTAATATTGATTTGTCTCATACTTGCTTTTACCGCTTATTACCCATCGACATCATATGGCCGAAATAATAAGCAAAAGGTCTATGATGGAGAGTTCTTCCAGGGTTATAGGGGGTATGATCCATTACCTTCATCCAAACAATTTACAGAAAATAAGATCTATGAAACGCTGTTTTATAAATGCCTTACAATAAGAAGGAAATTTTACCTGGCAAAAACAACCGGGAACAGATGGTTTAAAGAAAATCCGTTTAAAAAGGAGGAATGGATAGGACGTTTAAAAGATTTGGGCGATATTTCAATCGAGCTTGTTCAAGATCTTTATCGTAAAAATAGTAGTTATCGGCCTGTTAATTGGAACTCCACCCTTTTAGATCCCGTTTTTTTGCCGGATGAATACGCGCTTAATGATGGTCATAAAAAGGAAGATAAATATTGTTTTGATGAAGAAGGGGAAGGTAATGTCAGCGCATTTATTAAGGATATGAAGGAATATCGTTCCTACTACATCGTTTCCAGGGTAGCTTTTTCTAAAGATCGAAGATATGCGCTGGTAAACTATTCAAGAAATTGCTCTCCATCAGGCGGTGATGGTGATTTTTTTGTCTCATTTAAATTTACAAATAATGCCTGGAAATGTATCGGCAATCTGAAATTATAACCTGTTGCTGCAGCCGATGGCAAAAAGATCGCATACTCCGAATCAGGCGTAATTTTTTTTTAAAACTTCTATTCCTGAGAAAAGGAAAAAGGGCATGAGTTTGCTGGGCAACATCCTTTGGATCATCCTGGGCGGAGGCATCATCCTTTTCCTGGAGTATCTTCTCGCCGGCCTTGTACTGTGCATCACGATAATAGGTATCCCTTTTGGTATCCAGTGCATGAAGATTTCATTCCTGGCGCTTCTGCCATTCGGTAAAGAGGTCAGGAATGAGGAGGGAGCCACAGGATGTCTGTCAACTGTCATGAACCTGATCTGGATACTCATCGGAGGGATCTGGATTGCACTGACGCATCTTATCTTCGCTGTCATCTGCACCATTACGATCATCGGTATTCCGTTCGCAAAGCAGCATATGAAGCTTGCATCTTTGTCTCTGACGCCTTTTGGAAGAAAAGTAGTGTAATAGACCGGAATTCGATACTGTCCAAAATAACGGAAAATAGATTATGATATGTAAGACAGAGGCGATAAAAACAATCCTGCAAAAAGTGATCTTTCCCCGCCTTTAAAGGCGGGGCTTCACAATCGATATCATTTTATAATACCTTTGAATAAGTCTTTTTTCCGTCATTCCCCGGTCAAGCCGGGGGATGACGATATTAAAACTTTTGTAGCGTTTTACAAAGGTCTCTTTATGATACCGATATAAGAAAGAATTTTATTATTCAGCATTCATCCTCGCTTTGAAAAGCTGGGTATTCTGCTGAGATTTCATAAATAGTAAGTAAAAGGAGATATCAATTGAAACTGGTCTACTGTATCTATTGTGGCTCAACTCCCGGTAATACCTCCGCCTGTCCGGCCAGGGAGGACGGCATGTCAGCACACGGTTTCGTAAACAGTGATGTGGAGGTTTAATGTATCTACTGCGGAAAGATTCCAGGCACGCCCGAGGTGTGCCCTGCGAGAAAAGGGAGTGAAAAGAAACACGGATTTGTGAGCAGACGCTGACAGGATTGTGGAGGACGTGATGCGGCTTCTCTCATTGGAACCCCGCCGACTGAAGTCGGCGGCACCAGCGCTCCATCTTCGGCGAAACCCGCCGAAGCACATCCGCCTACGCTAATCATGTTAGCGATAAACAAGGCTATTCGCCCCATTGCTAACACAGCTTTGGCGGATACCCTTTCCGAATTCATCCGCCAACTGAAGTTGGCGGCTTTCTGCGAAGGCGGGTAAAACGCATACCAAAAGAATAACAATAAGTTCATATCAATGAAGGGAATACATCATGCTCGAGATAGAAAATGTCTCCTTATTGATTGTTGATATTCAAGGCAACCTGGCAAACTCAATGTATGGGAAAGAACTTCTATTCAAGAACTTGCAAAAGCTTATCAAAGGGATTCAGGTTTTAGGAATTCCCATTATCTGGCTTGAGCAGAACCCTCAGGGCCTGGGGCCAACAATTCCTGAAATTGCTGGCCTCTTGTCCGATATCCGGCCCATCAGCAAGACGACTTTCAGTTGTTGCCAGAATGACCGTTTCATACAGGCGCTGAAGGCACTGAATCGCAAACAGGTCTTGATCGCAGGCATTGAGGCACATGTATGCGTCTATCAGACAGCCTTAGATCTGGTTGATCTAGGATATGAGGTTCAGGCTGTGACTGACGCCGTATCTTCAAGAAACGTGGACGATAAAAAAATCGGTTTGCAGAAAATGAGAGATTACGGTGTCGGTTTAACGAGTGTCGAAACCGCCCTGTTTGAACTGCTTAAGGTGGCGGAAGGAGAGCGGTTCAAAGATATTCTCAAGATTGTGAAATAACAGGGTCGCCTATTTTTGGGTCATGCGGAACACACCGTCCCACTGCTTGCCTTTCGGTACAGGAGGATTTTGTTTGAATGCCAGGCATCTCTTGATAAAGACCTCTGAAGGGGTTGTATCTCCTTCAGGAATCCTTTCAATCTTAAGGGATTCCCTGAAATATTTGATAGCCTCGTCCCACTCCATGCGCAGGTAATAATCCATTCCCCTATTAAAAATACCGATCAGTTCCTCTTCCTGTGGAGTAAGGTCCCCTTTCATGGCACAAAGTTCATAGATCTTGACCGGCTCGGATTTCCCCACAACTCTTATATTGTCTATAAAACGCGCCTCCACAAGATCCATAGCCTTTTCTTTCTGACCAAATTCATTCATATATTCCATATTCAGCGTGTATTCGCTAACCGCTGTATAGATCCCGTACTGTTTGGCGCCTGCCTCCAGGCGGGCTGCCAGGTTCACAGAATCTCCCATTATGGTATAGTTCATGCGCATGGAACTCCCCATGTTCCCAACAACGATCTCTCCGCTGTTTATGCCTATTCTCATCTTCATGTCATGCACGACTTTGGGCCATTTATCACCCGGCACCCATTGATCGGGCGGCAGATTTTTCGAATTCCTCTCAGGCTGACCGGTGAGTTGTTTTTCCTCTTTCCATTTTTCTCGCAATTCAAGCAGGGCGTTCTGCATGCCAACGGCAACCCGGCAGGCGCGCAGGGTGTGATCAGAGATATGCATGGGTGCACCTATAAAGGCAATGATAGCATCTCCTTCATATTTATCCAGGGTGCCCCTTTCCCTTAGCAGAATATCCGTCATATTCGAAAGGTATTCATTAAGGAGCTCCACCAGTTGATGGGCGGTGAGTATTTCAGAAAAAACAGAAAAGCCCCGGATGTCTGTGAAATAGGCCGTCAGTATCCTCGCCTCACCGCCGAGTTCGGGCATCGTTTCGCTTGCCACCATATCATCGATAAGCTCCGGTGAAAGGTAGCTGGAGAATGTTGATTGAAGGAATCTCTTATTCTTTTCCTCTACCAGATAGCGGTATGCGGTTAGGGATGTATAGATCAGAAATATGGTAAGAAGGGGATAGACCATATTTACCCAGATACCATATTCTGAAAAAAGCCATCGGCTCCCGATAATATGTAAAACAATCAATGCTGAGGTAATCAACAACGCGTAGATAGCACCTGACCGCGGTATTATAAACCCTATTAAGATCCCCAGAACAATGATGGCCAGTATATCGTATATTGTTGCCCAAGCAGTCTTGCTGATAAAATCATTATTGAGTATGTTATCGATAACAGTAGCATGCACATCCATGCCGGGATGCGTCCCGCTGAAGGGTGTATTTCTGAGATCATGAGCCCCTACGGCAATAGATCCCACTATAACTATCTTATCTCTAAAGGTGCCTTTCTCAAAATTATCATTAAGGATATCGGTAATAGAATGCTGTGGGAATGTCCCCGGCGGGCCGAGGTAATTTATAAGCAATCTCCCTGACTCATCAGTTGGAACAGAGATATCCCCAATATCAATGCCTTTTATGCCGTATTCCGCCAATTTTAAGATCAGATTCGGGTTATCAAGGTATTGCCATGCGCATTGAACGGCAAAGGGTGTGAATACATCTTCCCCAAATTTTATTACCATAGGATATCGCCGGACAATACCGTCGCTATCTGGTTTTTCATTTATATATCCTGAATTAGTAACGGCATTGCTCAACATCTCCAGATTGACTTCCGGTGCGTATTGGTCTTCAACAAAGATAAAGGGATCATATTTAGAATTGCTTTTTTCATATTGAAGCACGGGATAAACAGAACCTTTAATCCTTGCTATGCGACTATCTATCTCATCCTGACCAATCTCATAGCCAAGTGATTCCTTTGACTCATAAAAAAAATAGGACAGTATAACCTTTGCCTTTGATTCCTTAATGGCCTTTGTAAAGGCAAGATCATTATCTGCCTCTAGTCTGTTTGTTTCAATGAATCCTTGAAGACTTTTGTCCTGGATATTTAAAGATCTGATTTCCTTATCCAGCTCATTTAAAAACGTCAGGTTGCTGTTTTCATCAGGTTCTGTGAAAAAAAAGTCGAATCCAATAACCTTGGCACCGTCATCAGAAAGTTTATTGACAAGTTTGGCCATCTTGCTTCGCGACCATGGCCATCTGCCTTCCTTATCAAGGCTCTTTTCATCAATAACAGCACTCACTATTGCTGGTGACGGACTTTTAACACCCCGCCACTTAAACCTGATATCAAAGGTCTTTAATTCAATAAGTTCAAAGATAGTGATGCGAATAATGTATAGAATAATTACAAGAACTATAAGAGCGGCAGTTATTGAAACCGGATTAAAGGATAGAAATGATCTAAGGAAATTTTTCATAAGCATAGAAACAAAAAATTGTGATAAAGGAATTTATTCAAGATCCTTGGCATATAGCGCAGTATCTAATAACTCACTATTTTGATAAATCACTATTTAAAAGTATTGAACACCTTATATGGTAAAGTATTTTCAAAGTCAAGAAGAGATGAGGCATCTAATTTAGCAATATTAATTGATATTATAAGACATTTAAATCTATCACTTAGAATTAATCAGATTTCCCTCTGCGGTCGAAATGACAGAAAATTGGTATTTTTAAATAGTCTTGCCATATGATGGATTGTTGTCGGCCCCATGGATCTATTAATCAGATATTCCAGATGATATTATTTGATGAAATATGATGGCAATCTGATATATAATACCATCAGGTAAAATGATGGATAATGGTCTTAGAGATAATAGAATGAGATATATTTTGACCATAGCTGGCTCCGATTCATGCGGCGGCGCAGGGATTCAGGCTGATATAAAGACCATTTTCAGCCTTGGGGCCCATGCGCTGACCGCCGTTACCGCCATAACCTCCCAAAATTCCCAAGGCATAGTTGAAACATTCGATCTGCCCGGAAAGATTGTCTCCCTGCAAATAAAGACAATTATCGAGGACGTGTTTCCCCATGCGGTAAAGATAGGCATGTTGCATAAAAGAATGATAATAAGGAAAGTGGCCGAGGCTATTAAAAGGCATAAACTAAAGCGGGTGATATTAGATCCCGTGATAAGGGCATCTGCAGGGGGACAATTATTGGAAGATTCAGCAATCACTCTGCTTAAGAACCATCTGTTACCATTGGCCACAGTGATTACGCCCAACCTCTATGAGGCAGGGATACTCGCCGGTCATGAGGTAAGGAATCCTGGCGAAATGGAAAGAGCCGCAAGGGAGATCAAGGCCCTCGGCCCGCACGTTGTTGTTACAGGGGGTCATCTGGAGGGAAATTGTATTGACATTTTATACGATGGTAAGGAGATACATTATCTCCAAGACCCAAAGATAGAGACAACAAATACCCATGGAAGCGGCTGTGTCTTTTCCTCATCACTTGCAACTTTTTTGGCTATGGATTATGACATTGTGGAGGCGACACGCCTTGCCCATGACTTTACGAGAGAGGCTATTGTAAACAGCTATCCATTTGGAACCGGTCCCGGTATAGTATCTCCAGGTCATAAGAGGGATTCAGCGGGCCAATGATTCCAGGGATTGAGTAAAACTTAATAAAGAATATCGAATATTGAATATCCAATATCGAATGCAGAATGTAGAAGATAATCTGAACTTCATAATTCCGGGGTTCCTGGTCGGGCATTCTACATCTAAAAATGGCCTGAAAGGTTAATATCGAAATAATACGCTATACTTGAATAACTGAATCTCAAAGCATTTTCCCATGACTTATTGGCATAAAAACTCTAAAAAACTTTATGAAAATGGAATAAAAAATGACTCAATTGGAAAAGGCAAGGGGCGGAGTAATAACGCCCGAGATGAAAATGGTAGCCGAAAAAGAACAGGTCGATATCCGATGGCTTATCGAAAAGATGGCGGAGGGCCGGATCGTCATACCTGCAAACAGTATCCGTAAAGGGATAGAGCCTTGCGGGATCGGTGAAGGCCTGCTGATAAAGGTAAATGCAAATATAGGGACTTCTTCAGACAGAATATCCATTGAAGATGAGATTGCAAAATTGGAGGCCGCGATAAATGCGGGCACGGACACGGTCATGGACCTCTCAACGGGTGGAGATATTGATAGGTGCAGAAAAGAGATCCTGAAGAGATCGAAGGTTCCGGTGGGCACCGTACCCATATATCAGGCCGTAGTGGAGGCCATAAACGAAACGGGCGGATTGATACACCTGACTGTTGACAAGATATTTGATGTCATTGAAAAACATGCAGCCGATGGAGTTGATTTCATCACTGTGCATTGCGGCCTGACCAGAGCCGCCCTGGAAACAATGAGGAACCAGGGCAGAATTACCGATATCGTCAGCAGAGGCGGCGCATTTTTAACAACGTGGATGTTGCATCATAATACGGAAAATCCCCTTTATGAGCATTTTGACAGGCTCCTGTCCATTGTCAAAAAATATGATGTAACCCTTAGTCTGGGTGATGGACTAAGACCCGGCAGCCTTGCGGATGCCACTGACAGGGCACAGATCCATGAATTAATGACGCTCGGTCAGCTTGCTAAACAGGCATCTGAAAAAGATATCCAGGTCATAATCGAAGGCCCCGGTCATGTCCCTTTAAATCAGATAAAGGCCAATATCTTGCTGGAAAAACAGCTGTGTAATAACGCTCCGTTCTATGTCCTGGGTCCCATTGTAACGGATGTTGCTGCCGGTTACGATCACGTGGCATGCGCCATAGGGGGGGCCGTGGCCGGGGAAGCGGGCGCTGATTTTTTGTGCTATGTGACCCCATCCGAGCACCTGTGTCTGCCCAGTGCGGAAGATGTTAGAGAAGGGGTTATAGCAACGAGAATCGCTGCCCACGCCGCAGATATAGCCAGGGGAAAAAGTCTCGCCATGGAAA
>SMTZ1_10014403_pt1 | contig 10339 bp, 12 predicted proteins | sample DeeMarSWOR136_30_FD_25667 | JGI IMG/M metagenome (IMG submission 25667) | reverse complement strand
CCGAATAACTCGTTCGCCTTAGCAAGGTACGCTTCCAAAAGGGCTCGGTCAAATTTTTCTAGGCTGAAGTCGAAGCGAACGTGGTCCTCTTCAAGCTGGTTACCTGTAATGAGTGCACCTGTTCCTTTGTTGAGGAGAGCAGCTAGGACGTGAGCAGCGGTGGGACTGCGCATGAGTTTGTACCTTCTTTTCCAGTTTATAACGCAGTAGACATTGTCGCCAGTTTGAAGTCCAGTATGATCGACTTCGTGGGAGATTTCACCTGAAAACTTGCCTACATAAACGACGTTGTAGACCGCATTTCCTTTAATTATCTTGCCAGTGTCATGTGGTTGACCTCCGCCTCTGGCGTAGAAGATCGTTTGGTCAAGTCTCACGTACTTTTCATCTTTGACAAGAACTACGGTAGCAGGGGATTCTTTGAGATAACTGTCTGCCAAGAACAATGCTTTTGTCATCAGACATCTCCTTTGAAGGCTCTAGTTCTCCTTTTTATAAAAAATTCTATATCAGCTTTTGCGTGCCAGTCGTATAAAAATTGTAAAAGAGATTGAGCCAAAAAAGCCAATTCACGCAAAATTTTGTTTATGACAGCAAAATTGTGCGGCGAGTAGGATTCGAAGCCGCTATCAAGTAGAGACATCGCCATTAATTCCCGCATACGCCCCTTTTTTTGTTTTACATTCATGACAAACAATTAATGTAGTTTAGGCTAGGCAATCGTGCAAAAAGACTTGTTCTCATTGTGTCGGTTTGTTCCAGCTCACGGAAGAAAAAATCAAGGTTCAAATAGGAAAGAATATGTTAACGTTTAATCTTTTTCATATTCTTGCTTGGAAAGCTCAACTGAAATTGAGTCGTCGTGTCCTTTTTTCTTGGCTTTTCTTTCCTTTTTCATTTTCATTTCTCTGCCTTTCATGAAAGCATTTTCCGCAGCAGTTATTTCATCATCTTCTAGCATCTGCTCTCGTTGCTTATCATCGCAGATGTCTTCCGTTTCTGATTCCAGATTATCGCCCAGTTCAACGTCGTCTATGTCTACATGTTTTGTTTTTCGCTTCTTACTCATACAAATTACCTAGTAATACGTTCGCAGTTCAAGCTTATAACAATAGAGCAATCATTTCATACACGCTGAGCAAATCTTGCTGACGGTGCGTTCCGTGTTTTAGGAGGCAACTGGAGTACAGTAATAATAAATGCCTCTTGCATTTTTCACTCTTATCTGATATGTGGAACCAGAAGTTCACTTGAAGTTTATTTTTATTGAGACTTGTTCATATGATGCGATCTGTTAATTTAATGGAACTCTGTGCGGTGTGGAAGTTTGGTTTATCATTATTTGGCTTGCTGCTGTTGGCTACTCAGAGATTTCTAGTTGTCACGGTTAGGTAGCCTTTTGTCGAACTTCGCGTCTGCTATACTGAGGTTCTCACATGCCATAGGAGTTATTGTTAATGCAATCGTCCATGCTAATGTTAAAAGCGTTCCCATAACTGCCAAAACCGCTGTCACGAGTATAACGTATGTGGCTAACCTTCGGTTTATTGTCATACCCAAATAGTTTGAATGATCTTCAGTCTTAGTACATATGAAATCTGCAAATCCCTTCCCTCTTTTTTCCATAAAAAGTGGTAAATATTGAAATCCTAGCATTCTTTAAACATTGAAAATAATTTCAAGTAACTACTTCTTAATAGCAACATAGATATCAGCCTCTATCATCACGTCCCCCTCAAAAAAATGATGTGTAAAATACACATTGCCAAACTCATCAACAGAAGGTTCACCACACAAGGGAGAAAACATCAGCTCAGGTTCCTGCCACTCGTCACCAGCTCTTTTTGATCTCCAAACACCATAACTCTTGGAAAACCACAACTCAAGCCCATCAGGACTTAAAGCGGGCCATCCCTCATCAAACTCAGAGTTCACGATCTCAATATTCACAGGTTCAGACCACTCTCCATCAGCTAAATTTGAAACCCAAATGTCCAGACCACCTTTGCCTCCCGCTCTTGCAGAGTGAAAATACAACTCTTCTCCATCAGAGCTAATGTGAAGTTCACCAGTTTCAAACTCCTTAGTTTTCAGGAAACTATCCGAATTCTCCCAATTTTTCCATATACCGTCAATTAGTTGTGCCTTAAACCAGTGAAGCCCAGTATATCCTTCTCTGGCGGAACAAAAATACATGATATCGTCCCTAATAAATTCACAGCCATCCATAGCGAGCTTTCCTTCATCCTGTAAAACAACTCTAGCTGGCTCAGACCAAACGCCGTCAACATTTTTAGACAGGTAAATTCCAACGGTAGGATCTAAGACTTGCTTTTCCACCGGCACTCTAACATCAGGAACAAAGAAGAAGTAGAGAACAGAGCCATCAGCAATCACAAAAGCAGAATCTTCAGCTCCAGCAGTATTTACATATCCTTCTACCGGAATTGGATCGAAATAAAAATCTGAGGTTGACTTTGGTGGGTTAAGGTCTGTTTCGGGAGTGACTTTGATTGCATCTGCGGGTATTTGACTTTCTCTTGTAGGCAAAATCTGGCTCTGGTTATCAACTGAGGTATTATTTTGTAGATGGTAAAGTAATGTATAACCAATAACCAGTATTAAACCAATCAAAATTAAGGCAAAGCAAATTTTTCCCAACTTAGTCACCTACTATTCAAAGACTTCTGTTCGGAACAAGATATAGGTCAAGCATTATTCATGATTGTGATCTTAAAATCTGAATTTATCAATAATAAGTCAAGAAATAATAATTTATATCACCGAAAGTGCATGTTTGGCTAGCCAGAACGGGGGATGTGAACTTGAACCCCAACCGTAGTGGAATTTGTCTCCCGCGCAAACTTCCTTTTTTTATTTTTTTTCTTTTTAGTGGCTACCTTAGTTTTTTACCACATTAAAAAAAGGGATCTATCTTTTTCAGGCTTTTTAGAGTTAGGTCTATATTGAAGTTGTAGCATAGGTGGATTCTGCATCTTGAACAGCAAAACGTAGCTAGTTCTCCGCATGAATCTAAGAATTTGCTTTAGAAAGCAGACTCATTAGACATAAAAACCATTGCCCAAAAGTTAACAAGAGATTTATAAATCAACTTTTACAGACTTGGCATTTATAGCCGATTGGAAATATTTTCATAAAAATCTACAGCAGGGAGCCCATCATACTTTTTTCCTACTCTTTTGCCTTCTTTAAGAGTGGTTTCAAGTTACTGTTATCCAAGGTTACCCACAAATAATTATTATTGAATGTATTGAAATAATTTTACACAGCCTGCGTTCTCAGAAAATATTATAACCTTTTTATGAACAATAAAAGTATGGCTTGGAGGGTGGTAAGTTAAATTCTAAAGCCTTTACAAAGATTCAAGCAGTGTTATTGGTTATCATAATTCTTGTTACAATGAGCGGAGGTGCCGCCTATGTTTTGTTGAGAGGCCCTGACAAGCCATCTGAAACCATTAAAATTGGATTTGTTGGAGACTTAGACACCCCTATGGGGAGTGCTTGTGTTCGGGGTATCGTGCTGGCTGCTGAGCAGATTAATGCCCAAGGCGGTGTTTTAGGTATGAATTTTGAGATCGTGACCGAGGATGATGATAGCGGATCAATGACAGGGAGTTTTGATGTGTCAATAAATGCTCTCAGAAGGCTGATAAGTGTTGATGAGGCTGATTTTATAATGAGTTTTGGAGGCCCGGGACTTGCCGGGATTCAACAGGAGATTGCGTTTGAACATAAAATTATCTTAATCCATGGGGGCGACCCCAGAGATGAAATGTCACAGAAGGTTCTAGACGATTATGATAGGTACAAGTACTATTTCAAGATGGGATCCCTCTTAAATAGAACGACTAATTGTAAGAGAGCAGTAGCCTCTGTTGTGGCTTGTCGGGAACTTACCGGTTTTAACAAAGTCGCTGTTCTAATGAATGATCTGGGAATTGGGGAGGCAATTTTTGCACCTGATGTTGCTGGTCTGCGCGAGTTTGGCTTTGATGTTGTTTACGCTGACATAATGCCGTTAACTACTGTGGATTTTACAAGCTACTTTGTCCAAGCTGAGGCTGCTGGAGCAGAAATATTGTATCCAATAATCTTTGCTAATGGTATTCCGTTTGTTAAGGAGTACTGTACACGACAATCACCGATGGTCATGTGGGGTCCTGCGTGCACTACACCTGCAGCCAATGATGCTTGGAATTTGTCTGCAGGAATGTGCGAATATGTAACTCAAAATACTAATCCAATTCTTATTAGGTATCGAGTAACCAGCAAAACGATGTCAACTATTGAAGCTTTCGAAGAAAGGTGGGGCGAAGAATCAAACATAGCAGCAGTTGCTGCATATGATTTTGTGCGCTTTATTCTTCCCGATGCTATCAACCGGGCGGGAACAATAGAGACCGAGGCTATGATTGCAGCGTTAGAAGAGACGGATATTGAAACTTCTAGAGCTCGTCGTTTTAAGTTTACGTCTTCGCATGATACTTTGGAGCTTGATCCTTTTCTGGACAATCCTATTGAGGCTTACTGGTTGGATATCTTTTGTCAGTGGCAGGATGGAGTGCTGGTGCCTGTCTTTCCATTAGAGATTATGGAGGAGCTGGGAACGACATACAAGTTTCCTGATTGGCCTGGACCATGGGACTGATCCTATATAAGATTAAGAATTGAAGCTTTTGATTAATCAAGGAAATTTAATATGGCATCAAGAACTTTTTCACTATCTTCCGCAAGATAATGTGAAGAGTTCTCTAAAAATACCAATTTTGCGTTGGGTATTGCCTCAGCTAAAATTAACCCTTTTTCAGGTGGAAACCCCATATCTTTTTTACCATGTAAAATCAAAGTGGGGACATTGATCTTAGACAATCTTTCACAAGTACTGTGATTCATTGCGGCCTTTATTTGTCCCATTAATCCTTTTTTGGAAGCTGTAGTTGAAAGTCTCCGTTGGATATGGTCTTCAATATAACTTGGGTTATTTTTTATGAACTCTTCGGTAAAAAGGAACTTAACACTATTTCTAACTGCCTCTTCTCGGAATAAGGCGGCTCTATTGCCAATGGGAGCTTGGCTTGCCTTCATTGACGCAGGAATTTGTCTCGATCCACCGCACTGGGTTGAACAAAGAACCAGTTTTTCAACTTTCTCAGGATAGTTTAGGACAAGCTCTTGGGCTATCATTCCACCCAAAGACATGCCTAATATATGGGCTTTGGTGATTCCTATGGTATTCATTAAACTTGAAGTCTCTTTTGCAAATAACTTGATGCTAGGTTCTTTATTCGAAAGTTCTGAACGTCCAGATCCGGGAACATCGAATAGTACCAACTTGAATTTTTCTGAAAGCCCCCGAATCAGACTTCGATTCCAATTATCTGAAATATCGTTTAGACCATGGATCATTAAAAGAGGAAATCCGTTTCCAAGTACGTTATAGAATATTTTGATATCATCAACTTGAGCCATTGGCATTTTAAATCCTCTCTTCAGCTAATACTTTGTTATATACCAAATATAATCTCTTTCAGCGAGTAAGGTAGAAGCGCGATTTCAATTTCTTTGGGTGATATAATATTAGAAGTTGAAATGCGGATAATCACCTATAACAATCCTGAAAAAAGCAGTGAAAATGGAATATTCTCCAGCGTCAGGGGAAAGCTCTTGTGGATACTAAACGAACTGCCAGGCAAAAACGAATAGGTATTTGCGGGTTCCGCAATAAAGGGTTTCAAAGTCGCCTCAATAATATCATGAAACCATTTAGCTTTTTCCTTTCTAGCATGTAAATGATGAAATTGCGACGCGCGGCTGGGACCCCCACCCTAATTTTCCACTAATTTCCTTGGAAATTATAATGCGAGCTATAGTACCAGTGCCATCAAGATTCTTCAGAGTACTTCTGCTTCCGCTTGACTCAGCAAATGTCTAGCTTTCACAAGTTTTTCGTAAAGAGCAGCAACCTTCTGAGCATTCTTGCTGACAACTGCTTTCAACAGGTCTCCTTCAATTTCAGCTACTTCTAACCGCTGATAGTAATCTAGAGATTCTTTAAAGTGAGCCAAGACGATTTTTCCAGTTAGTATAGGATGGTTGTTTGTGACGTTGGCTTCTGGAAAGCGGATTCCATGTTCAAGTTCCACTTCCAATCCCATCCTAAAATTCTCTAACGCTATTTTCAGTTCTCCCGTCTCAACTTCCGCCAAAATTTTTTCTGCCTCTTGGTTTGTTACTTCAGCTTTCTTCAACTTTGTCCAATCTCTAATCTTCAGTTTCCGACAAATTCCCGATACTTCTTCGATTGAAACATATTCTGGAAGTTTCATGCTTCTTCACAAAATGAAAAATTGGCGTTTGTTTAATTAAAGGTTTACGGGCTTATCTCACAACCGTTTTCCATGCCCTCTTTCCCTTTTTTCTGAAGCAATAGAAGAGCCTATTATAACCAACTCATTTAAAAATTGTGAATTAATCTACGGATTTAGGGTAGTAAGATTAACATAGTCACATCTGCATTGAAATATTAACACTTAAGTTGATTTATGCAGGTGTTGACATTCATGTACTCCTACACTCTTTCAAGAGTACAGACGACAACAGAGTCAGAGGGGTCTTGCGAAACATGGTGAATAAAGAAGAAAAACTTGGTCTAAATAGGAATTGGGAGAAAGTAGGCGAAATATTTGACCCTTTTGGTGGTGGCTCAGATTCCTTAGTTGCAAGAATGCTAACAGTTGGTTTGATAACCTATACTGTTGAGCAAATTTCTCTTCAGCATCCTATGAATTTAGCTACTGTTCCAAGGGGAAGTGTCAATGAAACTGATTTACACTTAATCTTAAAATATAACGCGTGTTTGCTTTTGAAGAGACTCGGAGAAGAAGAGCCTGAAGTTGAACAAAATGGTTACGACGTTTATTCACCCAAACTGAAAATTAGAATTGAGTGTGGACATACAGAACCTGACCGTTTGACATGGTCGTTTCATGATGATGGAGTAGCCGAGTTTTGGGTTCTTCAATACCCAAAAGAAGGAGACTCATCAATGCTATACAAATTCAAACCTTCTAAGGAATGCAAAAATAAACTCAGAGCTTACCTTTTAGATATGAACAAACAAACTACGATGAAACTCTGATTCTTTTCAAGCTATGCGAAGCTGAATAATTGTGTATTTAGGGCAGACGCTAGCCACTAAAACCCCTTTTTTCAGGCATAAAAGTCACCATATCATTTTATGTGGTATTTCCTAAAGTGGTGATGTCACCCGCACAATTTTCCCCTTTTTTCTACGTTCTATTTTGATTTTGTCAAACATATAGGGTTCTTAATGTAGTCCTGAGTCCTCAACTTCCTAACTATAACAGACTTCCTAAACTCCAACTGGTCTTCTGCTTGAGTTATGCTGATTTCTCCGTCAAAGAGATCGAGCAAGGCTCCAGTTTGATCAGACATGTGCATTTCAGGATTTACCACAGCTAATATCGTAAAGCCTTTTGAGTCTATGTCTGTTAGTAGTTCTGCAAGCCATTTTCTGGTTATTTTTGCTCCGTACTCCAGTAGAACGACAGAGACAACTTCAATGCAAAATCTTTTCGGGTTCTGCTGTGCTTGTTTTTGATTACGGCTTTCCCTTGCAAGGGTCATGCTGAGATTGTTTATGTCTGTTTTGCTTCTACTTAGCAAGCTTTTGAGATTATCTGCTTCTGTGGCAACATAGAAGCTTGTTTGTCCTTCTCCAACTCCAGCTTCCAAGAAATTCTTTATCAGATAATCTCTTTTGTCACTGGGAGATCCAGTTAAGACAACAGCATATCCTTCTGGAATGTCTCCTAGCAATATTGAATCCAATTCCTTTGTACCAATAGATACTCTATCTGCTAAAATGACCTCTTCAACCCTAATCACAACAGACCTCAATTGAAGCACCTTATTCTGACCAAGCTCATCCAAATAATCCACCTTGGCCTGGACCCTGGGACTAGAATCATCAAATTCTTCCGTTAACGAATAGATTTTTATCAGTTATAGAATTCATCTTAAGTCATGCCTGAAAGGGAAAAGAGAGTTAGGCTAGCTGCGTTCTTGAATGTAGCCTTTACTATTCTAGAGGTTGTTGGCGGTTTCTGGACTAATAGTTTAACCATACTCTCTGACGCATTGCATGACTTCGGTGATAGCACCGCCTTAATAGTATCATGGTTCTTCGAACGAAGAGCCAAAAGATCTCCTGATGCTAGGTTCACATTTGGATATCAGAGACTATCTTTATTTTCGGCAATTTTCTCCGCATCCGTTTTAATCGGAGGTTCAATCGTAATAATCGTCCAAGCCATACCCAGATTCTATAATCCAGAACCAGTGAACGCTTTTGGAATGTTGGGGATAGCCGTCATAGGAATCTCCTTTAATGGTGCAGGCTTTTTTCTGCTAAAGAGAGGCGAGAGCATAAACGAAAAAGTACTTTCTTGGCACCTTCTAGAAGACGTGTTGGGCTGGGTAGCTATTCTTATTGGAGGCATAATAATCTACTTTTGGAAGTTCTATTTGGTCGATCCAATAATGACCGTGGCTTTAACAGTCTTCATTCTCTATAACGTTATCAAGAACCTAAGAGAGGCAATTAATATTCTCCTTCAAGGAGTGCCGAAACACATTAATCTTGAGGCAGTAAAACAGGAAATCAAAGCAATTGAAGGTGTACTTGGAATACATGATATTCACATATGGTCTCTAGAAGGAGAGACAGACGTCTTCACAGCGCATGTAGTATTGGATGATGAGACCCTTAAAATGCAACCAGAACAAATCAAACAAACAATCAAAGAAAAGCTTTTAGACAATCATATAGAACACTCCACAATCGAACTAGAAGGCAAATATAAATGTGCAGGCACGGTATGCGAAGAACAACATACAAACAGTGAATAAAAGAGGAAAAAAGTACTAGTGACATGGAAAATATCCCACAAAACAAATAAGTTTGCCTAAATTAACTTGCTTAATTTTGCACATTCTTTGAAAGGGAAAAATAACGCAAGGGACATAGCCACCACATAATTCTTAAACCTTTTCATGTATATGTCGGTTAAGCGTTGCGCCTTATGCGGGGGTCGCCGAGCCAGGTCAAAGGCGTAGGCTTCAGGAGCCTATCCCGCAGGGGTTCGTGGGTTCGAATCCCACCCCCCGCACCAGATGTTTAAAGAGCCCTGTACTCGTTCAATTTTCCTCTGAAACAATTCAACGGGAAATAGTAATGAACTATCTAAGGGAACCCGCATGATAAAGGCCTATCCTAGACGAAAATTAGCCTCTATATCTAAACGCGGACCGCCAAAAAGGCCACTGACAAATTTAAACAAATCAAACATTACTATTAAACCTTGTTCTAAGCCATGTATCGAATTGACCAATACTTTAGTAGCCCAGAAAAAACCAAAATATGCTAAAATGGTTATTATCGCCCGCTCAAGGTTTGATACTCAGTAAACACGAACCTTTTTACCGTTTTCAAACAGGTAAATATCGCCAATAAAGGAAAAAGCCCCTCTGTCATAAACCAGCGCTGAACGCTCAGGTAATGCATAAATCTTCTCTTCTTTCGAAAGGCGTTTCAGTTCAACGTCTCTTGAAGACCTATAATGAACTTTAATCCCGAAGTCCACAAGACCCAAGCCCTCAACCATCCTAACCAGACTCTTGCGCCTATCCGTAAGAAAACATTTTTTACACAGCGCCAAGGCACCTGCACTTCTCCCAACAATAACTTTGTCGTAGTTACGCAGCAAAGGATCAACGTTTTTATTCCTTAGGTGTTTTATCAAAGCAGTGGTTAAGCCGCCTGTCAAGTACACTAAATCGGAACATTCAACTTTCCTGTTAATCTCGTCAAAGGTTTCATTATAATCTGCGAAGTCAACCGTTCCTGCGCCGATATTCATGAAATAGTTGGACAGCCTCTTTCTGCGCTTTTGAGTTTTATCAGATGGCGCTCGCGCCCATGGAAACACCAAAATTTTAGGCGACTTGGCAGCTTCGCGAAACGCAAATTCGTTGATTCTTTTTGAATCTTGCTTCGCTACGTTTTCTCCGCCCAAGAAGTACATTTTTGCCATAACAATAATAACACTGCTGGAATACTTTAAGGCACTGTAACCGCTCTAACTTTGTGTAATTATATAGGCTTTAAGAAAAAAAGAGGGATGTGCGGGAACTGATGGCAACGTCTCCAGGTGGTAGCGGGTTCGAATCCTATTAGCAAACTTATTCTTCCCCCAAGAATTGGAACGAATTGACACCATTAGAACCTGAGACTT
>SMTZ1_10008372_pt1 | contig 10339 bp, 7 predicted proteins | sample DeeMarSWOR136_30_FD_25667 | JGI IMG/M metagenome (IMG submission 25667) | reverse complement strand
GGGAGAGCCGGGTGACCATCCGGAGAAGTACAGGGAGGCCCAGCTTTTCCGAGGCATCGAAGGCTTCACGAGCCATGTCATAAGCCTCTTGATGGTCTGAGGGCTCGAAGCAGAAGACCTGGGCAAACTGGGCATAATACCGGCTGTCCTGTTCATTCTGGGAGCTGTGCATACTCGGGTCATCGGCCACGACGACCACCAGGCCGCCGTTGGCTCCGGTGAGGGCGGAATTGATGAACGGATCGGCAGCGACGTTCAACCCGACGTGCTTCATCGAGACCAGGGCCCGTTTTCCTGCATACGAAATCCCGAGGGCTTCCTCAAAAGCGACCTTTTCGTTGACAGACCAGGAGGCCTTAAAAGATTTCTCTTTTTCAGCGGCTTTTATCAAAAATTCCATGATCTCAGAAGCGGGCGTGCCAGGATAAGAATACCCTCCCGATAGACCGGCCTGGATGGCTCCCAAGGCAACGGCCTCGTCTCCGAGCAAAACTTCTTGTTTCATCATTTTTTCCTCAATGGTTCTCTGGAAATGAAATTCAAGCTCCTCATCGAACCACGCATCTGTTCGTCGGAGCTAGCTATCTGGTAAAGTTAAACCTAAAGATACTAACTCTCTCCTGGAGTGTCAAGAAATGACAGAACGGGAAAGAAAATGAGAAAAAGGTGAGGAGCAGGGGAAATATTCAACGAATGCTTTAGAATCCCAACATGAAAGGGCGGGATTCAGACTCCCCACCTAAAGAATCTCGAAGACATCAGGAGAGACGGTGGTCTCGACTAGTAAGGCTTTGTAAACGAGCTTAGGCTCTTTGAATTTAGTCTCTTCGTACATCCAACTCTTTGGGCATCCATCAAGATACCCTGCTAATCCTATTCCAAGCTCTATGTCTATGAATTGAAATCCTTTCATACCAATAACACCCCCGATCGGCGGTGGTGAACTATAATCCTTCACTGCTTTCCTGCCCGCAATCTCCTTTTTTACTTTCCAGCTTTCGATTATTTTCTTATATTCTGGAGGATTCATTAATTTTGTGAGTTCAAGAGCTGATTCCTCCGCTTCCTCAAAATCATCTTCCATGCCGCCCAGCCTCTGCTTTACGTAAAATCCAAAGCCTGCACCTGACTGATGACCCATCATCATCCAGCTTACAGCTGAGCCTTGCTCAACGGGTTTCTTATTTTCAGAGATGAATTCTTCGTAATAACAGTTTTTTGCTACAGCCTGTTTTGTTTCGTCGTCATAGCCGATCTGTGCTCCAGAGCGGAAGGTATAGCTTGTTAACTTTGTTCCTTTTTGAATCATTCGTTCGCACAAGCTGTAGACCTTGTCATCATTGGAAATAGTATCAGGTGGTGTTCCCTTGTAGGACTCACATCTAGCTTCGAGCTTCTCAATATATCTGTCTAACCTGAATAGGCTGCCGTCACTCTTAAACCACACTTCCACTACACCAGTGTGGTCCTTGATAGCTTCTTCCCAGCTCATCTCACCCTTTAGAACCTTGTCAATGGCTTCTCCGAAAACGTAATAATACCGAAGGTGGAATTGGGTGAGTTTTTCGTAACCATAGTCGTTCCAGGGACTCTTGGCTTCTGTCCCTGGAATACCTGCATGGATAAGTGAAACATCTCTAGCATCAAATCTCTCACCTTTCTCGCCGCAGAAGACTATCGCTAAGCCCCCGATGAAAAATAAGATTAAAATAAACTTAATCAAAGCTCTCATTCTCTCCTCCTTTTTTTCGAGCTTTTTCGAAAATCACGGATCCATGACTCATTTTTTCCAACGCGCGGTGACTTCATAATGGATTCCTAACTGATCCTTTCTGCTCTCCTTAAAAGCCGCATCGGGTTTCTCGAGTATTTCGAAAATGATACCTGACAGGATCCTTTCTACGCCCAACTTCTCCATGGGAAATCGCAGATCCATCCCATTTTGCTTTTCAACGATATCATAACTTAAGCGCCCCTGGTCAATTTTCAGGACAAAACCATATCTATCACCCGTACAACTGCCATAGGCGACAGAGGAATTGAACTCAGTGCATCGTTTGTTTTCAATGCGCCACTTCGGCTTATTGGTTTTCACCCAGCATTTCTGGGAACCACGTCCCTCTCCACTAAGGTCCCTGACCTGGCCTCCAGCTACTAATGGCTCTCCCACCTTGAAACAAATCTCGACCTGGGCTGTACCACCATAACTAATGTTATTTTCGGAGGACAGAGGAGGAGAGGACCAGACACAATCGATTATTAAACTCCTCACACAGGATATGTTCTGCTCGGCTATTTTGCTTCCGAGTTCAGTTTTTGATAAAGGGTAAAGATCCTCTCTTAATATATCGCAGGAATTATGGACAAAGACAGTGTCCTGCTCCTTGCCGCAACTCTGAGGGGCTTTGTATTTGAATTGAATCGTCCCTTTGCCTACTTTAAAAGCCTTAAGGTCCGAGTCTGCGGCAAGGGATTCACCCCCAATGATTTTCCCTTCCCGCGCCTGTACGACGATCCGGTTAAACTCTCGTGATTGGCTGCCTTCGATATCGCAAATCTCAGTCAGCCTGACCTCGATCTCCTCTCCTGGAACAACCATTTCCTTTTCAACCTCAATCTTGCATCTATAGGGTCTTTTCTCGAAATCGTTCAGTACAGTAAGCTCTAGGGGATGGTCTTTCCTCAGCTCTGCCCTCCTATTTTTGAACATACTGTTTTCGTGCCAGGGAAACTTAGCTCGAGGATTTTCTGTTTCCGTTGTCCATGTTTTCACATGTTCTTCGAAAGTCCCGTTGTAGTGAAGGCTGATGGTCAGACTGGACTTGATGTCCTCTTTCTCATCTTTATAATAGCTAATCCAGAAGAGATATTCTGGGGGCTTAAACAAGTCGTCCTTTGAAGCTTGGATACGAAAGCAGGGAGTGGTCACAGCTTCTACTAAGAGTGAACGGATCCAATCTTCGTGGATGATTTCTTCTGCATCAATATCAATATTCTCAATAAAGGCTGTTCTCCTGCAGCCATCACATTTCACATCCGAATAGAGAAGGGATGAAGGAGATCCAGAGAGAATAAAAGTCAACAGACAGAACACGAATAGTATCAGAATCCTTTTAGAAGAATGCATCCCCACCTCTTAACATCCTAGGATGACTCTATCACACACAAAACAACAGAGTCAATTCGTTCTGAGCACTATCTTCCATTTTTTTTATCAGTAAAATGACATATTGCAAGCCTTGACTCAGGGTTGTATAATTGGGCTCAAATCTCGAAATGCATGAGGAGGAATAAACATTGAAGAAACCCAAAAGCATTATCTTGACAAGCTTTTTGGTGATCATGATATTCACCGCCATTCTATTCACGATCAGCTGCTCAAAATCATCCGAAAACAAAACTGAAGCACCGCAACCGGAAATCTTAAAGCCTGAAGCCGAACAAACAGAAAATCTGCAAGATGAAACATTTGAGATCAAACTCCCTAACTCTGAGGACACTCTGACAGTCAAGGCAGGAATTCCTGCGACTTGGATACGAAATCCCAATTTTGGAGCTGTTGTATTTCAGCCAAAAGACTATGAAGACTATTTCTATCCACCTTTTATCCAATTCACAATTTCCTGCGCAGGTTCATGTGATCCAGAGGCGATTCCCGGAAATATCGAAAACAGGATTAAAGGGATTATAGATACTCTAACCCGCCCGAACATCAATACCGGCGACCCCGAGTTGGATGCTATCCGGGCTAACGTGGAGATTTTAACCGAAGAGAAATTCAGCGAGAATGACTGGATTTTCGCTGCTGTTGTCACTTATCCCGAGAATCTATCTTCGGCTCAGTATGTGCCAAAAGTCGCTGTGCATGCCTTTTGTCACCATCCTGGAGACGCGTTTTTTGTGGAGACAAATGCACGGGCCCATCTCGACCAGAAAGACGCATTGCTCAAGATTTTAATGGCAGCATGCAAAAAAACGAATTACTGACTCGTTAAAACTTACTTCTCTTCGTCTAAATCCCCATCTGTTGATTTAACCATCCTTTCACTGCCTACCTTTGTTTACCTTTTTTGAAAGAGAGCACTGATAAAAGAGGATCCTTTCCAGAGGCAGTATATCCGGCAGGTTCTGTTCTGGCCCGTTTCCTGAATCTCAACCCCTGCGGAGGCAGGGGCCCGCCCCTGCGGAGGCAGGGGGAAGATGAAACAGACTAAAAAGATGTCCAGCCCTTTCCTGATCATCGAACAAGAAGAGCCCTTTGTACCATCAAATGGCTGGGCAGAGATGATAAGAAAAGTCTATGAAGTCGATCCTCTGAGGTGTCCCTCCTGTGGAGGCCAGATGTCAATCATCTCTTTCATAGAAGACCATAAAGTTATCGACAAGATTATCGCTCACCTCAAACTCACCTTTATGGCTGAACGGCCTCCCCCTCCTCACAGTGTCCAGCAGGAACTTCTGATGGCAGCCGAGGAGCATAAGGAATATTTTTAAGGGCTTTCTTGGCTGCTTTTTGCTGATTCCATGGAGGAGTCCATCTTGAACTTATTGGTTTGTAGGTTTTGGTTAAATTGTGATGCTTTTTGAGTCGTTGACCTTGTCGTTTTGGATGTGATAATTTTAATTGCGTATGTCAGGGGGTGGATATTACGGAAAATTAAAATGAATTTGTCGCAAGCAAAAAAGGAAATCTATTTTTTGCAGAGTATTTACAGAGATACTCATCTCAAGTGAACGGATAGAGGTATAGCTCAAGAATATCAAGATTGAAGAGTTATGGAATCCTCTAGAACGTCAGCTTAAGTCCTACCTGGATTCTTCTCGGAATAAACATATAATAAGGTTCATAATAAGGTTGGGCCCATAGGTCATAAGAACGAAATTCAGTTACTGTAGCTGAATTGAATACGTTGAAGACATCTAGTATCGCTTGGAGTTTAAGTGTTTTGTTAATGTCAAAGGTTTTCTGTAATCTGAAATCTAACATACTCCAGGATTCATATCTATCTTCGCCTCTTGGCTCAGCGAAAATGGGCCTACCCCAATCAGGATTTTGATCTGGGTATATTCTGACAAAAGTTGGAACAGGTGTTCCTGTTTGGTAAAGGTAATTCATGCTGGCCAGTATGCCCCAGGGGAAAGAATAGCTCGCCTGAAGTTTGAATATCCATGTTCGATCATGATTTAAAGGGCCATCGGCATTCGTATAGTCGTTAGGATCTTTGCCAAAATTTCCTGCTGTTGCCAGTGCCCATGATTTGCGGTCTCTGCTTGTTACATTAGACACAATGTTTATACCTTCAGCTTTGGACCACGTGAGAGATGCATAGAGCTGCCAATTATTCGAATACCTCTTGGCAAAAGAAAAAATAAAAGCCCTATAGGTTTGTCCATACTCAGGTGGATTGGTGATCCAATATTCATTGCTTCCCCATTCGCTGGTCTGATTGAAAACAGTGTAAGTTTGACCGTTATCAGGAGACTCAAGGCTGATCTGTTCGTATGTCGCCCCTCTATCTTCCCATCCTATTAAATCCCTCTCTTTTTTATAAATGAAGGCGGCTCCCACAGACAAATTTGGCATGAGCTCTCTTTCCAGTCCCAATGAAAATATATTAGCATAGGGATTTCTTAATTCAGGATCGATATTCCATCCCATTTCTCCCGGAATCGTATACCATAATACATAGTCTTCAATATCCCAATCATAGTAGTATAGACTATAATCAGAAGTCCCAGGTCCTGGATAGCTCCAAGCATCATGAATATTGGCATCATAGTAACGGCCGTATGAAGCCTTTAGTAAAGTCTTATGGTCTGAGGTTAATTGAAAGGCCAGGCCAAGACGGGGCGAAAAATTATTCCAATCTAGAATGTTCTCGAGTTTGGGAGTTCTCTCAGAAGTCTTTTCCCAACCATCATACACGACCCAAGAGGGGATAGAACCATCATTATGATCGAATCGCAATCCCAAATTCACTGTAAGCCTATCGCCAATCTTCCAAGAATCATCAATAAAAGCACCGATGGCATTGGAGGTTGCACCGTACATGAATGGATCCCACTCATACAGGTAATACGGATAACCGTAATAAAGATAATACCATTTCCCTCCAGCATAGCCTCCGACCCATTCTGATTTTCCATGTGTATATTGAACACCGATCTTAAACTCGTGATCCCCACCTAGAAAATCTTCAGCAAAATAGGTGAAGCTGGCATTAGCCTGATCCCTGTCCATACTCCCATCCCAAACCCACCATGGTGCTCCAGAAGTAATTCCCCAATACCCATCCCAAATGATCGGGTCATTGATATCTCCTCCCATTGATGGATAATAATCATCGAAAGTCCTCCAACCGGAATATTTGAGTTCAAAGAAGGCGTTATTGCTCATCTGGAATGTATACAGTAATGTCCAGGTATGAGTGTGACCCATTTCATTACTGATTGTTTCAGGTAGATTGTATTCATCAGGAGATTCTGGAAATTCGTAGTCTTCATAATAATAAGATCCGACGAGTCTGTGTTTCTCACCTATCTGTGATGACAGTTTAAAAAGGGCTTTATTCCCCAGCCACTTGGTGGGATATCTAGGATCAAAAAGCCAGGGTGAATAGCTATCTTCATATTTCTCGTATAATCCAAAAAACCAAAGCCTATCTTTTACGATTGGTCCACCCAAATTGATCGAGCCAAAGTAATATTTATCACGGTGGTAAGAAAAAACCTTATCGGAGGGGATGCTCAGTTCGAGATCATCTTTTGGATTATTGTCATCGGTGAGGCTCTGAAACTGGCCATAATAACTCAAACCTCCTGAAAATGTGTTACCTCCAGATTTTGTGACGATATTGATCACAGCTCCTGTAAAGTTCCCGTACTCTGCAGGTGCTCCTACTCCTGAAACCTCCACTTCTTCGAACATGTCCTGAGGTTGCCAATTCCAACCATGACCCTGACCGGGACTGCTGACATCTATACCATCAACCAGGTAAGCATTGGAGGGAGTATTGGATCCATAAATGGTATTCGTCCATTCCGCCTGCTGCTGCTGAGGGATAGCCGGTGCCTGTTTGATAATATCGTAAACAGTAAACCGCCCGCTTGGCAGGTCTTCCAATTGCTCCTTTGTGAAATTGACAGTGACTCCTGATTTGGTCACATCGACAACAGGGGCTTCTGCTGTGACTACAATCGATTCCTCAACAGTTGATGGTTTCAGAATTATATCCTCTGTGACTGTTGTGTTTAACGAGACTCTGATGTTCTGTCTTTCAACTGTTTGAAATCCGTTTAGGGAGAACACTAGCTTGTATATTCCGGGAGGCAAATTGATAAAGCGATAATCTCCATTTTCCGATGTGAACTGTGAATGCACCCCTCCCATTAGAGACGAACTGGAAATTTCGACTGTCACCCCTGGGAGCAGGATTCCCTCGTCGTCTGTGACCTTACCGACTATCTTTCCCGTTACTCGTTGAGCAAAAGAAAGGCTACAGAAAACTGCGAGATTAAGAATCAGGAAAAGACAAATGCCCATAAAAAATTTTTTCTTACTCATTCTTTTCCTCCTTCATATTTTCATTTCTCTCCAATCGATCATATACCCATTTAACCTGGCCTCCACAGCCTATGGGTTCCAATGCTTCTTGATAATACTGCTGATATGAGATGTATCTCTTTCTATGAGTGCTTCCGTTATTTTCTTATGTAAACGCAATGATTTCTTGAGTGATGAGTCATTGCGTCCCCACTTTGTGTACAGAATGTGGCGATGGCTGTGGAGAAACTTGTCAAAGACCTGTCTTATAGTGGTATACAAAAATTCATTTTTGAGAAATTCCCATACATAAATATGGATGGCAGCATCTATCTCTAAATATTTATCAAGAGTATCGACGGTACAAAACTTTTCCAGCTCTAAAGTCATTTCACGAAGTTCTTGATGGTCTTTCTCGGTCAAATCAGGGATGATGACCTTATGAGCGTAACTGTCCAGCACATACATCGTCTCACTGATTTCTTCATATTCTTTATAGGTGATTTCTGAAACAGTTGCGTGTCGATAGGGATGGATTTCAACAAATCCTTCCGAAGCGAGCCTCTTTATCGCTTCCCTAACGGGAGTCGTGCTTGAGTTGAACACCGCAGCGATATCTTTTTCCCGAATTATATTTCTAGGTTTTAGTTCATTTTTAATGATGGCATCCCTGAGATAATCGTGAATTCTATCGCTCAGTGGTTGTGAAAAGGCTCTTGCCGGAGAACCTTCTCCCCCTGTAATTTTCCCCAATCCCATATATTTTTTATAAATTTAACTACATGTTTTGTCAAGTTTTATTAGATTTAATTATTCTTGGACAACATTTTTTTTGAATTACAGGGAAAAATATAGTCTTTAATGACGGAAATCAAAATAATAACTTAAATTATTATGTAATCTAGATTATATTATTACTTAAATTTTTGTGGCAAATACAATAGGGATTGACTTAGCATAATAAGCCGGAACTCATGATACGCTCGCTCTGATTGTGGCCATTGACCAGGTTATTTCGAGTGTGGTAAGTTCACTTCGGGATTCCAAGGAATTGAAATTTTATATAGATGAATACAGCAACCGCAACTCACTCTAACCATAAGCTTACCTATGTGCGGTGGGTGATCCTTGCGCTCTTATTTGTGGCCAGCTTCGTGGCCTACGTGCTGCGAACAAACATGTCCATAGCCGGCGAAAAAATGACGGCTGATCTAGGGTTGTCCAAGATTCAGTTAGGCATGGTGCTTTCGGCTTTTGCCTGGGGATATGCTATCTTCCAGTTTCCTGGCGGCATTTTCGGCGATAAAGTAGGATCACGTCGGGCATTGACAATTATAGCAGTCTTGTGGGGGATCCTAACCTTGGTCACGGGCCTGGTACCAGGAACAACACTCGCATCGACGACCATCATTCTGACCACGCTCATCGGACTGCGTTTCCTTATGGGAGTCGTGCAGGCACCGCTGTTTCCTGTAGCCTGCGGGAGAACGATTGGAAACTGGTTTCCGGTATCAGGATGGGCATTTCCGAATGGGTTGACGAGTACCGGACTGACGCTTGGTGCCGCGGCTACGGCACCGCTAATCGCTTGGTTGATGGAGACTTTGGGCTGGCGTGAATCCTTTATCTTGACGGCACCTTTAGCATTTCTGATTGCAGGAGTCTGGTGGTGGTATGCAAGAGACAATCCGGCTGATCATCCACGAGTCAGCGAGAAAGAACTGGACTTTATCAACACAAACCGGATATTACCGGAACAGGCTACTGCAGATAAGTCGGCCTGGAAGCGTGTGCTCAAAAACCGTGACATCCTGTTGCTTGCCGCAAGCTATTTTTGTATGAATTATGTGTTCTATATTTTCTTCAACTGGTTCTTCATCTACCTCGTTGATGTTCGGGAATTTGAAATCCTGGAAGGCGGCTACTTTGCTGCAGCTCCCTGGATGGTCGGTGCGGTCGCTGCCAGTGTTGGGGGGCTCTGGTGTGATCGCCTCTGCAAACGCATCGGGTCACGCTGGGGATGCCGAATTCCTGGCATGGTCGGCCTTAGTCTTGTAGCCGGGCTTCTTCTTCTCGGTACCATAGCCAGGAATCCTTATCTGGCAGTAGTGTTCCTTTCGTTAAGCTTTGGATGTACTCAACTCACTGAGGGAGCATACTGGGCGGCAGCGATTTTCGTATCCGGCAAACACGCTTCAGCAGCCACAGGAGTCATGAATACGGGCGGAAACGTTGTGGGCGGTATCGGGGCTCTTCTCGTTCCGATCACAGCGGAAGTTTTTGGCTGGGTGCCAGCGCTGGCGACTGGATCGGTATTCGCGTTGGCTGGTGTCGGGTTGTGGATGTTCGTGCGCGCCGACAAGCCTATGGCTTTAAGCTCCGATAAAGCCTGATTATATTTTTTCCAAAATAAGATACAGATAAAAATATTAGAAGATGAAAACTCCGCCATTCCAGGTGGCCACCCGAGATTCTCAATCAGGTGCGCTATTTTTGGGGATCCGTGTACCAACCCTCCAGCCAGGAGCGCTCTCTGTGTTGCGGCCAAATCTCCGTAAGCGTGTCACCCTTGTAGACGATGCCGTTCTTGATGACATAACAGATTGAGTTGGTGTTTCGAATATTTTCGAGGGGATCTTCATCCAAAACTACAAGATCTGCAAGTTTTCCAATATCGATCATCCCCAGGTCACGATCCAGGCCGCTGATCTCTGCCCCTAGCAGCGTTGCTGCACGGAGAACTTGGTGATTGCTCATCCCCGCTGCCAGGCTCCACATCTCCCAGTGAAACCCTAT
>SMTZ1_10020201_pt1 | contig 10341 bp, 9 predicted proteins | sample DeeMarSWOR136_30_FD_25667 | JGI IMG/M metagenome (IMG submission 25667) | reverse complement strand
TGAAAGGCTCTACAATACTGAAGAAAAAACAGGGAGGCTTCTCGCTGTTTTTGCCCTTCTTGCTGTTTTTATCGGATGCCTGGGTTTGTTCGGGCTGGCTTCATACGCGGTGGAACAGAGGACCAAGGAAATCGGCATTCGCAAGATCCTCGGCGCCTCTGTCATCAATGTAGTCATAATGCTCCTCAGGCAATTTTCTGTGTGGGTGCTGCTCGCCAACATCCTTGCCTGGCCGGTCGCGTTTTATGTGATGAACCTCTGGCTTCAGAATTTCGCCTACCGTACAGGAATAAATTTGTTCATGTTCATAGGCTCTGGTTTATTGGTTTTCGGGATTGCGAACCTGGCTGTCAGCTATCAAGCCGTTAAATGTGCCGTGGCCAATCCAGTCGATTCTTTACGGTATGAGTGAGGCCGGACCTCAGCCCTTGCTTTTCTGAGTGTGATCTGTTCATTCAGGATGTCAGCAGGTAAAAACTGCAGAAAATGGTAAAGAATTTTTGTCAACCGCCAAAATGAATTTTCTTTCTTTAAAAACAGCTTTTTCTGAATGAATCTCATTTTGAATGGGAGGGGATAAATGACTTTTCAGCCTGCTGTCTGTCTAAAAGGAAGGTTACCATGAGAGCAAAAATCCCTCCACACAATATCATGAACTATACGATAGGATTGATTTTATTGATTTTCAACATATATTTCTTTTGTGGGTGATCCTTTAACACGTCGTTTTCCTATATCCATTTTTTTTCACAATCAACATCTTTTTTTGCAGAAGGTCTTTCACAGGAGTTTCCGATTCGTGGTAGCGCCTGTAATAGTGAGTGAAAGTCGTGAAGGTGAATTGAATGTTAACAGGCTTTATCCGGATGAGATGAAAATATATGATTTCTCCGGCTTATCGCGAATTCTTCATTGACAGGGTATGTTTCCTCTGTCTATTATTATCTACTGGCATCTACCGGGCAGGTCAGAAGGTGGAAATTGAATAAAAATGGACCGGACCCAATGCAGTCTAAACAAACCAATTTCCTCTATTTTTGGCTCAAATACATTCCCGTTTAAGGATTATGCGTGACCGGGAAAGGAGGGAGAGATGAAAACTATAGGCATGATCGGCGGAATGAGCTGGGAGTCCTCTCTGGAGTACTATCGGATCATGAATCAGGCCGCTAAAGAGAAGCTCGGAGGATTTCATTCAGCGCCATGTATTCTCTTTTCTGTGGATTTTGATGAAGTGGAAAAACTGCAGCATCAAGGAGACTGGGAATCATTGACCCGGCTGATGATCGAGGCGGCTCAAAGTGTGAAGAAAGCTGGAGCTGATTTTTTAGTCATCTGCACGAACACCATGCATAAGATGGCTGATGAGGTCCAAAGGGCGATCCAAATTCCTCTGCTGCATATTGCGGATGTCACAGCAGAAGCTGTCAAGGCAAACGGACAAAGCCGGGTGGGGCTGCTCGGCACAAAATTTACAATGGAACAAGATTTTTATAAGGGCCGTTTGCAAGAGATACACGGGATAGACGTTTTGATTCCTGAGGATAAGGAGAGACAGGTCATTCACGATATTCTGTATAATGAACTGTGTTTGGGAGAGATCAAGGAGCTTTCAAAAGGGAAATTTCAAAGTATCATCCAGAATCTTGTCGAACGCGGGGCCCAGGGTGTGATCCTGGGATGCACGGAAATTCCTTTAATCGTCAGTCAGGAAGATTATGAAATTCCTCTGTATGACACAACAGCTCTTCATGCCAGAGCGGCTGTGGACTTTGCCCTCCAATAGCCTGGAATTCTCTATATAGAAAAAGAGTTTTCCAAGTTTGAGCAAAAAAGGAGAACAAAACAATGAGTCAACACTGGTTATTTCAGCAAATGGCTTATCTGAGCCTGATCATCTTACTCCTGAGTGGATGCGCTATTCCATTATTCGCGAGAACTATCCAACCTGAAGATCAAACAAAACAGGAATCCATGAAAATAGTCTATCACCCCATTGGTCTATTCCATACTGAATTAACGCCTCAAACGGGAGCCCCGAGGCAGGGAATCCTTCAGCCTGAAAATAAGGGGATTATTGAAGTGTATCCAGAATATCAGGAGGCTTTGAGGGAACTTGAGAAATTTGAATACATCATCGTCATCTATCATATGCATCTTTCCAAAGGCTGGCATACTCCGGTCCGACCACCCCGCAGTTCGCGTTCTTTTGGATTATTTGCCACAAGATCTCCAAATCGTCCGAATCCTGTCGGTTTGAGCGTCATCAAACTTGAAAAAGTTGAAGGCAATATCCTCCATGTGAGCGGCATTGACGCTTTTGACAAAACGCCCGTTCTGGATATCAAACCCTGGCTTCCTTCCATTGATTGTCCTAGCGCGAAAATTAATCTGGATATGTTATTCACGAGTCGAGGTTGCTGCAAATGCGAGGCGTGGTTCATGAAGCTGTGGTTTACCACCGCGAATGGGCCGCAACAAAGCAGGTGCAGTAAGATCGGCTCGCCCGAAGGGGAAAAGATGCCGACATAGGCTGATTATTGATCCTTCAGAGATTTTTACTTATAGTGTCGGCAGATTTTATGAATAATTCAGGATACATGAGTTATTCACGAGTCGAGGTTGCCGTAGACGTCGTTACGAGGAGCGAAGCGACAGCGGTGATTTTATTTAAACAAAAGGTTGGAATTGCCACATCCCTTCGCTTCTCGCAATGACAACTAGGATAAAACTGCTTCGCTTCGCATTTAATGACAAAAATCTGAGACTGCCATGCTCGCTGACACTTTTAACTTCAGTATCATTAAAAAATATGTAACGTTTTCAGAGGTTGCTTCGCACAAAAGGATAAACAGAACAATCCAGAAATAATATTTAATATGGAATAGACAACCTTTTCTCATTTAAATGAGTACATACATTAAATGAGATTTTTAGGGAAATTCCCTTAGACTACTGAAAATCGATGGAAAAAATCGCGCCCGCCTCTGGCACCGGTCCAAGGTATAACTTTCCATCCCGATTTATTTAAAATTTATTATTTAACGGAGGATAGCCATGTTCAAAAACTATTTTAAAACTGCTGTGCGAAATCTAATGAGAAATAAATTTTATTCTTTTATAAACACTTTTGGTCTTGCATTCGGCATGGCAATTACCATTCTCATTGCATTATATGTTCAGTATGAATTGAGCTTTGATAGATACCATAAAAATCCAGATAGAATTTACAGAATTGCATTTGCAAATTCTCAACAGCATGAATTTGCCGTAACACATGCACCTCTTGCGCCCGTTTTAAGAAAGGAATTTCCGGAAATTGAATCTGCGGCAAGAATATTAAAAAATTATAATGCCACTGTTATTTATAATCAAAAAAGACATATAGAAGAAAATTTCTATTTTGCCGAACCTGAGCTTTTCGAAATTTTTTCTTTCAAACTCAAAAAAGGCGATCAAAAAACCGTATTCAAATACTTGAATTCGGTTTTGATTTCCGAGCGGATTGCAGAAAAATATTTTGGAAAAGAAGATCCTCTGGGTAAAGTTATAACATTATCGCCATCGTCCCCTTTTATGGTCACCGGTGTCTATGAGAATATCCCTGAAAATTCACATTTCACAATGGATCTTGTTGCCCCGTTTGAATTGATAAAAAGAAATCTCGACAGTGATTGGGAGAATTGGCGGTTTACCTATACCTATATACTATTGAGAGAAGGCACAGATCCCAAAGAACTCGAAAAGAAATTTCCCGTGATCATCGACAGGTATAAATACTCCGGAGATCAAACAGAAACAAAAATACATTTATTTTCGCATCTTAACGCTGAACTTAATCCGAATAGCGATATAAAATATATTTTCGCATTGACTTCTTTTGCAGTTCTCCTACTCATTATTGTCTGCATTAATTATATAAATCTCGTGACCGCTGGCTCTGCGCAACGAAGCAGAGAAGTGGGGGTTAGAAAAGTTGTCGGAGCGCGAAGGTCTCAATTGGTCAAACAGTTTTTCGGAGAATCAGTACTGTTGACACTTTTTGCAGCAATATTTTCAATCATTATTGTCATATCTGTTCTTCCCTCATTTAATGTACTCGTGGAAAGGGACCTGGGACTCAATACTCAATTTCTTTTTTTTCTTGTCTACCTGATATTTTTTGTGGGTCTTTTTTCCGGAATCTACCCCGCTCTTTTCATTTCATCCTTCAAACCGATTTCTATAGTCGGTAAAAAACTCAGGAGCAGTTCGAAGGGACGACTTTTAAGAAATATTCTTTTTACATTCCAATTTGCAATTTTTACAATTTTTATAATTTGTAATTTTATAATAAAAGATCAGATACATTATCTATTCAGTACCGATGTCGGTTATGGCAAGGAGCAGATCATTACAATAAGAATTAGAGACAGGAATGTATGGAATAGAGTAGAAACAATAAAAACGGGATTGAAAGAAAATCCTGATATTCTAATGGTATCCGCTTCAAGCCAACTTCCTAATTATTTTACCTGGTATGCGGATTTAAGGTATCCAGGAGATGAAAATGAAAATCAGATTAAAACCAATAATGGACAGATAGATTATGATTTTGTCGACCTGTATGGAATAAAAATAATTGAAGGAAGAAATTTCTCAAGAGAATTTCCTTCCGATGCCCAAGGCGCTTTTTTGGTTAATGAAACACTGGTTAAAGCTTTAGGCTGGGAGAATCCAACAGGCAGAGAATTGACACACTGGAGCGGAACTGTCGGAAAAATTGTTGGAGTCATGAAGGATTTCAATTATCAGTCTATGCGTAATCCGATTGGACCTTTGTACTTTTTCTTACGGTACACGGAGATTCAGTATATCTCGGTAAAAATAAACACGGCACACATCCCTGAAACACTTGCCTTTATAGAAAACAAGATGTCAGAACTTTCTCCTGGTTATCCCTTTGAATATTCTTTTTTTGATGAAATCTTTAGAAGAACATACAGTACAGAACAAAAAATGGGGAATATTATTGCGATACTGATGGCTATTGTATTTATTATTACCTGCCTGGGTCTGTTAGGCCTTGCTGTTTTTATCACTGAACAAAAAACAAAAGAAATCGGGATTAGGAAAGTACTCGGTGCGAGCATCTCCCAAATTATTGTATTGCTTTCAAAAGACTTCATGAAATGGATTGTCATAGCCAATGCTATTGCCTGGCCGGCATCCTATTTTACGATGAATAAATGGCTTCAGAATTTTGCCTACCGGATTAATATAGCGCCGTTCATTTTTATCCTATCTGCTTTAATAACCCTGTTTATTGCCTCTTTGACTGTGAGTTTCCGGGTGGTCAAAATAGCGTGTGCGAATCCGGTTGAAAGCCTGCGATACGAATAGAAGATAAGAAAAATACAAAATTTAGACATCCCTTTTTATAGATGAACCGAAGACGGTTGACAGGATCATCCGTTATCTCAAGCTGACATTTGAGGCCGAACGGCCACCTCCGCCTCACAATGTCCAGCAGGAACTCCTGATGGCAGCCGAGGAGATTGGGGCGTATTTCTGAGGGCCTCCTTAGCTATTTTTTGCTGATTCGAGGGCGGAGTTTATCCAAAACTTGATGGCTAGGAAATTTGGGGGGATTTGTGTCGCTTTCTGAGTCATTGACCTTGTTGTTTTCGGTGCGATATCCTCATTCCAGGATGTCAGCAGGTGGATACCACAGAAAAATGTTAATAATTTGAGCAATGCCAAAAAGGAAATACTTATCTTTTATTAGCAATCCTGAAATACCATTTTTAAAAGATCACTTCGATCCACTCATGAAGTAGTCTTATCATCGATTCGATAGGACCTTCCTAAGCCTTCTCTTTTTTGACTTCGATTTGAGTGGTTTGATAAAAACGCAATATCAGTTGAGATCCATTAGAACAGGTGGCGCAGGAACATGTTTATCACTTTCGGCGACCTTATCCTTATAAAGATTGCGGTTCTCATTATCGGGATATTGTTGTGTAAAGAGATCTTCGGCCGCTTCCAGAATGATCTGCCGAGTTCAAAGACCCGAAGGACAGCACGGCACGGCCGGTCATTCTTTTCTTTTGGGCTGTGACACTGGGTTTTATCCTTTTCACTCTCAATTTTGTATGGCGGATTGTGGAGCGTTTCATATGGCCGATGGGTCGCCCATCCTAACGCCTCGAACAAGCACTTTGCTGGATCGATAAGTCAACAGTCTAGAAAATTTTCCCCTCGCTCTTCCTCCCATAAAAAAATCAAATCATGTGAAAGCTTGAAATTTTCACCAAATTTATAATAGAATTCAATCATCTCAAAATAAGCAAGATTCCTATGTGTGTTTATGAGCGGGGCGTAATCCTTTATCTCGGGTGCTGGAGCATACACTGCATTCGGACCTCAAGATGGGATCGAACACAGGAAAATTTTCCTGGAGGATGGCCTTTCCTTGGAGTGAAGAGTTCAGCATGCGGAAGGAAAGGGCATCAGGTCTGCGCCTCATAGAATTCGATGACAGGAGGGAATGATGAAAAGAAATAAGAGTATGATTTTCTTGGCGTTAGTCATGTGGGCAGGGGCCTTTTTTATGGCTGCCTGTGACGGGGGCAACGGTGTGGATAATGGAGATGAAACACCTCCACCTCCTTCGGCTCCGAGCGCTCCAACAATCCAAGATATATATTCGGAGAACAGGGAGCTGGCCATCCTCTGGAATGTGGTGAATGATGCGGATACATACAACCTCTACTGGAACACCACTGGAGGCGTGACCACATCGGATTCCAGCGTGACGAGCATAAGGGCTCCGTATTACGTCCATTCTGGATTGTGTTTATTCAAGACGTATTCCTATGCGGTCACAGCAGTAAACACCGGCGGAGCGAGCGGACTTTCGAACGAGATGAGCGCATTGGCTGCCGGAGTCCCTGTGGAGTTATGGAAAAGGATTGCTGCAGATACCCAGGATTTTGATCTTCTTGGTAATTCTGTGGATTTAAGCGGAGATTACGCCGTGGCAGGTGCGTATGGTGAAGGCGGTGCCGGGATCGGTCGCGGAGCCGTTTATATCTTCGATCGTAACTATAACGGGACAGATAACTGGGGCCAGGTGAAGAAGTTGACCGCTTCGGATCCCGAAAACAATGATTATTTTGGCTATTCCGTGGCTATTGACGGAGATTATGTTGTAGTCGGGGCATTTTATGAAGACAGTATCGGGTTCGAACGTGGAGCGGCTTATGTCTTCTACAGGAACCAGGGAGGCACTGATAACTGGGGAGAAGTCGCAAAGTTGACCGCCTCGGATGCCGCGGATTCTGATGAGTTTGGCTGGTCAGTGGCCATAAGCGGCGATTATGTCGTTGTGGGAGCGCGTGTTGAAGACGGTGCCGGGACCGACCGCGGAGCAGCATATGTCTTCGATCGAAACCAGGGTGGAGCCGACAACTGGGGAGAAGTCGCGAAGCTGATTGCTTCGGATGCTGCAGATATGGATCAATTTGGCTGGTCAGTGGCCATAAGTGGGGATAATGTCGTTGTGGGAGCGCGTTTAGAAGACGGTGCCGGGACCGACCGCGGAGCCGTTTATGTCTTCAATCGAGACCAGGGTGGAGCCGACAACTGGGGACAGGTGACCAAGCTCATAGCCTCGAGTCCTGAGAATGCGGCCTATTTTGGATATTCTGTGGCAGTAAGCGGTGATTTCGCTGTGGTCGGAGCGGGTGGCGAAGACAGTACCGGAACCAATCTTGGTGGTGTTTATGTGTACGACAGGAACCAGGGTGGCCAGAACGCCTGGGGAGAGATAAAAAAGCTCTCGGCTTCAGACGCCGAGGATGGAGATGAGTTTGGGTCTTCAGTGGCGATAAACGGAGATTATGTCATAGTCGGCGCTTTTTATGAAGACGGTGCGGGGACGAGTCGAGGTGCGGCTTACATCTACGGGCGCAATTACGGGGGAGCTGATGCATGGGGAGAAGTGATGAAGCTCACGGCCTCGGACGCCGCAGATCAGGATTGGTTTGGCTATTCTGTAGGCATAAACGGTGATTTCGCTGTAGTGGGCGCAATGTATGAAGACGGCAGCGGGAATCAACGCGGAGCAATTTATATTTTTTAATGCGCTATAGTTTTTGTTGAAAGAGCTTCAGTTCTGCCACGTTGAATCCAATCAAAAATAGACTATGTGACGGCTTGTCCATCATTAATGCGCCCATTCCGTTATCTTTCGGATTTTTTTAAATCTTTCTTGAATATTTTTTTGTTTTTTTCCCCAATCAGAATGGCCGCATTTTTCACCCATGAGGTCTTCTTCCTGCTGCTGCGGAAAAAGCTCATCGGCCTTCCCATGGTCGAGAAGATCCTCCGCTGGAGACACACAGGTTTCAACGTCCACAGCCAGGTCAGGGCGCAGACCAGGAGCGAGGCCGAGAGAGTTGGCAAGTACATGATCCGGCCTCTTTTGTCTTTGAATCGGTTTTTCTTCGATGAGACAACAGGCAGGGTTCTCTATCAGTCGTCAAGACAGGGCTCACAGGAAGAACGGATGGACTATCTGGAATTCATCGCCAGAGTCACTTCCCATATTCCTGATAAAGGTCAGGTCACCTTTGGAGGGGGAATTGACTTCCCCCTTCCAACGGTCGCTTTGGACTTTCGTCTTTGCTTCCTGCCTCCCCTTCTCGGCCAGGGCTTGTGGTCTGTCCTGCGACCAAAGGGTCATACCCCTGTTGAATCCCCCGACTGCTTTGTGTTATACAAAGCCGTCTGGTCCGTTACAACGGCCTCTACTCCAATGCCCACAGGGGGAAGATGCGTAAGACTACGGCTTATCCTTCTCATCACCCCATCATTGAAGATGAGCCACTCTATGTTCCTTCCAAGGTCTGGGCCGAGATGATCCGCAAGGTCTACGAAGTGGATCCATTGATCTGTCCTTCCTGTGGTGGCCAGATGAGGTTTATCTCTTTTATAGATGAACCGAAGACGGTTGACAGGGTCATCCGTTATCTCAAGCTGACATTTGAGGCCGAACGGCCACCTCCGCCTCACAATGTACAGCAGGAACTCCTGAAGGCAGCCGAGGAGATTGGGGAGTATTTCTGAGGGCCTCCTTAGCTATTTTTTGCTGATTCGAGGGCGGAGTTTATCTAAAACTTGATGGCTAGGAAATTTGGGGGGATTTGTGTCGCTTTCTGAGTCATCGACCTTGTTGTTTTCGGTGCGATATCCTTATTCCAGGATGTCAGCAGGTGGATACCACAGAAAAATGTTAATAATTTGAGCAATGCCAAAAAGGAAATACTTATCTTTTTTAATCCTATTCCTGGACGATGGGGGAGGCTTTGGGGTTGAGGGGATTGATGCGGGCCGACAAAGAAAAGAGAAAGGGATACCTATCCTTCAGGTGTTCGGTATAGGCAATCCACTCTGAAACAATCGCAGAATAGGCTCTTCGGAGATCTATTTTCAGGTGGGCAATATCTCCTTTGGGGATGTTTCGCAATGATTCCCGAAAATTCAATTCTTCCGAGAGATGAAAGACGGCCCAAAGCAAATCGGTAAATCTTTCATTTTCGAGAAGAATGGGATTCTCCAGAAGACGCACGAGAAAGGAGTGTTTCTCTTTGAGGAAATCACGCAGCTCCTCCAGGCCCTCCATATCGAAGACAATGCTGTATTTGAACGAAGCGGCCTTGGATCTTGCTTCTCGGAACTTTTTCTTATCCCACTGCGGATTTATCAAAATCTCGCTCTCGAGTTGTTCAGCATTTTCCACAAAATCACTAAAGCGGTGCAAAAGTCCCATCCCTACCTCGCTGAAAAAAGTGCCGATAACCATATTCAGCTTCTGGAGAATGGATTTTTTTTCTCTGCTGGCCAGAAGACGTTCGATGATCAGGAGGACCAAAAGGACATCGATGAACAAGAATCCGAAATCCCCGATCATGTAGAGAAAGATATGATGGATATCGTGGAAAATAAAATAATGAACGGTATACGATAGTGCCGAAGCCAGGATAAATAGCAGAGCGACACGAAAGGTCCAGCTTTTTAGTATTTTTTTCATTTGTCTATCCTCATTCTGAAATATTCTATTTTCATCACAAATTCCAGCGCATCGAAAGGCAAATGACAAGGGCATAAAAATACATCAATCCTTTCTTGGAATTTTCTCGCGCTTTTAACATACTGCATATCAATCATTCATATGTCCATTTTAAACGAGTTATTTCTTTTCATGCTCCATTCTAAGACCAGGAATCTTAGGCAGGAAACACACATGAAAAAAACACCGCATTATGTTATAAAACAGAGCCAAGGAGGATGAGATGA
>SMTZ1_10034503_pt1 | contig 10343 bp, 9 predicted proteins | sample DeeMarSWOR136_30_FD_25667 | JGI IMG/M metagenome (IMG submission 25667) | reverse complement strand
GTAAGTAATACTTCTGAAGGCTGTACCAAGGATTTAATATGGGCTAATTCCTGCATCATGGCTTCGTCAATATGCAGGCGCCCCTGAGTATCTACTATAACCCAGGACGCTCCCCTTTCTTTGGCTTGATTTAGAGCACGCTGGCAAATTGCGGTTGATGCTACGCTAGCATCTTCACTATATACGGGAATATCGTGTTGCTCACCCAGTAATTTGAGTTGTTCGATAGCAGCAGGTCGGTGAGTATCAGCAGCTACCAATAAAGGATGCTGCCCTAGGTGTTTGAGTTGAACAGCTAGCTTCACCGCTGTAGTGGTCTTACCTGAACCCTGTAATCCTACAAGCAAAGCGACCGCTGGTGAGTCGGTAACCGAAGCTAAACGGCCAGGCTCTCCACCCAGGATTGCAGTTAATTCTTCGTTGACAATTTTGATAATCTGTTGGGCTGGTGTTAAGCTGCGCAGTACTTCAGAGCAAAGAGCACGCTCTCGCACCCTGGACAAGAATTCCTTGACCACTTTGAAATTTACATCTGCTTCCAAAAGCGCCAGCCGTACTTGACGTAAGGCATCGTCGATGTCCCCTTCACTAAGCTTGCCTTTCCTGCCAAGCTTATCAAATACAGCGGTCAACTTTTGGGTCAAGACTTCAAGCATGTTAGTCCCGAAGTATTTTATTCTTAGCTAAATCCCATAGTCAACTCGTTTTGCCATGTCCAGAATTTTTCATCTCGAACTAAGAATCCTATTGCACTTCACCTAGAATCAGAATACTATATAAGTTAATGGAATATATATGGGCACCATGGCGAATAGAATATATACAAAGAGCCGCAGAAACTGGTTGTATCTTATGCCAAAAACCCCAGGAAAACAATGACGAGGCAAATTTTATCCTTTATCGCGGCCAATACAATTTTATAATCCTGAACGCCTTCCCCTATAATCCAGGGCATTTAATGGTCGCCCCCTATCGGCATATAGCAGACTTACAGGACTTAAGGAATACAGAAGCAAAAGAACACTTTGATATTATCAAGAAGAGCTTAGAACTCCTGAACGAGGTAATGGAGCCAGCTGGTTTCAATATCGGCTTAAATGCGGGCAAAGTTGCTGGAGCTGGAATAGCGGAGCACCTCCATACTCATGTAGTGCCTAGGTGGCAAGGCGACACCAACTTCATGCAGGTGTTGGCTGATACCAAAGTCATACCGGAGGCCTTGGGTAGCACATACAAAAAGCTAAGAGCAAAGCTATAGCATAGTTGCCAAGTTTTATTGAGACCGTTCAGCGACTCTCCTTATAGCCAACACCATTCCTTTAGCTTGGAAACTTCGTTACAATGATGCCAAAGTAAGATACTAGGCAAACAGTAATTTAAAAACGTAAAGGCATTTGTTGTGTATTTTATCATTCTCTTGGGGATTGTCAGCCTGTTTGGGGATGTAACCTACGAAGGAGCTAGGAGCGTTACCGGGCCTTATCTGGCTACGCTGGGGGTGAGTGCTGGTGTCGTTGGGCTGGTAGCTGGCATTGGCGAATTTACTGGCTATGCTTTGCGCCTTGCCTCTGGCTATCTTGCCGATCGCACTAAGGCATATTGGCTTTTGACCTTTATCGGTTATGGACTGCTCTTTTCCATTCCCTTGCTGGCGTTTGCTGGCCATTGGCAGCTTGCTGCCGCGCTTATCATTCTGGAACGGATGGGGAAAGCAATAAGAAGTCCAGCAAGAGATACCATGCTTTCCTATGCTGCAAAAGGAGTGGGCAGAGGCTGGGGGTTTGCTGTTCACGAAGCATTGGACCAGGTTGGTGCTGTCATTGGTCCTGTTGTCCTTTCCCTCGTTTTCCTTTTCCACGGTGGTTATCGTGAAGGTTTTACCCTATTATGGATACCTGCTTTGGTAACTCTGGCTGTTCTTACTCTAGCTAGGAAGAAAGTCCCTTCACCACAGAAACTTGAAGCTCCAGAAGAAGCAAACAAACAAGAGATCAAAGGTAAATTACCCAGAGTTTTCTGGCTCTACGCTATTTTTACTTTGTTTTCCGTGGCCGGATTTGCCAATTTCCAGTTAATTTCCTACCATCTCAAAGTCCAAGCTATTGTCCCGGATGCTCACATTCCCCTAATTTATGCTATTGCTATGGGTGTAGATGCCCTAGCAGCTCTTCTCGTGGGCAAAACATATGATAGAGTTGGGCTTATGTCGTTATTGGCAGTCCCTTTGTTGACCATGCCCATTCCCTTCCTTGCCTTTTCTTACAACTACGGCCTGGTGCTAATTGGCATAGTATTATGGGGTGTGGTCATGGGAATTCAGGAGACGATTATGCGTGCCGCTATCGCTGACCTAACACCCGTGGAGCGAAGAGGATTTGCCTACGGTATCTTCCATACAGTATATGGGGCATCTTGGCTTTTGGGGGCTCCCCTGATGGGGCTACTCTATGAGCATTCTATAAACTACCTAATCCTGTTTGTCGTCATCATGGAGCTAATATCACTTCCGCTATTCCTCTTGGTTCAAAGAGCAACTTAGCCTTTTGTCAAAGTGAAAACTGGGAGGGCAATTTCTGGAATCTGAGCAAGATTTAAGAAGCAGGATATTGGCAGATTAGTTTCAGGTAGCTTGAGGATAGGAGCCAAGTATCTTGATGAAAGTAGTCTCTTTTTGTAATTCTTTCATAGCTTCCTGGTAAACTTTGCCATCTAGGTTACCCTCGAAATCAGCATAAAAAACGTATTCCCAGGGCTTGGTTCGGCTCGGCCTGGACTCCAATTTTGTTAAATTTATGTTTCTTGTAGCGAAGACACCCAGAATCCTATATAGGGAGCCAGGCTTATGTTCAGCAGCAAAAACGAGAGAGGTCTTGCTTCTCTGTGCGGGTTTAGCTTTCTGCTTTTTTTTCTCCTTTATCATTTTGGCACTGCCTGCGGTATCATAGCCAGACATAATTTCAACTTTCAGTTTGCTTAGAAATTCCTCACATTGAGCTAAGGCTTGGGGGTGGGAGTAAATCGTTGTTATGGCAGCCAAGTTTTCTCCTGGTAAAGCCATCAGGCAATGGCTTACTTTGAGAATAACTTCGGCGAATATATTAAGAGGATATGCCAATAACAAATCGTAGGTCTCGTTGATACTGCCGGCTTGTGAGTTCTCCACAGGGACTACGCCAAACTCAACCTTATCCTGTGACACAAGTTCAAAAACCTCTTTCAGCCGTGTACACGGTAAAAAATCGATGTCCCCGCCAAAAAGCTTTGCCGCAGCATCTTCGCTGAAAGCGCCTCTTTCTCCTTGGAAAGCAACCTTGACCATAACCCTATTTCAAAGTATAACCTGAACCTGCTTTGAACTTCCACTGTGGTTTGAATTAGCCTTTCCAAAAGCGAGGAGAAAATATCATAATAGCGGTAAACAATTCTAACCGCCCCAACCACATGCAGAGAATCAAAATGACCTTCCCTGGGTCAGGAAGCCAGGCATAACTAAAATTAGGACCCACTCCACCTAAACCAGGTCCCACATTCCCCAAAGTAGCAGCTACTGCTGAAATTGCTGTCTCGAAATCAAGTCCCAAAAAACCAAGCACTATTGAAGCTGCGACAGCAACAAGAATATAGAGAAAAAGGAAAGAGATTATATCTCGCATTATTCCTTCCTGGAGTGGTTTTTGATCATATTTCACTGCAATCACAGCTTTTGGAGAAATAGCCCTCCTCATCATTACCCTTGTATGTTTCATTAAGGTTAAAAACCGGACAATTTTTATTGCCCCTCCAGTAGAGCCACCACAGGCCCCGATGAACATCAAGGTTAGAAGCACCATTCTGGCGCCAAAATGCCAGGAGCCGAAGTCAGCAGTGACAAAGCCCGTAGTAGTCATGACTGAGATTGCCTGGAACATTCCCTCTCTATACAAACTAAAGCCTTGCGAAAGTAGCAATAGAAAAATAGCGACCGCCAGAATAATTACATAGAGTCTGAATTCTTCGCATTTAATTGCCTTCCAGTTTCCCCGCAAAACCCGATAGTGAATTATGAAGTTCATTCCCGCCAAGAACATAAAGAACATAATGATATACTCGGCTAAGGGGTTAGCATAGGCTCCAATGCTTGCTGTCGTAGGTGTAAATCCGCCAGTAGGCATAGTTGCGAAGGATGGTTCTGAATCTGGGACGAATCCTTTCAGGCATAGCGCCGGGGAATTCACGATCAAAAAGCTGAGAACCCCCTACCCCCAATCTCGGTAGAATGGCAATGAATAGAGTTATTACTCCCATTCCGCCCAGCCACTGAGTAAGGCCGCGCCATAGAAGAGCGCTCTTTGGTAATTCTTCTACCACATTTAGTATGGTAGCCCCGGTGGTGGTGAAGCCTGACATGGTCTCGAAAAAGGCATCGAGAAAACCCAACCCCAGAAATATATAAGGGAGTGTGCCAAGGAGTGGAATAAAGAGCCAGGTGAAAGCTACTATAGTAAAACCATCTGCACGTTCTATTTCCTTCTCGGTTTTGAATCCAAACTCAAGAATTAGTCCAATACCGAGAGTGAGTAGTAGCGAATACAAGTAAATTTGCCACTGCTCGCCATAATAAAGCGCGGTTACAAGAGGAATGATATAGGCTAAGGCGAAATATTTTAGGATCGAGCCAATGATGTTTAGGGTTAATCTTGCCCTTTGGCGAACCATCTATTCATAAATTCGGTCCCCTTTTTGGTAGCTTCCCGCGTCACAATGAGAGTCAGCCAGTCTTTGGGCTTTATCTCACTATCCAAAGTCAGATATTTTCCCCCTCTTTGTACCACGAGGACCCTGACACCGTCTGGCGCTGCTAGTCCCGAGACCCACCTCCCGACACATTTCATGCCCTCTTCAATCTCTATTTCGAAAATCTCTGCCCCGTCGACAGAGAGAGAGTCCTTTACATAAGGATGTGAAATCATGCGATAGATGTGCTTGGCTGCTACTACGTCTGGATTAACCTGCATGTTAATACCAGCCTGCTTGAAGGTTTCCACATGCTCTGCCTCGTCTACAAGAGAAATCACCGTTTTAACCCCCATTTCCTTGGCTATCAGACAAATCATTAAATTCTCCGAGTCATCGCCAGCTGCAGCCACAAAGGCATGGGCATTCCTAATTCTAGCCTCTTCGAGGGTGGATTTCTGACCAGCATCTCCTGTGAGCACCATTACGTCAGACCCTTCTGCTATCTCAACGCATCGCGCAGGGTCTCGGTCTATCACTACTACCTCATTCCCTTCTTTGGCAAGGAGCTCCGCCAAATTCTTCCCTATATCACTTAAGCCTGCTATTACGATATACATTACTTCTCTTCAATACCGACTTAATTTTGTCATCCTTTCAATGAATTGACGGACTAATGCTGAAGAAGGGAGGTTCAGATCGGGGAACAAATAAACTTGAAGATTGATTTAGAATGTCAGACACTCTCCATTCACATTACTTCCATATTCGATCGCTGTTAAGCGTCGTGCGATTTTAACGCCCCTTAATATGATTGTCAAGTACTGAGTTTAGATAGCTGCAATTTCCTTTTTCAACTCTTTTAGCCAGGTCAATGATTTAATTTCTCGCTGCAAGATGTATTTTATATATTCGTGTAATACCTGCTCTAATTCCCAGGATAATTCCGGTTTTACTCTGACCCGCCTTGCAGTAGCATAGTCACAGCTTTGCCATAAACGAAGAACCTTCAAAGCTCCCACCGAAAGAGGAAGAGAGGGTTTTAATAACATTGCTTCGATTTGCTTGTAACGGTGATTCTCTTCAGAATTACAAGGAGGACACAAGAGCCCACCCTTGTTAAGGCTGAAAAAATTGGTTACGGGCTTTAGAGGTGAATCACAATTAACGCAGCAAAGCAATTGGGGCCGGTAACCAAGATAATGAAGAAGATGTAGCTCAAAGTAACGCAGTATAATCTCATTGCTATCCGGCCCGTTCAACTGATTTAAGGTATCAAGTAATAAATCAAACAGAGGACAATTCTCACCGCCCTCAATAGTAAAGGAATCAATTAGTTCTAAGATGTAAAGGCCGCAAGCCATGCACCATAGATCACTTTTCAAAGCCAGGAAACCATTTATCGTTTGACTTTGGGTAATAATATCGAGATTACGCCCTCTAGCGAGCAACATCAGGCTGTGTGTCAATGGTTCTATATTGCCACCCAATTTGCTCTTGGGGCGACAAGCTCCCTTAGCTACTGCCCTCAACTTGCCAAATTCCGGAGTATAAATAGTGACAATCTTGTCGAATTCGCCCAGTTTGGTTTGTTTCAAAATAATGCCTTGTGTTTGATAATTCCGCGATGTACTCACATTAAGTCCCAAACTCTAAACAATAAACACTAAACAAATCCAAATGTCTAACTTAAAACTCAAAACCTCTATTTTGAGGCGTTTGGATTTTAGCGAGTATGATAAGGTTTCTCTCCGTTACTGTCACCTTTCCTTTTGGTATTATACCCTCTCCAGTCCAGCGACCATAATCAAGAGCAGTTACCCGAGTTTTTGCATAAAACTCCTCTGGACTGTTTCTCGGTGTGGCTCAACACCAAGTTGATGGCATTAGCCGCGGCAGCAAAGGAGTAGTACACAGGCAACCCAAACGAAATACAATTACGAATAGCAGCTAAAAAAGCCTCAGCCTCTTCGGGTAGAATACTGGGTTCGAGCACCATTGCCACTGGTTTGGGAAGAAGGCCTTGCTTTACAGAAAACCTACTCACCAGCAAATTTAGGTGGTTTTCTGAAATCCGAGGCGTTTGACCTGTCCTGACAAATGTGACCAAAAAGTCAGCCCCTTCCCACCTTGATAGTATATTAAGAGTCTTGCTTACGCCCTCAAGGCTAATCATAGCTTGTGAATAATCCACGGGATTTCGCAAGATATTGCCTGCGATGGGACTAAACTCCCGTATCTGCGCAACGACCTCCGGGGGGAGTGGGGGGACTCTTAGCCCTTTGCTTTCAAACTCGTCGGCGATTAAGACACTGGCTCCGCCTCCCGCACCAAATAACAGCGCATTCCTACCTCTCGGGAGCGGCAAGAACAGAAGTGTGACCAATACATCGACCATTTCTTCGATGCTACTGACAATAATGATTCCCAATTGCTTGCAGAGAGCATCCCAAGTGGCCCGGCTGCCAGCGAGCGCAGCAGTATGACCAGCAACTGCTCGAGCGCCTCCCTCGGTAGTTCCCCCCTTAAGTAGTATTACTGTCTTTTCCTTAGTTGCCTCCTGCATGGTCCTACGGAATCGTTTTCCGTCCTTGATTCCCTCGATGTAAAGGGCTATTATTTTGGTGTCTATATCACTAGCAAGATATTCGAGTAAATCATTTTCATTGATATCACATGCGTTGCCGTAACTTATGACCTTGCTGAAGTGAACGCCGCGCAATGCTGCTTGCCTGACCAAATAGATGGAATTGCCACCACTTTGACTAATGACTCCTACCGGACCGCTTTCCTTGGGGAAAGTGGGACTGAAGGATAGCCGTGATTGGGGGCAGTAGATGCCCATACAGTTAGGGCCGATAATCCGGATCCCCTTCCTGCAGGCGACTTCCACCAGTTCAGTTTCCAACTTTGCTCCCTGTTCCTCACCGGTCTCACTAAAGCCCGCTGTACAGAAGTGAATTGCTCGTACACCTTTTTCGGCACATTCTTCCACAAGCTTGGGAGCTACCTGGGCATTAACCAAACCAATTACATAGTCGATGTTGCTGGGGACATCTTTGAGACTGTTATAAATCTTACGACCTTCGATCTCCCCGCCCTTGGGGTTAATGAGATAAAGAGGGTGGTCGAATTCAATTTCGGTAAGACCTTCTAGGAAAGTACGCGTCCAGTGCCAAGTCTCGGCAGTTGTGATGCCAACAAGGGCAATCGAATTAGGGTGGAAGAGGAACTCTAAGCTATGCTGTTGCGTATTCTTCACATTCCTCGCTCGGTAATATTGGGAAGCATAGCAAAGAGCTTATGGATTGTAAATGCCACCTTGAGTGTGGGAATTTCGCTGTGCGATCTACTCGATAGTTTACCATAAATTGTATTTGATAGACCAATAGAAATGTGGTAAATTCTAGTTAAACATCGTAACCCGGTCTAACCATTTCTCAATCCACATTACAATTAGGAGGCCTGAATGAAAGTGGAAAAACTGCGAAAATTCGAGCATGTTTTCAACCCCAGAGCGGTAGCTGTAATAGGGGCTTCCAACGATGATGGCTTCTCACGGGCTTTGATGAGCACAAAAATCAAAGACAGTCTATTCTTGGTCAATCCGAAGTACAAAGAACTTTTTAATAAAAGATGCTATGACAGCATCTTGAATATAGAAGACCGAATTGATTATGTTGTCATAGCAGTGCCAACTTTACTCGTCCCAAAAGTATTAGCCGAATGCATAGAAAAGGGTGTAGAAGCGGTTCATATTTATACTGCTGGTTTTAGTGAAACCGGACTGGAAGAAAGGAAGATTCTAGAGGACGAAGTGAAGGAGATATCAGGAGGTAAAGTTAGCGTAATTGGTCCTAACTGCATGGGAATATATTGCCCTAAGTCTGGACTGACTTTCTCTTCAGATGCTTTAGCTGAGGAAGGCCCAGTTGGAGTGATTTCACAAAGTGGTACCTTTGCTGGTGAATTCTTGTCCACCGGTAAGTTAAGAAATATAAAGTTCAGCAAAATTATCAGCTATGGGAATGCTATAGACCTTGATTGCCCCGACTTCCTGGAATACTTAGCGTATGACCCTGAGACTAAGGTTATAGCTTTGTATATAGAGGGGACCCATAATGGCGAGTATCTCAAATCGGCCATGGTCGAAGCTGCAAAATTAAAGCCAGTATTGGCCCTCAAAGGAGGAGTAACCGAGCATGGTCGTCGGGCAGCGTCTTCTCACACAGGCTCATTAGCCGGTTCGCCAAAAATCTGGGAGTCACTTTTCAAGCAGGCTGGGGTAATTCAAGTAGAGGATTTCGACGAACTGCTGGATACCACTTTGGCATTCTCATATGCCCCCCTCCCGTCAGGGAAAGGAACTGCTATTATTACCAACTCCGGTGGCTTCAGTGTGCTTGAAACTGATGTATGCGTGAAAGCGGGACTGGAGGTTCCTCAATTCACAAAGGAAACGCTAGCATCCCCTTGATGCCTGGCCAATATATCATGACACGCCGGGAACAACAGGGGTACTTGTCGATGCTATCAAGGTTGTGTCTCACGATAAGAATATTCATTCGATAGTGTTGGACTTTGGCGGAGTGGGTTACCTACGCCGTGAGTTGGGAGACACATTTGAAGACTACCTGCAGGAATTTATTGGAATTGTAGTCGAGGGATGTAGATATGCTCGAGATGAAATGGGAAAGACCGTAATGATCTGCATTTCACTTGATGTCTATCTAGAAGATGAAGAGAATAGAAGGGCTCATTTGCTGGCTAAAAGAGTTTTTGAGAGCGAACGATTCTCTGTATATCCCTCGCTTGGTGCCTCGATCAAGGCTCTATCCAACTTGTACAAGTACAAGGCTCGGTGCAGCAACTCCTAGACTCTGTCACCACCATACGCGGACTTTGTTAGATAAAATATTCGGACCTCAAACTTTTTGAATCGGTAGGCAAGTATTAAACGCGGGCTAGTAAAAACTCGGCTCCCTAAAGGTGAGGGCAAATAAGCTATTTATTTTAAGACGAGATTTCAGATCAGGCCAATTTTCTGAGTCACTATCTCTCCGTGGAAGTCAGTAGTGCCAAAATCAATATCTGCGGCCTTGCTTCTACTGTAGTAAAGGGGTATGTCGTGGTCACCACTAGTAGCGATTGCCCCATGTAGTCTCACTGGCCACTTGCTAGTATTCTTGTAGACTTCGTTGATATATGTCTTTGCCACGGAGGTTTCTTTGGCGCAGGGAAGTCCTTCCGACTCCATCGAGGCTACCTCATAGACCAGATAACGGCTGGTTTCCATGGCTGTCCATATATCTGCCATCTTGTGTTGAAGTGCTTGATAGGCGTCTATAGGCCTCTCATATTGGACCCGTTCTTTGGAATAACCTACGATTATATCAGCACGAGCCTCTCAGGGATTAAGAATCCCTTTCAAAACGATTACCCGCCTCTTCGAAAAATGTAAGCGAGGCCCTGCATATAATTTGGGATTGACAAACTTGGGGAATTGGTTATTATCAATCCTAATTACAATATTTCCAGTCTGACTCTGGTATCCTCTTTAGCTGCTTTTACTCGAAGTAATGTTCGTAACGCTTGAGCTACGCGACCCTGCCTGCCAATGACTCTTCCCT
>SMTZ1_10023295_pt1 | contig 10345 bp, 12 predicted proteins | sample DeeMarSWOR136_30_FD_25667 | JGI IMG/M metagenome (IMG submission 25667) | reverse complement strand
TTATGTGCTAAAAGTCTAATATTTTTGTAGAACATATAAAAATATATATCTAAAAATATCTTTAAATGGCTTTTAACATAAACCTTTTTATAAACATATTCTGCACTTAACGTTAATAAAAAAAAAACAAATTAATATTAGCTTTAGATATGATATATTTAGAAGATTCCTTGATAAAAAATAACAGTTATACCCACCACTGCCCAATAAAAAATATTATAGACTCATCATCTGAAAAAACCGCTGAACGACAGAGAAAATCATTTGGAAAATAATCTGGTGTAACATTTTGGATATTTGTCCCATCAGAGTTTATAATATAAATATCATATTTCCCTACATCATCTATTGCTGACACAACAAAAACTATCTTATCCCCTGAACAGGACCAGCTTGTAAAACCCTGACTATAACCAGAGCTAGTCAGGCGTGTTTCTTCAGAACCATCTATGTTAACAGTGAAAAAGTTATAATTTCCGTGAACACTTTCATCATTTTCCAAACGGCTGAAGACAATTTTCTGTCTATCAGGACTAATTCGTGGATCATAATCTCCAAAGGGTAGATTTGCATTTCCCCACTGTCCCTGTTTAGGAGGATGCGTGATTTGTACAGGGTTTGTTCCATCTTCATTAATCAACCAAATACTACTATTTGAAGTAAAGACGATTTTATTTGCTTCCCAGTGTATATCCGCATCATGAAAACCAGAATCAAACAGCATTTCTATGTTGCTTCCGTCAGCATCCATCTTATATATATCTAGATTTTCATTTCGGAAGGAAAGAAAAGCAATCTGAGTACCATCAGGTGACCAGGTTGGATAGAGATCCCAATAATTATTGTTTGTAAGCCTTTTATAACCACTTCCATCCAACTTCAGCGTACATATCTCCCGATACATGTCTTCATCGCCTCCAATTTTTTGACAAAAGACAAAATTTTCTATTTTTTTATCAATCTTTAAACCCTCTATTTCATTTTGAGAGCTAAAAATTAGACTTGTATCTTCATTTTCAAGATTTAACAAGTATATTCCCCATATATCTTCCCCAGGTATTGTTTTATTTTCTGAGTTGGACGAATAATCTTGAAGGCATCCATTTAGTGCATTACAAATGAAAATTAAGAAAACTAAAGGAATTAAAATTTGTTTTTTCATAAATATCATATATCACTATGTATTGATTGATTTTATTATTATATTAAAAAAGATTTACAAAGTTTGTGCAATTTTTATATTATTTTTATTATACCATCATAAATAACTGTTTCAATAACTGTAACCGTAACAGAATAGTCTCCAGAGCCAAGCTGTGTAAGGTCTGATGCGATATCATCTAATGCAGGTGCTGCATTTCCAATATATAGACTTTCACCAATTTCCCAGCCAGTATTACCTCCTGATATGCCACCCATAGGAAGTAATGTTCCATTCAACCTAACACTTACACTATTTGAAAATGCATAACCAGTACTAGGCATTCTATCACCACTTTTTGTAAGTGTAATTTTTATTTTACCATTCTCAGGAATAATTGAAATACCTGCATTTTCAGCTTCTTTTTTTGGTGAACCAAGCATACCGGTGAAGTATAAATATGCAACAGCACCTATTGCAACTGTTATAGCAACCATTAGAATAACACCAATAACAGCGGAAATAGCTTCTTGATTTTCTATAAATTTTCTATTTGCTTTCATATCCCATCTGCTGAAATTATGAATTGTTACATCCTAGATAAAGTTTTGTTATTAATCTAAAAATTTTTTACTCTATGCATTTATTATAATATATCATTATAAACAGATTATAATACGAATCTTGTCTTAAGGATTTGATAATTTAAAAATAAAAAGTAATTATTATACTATTGTTATTGATTCATCAAAAATAACTGTCTCAATTATTGTCACTGTAACAGAATAATCTCCAGAACCAAGCTGCGTAACATCTGATGCAAGATCATCCAATGCAGGTACTAAACCACCAATATACAAACTCTCACCTATCTCCCAGCCAGTATTACCACCAGATATGCCGGTTTCATCAAGCTCTGTTCCGTTCAACCGTATAGAAACACTATTTGCAAATGCATAACCAGTGTTTGGCATATTATCACCACTTTTTGTAAGTGTAATTTTTATTTTACCATTCTCAGATTTAACCATCACACTTGCATTTTCTGCTTCTGCAGAGGGTGAACCCATCATACCACTGACGTATACGTAAACTGTAGCAGCAATTGCAACTGTTATGGCAACCATTAGAATAACACCAATAACAGCAGAAACTGCTTCTTCATTTTCCTTAAATTTTCTATTTGCTTTCATATCTCAAATTCTAAAGTTATTAACTAATAACTGCAATCTATATAAAAAATCAACCCTGTAATACACACTATAAAAAAATCATTTCCGTTTTTTCAATAGATACTTGTTATCCTTATCAAGATCCACAAAGAAATCTGCAACCTCTTTAAGTTTATAAGATGCGGTTTTACCAAAGGCCACCACCTCAACCCTGCAGCCTAGACTCTTTGCATGTTCAAGCAAATCAGAAAAATCCCCGTCTCCACTCACAAGTACAACTGTATCGAGTTTTGGAGCAAGCCTCATAACATCCATTGCTATTCCAACATCCCAATCTCCTTTTTTCGCCCCGCCATAGAAAACCTGAAGGTCCTTAGCTCTTACCTCAAAACCCATTTCGGACAATGCATCATAGAACGTACCTTCGTCCTTTACATCTGCCTTTATAACATATGCAATGGCTCTTATAATCCTCCTTCCAGCAATAGCCTCCCTTAAAATTGTCTTGAAATTTGCCTTACTTTTATGTAAATGCTTAGCAGAATAATACAGATTTTGTGTGTCTACAAACACACCGATTCTTTGATCGAGCTGTTGTGATTTTGTCATAAACATCTCGTAATATATACTACTTTAAAAAACCAACCTTACAATTACCTATAAAATATAGGTTAATGCTTCATCAGCTGAAATTTCCTTAATTCGTTCTTCTTTTACCCATTTATTAAATGTATCCTCCTTAATCGGAAACTCAAAATTACCTTTAGATTTATACATCATAGTTGTATACACATTCTTGTTTTTACCCCTTTCAAAACCATACAATACAGCAAATGCGACTTTTTTGTTTTTATCAAGTTTCAGTTCATAATAATGCCCCACTTTCAATTTTGGTTTAGACATATTATTTTCAATCCTTAAAATATTAAGAAATATCCTTGAACTTTTCTGAGGCAGGATCTCCTCCAATCCCCCAGTGTGATTTTGGGATTTCATGAACAAGCACTTCCACAGCATTAGCAGGTATATTCAAATCAACAAATACCTTAGTGATTCCTTTAATCACATTCTTTGCTTTTTCTTCTCCAAAACCCTTCCAAACATTTACATGAACAATAGGCATTTTGTTCCTCCCTCAACTTACTTCTTAAAGCTAAACAAATTATATAAATGTTTTTTAAATCAAGAACTTAAATTACCCCTAAATTTTAGAAAAAAAGTGGATTTGTGGTGTGAAAATTTTTTAATTAAAAACCTATAAGATATGAACTTTTTATCTTATAAATACTCTATAAATAAACGTTGTTTATAAAAAATGGTCCAATAAATGCTAAAAATTTATCACCATTATCTGGCTTCAGCATTTGCCCTTTTTGTCCTATGGCAACCCAGTAGAAATCATTCGGCTGGACATCAAAATCTTCGAATGTAACAACAACCATATTATCATCTAGCTCTGTATGATTAATGACCTTACACCAAGGTCGTCCTCGTTGTCTATCCTTCTTCACAAGCCAAATATCAGTAATAGGATAATCAAGTTCATCTGGAGAATAACCATGCGGCCACATCCTTTTACCACTACTATCAAGTCCTGGAAAAGTTGAATGCGCTGTAATTCTTATTTCAAGTGGTGAACTACAGTTTAACCATCTTCCATAGCCTATTTGTCCATCAAACCTAACATTTGCTCTAATTTTTAGAATTTGAGTTCCATAAGTGTCACAATCATTAATTGCATCCCAAATTTCCCCACGAGTATTATGAACAGTATAAACTGCTGCAATCCCAGATGGTTTTCCCAAATAGCTTACTTCAAATTCCGCACTGCCAGGTCTATTATAATCATGCGTATCACTACCGGCAATAAAAACAAATTTCTGACCCTTCAGTTCATCATCACTCCATTCCCATAATGCATTTTCCACCCATGCATCAGTCTGATTAGTAAATTGGCTCAAATTATATGGCCACAGCCAAGGAAAACCTGGCGTAAAACATCCACCAATAGAATTTCCCCATCTACTAAATGTTTCAACACCACGATGGATTTTGTCTCTATAATAGGTATTTTTCATCCCGTCTGCCAAATAGGTCCAATTTGTGGTAAAATTATACCTACCTGCTCTTCCCAAAGGATGGTGTGAAAAACCAAAATTCAAATGGCCCTTATCCCACTCCTCAGTCATTGTCTTAAAAATATCATCATAGTTAAATTTTTGATAGTCCGCATATTCCCGTGCATCAGGATAAACATCCCTATAATAAAAATTGATATGACTAACATCCTCCCAGCCATGAGGAGTCCAATCCTTACCACCCAGGCTCCATTGAGCAGCGGTCCACTCAAAACCAAGAAGTGTTGTGAAATTGCCTGGTTTATAATATTCAACAGCCTTATCCTTCATCGTCTGCCACTCGGAAAAGCCATGGATTTTTTCAATAAATGTCCTTATTATATCCCAATCACGCACACCGCCAAATTTAGTAGAAATTCCATCAAGAAGCTCAGCATGATCAGTGCAAGCTGTAAAATCAAGATAATTATCCTCAACTGCATTTTTGTACATTGTATCTATTTTGAAATCTCCATCAGAAAAAACAGTATGCCAATGGATATCTCCAAAAAATATTCTAAATAGTTTTATTGGAACGGTATCAGAATCAGAACCATTTTCGTTTTCAGCATAGACAGTGAGGTTCACAAATTCATCATCTAGAGGAGTAAGTTCAGGGTCAAAAATAACAGGGTCATCACCATAAAACGTGGTATGAATGCTTTGGCCATTTATCTGCCAATATAAAATTGTTGGATTTCCAGAAATATCACAATCGATTATATCGCCTTCATAAACCTCTTCATATGGTGAAATATTGATTACCACAGTAGGAGAATTAATACTTTTTATTACATTAACGTCAAGTTTATCAGAGTTGCTAGAAATACTTGGTAAAACACACATTGTGACAAACAAAACAATAAATGTAAAAACAAGTGTTTTTGTAAATTTACTATTTTGCATTCTTTTAATTCCCTCAGATATTAATTGTAATAATCTATATTAATATAAATATAACCTTAAAAATGTTTATAAAAACCTGTTAATTTTAATAAATATATTTTATTTATATTAATACCTTCAATGAAATTCTATAATTATAACTAGGTTATACATGTTTAAATAATATAACCAATATTGTAAATTGGAATAAATGGTCCGAGGAATTAATACAGATGGGAAAAAATATAAGCATATAAATCGAAACGATGAAAAATGGCTTTGTAAAGATTTGAATGATATTAAAAAAACCATTGAAAATTATATAGATAATATAAGACCTGATGGTGAAAAAAGAACAGATAAAACTGTAGAAAAAATTAAAAGAAAGACAATGACAATAGATAGAATATTGGTTATTTTAGTATTAGGTATATTTGGATCAATAACACTTATTACTGGTATTTATTTAATTTTAAAAGTGAATTATTTAATAGGTGTTTCTTTAACAATATTTGGTTTAATATTTGTGACAGCCTATATTTTATACGAAAAATATAGATGAAAATATTTATACACATCAGTTAAGATATTTAAAATATTTATACACATCAGTTAAGATATTTGTTATTTTGTAAAATAATTTATAATAATATTTTATTTTGTTTAAAAATTTGGTAGCAACTGTTAAGATTAAAAGATATCTTTATTGGGTAGGGGTGAATAAATGCATAAAAAAAATTGGTAATTATATTAGTTGGAATTTTATTGATTGCTTCACAAGCAGTAATTGGAGCAAACACAATAAATAAACAAAAAGTTAATGATAATAGAAGCTTAGAATGGACAATAATGATTTATCTAAATGGCGATAATGCTTTATCTGCTACTCAAGGAGTAACACTTGAGGAAATCAGACAGGTTGGATCGACTGATGATGTTCAGCTAGCTGTATTGATTGATCAAAACCAGGTGGATGATACAAGACTTTGTTATATCATTGGTACCACGCTTGTGCAGCAAACCTGGCCTTCTGAATCCAACATGGATGACGCAGAAACAATAAAGGATTTTGTTTTGAAGGTGAAGAGTGATTATCCTGCAAATCATTATGAACTAATCATTTCAAGTAACAAAGGAAGTGGCTGGCAGGGAATATGTTGGGACGACCATGGTGATGGTATAATGATAACTATGCCTGAGCTCCTTGATGCCTTAAATCAGATAACAAACAATGGTGCTGATAAACTGGATATACTCGGAATTGAGACATGTATGACTGGTAATATGGAGGTTGCATATCAGATAAGAAATTGTGTAGATATCTTTATGGCATACCCAGAGTGTGCACTTATAGGTGATTGGTCTTACTCTGAGGCGTTCAACGATTTAATCGCAAAACCAACAATGACACCTTCGGAGTATGCAATTACGACAGTTGATCATTTTATTACATAATTCTTTTATTTTAAATCTGGATTATTATCCAACTTTTCAATTAGGTGATAATAAATGAATGATAAAAATGAAAAAGAAAAACTTGGAATAAAACTAGTTTTAAAATCTGCATCAATTTTCATAGTTCTTATAATTATAACTTTTATTACTGCAGGTAGACTGGATTATTGGCAGGGATGGGTTTACAACTTGTTAAATATCTTTTTCATAGTTTTAACTTACATTGTTTTAATAGATAGAAAAGATTTGATAAAGGAACGTCTTAAACCTGGAGAGGGAATGAAAAGCTGGGATAGAGTATATTATGCGATTTCAACTCCAATTTTTTTTGTTATGTTCATAATTTCAATTCTTGATGCAGCTCGTTTTTATTGGAATCCAACTGTTCCATTGATAATAATTTTTTTAGCAATAATAATGTACTCAGTTGGACAGGTAATTATCATTTGGGCAAAGAAAACAAATAAATTCTTTTCATCTGTGGTTAGAATTCAGTCAGATAGAAAGCATAAAGTATGCAGTGATGGACCATACAAATATGTCAGACACCCAGGGTATCTAGGAGGATTGATATTTACAATTGTAACACCATTTGTTCTTGGTTCATTCTGGGGCTTAATTCCAGCAGTTATTGCTATAATATTTGTTTTTGGTAGAACTTATATGGAAGATAAAACATTAAAAAAAGAACTTGTTGGTTATGAGGAATATTCAAAAAAGGTAAAATATAGAATCATTCCTTTCATATGGTAAATTTATAAAAAATAACTCACTTACTAATTTTATAAATTTAGAATCAAGCATATATTTAAATATTTTATTTTGATAATTTATATATATATTAAAAGGGGGCGTTATCTGATGATATTAAAAAAATTTTTTAGAAAAAGATACATTTTATCATTCCTTGTGGTTCTTATTTTTTTAAGTAATTTATTTGCTTCAGCCTCAGTTTTAAAAAATGTAGAAATAAAAATTAAAACGACAAAGAATTCAAGTGAATGGTTTGACGGTAACTTTCAAGGATCGTGGGGCATAAATAAAGGTTGTTCAGAAGGTAACATTTGGGGAAATCTTAATTTGGGGAGACGTTCATCAGTTGGATATTTCTTTGGCAAATGGAATAGCTATGATAATAGTTCTTTTGGATCTCTTCAGGGTCGTTTTAGAAATAATATATTGATAGGTAAAGTAAGAATAAATGGAGAGGAAAAACTCATCCCTTTCATTGGGGTTTTAAGTTTTAATGAAACAAGTTTTAAGGCAGTAATTTTTGGCTTAAGATTTAAAATTAGATATATTTGTGGTCAATATGAATCTTCTTTTCTTCCACCATTGACTGGGCTTTATGGTGTTGGTGTTAAAGATATGCATCTTGTCGATGAGAGCAGACTTGAAGAGTTCACACCAGATGATCCAAATGATTTTAGAGAGATGATGATCAGATTATGGTATCCCATTGATAAAGAAATAAAAGAACCGAGGATTGATTATATGGATGACCCCACATTTGCTTGGCTTATGGGCAGGTCTCCAATACCACTTATAACAATTCCAGAAGATGCCTATCTTTTTGTTCGTCCTAATGGGAAAAATGAGGTTCCAATCTCAAAAGAAGAGGATATGTACCCTGTAATTATTTTTTCACCTGGCTATAATGGTGTTTATCAGATATATACATCTTTAATTGAAGATATCGTAAGTAACGGTTTTATTGTTGCATCAATTAATCATCCATATATCTCGGGAATAACAGTATTTCCTGATGGTCGAAAAATATATACTGCACAAAATTCGACTGGGAATTTAGGTATTAGAAGCGTTGTTGAAGATGCTAAATTTGTATTAGATACTATTACAGAGATGAATGGTTCTGATCCAGATTTTAAGGGTCGATTTGATCTATCTAATGTCGGAATGTATGGTCATTCTTTTGGTGGTGCATCTACATCAATATGTTGTTATGAAGATGAAAGATTTCTTTGTGGTCTTACTTTGGATGGTGTTTTTTATATTGATTATATACCAGAGGGACTTAACAAACCATTTATGTTAATGCTTGCGGAAAAACGTTTTAATGATGCAAATGTTCAAGAGATGTGGAGCAAGTTATATGGTGATGCATATAAGGTTCAAATTAACGGCTCAACTCATTATGCCTACACAGATGTTGGAATTCTTTTGAAACATTTTGTTCCTTTTATCCCACCAAGACTTCTAGGTTTTGGAACAATTGTACCCAAGCGTCATGTGAATATTACAAGGGCATTTGAATTAGTGTTTTTCGAAGTATATCTTAAAGGAAGACCTGTTGAAGACTTAATAAATCTTGCTTCTATATTTGAAGATGTCTTATTTGAATTTAAATAAAAATTTGCTAAATTGGAATTTCCAAAAGCTATAAAACGATTTAAATACTTTAACTATTTTTAATAACTAATTAGGTGGAGGATATGAAAAGTAGAATTTCTATTTCCTTGATGCTAATAACATTAATTTTTATTTTCAATGCTGTTGCCCACGTTCCTATCACTGGAGGGGAAAACAACACCCTTGAAACAGCAATAGAGGTTAGAGAACCAACAAAATCCTGGGCTATATATGATGAAATTCATGAACCAGATGAAGCAAAATACTATAAGTTTTATATGAAGAGTGGTCAAAGACTGAAAATAAGCTTATTTACCCCTCAGGAAGGGTTCACACCTGGAGTTGTTGTGATGGGGCAAGGTTTGACATCAGAGGGAATATTACCAAGTGGAATTGAGGTACCCGATGGATACAATACCATGGTTTTCGAAGGAGAGAAATCAAATACAAGGGAATATGAACCTTTCACACCAACAAGTTACTTCTTCACAGCAGATGTTGATATGAATATAAATACAACTGGAACATATTACATTGCAGTATTTGATGAATCAGATCATGGAAAAGTCGGTATTGCCATTGGTTTTGTTGAAACATTTTCAATTACTGAATGGCTTCTTATACCAATAGATGTAATTAATGTCCATATATGGGAAGGTCAAAATATCGCACTTATTCTTGCACCATTATATCTCACAATACTCGCAGGAATAGGAATACTATTTTTTATGATAAAAAGAGAACATAAGATAAAATTAAACCTTTATGCATCAATAATTATGTTTGCCTCATTTCTTTTCATAGGCAGTGGACTTATGGTACTTGTGCAGATGATAATTGCCCTAGCTATTTCCTCATCAGGATCGTCTGCTGTTGTTACTCTTATATTTGCTCTACTTCCAATTATATTAGGTATCTCATTATTAAGAGTAGCATTTAAAATTCCAAAGAAGCTAACAAATAAAAGCAGAATTATAATGCTTGTATTAGGAGTACTTGGTCTAGTTTTTTGGTCAGGAATCATAATAGGACCAATTATTACGATTGTAGCTAGTATGATACCTGCTAAAACAAAAATTAAAGGGACTTAAATTATAATAATTTTAATGATAGCTAAAAGCCTATCCACCTAATTTGAGATATCCACCAATCTTAAGACTTGGGTCTCCTAGCAAAGTCCAGGCTAGTACATTTTTTGCTTCCTG
>SMTZ1_10014414_pt1 | contig 10345 bp, 9 predicted proteins | sample DeeMarSWOR136_30_FD_25667 | JGI IMG/M metagenome (IMG submission 25667) | reverse complement strand
CGCTGCTGACGGCTGGGCTGTCCGGAGCTAACCTGATTCACGATGTGGGCTATCTGGAGTCCGGGCTTCTCGGATCCCTGGATATGTTGGTCCTCTCCGACGAGGTTATTTCCATGGTGAAGCGGATCCTCCGCGGTATTAGGGTCGACGAGGAGGCGTTGGCTTTAGACGTCATCGGCAATGTTGGGCCGGGAGGACACTTCATCGGTGAGGAACATACCCGTCGTCATTTAAGGGAGGAACACTGGCTGCCGAAGCTCATGGATCGGACGAATCGTGAGACCTGGGAAAAGAACGGGGCCAAGACCTTGGACCGCCGGGTCCGGGAGAAAGTCACCGATATCCTGGAAGGGTACGAACCCGACCCTCTGGACGAAAAACTTCTTGGCGAGCTGAAAACAATCGTCGCCTTGGCCGACGAGCGGTACGGGCAAAAATAGAGGGGCTGACCCCGAGGCCAGCCCCTCCCTACCCTACTTCTTGTACGGAACGATGGTCAACTTCTTCTTTCCGTCCTCTGTCACGATTTTGGTTATGTATCTGAGGTAATAGTCAGTAACCTGCATCCCGTCCCGATCAAATGCCTTTTCCCCGGTGGCCCCGTAATAGATACTCGATACTGGGAACAGGGCTCTTCTGATATTTTCAGGTTCGAGAGGGGATCCAGAAAATTGAAACAAGTCTGAATACTTTTTGACAAAATCAGAGTCGGCGAAATTGATGGCCAAGGCTGCCAGCCAAACAGCATCATAGCCATAACCGCCGTATGCCGTCATGGGTTCCTTTCCGAACTTCTTCTTATAAGCATCCCTATAGTGCTCGTACTTCCCGAAGCCCAACCCAGCCTCGGTGCCCTTTATTCCTTCAGCCGTCTCCGGAATCACCTCATTGACCCACATGGTCAGGTAATCGGCCCACCAACCCTTTGGGGGCTTCAGCCCCATCTCATAGGCCTGCTTCAGGATGAGCTTCGATTCCGTTCCATAGGCGGTAAAGAAGACGGCCTCCGGGTTCTTGGAGAAGAGCCTCTCGATCTCGGCCCGGTAGTCGGGCTTCCGCTCATCGTACCTCACCAACGTGACGACGTCTCCCCCGTGCTCATAGACGTATTTCTTGGTCCAGATCTCGATCCCGATGCCGAAGGGGTTGTTGACAGTTATGGAGGCGAATCGCTTGGCACCGGAATCCTCCATGGCGAATCTGGCCAACTCAGTTCCCATTACCTCGTCCAGGCCAATGGAATTGAAGTAATAGGGGCCGATCCTCCTCAGCTCCGGCGATGTTGATCCGACGCCGATCTGGACGATCTTCTGGGCATTGGTATATTCCCCCGTTGGAAGGCTGATTCCGCTGGAATAGGCACCCACGATGACGGGGACCTTATTTACGTCGACCAGCTTGTGGACGGCATCGATCCCTCCCTTTGGCCGGGATTCCGTGTCCTCAAAGAGGATCTTCAGGGGCCTCCCTAAAACCCCCCCGGCATCACAACTGGTTCCTTGGCAATGGCTGAGCTGAGCAAGCTCACCGAAACAATCATCAATACGACAGTCCCTAGAATGGCAAATCTCTTCATTGCCCCCTCCTTTCTTTAAGCTTGAAGCGTACAAATCCCGTCATTTTTCCCTCGGTCGATTTCCCTCACCTCCTTCGTCCTAAGAAATTTCCATAGATCCTCGTACCACGGGCAGGGAAATTTGTCAAGAAGAACCCAAACGAGTTTTTACTCTCAGAATAGTTTATTTCCATTTACCCGTGATTGAGAATTATCCCCCCAAATAGGCCTCGCGGATCTTTCTGCTGTCCAAGATCTTATGGGCCTCGTCCTCGTATTCTTTTTGGCCCATGGCCAGCACGTATCCCCGATCGGAGATACCCAGGGATTGATACGCATCCTGCTCCACGATAATAATGGCCTTCCCCCTTTGATGGATCTCCCCTATCCGTTCGAAGACCGCGGTCGAGACCTTGGGCGATAACCCCGCCGACGGTTCGTCCAGGAGAAGAAGGGAGGGCTCGGTCATCAAAGCCCTCGCCATGGCCAGCATCTGTCTTTGTCCCCCGCTCATGGTTCTCACTCTCTGACGCCTCCGCTCCTTGAGCACGGGGAAGAGATCATAGGCCTCCTCGATCCGCGCACTAAGGCATTTCTTATCCTCGATGTAGCCACCCATCTCGAGGTTCTCCTCCACGGTCAGCGAGGAAAATACGTTCTCCAATTGAGGGACATAGCCAATTCCCCTTCGCACCTTCTCATCGGGCCTCAAGACCGTGACATCTTCATCCTGGAAAAGAATCCTCCCCCTGTTGGGCCTGAGGTAACCCATGATGGTCTTGAGCAACGTGGACTTGCCCGCGCCGTTCGGCCCAATGATGGTTACGATCTCCTCCTCATTGAGGTACATTGAGACCCCGTGGAGGATCTCCGTACCCCCGTATCCCGAGTAAACGTCTTTTACCTCAAGAATCTTCATGTCAGGAATCGATGCCTACTTTCTGCGTCCACTTCTTTGAGCTGCCTGAGAGATAGGCCTCCAAGACCTCCTCGTTCTCTTGAATCTCCCGGGGGGTTCCCTCGGCTATCTTCTTTCCGAAATCGAGGACACAGACCTTGTCGCAGATTTCGCTGATGACCTTCATATTGTGGTCCACGAGGAAGAAGGTTTTCCCTGCCCTCCGCAAATCCTCGATTAGCCGCATCAAGCTCTTGTTCAATGTCGGGTTTACCCCTGCCGTGGGTTCGTCCAGGAGAATGATCTCCGGCTCAGCCATCAAAATCCTTCCTAGGGCCAGGAGTTTCTTCTGTCCACCGGATAGATTCGCGGCGTATTCGTTTCTCAGGTCGATGAGTTCCACGGAATTCAATAAGCCAAGGGCCTTTTCCAAATTATGTCTTTCCTGGTTTAGGACCCGCCGTTTCCCGAAGAGGGCATTCCACAAACCCTCGCCCATTTGACCCTTTGGGGCCAAGAGCATGTTTTCGAGGACCGTCATCTTCTCCGGGGCCTGGCTGATCTGGAAAGTCCTTCCGACGCCTTTTCTCGCTACTTCGTCGGGGGCGAGTTCGTCAATGCGCTCCCCCCCTAGGTAAACCTTGCCGGCGTCCTTGGTATAAAAACCCGAGATCACGTTGAATAAGGTCGTCTTCCCTGAGCCGTTAGGTCCGATGAGGCCCGTAACGGATCCCCTCTCCACTCCCAGGGAGACCCCATCCAGGGCCTTTATGCCACCAAAACTCTTATGGACGTCAACTACTTCGAGCATTATCATCGATAGATCCTCTTTCTCTCCTTAACGAGGCCTTCATTCATGAAGAGCATAACGAGAACAATCAGAACCCCGATCAACACCATCCTGAGGGAGGCGAGAACCTGAGGATCGATGGGAATGTAATCCTTTAGAAATTGGGTAGAGCTGTAGAAGAACTGAATGATAATAGCTCCGACGAGGGCACCAAGATTATTCCCCTTTCCGCCGACCACCACCATGGCCCATACGACAAAGGTCTCTATGGGCATAAATGCGTATGGATCGATGAAACTCCAGAAATGGGCCACCAAGCTCCCAGCGAGCCCTCCCGTAGCTCCGCCAAGGGCCATGACCTTCATCCTATATTTTCCCACATTCTTCCCCATGGCGAGGGGCAGCTCATCTCCCTCTCGCATGGCCTTGAGCACCCTTCCAAAGGGGGAATCCGTCACCAATCTGATGACGAAATAGGTGACGATCAAACAGAGGATAACAATACAAAGATAGAAGAAAGGGTATGTTGTAGCCGAGAACCAGGATTGCAAGGGACGTGGAATTCCCCCGATTCCAAAGGCCCCTCCATGATAGGGACCTTTCCCGAAGATCCAGTCCTCGTTGAGGAAGAAGAGCCGAACGATCTCCGCCGCGGCCAGGGTAGCAATGGCCCAATAATCCTCCTTCAAATTTGCGGTGGGGATGGAGATGAGCCAGCCAAAAAGGCCCGCCGCAATGATTCCACCCAAGAGCCCGAGGATGAAGGGACCCTTCACAAGGACGACGATCAGGGTTGATGTATAGGCGCCCAAACAAAAGAAACCCACCTGGCCGAAATTGGCAAGCCCCCCGAATCCATACTGCAAGTTCAGCGATAAGCTGAGGATCCCGTAAATACCGGTCATAATGGAGAGATAGGCCAAATATTCGAGCATTCTTAATCCCTTCCACCCAGTATTCCAGAGGGTCTGATGAGCAGAATAACGATCAGGATGCCGAAGCTGATGGCATCCCTATAGCCGGTGGGGATATGAATCTCCTTCATGACATCAAATAATCCCCACAGGTTGAAGATGTTCCCGAAGTTCAGGTAAAGGCCGAAATTCTCTGCAAATCCCAGAGCGAGGGCCCCCAGCATGGCCCCGTAAGGATTGCCGATCCCTCCTAAGATCGTGGCACAGAAAACGGGAATGATGATGGCAAACCCCATGTACGGGAGCAGGTATGTCTCCAGGGCGATGAGAATTCCCCCAACTGCGGCAAAGGAGGACGCAATGAACCACACCCAGACAACCACCTTCTCGGTTGCAATACCACTGGCCTGGGCCAAAGCGGGGTTGTCGGATGATGCACGCATCGCCTTTCCCAGCTTCGTCTTGTGGAGGAGTAAATGAAAGGCCACCATGAAGACGGCCGCCGTGACGATAATCCAGATTTGAACCGGGGTGAGTCGAATCCCGAAGAAAATAAGGGGCTCTTGCAGACCGATGGTATAGCTCCTGGGCTCTGCGCCCCAGATTGCTCGGATCATATTCCTCACTGCAATGGCCAATCCCAGGGACGTCACTGAAAGGACGATGGCGCTCGACTTCCGCAGCCTTCGAAAGATCATTCGGTCGAAGGAAATGGCTATAAACCCCGTTATAACGGCGGATAGAAGGGCAGAGGTGAAAATGTCGAGGCCCAGGTAAACGTTGAATATCAATGCCAAATAAACCCCTATAACGGCGTATTCGGTATGGGCGAAATTGGAGAACTTGAGCAAGCCATAGACGAGGGTTAACCCGAGGGCGATGAGGCTCAGTTCGGATGCTCGAATGATGCTATTAATGATGATTTGGGCAACTGGCATCGCAGTATTGGCCTTATGTAGGGAGGAAGGAGCGCAAGCAAGATGTTTAAAGGGAACTCTGACCTACTCCCAACCTCGGATCAGCCATTGGGAGGTCAAGTCCCGGAACCCCGCCGGATGGGAGAACAGTAAAACTTCACTACTATGGCTATGGGTCATCTAAGGACTTTCAAACGTTGATGATTTGTGCTCTGTTTAGCGAGGGCGAGTATAACAGGAAGAGGCTTGCGTGTCAAGTTTCCTGAATCCCGGGGTTTCTTCAATTCTGTCGAGAAGACCGTTGTTCATGAGCGAAATCTGCTGGAGAAGTGTAGTACCCACCGAGGCTACCATTTCGGAACAGGGGGGGTGAATCATGGCATATCTAAGAATCTCAGTGCGGTTCTGACGTGCATCTCTACACCGATCTTGAGGGCATCTTCATCGATGTTGAACTGCGGATGGTGAAGCGGGGAATCGTTCATTTTTTCGTGATGTCCAGCACCCACGAGATAGAAGGCCCCCGGCACCCTCGCGGCGAACTCCGAAAAGTCTTCCCCTACCATTGAACCCAAGGAGACGATATTGTGTTCGCCGCCCAAGACCTTCTCAGCTATGGATCTCACAAGGTCGGCCATCGTAGGATCGTTAATCAAAGTCGGGTGACGATAAGGGAAGGAGAGCTCATATCTCGACCTATGGAGCCGGCATATACCGGCAACGATTCTCTCGAAACGATCCCTTGGATCCTCCTCAGTGTTCTCATCAACTGCGTACAGGTATCTCATGGTCCCCGCCAAGGTAACCTTATCGGGGATAACATTTGAGGCCACCCCTCCCTGGATTTTGCCGAACATGATGATGGTGGGCTTCAACACGTCGATTTCTCTCGTTTGAATGATCTGCACGGACTGGATGAGATCGGCGGCGGTGAGGATAGGGTCCACCGCGCTCTGTGGTGCGGCAGTGTGGCCTCCCCTGCCCATAATAGTGAGCTCGAAATGGTCCATTCCGGCCATCATAGGTCCCGCCGTAATTGCGAGCTTTCCGGTATTCAAAAGGGGCCACAGATGCAATCCCAGGCATGCATCGACCCGGGGTTCCTCAAGCAATCCCTCTTCGATCATGGGAACGGCACCAACATTTTCCTCGTTTGGCTCAAATACGAACTTGATGTTTCCCTTCAGTTGATTCTCGTAACGGCAGAGGATTTTTGCCGCAACGAGGAGCATGGCCATGTGGCCGTCATGGCCACATGCGTGCATCTTTCCTTCGTAAACGGACCGATAGGGAATATCGTTCTCCTCATGGATGGGAAGGGCGTCCATATCCGCCCGAAGCAGTAAGGTCGGCCCCGATTCTTTACCCCGTAAAAGGCCCACCACACCCGTTTTGGCCATTCGTTTGACTTCCAGACCACATTGCCTCAAATATCCCGAGGCTTTCTCCGATGTACGGAATTCCTCAAAGCCAAGTTCTGGATGTTTGTGAAAATCGCGCCTAAGCTGGATTAATTCTTCGGTTAGCGCCTTTACTTGTTTCGAGATTTCCATGACGCTCTCCCAAACCAGGACCTCTTGAGTTCAGTTATCCAAAGTCCAATTTAGGTCAACGAACTAAGTCTTAATGAACAATTTTCTCGGGAAATGCGCCAAGATTTCATGCCCCGCTTCGGTGACCCTGAAGGACTCGCTACACTCAAATCCCCAGTCATCCATCCACATACCGAGGATCATGTGGAAGGTCATGTTCGGCTGGAGGATCGTCTTGTCGCCTGGCCTCAAGCTCGCGGTATGCTCTCCCCAGTCTGGAGGATAGTTCAACCCCATGGAATAGCCAATTCTGGATTCCTTAATGAGGCCCACTTTGGCGATGACCTTCCTCCACACGAGCTCGATTTCTTCACAAGTCACCCCAGGCTTCACGGCATCAAGCGCCGCGTTGAGCCCCTCCACAACAACCTCCGCGGTATCTTTCAACCTTTGCGGTGGATGCTTTCCCAGGTACACCGTACGGGCCATGGGACAGTGATACCGATGACGGCAGGCTGCCAGCTCCAGGTTGACCGCCTGTTCACTTTCGTACCGGTTGTCCGTCCAGGTCAAATGAGGCGTTGATGTCTTTTCTCCCGAAGGCATCATCGGCACGAACGCCGTGTAATCTCCGCCGTAGGCTTCCGTACCGGAGATCTGAGCGTAACAGACACTGGCGACCGCGTCACATTCCCTCACCCCGGGCGCTAGCTTGTCGATGGCCGTTTGCATCACCTTTTCGATGATTTTGCCGGCCTGACGCATGTATTCGATTTCCTGAGGCGACTTCACGATGCGGACCCAGTTGACCAAGAGGCTGGCATCTTCAAACCTGGCTTCCGGCAGGCTTTTCTTAAGCTCTATAAAACACGTGGCGGTGAAGTAGTAGGCGTCCATTTCAAGGCCGATAGCCCCGCCCGTCAGGTCTCGCTCTTTCAACACCTCGGCAATGAAGTGCATGGGATGTTTGACCGAAGATTGGACGTAATCGTCGGGGTAGCCGATGATGTCCTCGTGCGACAGAAAGGTGGTGTGCTTGGCACCGTTCGCATCCATGGCCCTGCCGATCCAAATCGGGTCTTGCTCGGCCACCGCGAGAATCAAAACCTGGGGGACGTAGAAGGACCAGCCGTCGTAACCAGAGAGATAATTCATATTTGCCGGGTCTGTTACCAGAAGGACCTCAATACCAGCCTTTTCCATCCTCTCCTTCGCCCTCTGTATCCTTGCTAGGTATTCACCTTCTTGAAAAGGTGGCATAGTCATCCCCTTAACCCTTCCTTCAGGTTAAGCCGACTTTGTCCAAGGGTTGATCAACCCCTCTTTCTCGAGGCCAATCCTGCCAATGCGTGAATTATCGCCCATGCGGCCAAGTGTGAAGAAAAGGACTGTGGATCCTGAACCGGGTATACTTCCGCGTAGTCGAGACCGGAGATTCCCGATTCGCCGAGCGTATAGAGCGCATGGAACAACTCATGCGGGAAAAGCCCGTTAAAATCCGCGGGGCCGCCCGGATTGAATGCCGCGTCCACAATATCGCTGCAGACTGTCACATAGATGGAGCTGGTATCCTGTTGTGCAATGCGCAGGGCCTCCTGTAGTACGGCTTCGATACCGAGGCTTCTAATCTGTCGAATCGTAAATACCGTGGCCCCGATTTCCCTTGCGTATTCCATTTGTGCAGGGGAGTTTCGGGGGCCTCGAATGCCAAAATGAACAATGCTCTCCGTTCTGACCTCTTCTATCTGTGCAATTCTATAGAGCGGGCCACATCGCGGGAATTCGTCATCCCCGAAGCTCTTTGAGTTATCGAAATGCGCGTCAAAATGAATGACGCCGATTTTCCCGTGAGCGTTTTCCGCAAGGGCCCTCACTATTTCGGGGCAATAGGAGTGGTCCCCACCAAACATGAAGGGGAGGCTGCGGCGCTTATAAATCTCGTCGGCCTTTTGAAAGACCATCTTCATGGTCTCCCCTGGATCGTTTGGATTTGCGGGGACATCCCCGAGATCTCCCATCCTCAGGTAATCAAATACATCGATCTCGTACTCGGGTAAAAACCCACCATAGCGGGCGGCCGCATGCCTGATGGTACGCGGCGCTAACTCGCACCCCGAATAAGAACCCCAGGTGATGGTCCCCTCCCATGGAACCCCTGCAAATATCACATCGAGTTCCTGATCGATGGCATCAGGGCTGATGACCGGGCAACCCAGAAAGGAGGGCGTATCACCATAAACCATGGGCATCGCCGACTTCCTCCCGGGAGTCATGGGTATCTCTTTCCTATTCATAGTTCTCCTTCATTGTTGCGGACGCTCACACTCCAACCCATGTTTTTGTATGAGAGCTCCGAGAGATGATTTTTCACCTGTCAGTTGAAATAGAGCCCCGAGCTTAGGGGTGCAGATCATCGACGTATTTTCTCACTTCGGATACGGCCCGAATTCTCTCCTCCGCCATCCTATCGGCGGCTTTGTGCGTGGGAATGCCGTCCCTCTTGGAGATATCGATGACCTTCTCCATGTTCTGATAGATTCGAGCCACCTTTGCCTGGCCCCTTTCGTGAGATACTCCTCCCACGCCAAGGCGCCTCCCACGCCAAGGCGATCCGTATCGTAGATGGTTCCACCGGCGTTGACGATATAATCGGGCCCGTACAGAATTCCCCTTTCAGCCAAGAGATCGCCGTGTTTCTCCTCCCTCAACTGGTTATTAGCCGAGCCGCAGACGATCTTACACTTCAGCCGGGGGATGGTTTCATCATTTATGATTCCTCCCAATGCGCAGGGGGCGAAGATGTCGCATTCTAGATCATAGATGCCCTTTGGGTCCACCTCCTTTACCCCGAACTCGCCCCGAACCCTCTCCAGTTTTTCCTCATCGATATCAGTTCCCCAAACCGTTGCCCCCCGTTCGGTCAATTGGTTTGCCAGCTCATATCCAACAGCCCCCAGTCCCTGCACGGCAACCCTTTTCCCCGCCAACTCATCGTCCCCATAAACCTCGTTGCAGCAAGCCCGCATGGCTTGAATTACCCCAAAGGCCGTCATGGGTGAAATAGGGCCCGCCCCACCCAGGTACGTTGGAAGGGTGACCACGTATTCCGTCTCCATGCGGATATATTCCATGTCCTCAAGGGTGGTTCCCACGTCCTCCCCGGTATAGTATTTTCCCCCCAATCGATTGATAAATCGGCCCAGGGTTCGAAAAAGGGCCTCTCGGTCCCTCCGTTTTGGATCCCCCATAACCACTGTTTTGCCCCCGCCCAGATTCACGGCCGAGGGTGGTATCGTGAATGGCGATGATGGCCTTGAGGCCAACGGCCCTATCCTGGCAGAGGAACACGTTCTCGTAATCGTATTTCGATAGGTAATCAAATATCCCTTCCACGCCCATCGTCTCCTGCCTTATTGATTACTCATCCTTGCCTTTTCCGAACCTCAGTGGGTTGAGAGGGGGGAGTGAGCATCTATTGTTCCGTTTCCTCAAGGGATTTTTCCGCATACATACGCTTAACCTGTTCCCTCCCCCCTATGATGGCATCAACAACATAGGCGTTATTGGGGGGACACCCCTTGACGAAACGTTTTCCCCTTTTCTCCCTTGGCACACATTGCCCGACGGAAACGATCCCGTCCCTCGGGATAGCCTTTGGGATATCGGGATCCCCCGTCACAACCGTCACCCCGGGCAGGTACTTCAGCTGTCCCGCGTTTTTCATATCGACGAGGGCGCT
>SMTZ1_10027643_pt1 | contig 10346 bp, 6 predicted proteins | sample DeeMarSWOR136_30_FD_25667 | JGI IMG/M metagenome (IMG submission 25667) | reverse complement strand
CCCACTCATATCTCCACTGGTGGGGCACAACTGGATTCTTGTGCCCAACTAAATAATTAGACGGGTAGCAGTGTACAGGTGTTGGCGCAAAAATTAAAGAATCTTAAAAAAAGTGCAGCTTTTTCGCGTGTGCAAAGTAAATTTTGCACAGTCTATCCTGCCAAGTGCCAAAAAATTGAGACATTGGCGCAATCTATTGGGCCAGCCATTTTTCGAGTCTGTCCAATCCTTCTGTAATTTGTTCGAGCGAACAGGCAAAACTCAGGCGAACATTATTGTCGCATCCAAAGGGCAGGCCCGGCACAAGTGCGACATTTGCCTGCTCCAGAAGGGCTTTTGCAAAGTCCATACTGCCGTTGATGGTCTGGCCTCCGATAGTGCGGCCATAATGGGAGGAGACATCAGGGAAACAGTAGAAAGCACCGGTGGATTCAAGACATTCGATGCCCTCAATGTTGTTTAGGCGTTCGGTCATATATTTTCCGCGGCGTTCGAACTCTTTTCTCATATTTTCGATGGCCTCATCTGCGGGCGGGCCAAGGGCAGCAATAGCGGCGTATTGACCGAAGGTGACAGGATTTGAAGTCATGTGGGATTGCAGCCGGCCCATTGCCTTTATGACATCAAGGGATCCTGCCGTGTAACCGAGACGCCAGCCGGTCATTGAGAATGCCTTGCTGAAGCCGTTGAGGGTGAGGGTTCTGTTGTAAGCATCTTCGCTTATCGAGGCAAAGCTTATAAATTTTGTGTCACCATAGATAAGTTTCTCGTAGATTTCGTCAGAAATAACGCAGACGTTCGTGCCTTCAAGAACCCGGGCTATGGCTTTGAGTTCATCAGGCGTATATGTGAAGCCGCCGGGATTATTGGGGGAATTTATCAGAAGCATAGCGGTTTTCTCGTTAAGCGCATCTTTTAGCTGAGACGGGGTGATTTTATAACCGTTTTTTTTCTGCGTCCGGACAATCTTAGAGACAGCACCGGCAAGCTTTATTGTTTCGGGATATGTTACCCAGTACGGTGTAGGGAGAATAACTTCGTCGCCGGGATCGAGTATGGCCTGCATGGCCTCGTAGACAGAGTGTTTGCCGCCGATGTTGACAATAATCTGGTCGGGAGTGTATTCGAGACCGTTTTCCTTTTTTAGCTTGTCGGCGATGGCAGTTTTCAGTTCTACTATGCCTGCTGCGGCCGTGTATTTTGTTTTACCTGCCTTGAGCGCATCTATCGCAGCATCTTTGATATAGTCGGGCGTGTCAAAATCCGGGGCGCCTGCACCGAATCCAATTACGTCCATCCCCTGAGCTTTCAATTCCTGTGCTCTCGCCGAAACGGCCAGAGTAGCCGAAGGTGGAACAGCCTGTGCGCGTTTGCTGATTTTCATTACTTTTGTCTCCTAAAATCGTAATTTCCAGTTTTAGGCGGTTATCTTATTAGTAATCGCATAATGGGTCAAGAAAAATGGGGGATACTTGATTCTCGATGCTCGATTCTTGATACACGATGCCCGATACTTGATATACGATGCTGGATACTTTTATGTGAGGGAGTATTTAGTAGTCATTAAAGTTTCTCATCCACTCCGGCCTTTTGCTATAATCGATAGTAAGCGTCTCCGATGTGTTGGCCAATTACTGCGCAGGTTGGTGTTTCGAAGAGCACCTCTTTGTTTTTGAATGGAAAACGGTATCGCATGACAATGCCACTATTTTGCCAGTAAGTGTAAACAACATAAATAAGTGTGTCCTCCGTTGCATATCCGCGACGTCTGACAAAAGAAAACATTGGGCGCACCGTTTTCTCAAGATCAGGGTCGAGTTTGTATTTGCTATATTTTGGAATGTCGGCGGTGCTTGAGATAATTTGTTGGTCCTTGTTATGCAGACGAAGGAAGGTTTCGATGATAATCTTATGGATGTGTGGATCTTTTGATTTTGGAAATTCACGCCCACAAGTCCGCGTGATCGTTTCAAGGTTTTTCTCGTGAATCCCTCCATATGCATTATGCATTATGAACTCGTGAGTAAAAGGGTGATGAGGGTCTTTCGTCGTCAAGTACAGAAAGCGGGTAAATTTGCCGAACTCTGCGGTGCTGATGAAATAATCTTCCGGCTGAGTATATTTTGTGTTGTGAAATTCGACGTAGTTCCGCATAAGCTGCAGCGCGTTCATGTCGCTTATGTCTTCCGGGGCAATACGCCGTTTCGATGCGTTTGAGGGTCCCATTGTACTAATTACTTTCAATATGCCACGGTTTGAGTTAATTATAAGTTGAAGAGTTTCACCATGTGACACTCCGATGCTGTAAACACCGCCTTTTTCCGGCATATCAAATCCGACAACCTCGCGCACGAAATAATCGGACAGAAGCTCTCTATAGTCTTCCGGCAGCCTTCCATATTCTCGAAATATGGTAAATCCGTATGATATAGACAAAGCCGCTTCCTGCTGCTTTATCTTGTCAAGAAATGTCCTGATTTGTTCAGAGGTTATCTGATACGGGGCTATATCTTTGCCATCTACCCGGGTTTCAGGGCCGAACTCCGGGATGATATAGTCATTTGAAGAACTTTGAATCTGATCTGCCCCTGCATAAATAATCGCAATGAACAGCAAGATACAAGAGAAAGTAACTGTACGACATATGATATTTACCATTTTAATATACACTTTTATGCCTTTCATTATGATAAGTATGCTTCCTGTGTCAATAATCCTTAAAGTTTCTCATCCACTCGGGCCAGTATGAAGGCAGAACTCCGCCGGCGGTGGTCCACGGGCCGGCCGTATTAAAGTCGGGGTGCCACTTCAACGTCCATAATCCTTTAAGGCCGACCTTTCTGACAGAGAAGTCCATAAACAGGATGTTTATATACCCATGATGACGGTCGATTATGCAACTACCCGCATTCTGTGTAACCACAAACGGCTCGGACGAGGGGGGAGGGTGTTGGTCATGCAAGCCACCTGTGGGCGCGCCGCAATCAAACCACAAAGGTACGTAACCCGGAGACCTAACATTGGTGGTTTTCCAGGCGTTCGGGACATTCGGGGTCGGTGCATACCCATACCCACCTCTGCCATAACTCACAAGTCCATAGCTGCCGTACAAATCATAATCTCTTGTACCTACAGGTCCTAACCTGCCCCAGGCCAGGGATTTTCCGCCCCAAGCCTGCGAATTATATTGGCCTATAGGATCTGCGATTTCTTTGGCGGCCGGGCACAAACGTATGCCCTTTATCTGGCGAGGGATGTAGTAATCGTACCACCAGAACGGCTCGTCACCGGGATAGGAGTAATAGTCAGTATGGCCGAAAGTGTCATCGGTATCGTGGAAAAATATCGTCCAGATTTCGTTCCATTGCTGCAGGTTTGACTGACAGATAACAGTCTTTGCCTGGCCCCTTGCCCGTTCCAGAGCAGGTAACAATAGGGCAATCAATAAAGCAATAACAGCAATTACCACCAGGATCTCTATCAGTGTGAATGCTTTTTGTTTTTGCATGGCGTTTCTCCTACTGTCTTGAATGTTTTCCCAAACCGACATCTCCGACTTAAACTCGATGTAATTCGCCGCGTTGTTTGTCTGAATAATTATAACAGAATTGCATGAATTGATGCAAGAGATTTTTAATATATTTTGCATTTCAAATAGAATAGATGAGGCTTGGGCGATGTGTTTTTGCCGGTTGAGCAGAGATTACAGTGCAATTACAGGGACATTAACAGGGACGAAAGCAGTTGCAATTTCTGGAAAAATTTGGTATTATAACCGAAATAGAGGAGCGGCGAAGAAATCGAAGGATTGAGCGGCATTATGAGGTTGTCAGATCAATGCGTAGAGTGTTATTTTTTGTTCTATTGGTTTGTTTTTTCGTTGGCGGTGCTGCCGAGGCAGATTTTTATGTGGATGGGGCCGGAGGCAATAATATGAATCCCGGTACGAAGTCTGAACCGTTCCAGACATTAGAGCGAGCAAGGGATGCAGTACGTGTAGTAAGCGGCGGCGGATTGCCTGAGGGTGGCGTGACGGTGTGGATTCGGGGCGGGCTCTATGAGCGGTCAGGCACGTTTACACTCTCAGCGATAGATTCGGGAGAAGAGGGTAAACCAATCGTGTATCGGGCATATCCCGGCGAGGAAGTGCGGATAATCGGGGGAAAGCAGCTACAGGCGGGATGGTTTTCGCCGGTGACAGAGGCGTCAGAAGTCTGGGGGCGGCTGGATGCCGCAGCCCGCGGGAACGTGATGCAGACAAACCTTGGAGCGCACGGGATTACGGATTATGGTGTTTTGCGAAATCGCGGATTCGGTAAAGGCGGTGATGCGGCGGCGGAGTTGTTCTTCGGTGATGAAGCTATGCAACCGGCGCGGTGGCCGAACGAGGGTTTTGAGAATGTCGTTTCCGTGCCGAACGGCCAATACGGCAAACAATTTACTTACAGCAGGATGCGGCCTGAGCGGTGGTCGCTTGCGGAGGAGCCTCTTTTCTTCGGATACTGGTACTACGGCTGGGCGGAGCTTTACTCGACAGGAACGATTGATACTGCCACTGCGACTGTTACGCTGGATTACGACCCGCAGTATGGAATCAAGGTCGGGGCACCCTGGTATGCTTTAAACCTTTTGGAGGAAATTGATACGCCTGGTGAGTGGTACCTGAATCGGAGCAGCGGGATACTTTATTTCTGGCCGCCGGAGCCTCTTGAAAGCGGGCGCATCGCTGTATCGACGCTGGCTGAGCCGTTGATTGAGCTTGACGATGTTTCTTATGTGAGACTAAACCGGCTTATTTTCGAACTTGGCTGGACAACGCTGGTTAGGGTCGACGGCGGTGAAAATAATCTTATAAGCAACTGTGTGGTGCGCAACGGGGGAACGGACGGTATCAATGTATCAGGTAAGAACAACAGAGTTATATGCTGTGAGGTCTACGGGCATGGTAATAAAGGTATCGTACTGAGCGGGGGTGACCGGTATAGTCTTACCCCCTGCGGGAACGGAGTGCATAACTGTTACATTCATCATTTCGGCCGATGGTGTCGAACCTACCGCCCTGCCGTTCATATCTCCGCGGTCGGCGCCGTCGTGTCGCATAACCTGATGCACGACGGTCCGCACAGTGCGATTCTTACGGGGCGGAATGAGAACGTAATCGAATACAACCGGATACACAACGTCTGTAAAGAAACCAACGATTCCGGCTCGATATATACTGGGCGGGACTGGGGGAGCAGGGGCAATATTATCCGGCATAACTTTTTCCACCATATTTCTACGGAACAGCCCGGCAGTCATGATGTGCACGCGGTTTATCTTGATGATTGTTCAAGCAGTCACAGAGTTTTCGGTAATGTTTTCTATGAAGTTTCAGGGCGTGCAATTATGTGCGGCGGCGGGCGCGACAATATGATTGAGAATAACGTTATTGCCAAGTGCGGAGCGGCTCACTTTACGGACCGCCGCGGCGTCGTGAAAGTCAACGAAATACCCGGTGACAGTTGGAACCTTCTGGAGAAAATAGAAAAGTATAACTATACACAGCCTCCCTGGAGTGCAGCGTATCCCAAGCTGGCGGCCATCATGAGTGAAGGTTATAATCAGGCAAAGGAACCGAAAGGTAACGTGATCGCGCGGAATATCGGCTGGCAAAACGGTGAGTGGCTGGATGAGGGGACATGGGGCGGCGCGGGCGGCTTCGGATTCTATACAATTTTTGATAATATGGAGAATACGGACCCGAAGTTTGTGGACGAATCAAGCCTGAATCTTGAGCTTCATTCCTACTCGCCGGCCTTTTTACTTCCCGGTTTTCAGGCAATACCATTCGGGCAGATAGGCAGGCTGGTCTGTTCGTGGGACTGCGATCTTGACGGCGATGATGATGTGGACTTCGCTGATACTTCGCGGTTTGCCTCTCGGTGGCAGGATACTGGGTGCGATAGTACAAACGGATGGTGCCGATGGGCTGATATTACAAGGGACGGTTCTGTCACCATTGCTGACCTTTGTGCATTTGTGGAGAATTGGCTGGGCACTATTAAACCGCCACAACCGGTTCAGACAACTAACCCGAATCCCACGAATGGCAGAACAGGGGTCAATTTAGATTCTGATTTGAGCTGGACGGCCGGCGCCGATGCTACATCGTACGATGTGTACCTTGGCACGACGACCGGCCCGGGTACGTTTCAAGGCAATCAGGCGACCACGACGTTCGATCCCGGCACCATGGCTGCAGGTGCCAAGCACTATTGGCGGATCGATTCGGTCAATGACTGGGGCAAAACGGTAGGTGAAGAGTGGATATTCTACACGGTCACGCCTCCACCCCCTTAAGCGGGTCATTATAAGCTTATGTGATTTTGAAAAACACGAGATTAGTATATATTTTTTTCAAGCCCGTCATTTCTTTGGTAATCCTGATTTTTTCCGTGTGGTTATTGAACAGGAGAGTTAAATTTGTTATTATATAGTAGTAAAGCCTGACCTCGTTGGGCAATGATTTTAGATGAAAAATATTAACTGAAAGCCTCTTAGGAGCGGGTAAACCATGCGATATGTCAACAAAGTTTCAATGGCCGGAGTAGCTCAAGTTAGTATGGTCGCAGCCATATTTTTAACTGCGACATTGCCAGGCCTATCTTACGGTGGACATTTTGCACTGGCATTTCAGCGCAAATTGCCATCCTGGGAAAACAATGCAGGGATTGGCTGCCCCCCCGAAGCGCTTGGTGGCCGTGCTACCAGGGTTTGGATCTGGGATGAGAACGGTAATCCCATGCCCAACATCCAATTGTATACGTCCTGGGATGTTCTGATGGGCGCAACCGACACAGATGGTCGCTGTGAAATAGCCTTCAGCCCGGACGTAGCTTTCGATTTGGTTTGTGTAGACGGGAAAGGTTCCACCAGCGAAATTGCCTATCTGATGACCGCTGCGCTTGAACCCTGCCGACCGCGTCACTCCTATGAAGTTGGTTTCCTTTATAAGACAGACATATCAAATCCCGGTACTTTTGATACAGACGTGCTTTGTAGCTGGCCCGAGATGGACGGTTATTGCGAAGAGGCCCCCTATACCAAGTCTCTTGCTTATGGCGGTGTTGATTGCACTGATTACTGGTCTGACCGGTCGTACTGGGGTAACTGGCAGACTCCTCCCTCCTATTTCGGCCAAACCTTTGTGGCTACCGGAGACCGTGTCGTCGCCGCACGCGTACAGGGCACGCTTGGCGGTCTTGATTTGCTTGGCTGGAACCTACAGATAGTCAATTTCCCAACTATGCAACCTGTTGGCCCGCCTACGTCGGTTCCTGTTCGCTGGCCCTTTGGCTGGGAGGCCTTCTGGGGCGTCAATGACTGTCCCGTAGTCCCCGGACGTACCTATATGTTAAAGGTCTGGCGTGATGGCGACGGTATGAATATCTACCACGTCACCCAGGATGTTTACCCTGACGGTCAATACTACGAAGGGACAACACCATATCCGGATCTCGACCTCAATGGGCATATTTGTTGTATGAATTACGCCGACCTTCCGGATTATGATTTCAACAAGGACGGCAAAACCGACTTCAAAGACATCTGCATACTCGCAAATTACTGGTCCGGTTATGATCCTTCGGTTGACATCGCACCACCACCCGCAGGCGATAGCACAATAAATCATAAGGACCTGGCCGTTGTAATCGGAAACTGGCTGACAGCAACGACAATACCACCATTACCCAATTGGGTGAGTAATCCGAATCCAGCATACGGGGCGATGAGCATCGACAAGGATGCCGATTTGAGCTGGACGGCCGGTGAAGGCGCCACATCGTATGATGTTTACTTCGGTACAAGCAGCCCCCCGCCTTTCATAGTCAACCAGACTGCAACGACTTTTGACCCTGGCACAATGGCTTATAGCAAGATACACTACTGGCGTATCGATTCTGTCAATGGGTGGGGTAAAACGGCCGGTGAAGAGTGGATGTTCTCCACGGGCATGCCGGGACCTCCTTAAAACCGGCTATAACAACTTTCTGCACTTTGGGGCTATAAGGTCAATTTGCATACTTTTTCCTGTCTATAGCCGGGAAATCTTCCACAATCTGGGGGACAATGACCATAAGGTGGTTGAATTGGGGAGCTGAATTTGGTATCATATTTAGTAAAGTCCGACTGCGATGGTTGGTAGTTATAAATGGTACACAACAATTGAATACATCTTAGGAGTGGGTTAGCTATGCACGATGTAAATAAGGCTGCAATGAGGGACATGGCAAAAGTTGCCGTTGTTGGAGCTTTATTTTTAATTTTCACTTCACCAAGCATATCCTATGGAGCGGGTCACTTCGTAGTGGCTTTCCAGCGTCAGTTGTCGGCGTGGGAAAACGGTGCCGGTACGGGGTGCCTGGGTGGACACGTTTGCAGAGTCTGGGTATGGAACGAAGACGGCATTCCGATGCCCAATATCGATTTGTATACGACCTGGGATGTTCTGATGGGCGCAACAGACATCGATGGCCGTGCCGAAATACCGATATGGACTGATGATTATGATTTGAAATGCGTGGATGGACAAGGGTCAACGAGCGAGTCTGTCCTTTTGATGACAACGCGCCGTCCTGAGTGCTGGGGACATTACTCTTTCGAGGTGGGCTTTCTCTATAAAACCGATGCGTCGAATCCCGGTGAATTTGACCTGGATTTGAACGGTACCTGGAATTATCGAGATACTCCTCAGGACGATGATGCACCTTATACCAAGAGTCTTGCCTATAGCGGTGTCGACTGTACCGATTACTGGTCCGACCAATCCGACCTCGGTCACTGGCAGACTCCGCCTTCATATTTTGGTCAAACCTTTGTAGCGACCGGCGACCGCGTGGTTGCCGCCCGCGTACATGGCGTAATAGGCGGTAACGATTTGCTTGACTGGAATCTGCGGATAGTGACGTTTCCCGGATTAGTGCAAGTCGGAACGGTCACCTCGGTTCCGTATCGCTGGCCCTTTGGCTGGGAGGCCTTCTGGGGAGTGGAAGATTGCCCCGTCGTTCCCGGCCAGACATACATGTTACAGGCTTGGCGCGATGGTGATGGTATGAATATATGGCGCGTAAACCGGGACGTGTATCCTCACGGTCAATATTATGAGGGGACAACCGCATTCCCAGGGCTTGACCTTAATGGGCATATCTGCTGTATGAATTATGGCGGCCTTCCTGATCACGATTACAACAAGGACAGCAAAACTGACTTTAAAGACATCTGCATACTTGCAAAATACTGGTCCGGGGATGAATCATCAGTTGACGTTGCACCACCACCTGCGGGCGATAATGTAATAAATCATAAGGACCTGGCTGTTTTAGTTTCGCACTGGCTGACAGCATCAGCGATACCACCCCTGCCTGCTTCGGCGAGTAATCCTAATCCTGTCTTTGGAGCGATGAGTATCGACAATAATGCCGATTTGAGCTGGACAGCCGGTGAAGGCGCCACATCGTATGATGTTTACTTCGGGACGAGCAGTCCCCCGCCTTTCATAGTCAACCAGACTTCTACGATATTCGACCCGGGCACAATGGCTTATAGCAAGATACACTACTGGCGTATCGATTCCGTCAACGGCTGGGGCAAAACGGCCGGTGAAGAGTGGATGTTCTCCACGGGCATGCCGCCACCACCTTAAACGTCTTTTTCAATATCATCTAAATCCGTGGTCGCGAGAAACGACGGTATATGGCGAATGCATATTTCTTACCGGCAGAGGTTTGCGAGGCAGTGTAAGGGAGTTTAAGTTCATTCATTGACAGCTACGTTTACGAACGCTAATTTATGCTTATGATTCGCATTTTACAAATCGCGTTTTTAACCATTATGGCTCTGCTGCCGACCGGGTGTAGAAGGACTGTGGAGGAGCCGATATGGGAGCGCGTCAAAATCACGGATTTGGTTCCTTCCGACGTTAACGAGCAGATAGAAGGACAGCGGCTAAAGACAATAAATTTTAACGTTCATATTTATGAAATCCCATCTGATAACATCGGTACTCTGGAAGAAATCTGGCCGATGGTTTATTCGGAGCCGCTGCAGTTTAACAACTTTGAGGCATTCAGCGGCAACTCTTTTCGTGCCGGATTCGGGCAAATCCCGATGTGGAGCAGAATCGCTGATTTGCTGCGTTCGGCCGACGGTATACAAGTCGGCAGAGTTTCGTTATTGCTTCCCGACGGTCGATTTAACGACATTGCGGTGGCCGTACTAAACAAGGAACAGGCAATCTTTTACTTTTCAGAGAAGCGCTCAATGAACAAAGCAAAGTTCGAACCGGGACAATTCGGTCTTCGGAT
>SMTZ1_10008359_pt1 | contig 10346 bp, 7 predicted proteins | sample DeeMarSWOR136_30_FD_25667 | JGI IMG/M metagenome (IMG submission 25667) | reverse complement strand
CAGTCTCACAGGATTTTTCATCGTCAGTAGTACAGCCTGGCTTCTTGACTCCTCGCCTGTAAAACATCGAGGCGGTGTGGTGGCCTTATTCAACTTCTGCACAGGTGCCAGCAGCTTCTTATCTGCAATGGTTTCTGGTTTAATTCTGGACTACATTGTCCTCTTCATCCCCTATGCCACCGCTGTCATTATGATGATGTTTACCATTGCTATTCTTCGGTTTTTTGCTGCAATGGGTTACCTGAAGGTTAATGAAACTCTCGTAAAGACCCCTGCTGCTCCAGTTCCACAAGTGCCTGCCCCAGCCCGCGCGGGTTGATGGTTTTATTGTCCATGCAGTTTGCGGACTACTTCTGAATAAAAGGTCGCAGTTCGGGGGATTGAATTAAGAACCACATTTTCGTTTGAACCATGTACACCAAAACCAATGGGACCAAAATCTATGGCTTCGATTGGACGATCAGAGAAATGCCGGGTATCACTTGCGCCACCCAACTCAATTGGTTGTGTGTCAAGTCCTAATGTTTGGGCGGTTGTTTGGGCTGTTTTCACCAGTCGTGAGTCAAGTTGGGTGTTCATGAAAGCTTTACCCATGTGCACGACGAACTCGTATTCTAGCCCATGAAGCTTCTCGGCTAAAATTGCATCCATCGCTCGTTCCACTGCCTTGGTGTCTGTTGTCATGGCACGACCATCCAGATACACTTCCCAGCGGTTCTCCTTCTTCTGCAACAAGTTGGGGCAATAAGTGATTCCATAATCGCTTCGTTTCACGGGGAACTGGACACGCGTTATGGGTAAAAGAACCCGTAAGAGGCGGGTGAGATTCATATCACAAGTATGTGTTTCATCCGTCGTTGAGGGATTGACTAGTTCTAGTTCAAACCAGTCGGGGACAACATTACTTTTCACGAAACCTCCGGATGTACTTCGAACTTGCAAGTGGGGATTGTGAAGCAGAAAGCTGGAGGCGGTCAGAAGGGCATGGTGATCAACCCCGGGTAGAAAATACGCTGAATGCCGAGATTGACGCCCCACATAATCGGTTGTAAAGCGCTGGGTTTCAAGGCCTCCTTGACACTTGATTGGGTCTTCCGATACAGAGAGAGTCATGCCACAGGTATTGCGTCGCCGCGTGACTATCTGCATACCCACTCCGTCTGCGGTAATGAGATAATCAGGGAACAGGTTCGCGTCCTCCAAGGTTTTTCGGATTACTGGAGCGCCATTAGCGCCTCCAATTTCCTCATCGCCTGTCATCGCGAAAGCCACTGTTCCGGGCAAATTTCGCTGTGCAATCTCTCTTGCAGCTAACAATAAAGCGGTAACATTCCCTTTGTCATCTGCAGTTCCTCGCCCATACCCTTTGTCCCCCTGAACAGCTAATTCAAAGGGATCCGAATCCCACCCTCTACCTACGGGAACAACATCGAAGTGTGCCATCAGGAGGGTTACAGGTCGTCCGGTTCCCGCTGTGCCAAGAACAGAGAAGAAACCCCGCTGTTCTAGTATTTGGCTAGTACAGCCCGCCTCTTCAAGTTGCTTCTCCAAGAATTCTGGGCACTCTCGAGTTGGGCGCAATTCCTCTACAGGATTGTTGACAGTAGGAAATGCAATCAGATGTCGCAATAACTCAATATAATCCATCAATTTTCCTTCCTCTTTATCGTCGTAATGTGGTTACTTGGCATCCTGTGTTTTTGACAATCAAAGTGTGTTCAGCTTGAGCGATAGAGCTTCTATCATTCAGTCCTAGCACTGGATAGTTGTGAATGCATTTTTCTTTCTCCAACCGCCGCAAGATTGGAGCGATTTGGTCTGGTTCGACAAATTCCTGCATCCAACGCGAAGCGAAGGGTAGTTGGGCAAATTTGACCTTCATTTGACTGAAAAGTGATCGTAGTTCAGAACTGCTGGGGTTTCGAGAAGGAGAGAACCCAAAGATGTGCCCTGGCTGCAAATTATCAACTTGTGGATTCCGACTATAAGTGGTAAATGGTTCGATGGCAACCACCATATGTTCTAGTAATCTCGGAGAGGTTAAACGGTCACTTGAACGGGCAATTGCTGGAACCGAGACGCCGGCATGGAGGTTGAATGCGTCAATACTATGCCCGGTTAGATTCTCAATTGGTCTAGCTTGATGTTTATTGATCGCGGCAGAAATTGCTTTGGAGACATTCCATACACGGAGTCCTGCTCGAATTGTTTCAATGGCTGCTTGTAATCCTGCTTCAGCTGCGATAATTAATCTCCGGAGGTTGTCGTCGTCACCAACAAGGATTGTTCGAGCATTGTCTGCGATATATCCATCGACATGAGCGCCGAGATCTACTTTAACTAACGCTTGCTCGGGAATGCAGGTTGCGTCATTGGCGGGTGGTGTGTAATGAGCTGCATGATGATCGATTGAGAGGTTAATCGGGAAGGCAGGCTGACCACCCAGTGTTCGTATGTGGTTTTCACCTTGTTCAGCGATAGCTAGCAAAGACTCACCTGCCTCAACCAAATCACAAGTATAGGCAAGGGCTTCCGAAGCTATTTGCCCTGCTTCGATTAATTTCTCTTGTATGAATTTCCAGTCTTTTGTATCCGACATCGCCGATCTTCCGTATCGCTGCGTCAGATTGTGCTTATTTGTAGGAATTGGGGCTTTGACTTTAATTTAGTTCTTGTAATAGAAATCGCTATCTGCTCAAAAGAGTTAAGAATGCACTTCCCAATGGTAAAGAAGTGAGTGTAAGCCACTTACTTTGGGGGCTGAAAAGTGACCGCATCTATTGCAGAGCTGCGAAAGTCCTATTCAACGCTTAAAGATATTAGCGCAAAATGCCGGACAATTATGGGAGTCCTACCCTCTGAAGCTGAAACAACCCTAGAAGATGTTGGGCGTGAACTTCTCACGCTAGAAGGGTTTGATCGTGACGCAAAGACAAGTTTTTCGTTAGGACTTAAGAAACGTCGACTAGCCAAACAGATTGATGCAGGATTACCTGAGATTCAGGATGGTCTTCAACGAGCTTTACGACTTCACATTGAAATTTTACGCACCTACATGACAGAACTTGAAGAATTAAAAGCGACGATTATGACCTTCGACCTTAAACTCGGACGGGATTTGAACCGCCTTTCCTTCCCTTCAACTCAAGGCGGGTTCGCCGTCGTATTACCTGTTATTTCACGATTTGTATCTAATCTCGAAGGTATTTCTAAGCAACTCCGCGAAGCTCTCCTAAAGCAAGCCAACGATATGCTTGAACGCAACAAAGCCCTCATCAAAACCTATGACCGCTTTGTGGGTATCGACACTAGCGATGTCTCTATCAGCGCGGAACGTGACACCGTTGAAGTGAATACAATTCCGGACCTTTTTGAAATCCGGAAAACTCTGCGCGAAGAACATGAATATCTTACAAGCCGACGAGGTGAAGTCGTCGATACTCTTCGGGCAAAGTTACAAAGCAGCATAGAATCTTCACTTGCTCTTCTTGAAACCGCACGCGGATTAGAACTGAATGTGCCAATGGCCATTTCAACCTCGTTAGATGCTATTAACAAACAACTTGAAGATGAATCGAACCTAACGACCCTTCTTGGACTAGTTCAACAATATGATGGCCAGGTTCTGAAAGCCTCAAGCGAGGTTCGAAGGCAGCTTCTTGAGTTTGCTCACTCGCTCAACCGGACCCTCGCCCAAGCGAACATCTCAAATGAAGCAACCTTTTTACCTCCACTCCCACCCGAGGTACCGAAAGAAGCTGACTTAGCAACTCTCATTGGGAGTTATGAACGGCTACAGGCCTATTCAACAAATGTGGAAACCGCAATTCGTGCTGAAACTATGCGCATCCTTGATGATTTGACGCGAGCGGTCAAACGTAAAGTCCTCCCCACCACCGAGGATCTCGATAGTTTCGTTACCAGCTCTTCTAAAAAAATCCGGAAAGGCGACCTGGGTACCCTCGTTAAAGTCTATTCTGATGTGGCAGCTCGAATCATCGACGAACATGGTAAACTCCTAGCAGAGATTCGGGAGCAAGAAGCTCTTCTAACACGCATCTCAGAAACCGCAACGACCATCTTGGATAAGACTACCATGGGTGCAGCTCCTGCTCCGGTTCGCAGTACAGATATCGCTTTTCCAGAACTAGTTGAGGCTTATGCACGCCTTCAGAAGCACTCTGAAAATCGAATCGACCTTTTCCGAAAGGCTTGGGAACGTGAACTCAACGCCCTCCTAGCTGAAATCCAAGTCATCAAACCCACATACCGTGAATCCTTCAAGACCATGGAGGAATTCTTGGAGAGTGCCATTAAGCAAATTCGCAACAGCCAGAGTTTCGAAGAAATCGAAGCTGTGGCCCGAGAGGCGCAGGGGGATGCTCTTTACAAAGCTCAAGATGCCATTGAAAATCTTAAATATCGACTCGATTTGAAACTTCGCTTGGCTGTCTCGAAACTGTTAGGGATGAATTTAACCATCCCCTCCGAGGTTCAAGCGGCTATCCAAGAGCTGACGGGCATTGTGCCGGCTAGTGAGACATACGAAGAAGCTATCCGCAAAGCACACCACATCGTTGAGCTCTTTGAAAAGCGTATTGTGGGCTACTTCAACCAAACTCTCAATGAACAGATTAAGGCGTTTTCGGAGCTCACTAGCATCTCGACAACTTTAGGTATAAAGACAGACAGTTATGTGAAGGAATCCGTGAAACTCCAAGAGAAGCTTCCTGCTAATATTGAGGAGTTACCGGATCGCTTTGATGAGCTCGGGGCTTTACTTACTGAACCCAAATTGCTTAAGGATATCCGAGCGAAGGCTAACGAAGTCTGGAATAACCTAAACTCCGTTACCGATCTGTTAGAGCGTCATGGGCAAGCTGAAATTGTAGGAAAACTAAAAGCACTGCTTGCACGTGTTCCAGACACCCTCGCTGCTGAACAGGTTACTGTTGTGCTTGAAATTAGCATGGCATTAGTTGAAGCGCAGAAAAGCGTCTTGGACATCCTACGAAACATGGAAGCCAAAACAGCGTCAGCTTTTGAACAATTATTGGAAAATACCACTGAATACTATTCGACTATAAAACGCGTCTATGCGTCCCGCCCACGAGATTTCAGCCAAATGATCTTTCCTCTAGAAACCCTACAGACCATGCGTGACAAATTAGATAATGTGGAGTCTCTTCCTGAAGCAATTGATATCTTTACGACCGTTCGTAGTCTTGAAGACCAATGGCTTGATCGCATCAAGCAATTAGACGACTGGCACAAAGCTTTACGCATATTTCTTGCCGATTATAACCCTGCTTCTCCCAAAGCAGAACGAAATCGTCAGCTCAACGAAATCGAGAAGCGAATTCGTGAAACTTACACTAGCGAGGATACTGCTAGCTACCTTTCGTGGGCTGCTCGTGAATTAGCTGCGGTGATGTCAGACAAGAAGGCAGACACTTCAGCTACATCAACCACCAAGAAAACAGGGAAGAAAAAATAAGAATCAATGAAAAAGAGGAATGAAAGTCATGGAATCGACAGATGAAACGCCACGAGTCGCGGAAGTCTTTGCCATTGGCATTGGAGAATGTGGAAGTAATCTTGTTGGCGCATACTTGAAACAAGCCAGAGAGCGTATGCTCCCCCCACGAATTCGAGGATATCTCTGCATGAACACCGATCGCTCAGATATTCAGAAACTTCGACAAAAATACGATATCCCCAAAGAAAATACCCTGCTGTATGGGGCTTCAGATATCGGTTGTGGAGGCAATTTCACAGACGGGTACAACTATGTTCACGATTTCAAAGATGTCATTATGGGTCAACTAACACAACTTGGATTCGAAGGTGTCTCTGGCTTCGTAATCTTCACCTCATCCGGTGGAGGTACAGGTTGTGGTGGTGCCCCCGCCCTGATCGAGATTCTCAAAGAGCGATTCCAAGAGGAGGAAGGTCGCAGAATCTTCGTGTATGTCTTTACCGTTCTTCCGTTTAAGGATCAAACCTCTGAAGCGCTCAACACGATGTGGTCACTCTCAAAGCTGTTGCGAGGTCAACTTGAAGATCGGGGCGCAGACCTTGTTTGCTTGTTAAGTAATCGGGCTATGCTTCGCCGTATTCTCGCCTGGCGTGAAGGTGAAGTCGCTGATTTTCTACAAAAGCAGTTATCCATTGATGTAGCAAAGGTTACTGACATCGAAGGAATGGTGCCTTCAACCGTGGACGGAGCTAATGATGTGTCAAAGGCCCAAGAATCAGCGTTTGTGGAACTCGTTAATCCTTTGGCTCTCCGGTTTGTTGAACATATGCTCAGTCCGGGTGTAAACGAACCTGGAAAAGAAGTCTTTCCAACCACTGACATCGCTGATTATGCTCGTAAACTCGATCCTATCGTTGTCCCTTGTTTATACACGGATGTCAGTTTAATTCCCTCCGCTGGGAACATCCCTACTCAATTGAAAACCATGGTCAAATACGCTGTAGAGCATTGCAGCTTTGCCGAAATTGGTAACGAACCGAACGCGTCCTCAACCTATTACAACTTCTCTGGAAGCCGTGAATTCGCTCGAGCAGAATATGATCCTCACATCAAAGAGGCGCTCCGAAAATACACGGCTAAAGGTGCGGCAATCACTCCTTGCTTTGTTTCATTTGAAGATGAGGGTCATCCATCTGATTTACTCCTGCTCCTCGGTTTACCGCAACTGCCTGAAATCGAAGACTTGGTGAATTCCGCCACAGAACTCGTCGATTTACACGCAGGCCCCTCACCCCTACGGCGTGGTTGGTTCAAGAAATCCAAAGGCGTCACGGAAGAAGTACTACGTGCTTCAATCCGTGATGTAGCAGAGCTATTCAATCTTGAACTCAAATAGCTCCCGACCCATGGAGCGTAAACAGGATGATAACAGCTGAAGAATTACTAGAACGCATCCTCATCCTAACCACAGTGAATTCCACGCTCATCCATGCTCTGATTACCTTAGAAGCTGAAGGTGACTTAAGCCCCAAACAAATCAATCAACTCGCTAATGGCGTTCGTGCAGTTCGCGATTCAGTTAAACAGACATTAGGAAACTCAAAAAACAACAGCGCTGTAACAGGTTCATCCTTTGTCGATGACACAATCAAAGTCATTCTCACACACCTTGGTCGTATTGAAAGCGCTTTAGATTCATTAGCAACTTCACGCAAAGACAAAATTTCTACTGCTGATGTAAAAGCTCCAATTGCGGCGGCGCATCGTTTAGTCACCGAAGCGACAAAAGACCTTGCAGGATTAGCTGGCAAACCATTCCAACGACGCTTATCCATCAACGATCCCAACAAACTCCTTCCTCCCATCCAACAACTACTGGACAAATATTCGAGTCGTAGTCATATTCTTCTTCCCAACTACTGGTTTGAAGCCTGCCGTGAACTTTTTCGATATAGCGAACCCAGCGAAATCATCGCTAAAGTCACTCAAATTGCCAGCCAAGTCTTTTATGATCTCATTCGGCGATTCCTCGCCGAAGCGCCCTGCGCTGGCTTAATGCAAGAACTTCTCCGTAGAGGAACAATCGGCACAGAGCTCACAAGCCGAGAAAGCACAAGGATTGTGAGTATCGCAGGAGAATTCTACGAACATTTATCCAACGCCCTGAAGGCTGATTCCGTAAAGAATAGTCTCAGCGAAGCGAAACGGATTCTTCGATCCTTTGATTGGGGTCCCCCTGATGTGGAAAAGCGTGTCGTCGGCGTCATCTATCGGAGTGCCCGAGAGCTCGTGGATCGTGCAACTGAAAGCAAAACCCTCTCAGAAATAGAACGAATAATCAATGCTGAGCTTAGTCGATACATCTGCGCCTTAACGGAGAATCTGCACTCTCTTACTCGGTTCAATCAACTACTGACAGATATGAAAGTCTAAGTTGGGTAGAGCCGTTTCTTTAACTGGGCATTTCCTGTTTCGACATCGTAGTCGATAAGTGCCGCTCTGGCTAAATCCCCCAAGGCTTTCCGAATGGCTGTCGCCTCATGGCCGGCTGTCTTTGTAATTTCGTCCCGGGTCATCTGTTTCTTCTTACCATGCAACAGAAATAGCGTCTTGGCATGGGGTTGCGCATAAAAGACATCCTCCAATAACGCAATGTACAATGCCAACAGTTCTTGAACTGGAATAGTTGCTTCTTTTTCAGCTACTAGCTCTTTGTAGGTCTTCGACATTTTCTCAAGTTGAGTTTTAATGCCATCGAGTTCGGTTTTATACGCGTCTCTTTCCTCTTTCAACTTTGAACCTTCTTCAGCAGAAGTTTTTAACTCGGTTATGGTTCGCTTTAACCGTTCATGTTTCGATTCGTTACTTTCTAACTCCTTTATGAGTTCATCAATTCGTGCTTCTGCAGTTTCCCTAAGCTTCCTTTCTTCCGTCAGACCCGATGCCATTTCTTCGACAAAATCTTGAACTGTCTTCGTCACTTTCGATGCTTCAGCATTCCAGTCTTTTTCTTCATTAGCCATTCTCAATCACCTGAAGACAAATCACTACAACTGGTAAACACAAACTACTATTTATGGCTAGGCTTGTTTTTCCTACGCCGCGCTCCTTTCTTGAGGGGTGAGACACGGTTCAATTGTGGAGGAGGGGGAGGTGCAACAATCGACTCTCGAGCAAAATCAAAAATCGTTATTGCATCGTCGTTCAATGTTAACACGAGTTTCTGACTCTTATTCACCGTGCCAATTTCTGCAGCATGTAATTCATGCTTCTGAAATATGGCTTGCACCTGCTCCACATTCTCCTCGGATGTAGCAACGACGAATCCTGTAGAGATGTACATCTTGAGCCACATGCGAAGATCCAACCCCTTAGGGACCACGATTGTCGCCAGATCAATCTCTGCGCCCTTTTGAGCATACTCTAACATAAGCAGAATTGTACCAATGATTCCACCATTACTTAGGTCTTTAGCGGCATGTAGCAGTTGCCTATCAGACAGGACACGCATGGCCTCATATCGTTTCAGCACCTCTCGCGATTTTTTCAATGCCGTCGTATCCCATCCGTACTCATAGTTGGGTGAAATACGTCCTTGTAAGTCCACTGCCAGGACTAAGCGATCGCCCTCTTGGGCACCTCCGGCGCTGACATAAGAGTCTCGGTGTACCGTTCCACAAATCGACGCACTAACACTATTAATGGGGGCATTCGGCGTGGTATGTCCGCGTACGACTTCTACACGAAACTTGCGCCCTGCTTCACAAATACCCTCCATCACCTTCACGCCGTTTTCTAACTCCGTGAAGGCAATATTCACCATAGCTACAATCGGTCGCCCCCCTGCAGCATAGATATCATTGACATTCACCAAAATCGCAGCATAGCCCGCCACGTATGGTTTTGATTGAGCGAGTTCAGGTATCACGGCATCCGTGGACAAGAGGATGAGGTTATCTCCTCCTAAATCAATCGCGGCAGAATCCTCACCGATGGAGGAGAGGACATGCGGGCATTTGAAGCCTTCTCTTCGTAAGACCGTGACGAGCTTTCCGATGGGTTGTTTTCGGCGCAATCCCCAATAATCTTTGACCTCCGAAACAATTTTTGCTAGTTCGCTGGTCATCGGCTTTACAACTCCTGATATCCTAGGTGTCTGCGCTGAGCTAGCGAATTAGTATTATTTAAGCTCCGTTGTCCGAAACTTACCCTGCTGGAACTCCGAGCTGGTGTTCGGTTCCTGCATCACCGACGGGCACCAACCCACTGGGTCTGCAACCTCCCGCCTCAAGACAGGCGTTTTATGGCTCCGCCCAACTGGCGGCGACCCACGCAAGATTATAACTCGCATTCACATCACGGTCGGCGGTAAACGCACACCGGTCACAAACAGATCGCCGTATGGCTAACCGCATGTCACTCTTCACATGCCACAATGCGAACACTGTGTTGACGACGGAAAAAACCGCAACGCCAACACTAGCTGCACACCATACCAGCGCGCTTTGTATTCCAATTACCGCCGAAACTCAGAGAAGCTCGCATCCCTCACCGCCTTAGCCATCCGAGAATTCTGCAACATCCCTTCCACATGCTGGTCTTCAATACCCACCACTGACTTGGTTTTCGCCAGCTATGTCGTTGCCTTATGGAGGACATCCTTTCGAATATTCGCAATCCGCCGATGGAGTTTCTGGAGTCGGAACACGACTTTGCATCGATTTCGGCTGCTGCGCCTCTTCGTATTCTGGGGGGTGCAGTTAATAGAGGTGACCCTGGCTCCTTGAGAAGTGAAGTGCAGTTTAGTGCAGGGGAATGTGGTAGTCGTTAAGGTGTGTTGGGGGGGGCATCAACAGGGTATAAAACT
>SMTZ1_10008358_pt1 | contig 10346 bp, 9 predicted proteins | sample DeeMarSWOR136_30_FD_25667 | JGI IMG/M metagenome (IMG submission 25667) | reverse complement strand
TGGATTCGGACGGTCTCACTGGGAAGCTTTCCTCTTTTCCGAATCATGATAAGACCGAGGCCCAATTTATGGGCAACAGGCGCAGCGAAAAGGAAACCCCGGCTTTCAATCCCAGCCACTACTGTGGCCTTCTTTTTTTTTGCCCAAGCTGCCAACTCCTCGATGACATGATTGTAACTGCTGGGATCCTCGACGAGATAAGTGATATCCTTAAACCCGACACCCGGGCGGGGATAGTCCATTATCTCACGAATTTTTTCTTTTGCTTTTTTCAGCATCTCGCTCCCTTTTCAGATTTTTCTTATTAAAAAATAAATACCTGCTTATGTCAACCGTTTTAGAGCTGCGGATTGTTTCCTCCACAGGGATTTCGGCCTCTCCCTGTTTTTATTCGATCTCTTTGGTGTAGACGGTTCGAGTTGGAAAAGGAATGCCGATGCCGGCTGTGTTCAGTGCATTATAAATCTCGTCCGTCATCCGGATCTTTGTCGAATAGGCTTCCGTGTATTCTTTCACCCACGCTCTGGCGACAAAATCCAGGGAAAAATCAGACATCTTTAAGAACTGGACGACAGGTTCAGGCTCCTCGATAACCGTATCTATCTTTTTCACGGCATCCAGGACAACCTGCCTCACTTTTTCGGTATTCGATCCATAGACCACTCCGAATTCAACATTGACCCGGATGGAAACATCGGGATGAGTGAAATTCTTGATTTTGGCATTGGCCAGGTATCCGTTAGGGATATAAATAACTTCGTTGTCGTAGGTCTTCAGCTTGGTGCTTCTCAAACCTATATCCAGGATGACGCCCATCTCGCCTGATTCGAGCTGAACCTTATCCCCCACCTTGAACGTCCTATCCAGGACAAGCTGCAGTCCTCCCAGGATATTGCTCAAGGAATCTTTTACAGCCAGACCGATGGCCAGACCAGCGATTCCGGCTGTGGCCAGGAGAGGGCTGATGTTGACGTTCCAGGCGCTGAAGATGAAAATCACAGCCAGGATGATGACTACGGCTTTTAAAATTTTCTGAACAAAGGGAATCAGCCTTTCATCAGCAGTCGTTTTTGTCTTGAATTTCCATTCTATCATCCAGAGGTGGGCAAAATGGCCGATAATCTTGAAAAGGAAGATGCTCGCGATGAGGATGAGGAGTGTATCGACAAGATTCTGGAAAACTGTCGTCTGCAGTTCAAACTGCTGGAGACCGATTTTGATCCCTATCAAAAGAACCACGTAGAAAATTATGGAGGAAATGGACCTGATGATGATGTCATCGATCTTTGTTTTTGTTTTCTTGGTTAAAGGTTTCAACACTGTTTTCAGGATGACTTTGAGCAGGGCAGCAGCGATAACGGTGATAATAAGGATCGTCAGGAATCTCAGCCAGACATTCCCCCAGATGAACTGAGTGACATCATTTATCATGTTCATGGCAAGGCTCCTTCTCCGTTTAGGTGACCACAAGCATTTATACCTGAACTCTCTGCGTATTTCAATTTGTTTTACCGAAAAAAGGGGTCGCATCTTAGCATTTGACATTTTCCACTTATTCGATTTTTCTCTAATCCACCATCCATAAAAAATGGAAATACACCCCAACTCACTTGAATAATGAAGCTAAGAAATGCTGAATGTTAAGACCTGCCCCTTGCAATTCTATCAATATTGAGAAATGTTAAATGTTAAGATGCGATCCCAATACTTCTGCTTTCATGGATGATGAACCATAGAAGATAAAAGATGTTATGTGCCAAATGCCCTGACGCATCCTCAAACCTATGTCTGCTCTATCGCAAGCGAGAACTTACGCTTACAGGCTTATCGTAAATTGTTTTAGCGCAATTTAACTGTTATAATCTTTCAGTAAAAATCCTGTTTTTATATCGGAAACTGGTAAGATGGAAATTCTCTCAACATCCGCTCAAACAATGATTGGCGATAAAAACGATGAAATCAATTGACTGGAAATTATGCCTGGTGGCTGACGCCGAAGCAGCAAAGGGCAGGTATCTTCTTAACCTTATCGAAAAAGCAGTCAATTCAGGAGTCACCCTGGTTCAACTCCGGGCAAAAGAATTACAGACGAGAGAGTTCCTTCAACTGGCTCGGCAGACAGCAGAACTCCTGAAAGGGAAGAGCATCCCTCTTATTATCAATGACCGAATAGACATCGCTCTAGCCTGCGGGGCAGAGGGTGTTCACCTCGGCCAGGAAGACATCCCGCTTCCCTACGCTCGAAAAATCCTGGGTAAGAAAAAGCGAATCGGCATCTCGGTGAACGCTGTCAATGAAGCTGAAGAGGCTGAAAAAGGAGGCGCCGATTATCTGGGGGTAGGACCGGTTTACTACACACCTTCTAAAAGAGACCTGAAAGCGATTCTCGGCCCATCCGGACTGAAAGTCATAAGAGAGAGAGTCAAGATCCCCATCCTGGCTATCGGAGGGATAAACGCAGAGAACGCGACGGATGTCATGAGCTGCGGCGTCGATGGGATCGCTGTCATCTCAGCCCTGATGGAAGCCGAGGATATCGCAGGGGCGACCAAAGAACTGCTCCAAAAAATAAATAAAGGGGTCGCATCTTAACATTTAACATTTTCCACTTATTCGATTTTTCTCTAATCCACCATCCATAAAAAATGAAAATACACCCCAACTCACTTGAATAATGAGGTTAAGAAATGCTGAATGTTAAGACCTGCCCCTTGCAATTCTATCAATATTGAGAAATGTTAAATGTTAAGATGCGACCCCAATGGTTATCCTTCTCTGGCCTTGCTTTCCCGTCCGAATCGTGACGCGAATAGCGTCCTGGCCGAATCTCAACTTTTCAGCCCATTCGACAATGATCACTCCCTGGCCGAGATAGTCCTCCCAGCCCAGGTCCATGATCTCTGTTTCCTTTCCAAGACGGTAGAGGTCTATATGGAAAATGGGATATTTGGCCTGATAGATGTTTATGAGAGTGTAGGAGGGGCTGCAAACTTGATGAAAATCCTTCAGCCCTAACCCGGCAGCTAATCCCTTGGCGAAAACCGTCTTCCCGGTTCCCAGCTCTCCTTTTAAGAGGACGACTTCCTTCCCTTTGAATCCCCGGGCAAGTTTCTTGGCGAGGAGAAAGGTCTCTCTCTCAGAACGTGTGATGTACTCTTCTTTGTTCTGGGCCCTGTTTTTTCTCATTCTTCAGGATCAAACGTCAGGAGTGAGGAGCTTGATGCTCGGGGGGAGAAAGCGAATGATGTCCCCTGCGGTCAAGGATTTCTCCCCAATCCTTTTGACTCCGATATCTCCGCTCAAACCATGGATGTAGACAGCAGCCAGGACAGCTTCCAGAAGGTCCCTCTCCTGGATGATCATGGAAGCGATCATCCCGCTCAAAACATCCCCTGAGCCCGCAGTGGCCATTCCCGGATTTCCAGTGGGGTTGATGTAAACTCTTCCCTCCGGAGTGGCGGTCAGGGTCTTGTATCCCTTCAGCACCAGATACACTCCATTCTCTGAGGCAAATTGAGGAGCCAGCTCCAGTTTCCTGTCCACAACCTCTCGTGTGGAAAGATTCAGAAGCCGGGCAAATTCTCCCGGGTGGGGTGTGAGCACGGCAGGTTTACGCAAAGCCTTGATGATCTCCGGCTGAGTAGCCAGGATATTCAGCGCATCCGCGTCAATGACCATGGGGACTTTGACCTTGGGCAGGAGGGATAGAACGAGTTCAGTTGTTGAGGGATGAATGGAGATACCCGGACCGACCATAAGAGCGTCCTTCCCTTCGAGAAGATTCAATATCTTGCTTAAAGCCTCAGGAGAGAGAGTCCTTTCCGGCGTCTCAGGCAAAGCCTCAGTCATCAATTCCACCATGGACCGAGCCACGATCGGAAGGCAGCTCTCCGGTATCCCCACTGTCACCAGGCCGGCTCCCATCTTCAAGGCCGCTTTCCCGGCCATGACCGAAGCGCCTGTTTTGCCCAGGGAACCGGAAAGGATGAAGAGATGGCCGTAGGTCCCTTTGTGGGCATCATGCTTCCGTTTTCTGAAATACGGCTGAACCATCTTTTTCTCAACGAGCTCGAGCTTGAGGCTCTCATCATCGAACAGAAAAGAAGGAACGCTGATATCCGCCACTTCCAATTCCCCCACGAAGTCTTCAGCAGGAGGGAAAACATGAGCGATCTTGGGAGCAGCCAGGGTCACGGTCAGGTCGGCTTTCACGCAGGGCCCGATGACCCGGAAGGTATCAGAAGACAGGCCGGAAGGAATATCCACGGCGACTTTATAGGCTTTGGACTTATTGATGAGCTCGATGGCCTTGGCATAAAGCCCCTCGGCAGGCTTGGTCAGGCCTGTTCCAAAAATGGCATCGATAATCAGAGAGGCCAGAAGGATCTTACCCTTCTGGAGGCTCAAATCTTTCTCGGTGACGACTTCTTTAATCCTTATCCCGATATTCGCAGCTATATTCATGTTCACCGCAGCATCACCTCTCACTTCGTTCTTGGAAGCCAGAAGCAGCACCTCCGGTTTAGCTCCGTGGTTGAACAAATGCCGGGCCACCACAAAACCATCTCCACCGTTGTTCCCTCTGCCTGCGATGATGACGATTTTTTCCCTGTAAGGTTCAGGGAACTTCTCCAGAATCTTATTAAATATCCGCAGACCCGCATTCTCCATCAGAATAGGGCCGAGTATGCCGATCTCCTCGATAGCCTTCCTGTCAATCTCTTTCATCTGTTTTGAAGTCAGGATTTTCATCGGGACTCCTTTTCCTGAAGGATTCTATGATATCTCCGTATTTGTGTGGATTTTACCATTTTTCGGGGTCAGGCTTCCATAACTTCACTATTTTTTATTCGAATCTCCTTTCTTCTTAAAAAAATGCAATTACCACAAAAAAGCAAGAAATGGGGCCTGGCCCCTTTTTCTAGCCCCTTTTTTCCGCCCTTTTTACGTTTCACTGGAAGGCAGCCTGGCTCATCTCAATGCCTGCTTCATCTCGGATACATATTTCTTCATTTCGTTCCTCTTCCTATCCCGGCTTATTTAACAGGCGTTTTCGTGGCTTCCATCTCCGAGATGCTGCCTCTTGGAGTGAACGACAACTTCAGCGTCCCCCTGCTGAGCGCTTCCAGTATGTCCATCTTCCTTCTCTTCTAGGCTAAAGAAGCCCAGGATTTCCGCTGATTGATTCAGAAATCATGGGAAGCATCTCCATCTCCCTGAAAGTGAATTATGAAGGTGTGATCTGTTACAGCGCCGGTTCCCTTCCATCCAAGCCAAGACCCTCCCACCCTCCTCCATGGGCTTCGGATGGAAGGGAACCGGCGCTGTACTTCCCCATTAGGTCAGATGTTTTCCTCTTCACGGAAATAGAGATGCAAACGGAAATCATGGAATCAATTGATTTTAAACAGGCTTTATGTTAATAGAAAAGAGAAATAAAAAAGGAGGTATTATATGGCTCATAAAGTCGGAATAAACGGATTTGGCCGCATAGGAAGGAACTTTTTCCGTGTTTCCTACCAGGACCCGGATATCGAGATCGTTGCCGCCAACGACATAACCGATGCCAAAACCCTGGCTCACCTTTTGAAATACGACTCCGTGCTCGGGATTCTGGATGCGGATATAAAAGCCACTGAAAAGGCCATCGTCGTCAACGGCAAGGAAGTCAAAGTCCTGGCAGAGAAAGACCCGGGCAACCTCCCCTGGAAAGACCTGGGGGTGTCCGTTGTCATCGAATCGACCGGGCTTTTCAGGAAAAAACAGGACGCCCTCAAGCACATCGAACAGGGAGGAGCGGAGAAAGTCATCATCTCTGCCCCGGCCACAGAGCCTGACGTAACCCTTGTCCTCGGCGTCAACGAAGAAACCTATGACCACAATAAACACCGCATCATCTCCAACGCGTCCTGCACCACCAACTGCCTGGCTCCAGTGGTCAAGGTACTCCATGATGAATTTGGAGTCGAAAAGGGATTCATGACCACGATTCACGCCTATACGGGTGACCAGAGACTGCTTGACGCCCCGCATAAGGATCTCCGCCGGGCCCGAGCAGCTGCTGTCTCTCAAATCCCCACCACAACCGGAGCCGCCAAGGCTGTGGGGCTCGTCATTCCCGATCTTCAGGGGAAGATCGACGGCATAGCTATACGAGTTCCTACTGCTAATGTCTCTCTGGTCGATCTCGTAGCCCTTTTAAAGAAGAACGCTACAGCAGAGCAAGCCAACGCCGCCTTCAAGAAAGCCGCCCAAGGAAAGCTCAAGGGAATCCTCCAGTTCACAGACGAGCCTCTGGTATCAGTGGACTTCATGGCCAATCCTCACTCCTCTATCGTGGACAGCGAGTACACCCGGGTCATCGATGAGAACCTGATCAAAGTCCTTGCCTGGTACGACAACGAATGGGGCTATTCCTGCCGCATGAGAGACCTGATCAAGTACATGTACAAGTAACAAGAGCCATGCTTTCCCTCAAGGACTTAAACAGCAAAGGAAAAAGAGTCTTTCTCCGGGTTGACTTCAACGTTCCCCTGGACGATAGCGGCAGCATCCGGGATGACACCCGGATCAAAGCCACTCTTCCCACCATCAATTTCCTGCTTGAGCAAGGAGCCAAGCTCATCATCGCCTCCCACCTGGGACGGCCCAAAGGAAAATTCGTTCCCGAGCTCAGCCTGAAGCCAGTGGCCAAAAGGCTTTCCGAGCTCATCTCCCGAGAGGTCACTCTCGCTCCGGACGTGATCGGAGATGAGGTCACCACCATCAAAAGAGAACTCGAAGAAGGCCAGGTTCTTGTTCTTGAAAACGTCAGGTTTTACAACGAAGAGACAGCCAACGATGATGATTTTGCCAGGAAACTGGCTCAAGAAGTGGACTATTACGTCAACGACGCCTTTGGCGCCTGCCACCGGGCCCATGCCTCAGTGGTGGCCATCACCCGATTCGTGGAAAAATCAGCGGCCGGCTTTCTCGTTGAAAAGGAAGTGGATTATTTGAGTAAAGTCGTTCACTCTCCCCAAAAGCCGTTCGTGGCCGTTCTCGGAGGAGCAAAAGTCTCGGATAAAATCCCGGTCATCGAAAACCTCTTAACCAAGGCGGATGCCATCCTGATCGGCGGAGCCATGGCCTACACCTTCTTCAAAGCCCAGGGAAACGACGTTGGCCGGTCACTGGTCGAAGAGGATAAGATCGAGCTTGCTGCCAGTATTTTGAACAAGACCAAAGAAAAAAACATAAAATTCTATCTTCCGTCTGACCATATCATCGCTGTCGAAGCGGATGCCCAAGCCGAGCCTCAAACCGTTGATACTTTTCCTTTCCCCTCAGAGATGATGGCCCTGGATATCGGACCCAAGACCATCGATAATTATGCAGAAATCATCGCCGGCGCAAAAACCGTATTCTGGAACGGACCGATGGGAGTCTTTGAAATCGACCAGTTTTCACAAGGGACAACCAAAATCGCTGAGGCAGTGGCTAACTCAGGCGCACTCTCCATCATAGGAGGCGGGGACTCGGTCGCGGCTGTCTATAAGGCAGGAGTGGCGGATAAAATCTCCCATATCTCAACCGGAGGGGGCGCTTCTCTGGAGTTCGTGGCCAACGACACCCTTCCCGGAATCGAAGCCTTAACGGAGAAATGAAATGACAATCAGCAACCAAAAGCCTTTCATCGCCGGAAACTGGAAAATGTACAAAACCATCCCCGAAGCGATAGAGATGGTCAAGGCCCTCAAAGAGTCGAGCCCTGAAGTGGCCGGTGCCGAGCTCGTCGTCGTCCCCCCCTTCACAGCGCTCAAGGACATAAGCAGAGTCATCGAAGGCAGTTCAGTCCGGATCGGCGCTCAAAATATGTTCTGGGAAGAGAAAGGAGCTTTCACGGGCGAGATCTCGGCTCCGATGCTCAAGGATGCGGGCTGCCGGTTTGTGGTCATCGGGCACTCGGAAAGGCGCCAGTACTTTGGCGAGACCAATGAGACCGTCAATAAAAAGATCAAGGCCGCACTCGCCCTTGACCTGACCCCGATCATGTGCCTCGGAGAGTCGCTCGAGGAGAGAGAAAAGGAAAAAACCATAGAAAAGGTCGGATCACAGATAAATGCCGGGCTGGAAGGCATCGGACAGGAAGAGATGAGCCGGATCATCATCGCCTACGAGCCCATCTGGGCTATAGGAACCGGCGTCACAGCCACACCTGCCCAGGCAGAGGAAGTCCACGCCTTCATCAGAGAGAGACTGGCAGAAATCTATGGAAATAAAACAGCCTCCTGTGCTATAATCCTTTACGGCGGTTCCGTAAAACCCGCCAACACATACGAATTACTCATAGAGAAAAACATAAACGGAGCGTTAGTCGGAGGAGCTTCCCTGGAAGCAGATTCCTTCATCCAGATAGCGAAAGAAGCCATAAGAGCTTACAAGGAGAAAACGTGAGCGCAATACTGATCACGATTCACATCATCACCTGCTTCATCCTCATCATAGCTGTTCTTCTGCAGTCGGGTAAGGCTGCAGACCTGGCTGGAGCTTTTGGTGGAGGAGGAAGCCAAACCGTGTTCGGTCCCCGTGGTGCGGGAAACATTCTCTCCAAAGTGACAACGATTTGCGCCATACTCTTCATGGTCACTTCACTGGGCCTCTGGATGCTATCCGCAAGAGGCTCGAAATCAGCCCTCAGCGGAGAACAAGAAAAGCCGGCAGTAACGGAGACGGAGAAGAAGGAACCGGAAGCAAAGCCTCCTGCTACTGAGCAGAAGCAGGAAAAAGAGCAGACGGCTCCTGAGACCGAGAAAAAAGCCCCTGAGAAAAAAGATTAAACTCAGCCCTCTTTATTACAGGGTGGGCATGTTTGTCTAGATGAGCCTCCCAGGCTTTAAAGCCGAAGTGGTGGAATTTGGTAGACACGCATGGTTGAGGGCCATGTGAGCCTAAATCGCTCGTGGGGGTTCGAGTCCCCCCTTCGGCATTACTTCCTTTATTTCCAATAATTTACAGAATATTTGACTTAAAAATCTCCATCCATAATTATAAATATCGGGCAATCTCAATTCATTCCGAAATAGGGGTTCGTGTCAAAGCCTCGAAAGTCTTTTTCTGCTTTCTCAATAATTACTTTATTATAAAGGACTTCTCCGAAACTGAAATTCATAAGATATCTACTTGGGACCATCCCGTCTTGCGCGATGGTTGTGGTACCAATACTGTAGAGATGAAGAAAAGTCCGCATTAATCCATGACTTGGATGAATACTTCTCAGAAACTTCAATTAACATGAACCGAATGAATGCCAGTTGCTGGTACTGGAAACAGGTCATCGGGTCAATTTTCAGCTTTTCTAAACAAAGAGTTTATATTGGAGGAACCATGCTCAAAAACTATCTGGTCACAACTCTACGCAAAATAAAAAAACACAAAGCCTTTTCTTTCATCAATATTTCCGGACTGACCTTGGGGATGGCTTGCTGTATCCTCATCCTTTTGTGGGTTCAGGATGAGATGAGCTACGATCGGTTTTTCAACCACAGTGACGAACTTTACAGGCTCGTGGTGGTTGAACAAAAGCAGAATAGACTGGATATGATTGACATCAAGACGCCCTGGCCTGCTGCAAAAATCCTAAAGGAAAGCATTCCCGAAATCAGGGATGCGGCAAGGTTCCATTTTCTCAGAAACAGAACCCTCCAGTACGAGGATCGCCTGTTCAACGAGAACGGTTTCGGATTTGCGGATTCATCTTTCTTTGACCTGTTTTCCTTTGAATTTATCAAGGGGAATTCCCGGAATGCCTTGAAAGATCTTAACTCCATCGTCCTGACAGAAGAAATGGCTGAAAAATATTTCGGAAGGGAAGATCCGGTAGGTAAGACCATGACTCTGGATAATAAAACGAATCTCAATGTTACCGGCGTGATAAAGAATATCCCCCACAACACTCATTTCGAGTCTAGCTACTACAGATTTGACTGTCTTGTGCCTATTCCGCTTTATAAAAATTATGCTTCCGGGTTTGAAAATTGGGAGGAGTTTCGTTTCATCGCCTATATCCTGCTGGAAAAAGGGATCGACTACAGGAAGATCAATGAAAAAATCGCACTTGTTTTCGATGAACACGCCAAAAGCGCATCCGATATTAAGCTCTTTCTCCAACCGGTCAAGTCAATCCGGCTAGTCGACATCAATGGGGAGCCGACTGGGATGAGGAACATCACCATTTTTCCCGTCTTACATGTAATCAAGAGGGCAATGATTAGCCAACTGATATCGATCTTAACTTCAAATCCAAAGAGTTTTAAAAGAGTGATGCTTTTCAGCAGAGCTATTCAGCCGGCTTTCCGCGCTCGCTG
>SMTZ1_10025826_pt1 | contig 10347 bp, 10 predicted proteins | sample DeeMarSWOR136_30_FD_25667 | JGI IMG/M metagenome (IMG submission 25667) | reverse complement strand
GATGATCGAGATATGATCCTGTCCTTCGCCGGGACCTGCAAGTGTCTGGATAACGTAGTGGTCAACGATTCTGAGTAATGACTGGAATGGGTGGTATCCACTGATGAAGAAAGCCCCGAGCCATACTCCCGAGAGCAATGCGAGGATGACCTGTCTGAACATGAGGGCAAACACGATGGCGAGAATGGGCGGGAGGATCGATAAGAGACCGTGGATTGCTCGCAGCTTCTCAGAATACGAATCAATACCATTTGAAATGATGATCTCGTGCATGCCCGTCGAGTTGACGGTGGGTATTAATTCCCGCTGGAGAAGAGCGTCCAGTGTTCCTTCATAAATGAGTTCCTTGTCGATTGTAATCCTGATGGTGTCTGTATCGCTGAAAATATTGTTCAGCATATCAGCGGGGGGTGTGTATGAAAAGGGTACGTCTTTTAGGACTGCTGTTGCTCGTGGTTCATCTGCATGTAGTGGTAGTGCAATGGTCAAGACAGCCGATACGATAATCAGGGTAAAGATCGCCGGATACACATGTGACTCGTGTTGCGTGTGCGCGGAAATACAAACACCTCCCCGTTACGTATAATCCGTGATGGCGACTGTGGTGCCTCTTCCCATTAGTTTTGCCGCAGCTTGCACATGACCCCACGACGATCGCACATTATACTCTGCGAACAGGTCCTCTTTTCCGGATACCCGTTTGATCATCTCGAGAGAGGCGATATCGACCGAGAGCATGTCTCCGCCGCAGATGTAACCGATGTCTTCTACGATGATCGGGCCAGAGTTGGCAATGCAGTCGCACAACTTTGTGATATTCTTGAGGACATTAACGGCGTACACTTTATTGAAGCGTGTATGAGCGAGCACTGCGGCCTCTGATAACAGTTCGTCGAAAAGCCCTACGTTGGAGTGGATACAGTTCTCCGGGCACACGATCACACAATTACTGCAGCCGGAACACCATGTACACCCGAAGTGGGGATGCTCATCCTCGATCCGTATATTCTTTGTGGGGCAGTTTTCAACGCACGCACCGCACTGATTACAGCCATCTGAATAATACGGTTCACCACCTTTGTGAATTGCTCCTTTCGTCTCCTTTGCCATGCATCCCATACCGACGTTTTTAATTGCACCACCCATTCCGCAGGCGATATGACCTTTCACGTGCGTGAGGAGCAGTACACCGTCAGCATCAAGGGTTTCTGTGGCGAGGTGGTATGTCATGAGATTTCCTTCCACTGCTCTGCTCAAGTCCGATATGATCACCGGTGCACCCAGTGCTCTTTCGGTATATCCGTGTTGTGCGGCGATCTTCAAATAATCTTTCGTATTGTTACGCGGACTTGTGTATACAACCGGAGTGTCGAAGATGAAGGGCCTGCAACCTCTCTCTTGCAGTATCTCAACAACTCGTTTTGTGAACGATGGTTTTATAAAGTATACGTTGCCGGGTTCACCCATATGAATTTTGATAGCGATTCGTTCATTTTGCCCAAACAGGTTGCTCAAGCTGTCTTTGAGAAAATGAAACAGCGTATCGTCATCCCTGATGTATGTAACTTGATGTTTCATTATTCACCCGTATCTTTGAGATTTTGGATATGAACACATGAAAGTTGAGAAGAATATATCAATGGGTCGTGTGTATGTCAACGTGTCTGAGTTTTTCGGATGACTCGATGTGTGACTCACAATAAAAAAAATTTAATAAAATTTTAAAAACTCCTTGACACATTTTTTATTAAGTGAATAACATGTGCACAAATTAAGAGTGGCGCTTTCATCATGCAACATCTCAGAATTTGGAACATGATATAGATGGAAGCTCCAGAGGTCGTTGGCAGGCTTTCAACTTTTACAAAGGGGTGGGCAAGATGGCTAGAAAGGTTAAAGCCAGAACAAAGAAGAAAGCCAAGACCAAAACCAAGAGGAAGGCTAAGGCCAAAAGGAAGGCCAAAGTCAAAAGAAAGGCCAAGGCCAGAAAGAAGGCCAAAGTCAAAAGAAAGGCCAAGGCCAAGAAGAAGGCCAAGAGGAAGGTAAAGGCCAAGAGGAAGGTAAAGGCCAAGAGGAAGAAAAAGGCCAAGAGGAAGACAAAGACCAAGAAGAAAAGGTAATAACAAGTTTTCATAATATTGTTACTGATTTGCGTTCTATGAACGGGAAGGGGGAAGTCTCTTCCCGTTTTTATTTTGTTGACAATTGAAAAGGGAGAGGATAATTTTTCGCCAAAATATTTCCGTGGCCGTGACTGATGAGCACAGGAGTCGGATCTTGAGTAAGAGGTGTCCTGGGGCGAAGGGAATGCAATGGAAGGGCGAGTACCGGATAAAGTATTTTTGACGAGGGGCATGGGCAGGCATAAGGAGAAGCTCACGAGCTTCGAGCTCGCTCTTCGAAATGCTGGAATTGCACAGTTTAACATCGTGCAAGTTTCGAGCATTTTCCCACCGCTTTGCGTGTTGATTCCCCGTTTGAGGGGCATGTCATACCTCCGAGCAGGTGAGATCGTATACTGCGTCTTGAGCAACAACTATACGAACGAACCGAGTCGTCTCATCGGAAGTGCCATCGGAGTGGCGATTCCGAAGGACAGGAGCAAGTACGGGTACATTTCGGAACATCACGACTTCGGCCGAAAGCAGAAGCAACTCGGTGACTATACAGAAGACCTCGCAGCTTCCATGTTGGCCTCCACGCTCGGAATCGAAATCGATCTTACGAGAGCCTGGGATGAGAGGAAGCAGGAATGGAAGATAGCCGGTCAGATCGTCCGAACCACGAATATAACACAGACAGCATTGGGAAAGGAGGGGCTGTGGACGACAGTCGTTGCCGCAGCTGTATTTTGTAGCTACAAGAATAGATAAATGAATAAGTATTTTGATTTTCTTGGATCGGAAGTCTCGGGAGTTGACAGGGATCGCGTATACGTGATCCCTGTTCCCATTGAATGGAGCACCTCATACGGTAAAGGAACCGCTTCTGCACCCGAGGCGATCCTTCATGCATCCCTCCAAATCGAGCTCTACCACCCGACGTTGGATCTCGATCTCGAGGGCACAGGTATCGTGACGTTACGGCCAAAGGTAGGAGGCAAGGAAGATCTCATCGCATTTGTGAAAGAGCACCGGAGTGTCCTGCGGGAAGCATTCGTGTGCTTCATCGGGGGGGAGCACTCGATCACACCGTGGATACTGGAAGGGCTCGGCATCTCAGGAATCGGAATCGTGTGGCTCGATGCCCACGCCGATCTCCGCGAGAGCTATCTGGGCAACCGGGAAAGTCACGCTTGTGCAGCCAAGAACTCCATTCCTTTCGGGAAGATCGTTGAGATAGGTGTGAGGAGCTTCTCCAAGGAGGAGAGAGAGTACCTGGCTCGTGATGACCGGATCAAGATCTTCTCACTTTGGAATGAGGAGGCACGGGAGGCTGTAAAGCGGCTCCCCGACAGTGTATACCTATCTCTCGACTATGACGTTCTTGACCCATCAATCATTCGGTCCGTGGGGACACCCGAACCGGATGGACTCCTGTGGAACGATCTGATGGATCTATTGACATTCACTCTGCCCGGTTGAGAACGATGAAACTTCAAACTTCATTGGGGCGAAGGTCATCTATGAAGCAGTATCCAGGTTCCTGCGAAGGGAGGTCCAGCATGAAGAATAAGTTCCTTTCGATTCCAACGAAGCCTATCGAAGTGAACCCGGATATGTCCTGCAGCGATCTCCTCAGGGGACTGGAGGGATGCAGCTTTCAGGGCAGACAGCTCGCTCTGGCGGCAAAAATCTGGTCTGAGGCACTCGATGAAGATATCGCAGTGTGGATGGGTTTGGCGGGCGCTATGGTGCCTGCGGGAATGAGGAAGATTATCGTAACACTCATGGAAAGTAGACTGATAGATATACTCGTCTCCACAGGGGCGAACCTCTATCACGACTACTTCGAAACGATCGGCCACCACCATTTCATAGGGACTCCACACGTCGATGATAAGGTGTTGCGTGAGGCAAAGATAGATCGGATTTATGATACGTACGTCGATGAATATATTTTCCTCGAGCTTGATAAACAAATTGCAGAATGGGCCATCGAAACGCTCGAAGACCGTCCATATACAACCCGGGAGTTTCTCAAATTGCTGGGGGAAGAAGCAGCGAGAAAATCGAACGGGGAAAAGGGGGTGCTCAGTACAGCTGCCGAGTTGGACATTCCCATCTACTGTCCGGCTATCGGTGACTCTTCCATTGGGATAGCGTTGGCCGAGATGCCCCGCAAGGTGATGTTCGATATGATAGGGGACGTTGAAGAAACGGCGAAGATGGCTGCGAGCAAGCCGACTATGGTGATTTATGTCGGAGGCGGTACGCCGAAAAACTTTATCCAGCAGACTGAGGTGACGAATATCGTTCTTAACCGTGACGTGCAAGGACACAAATATGCCGTCCAGTTCGTCGTCGATGCTCCCCAATGGGGCGGATTGAGCGGATGTACCTTTGAAGAGGCAATATCCTGGGGGAAGATTGCTGCAGATGCGAAGAGTGTTACCGTTCTCTGTGATGCGACGATTGCGCTTCCGATTGTGACTGCTGCAGTAATGACGAGGAGGAAGGGTAAAGAGAGGCTGCGAAAGAAAAAGAGTTGAGTTTCTGAATACACCTTTGATACAAATGAGTCCGGTAATCATTGGGATGATGTGGGGAGGTTGGGATGATTGCAGAGATTCGGTCTGGTGCGGTGGTGGGGATCGACGGGTTTGGTGTCACCGTTGAAATTGATCTAGCGACAGGTCTCCCTTCATTTACCATAGTGGGGCTTCCGAACGCTGCAGTCCGCGAGAGTCGAGAGCGCGTCACTGCGGCTATCAGAAATAACGGCTTCAAGCTTCCACAGAAAAGGATCACCGTTAATCTAGCTCCAGCTGATGTGCGGAAGGAAGGAGCGGCTTTTGATCTTCCTATTGCAATTGGGATCCTGCTTGCGAGTGATCAGCTCAAGCGTGCGATCCCGGATGGGGCAGTCATACTCGGTGAGCTGGCTCTTGACGGAAAACTGAAACCGGTCAAGGGAGTTCTCCCCATAGCCTTGTTCGCCCGAGATCAGGGATACAAGACGGTAATCGTCCCAGATACAAATACACGAGAAGCAGTTGCTGTCAGAGGCATCGAGGTTGTGCCCTGTCAGAACCTTATGGAAGCTGTGCATGTTTTACAGGGCGGTACTCCGCGGCAAGCTGTCATTCCGGATCAGGGTGAAGTACCAACTGTACACGAGCTGGATTACGATCAGGTTTTTGGCCAGCATATCGCAAAGCGGGCTCTCCAGGTGGCCGCGGCTGGTGGACACCACGTCCTTATGGTGGGTCCTCCGGGATCCGGTAAGACAATGCTCGCGCGGAGGATTTCCTCGATACTACCCCCGCTCGATGAAGAGGAAGCCTTGGAAAATGCCAAGATCATGAGTGTGGCCGGAGAACTCAGCAGACGAGGAGTCAGCTATGATAGGCATTTCCGGGCCCCTCACCATTCTGCCAGTGATGCCGGACTCGTGGGGGGAGGGAGGCGAGCATCACCAGGGGAAATCACCTTCGCTCATAACGGGGTCCTCTTTCTCGACGAATTGAGGGAGTTTCGCCGTAATGTACTCGAAGCACTGCGGCAGCCCATTGAAGAGGGAAGAATCGTCATTTCGAGAGCGCATGCATGCTGCAGTTATCCGGCGAAGTTCCAGCTTATCGCGGCCATGAATCCGTGCCCGTGCGGATACCATGGGAGCCCAAACCATGCCTGCCGCTGTTCACCGCTCCAGGTGCAGCGATACCTGTCGAAGATCTCGGGGCCGTTGCTTGATCGAGTGGCAATACATATACAGGTATGTGCGGTTGATCCACGGGAGATGGAACCAGGTGGCCATCCGAGAGGTCTCGGATCAGAGGAGCTGAGAGAAGGAGTATTGCGTTCTTTCATGATTCAGAGAGTGCGATACCGGGGAATGGAGGGTATCAGACGGAATGCCGATGTTCCCGTATCACGTCTCGAGGAGTTTTGCCCTATGACGGAACGGGCTGAACAGCTCTTATCAGATGCACAGCGTAAGCTCCTCTTCAGCGCGAGAGGCAGGCGTAACATCATACAGGTGGCTCGGACAATAGCAGACCTTGAAGGTTCGGGTCTTATCGAGGACACCCATATCGGCGAAGCAGTGCAGTACAGGATTCCAAGATTCCTGGAAGGGTGATGAGTTTCTTTCGCGTCTCTGTACGCCCCTGAGCGATGGATCGCGTGCACCGCGCCGTGTATGTTCAGAGGTATCGCGCATGGAGTACATCTCGGGCGATGATCATCCGCTGGATCTCGCTCGTTCCCTCGAAGATCCTGTTGATCCTCGAGTCGCGGTACATCCTTTCAATCGGGAATTCCCGCATGAACCCATATCCCGCGTGGATCTGCATTGCATTATCGACGATGCGGTCGAGTGCCTCGGAGCAGTAGAGCTTCACTATGGATGATTCCCTGGTGACATTCATGCCCTGATCGTACATCCAGGCGGTCCTGTAGATGATGGACTCCATATTGAAAATTTCCGTGGCCATGTCGGCGAGCATCCACTGGATACCCTGGAACTGTGAAATCTTTCGTCCGAACTGTACTCTTTCCTTCGAATAGGTAGCACTCAGTGCGAGTGCCTCTTTCGCTGCTCCCAGGGCCGCGGCGCCGAGACCGAGCCGACCACATGCGAGAACACGCATTCCAACGAGGATGCCTCGACCAACACGCCCCAAGACATTTTCTTTGGGGACCTTCATGTCCTCAAAGATAAGTTCGGCTGTCTCCGAACCTTTTATCCCCATCTTCTTCTCGATCTTTCCAACCTTGAAGCCGGGAAACTCCTTCTCCACGATAAAAACAGTCACCTTACCGTCAGTCTTCCCACCGACGGTCTTCGCGAATACCGTAAGAATATCGGCAAAGCTGCCGTTCGTGATGAATATCTTCTGGCCATTCAAGAGCCAGTGATCTTCCTTTTCCTCGGCGGTTGTCTCACAGTTGAATGCATCCGAACCGGCGTTCGGCTCGGTCAACGCGTATGCACCGATCTTCTTCCCCTCTGCGAGAGGAACGAGGTACTTCTTCTTTTGCTCGTCAGTACCAAACAGGTAGATGCCTGATGCACCGATACTCTGATGAGCCCCGATGAATGTGGCTGTGGATGCGCAACCCCTGCCGATCTCTTCCTGTACGATACAGTAGCCGATCTCCCCCATTCCCGATCCACCACACTCCACGGGGAACGAGACGCCGAGCAGCCCGAGTTCTCCGATCTTGTCGATGAGCTCTCGGGGGATCCTCTCCTCCTCATCGATTCTATCTGCGATGGGTTTGATCTCTTTGTTGACGAACTTGCGGACCATTTCCCGCAGCATCTTCTGCTCATCGGTAAATGTCCAATCCATAATGAGTGTCCTCCTCGAATAGTTCCTGGTAAATAGACGAGAATAAAATCAAAAAAGTTACCGATATGGAACCGGGATCCGGTATGATACTGTATTTTCCTGCGAGATTACATATGCTCCGGTTCAATCTCGAGAGTTGGAAGGATAAAAACCTGCACCAGCACCTGTCAAGTGAAATGAGTTGAAGAAGCAGAACCGCTTTGATAGCGTTCGATGCGAGTTTCGAGGGGAGGTTGGTTTTTGGGAAAGCAGATATCGAAGCCGGAATGGTTTCCAATTGGTGAAGAGAGAGCAAGGCGGCTTCTCCTCTGCATCGTACCCCGTGTCAAGAGAGCTGTAATGGGTGAGGAAGATCCTTCAGTGACATCCATTGCCAGAAAGAGCAGGTCACCCTTTAAAACGCTCGTCTCAACGGTAATCAGCGCTCGGACGAAAGATGAGGTGACGAGGGCCGCCAGTGAGAGGCTCTTCGCTGTTGCGGGAACACCAGAGGAGATAGCAAGGCTGAATGAAACAACATTAGCGAGACTTATCTTTCCGGCTGGTTTTTACAAGACGAAGGCACGGGCGATCCGTGCACTGTCACGAGCAATCGTTGCGGATTACAACGGCCGTGTTCCAACGACGATCGATGAGCTCCTGCGCCTCCCCGGAGTGGGGAGAAAAACGGCCAACCTCGTCGTTACACAGGCGTTCAGGAAACCGGGTATATGCGTCGATACGCACGTTCACAGGATTGTCAATCGTATCGGCGTGGTCGGTACGGGGAAGCCGAGCGAGACGGAGTTCGCCTTGAGGAATGTATTGCCGAGAAAGCATTGGATCGAGATCAACGATCTTCTCGTTACATTCGGTAAAGTAATCTGTACACCGATATCACCTCGCTGCTCCGTGTGCCCGATTAAGACCGACTGTACTCAATCGGGAGTTACACGCTCACGATGATACGGTCGTCCCTCTTGCCGGTGAAAATGAACCTGGCGTTGGGAAGCGCATGGATGTAACTTGATTATAATTTTCCAGATGTTTGAAACGGGGCAGAAGTGTTCGTTGGACCAGATATTTGGAATAGGAGGTTCACATGCATAGATTCATGATCACCGTATTGATAATCCTGTTTTCGATTCCGCTCCACAGTGCGGAGCACTCTGAATTTAATCGCTACTTCACTACGAAGACATTGAGAATCGATCTCTTCCACACGGGTACCGCTGATGATGAGGTTTTCAGCCTCGATGAGCTCATCGAAGAGCCTTACTGGGCGGGAAATCCGGGAAACCTGATCGATACACTCAACCTCGGCGGTTATCTCTTTAGGGTATTCGATCTCAAGACAAACACGTTAATATTTTCGCGCGGATACTGCACGTTATTCGGAGAGTGGGCGACGACCGATGAGGCCATCGAGGGTTTTACGAAGACATTTCATGAGTCGCTCGTCATGCCATTCCCAAAAGGGCCTGTTCAAATCAGGATCGACAGGAGAGACAGGTGGAACATCTTTCGAAACGTCTTCGACCTCATCGTCGACCCATCTGATTATCATATCCGAAGGGGCACGAGATACCGCCACTTCAGGGTGCGGGAGCTCCAGAACAACGGTTCCCCTGACGGCAAGAGAAACGAAATGGACAAACTCAGGAAGGATGTCAAAAGGTTTTTAGAAATACTCTTTGATACGGAGCCGTTTAAAAGCAGGCGAAAAGATTTCAACGTCAGGCTGATCGAGACGATCTCTGAAGACTCGAGAGTCGACGAGCCGCGAAAGGGACTGTACCGGAGCACAATATTTGATCTCTCTTTCAATACATTCGATTTGGAACGGTACATGTTGACCTTCTCGAACAAGGCCATGCGGGATGTCGCAGGCAATGTTCCGTACGACCAGATAATCATTCTGGCGAATACCGAGCGGTACGGGGGCGGGGGCATTTTCAATCTGTATGCAACGTGCTGCTCGGATAACGAGTACGATGGGTACGTGTTCGTGCACGAGTTGGGACACTCGTTTGCCGGGCTTGGTGATGAATATTACTCATCGGCCGTGGCGTACAATGAGATGTATCCACAGGATGTCGAACCTTGGGAACCGAATATCACGGCCTTGCTTGATACAACGAATGTCAAGTGGGGTGATTTAATCGAAGAAGGAACCCCCATCCCCACACCGGATGATTCGACGTATGCCGGAGTGGTGGGATGCTTCGAGGGAGCGGGGTATTCGGCGGAGGGGCTCTATCGTCCCTACCGTGACTGCCGGATGTTTTCCAAGGCAATGGTCGATTTCTGTCCCGTGTGCCGGAGAGCAATCGAGAGGATGATCGATTTCCATACCAGGTGAACTGGAGGCCTCCGAGTTGCTTACGGGCCGAGGTTCATGAGACGCTCGCCCTTGAGAAAATCATCGGAGTTGTAATCAGCATTTATCTCGAGTTGTCTGTACTCAGCGTCCAGGATCGCATGGTGGCTGTGTTCCATACTGGCCAGGTAGAGGAGCATCGACTTGCTGTTCGAGTCCCGTGTTCTTTCTCCGAGATCCCTGTAAAATTCCTCCGATTTTCTCTCGGCCTCCATAGCCGCATCGAAGAGGTCCTTGAGCGTCGCATCTCCTGAAAGGACATCACCGATTGTCGGCACGAGGGATTTTGGCGGAAGCTTGAGATCGACATCGGGAAATTTCTTCTTGTAGGCGTCGGTCAGGATTTGCTGGTGCTGCTTCTCCTGGCCGATGAGGAAATCGAGCTTCGATTTCAAATCCTCGTTCTTTGTGAGATCCTTCATCCGGTTATAGAGCTTTATCGCCTCTGTTTCGGATTTGATGGCAATGCTCAGCACCTCTAAGGTCGTGAAATCCTGCTCCGGAGTCATGTCAACGTCCTTTCATTTTT
>SMTZ1_10009447_pt1 | contig 10347 bp, 11 predicted proteins | sample DeeMarSWOR136_30_FD_25667 | JGI IMG/M metagenome (IMG submission 25667) | reverse complement strand
CGAGGAAAGGGTTTTTGACAAAAAAAGGCACTGCATGACCCTGAGATCAATGGCCCCTATTCAAGCGATAGACGGGTCTGCTAGGTGGTAATAATTAGCTTTAGGCCGATCCAGGCAAAAAACCCCATCACAACAGCAACCAGCACGGTCATCAAAATCTGCAAACGCCGTGAGACAATATAGTCTTTGCCCACTGAAAACAGCCCGTAGCCGCCGTGGTATACAACCGCCAGAACTACAGCAAGATCAACAATTTTGACAAAAAAGTTTTGCATTCTGGCGATGATCACGGCCGAATCCTTACCCACTGCTGGACTGAGATGCATAAATAAAAAATGCGCCGGAATGGCCCAATCGCCAGATTTTTGCCAGGAATGCATATCCGCAAATCACGGCAATGATAAATACAGTCAGCCAAAAGAAAATTGGCGAAACACTTTGATTTCCGAGGAGCATAAAAACAGCCAAGAGACACACATAGGCAGTTGATACGACAAACAACCATCGAATCATAGCCGTATCATCACGAAAGCCGTAGATTTCAAAAAGCATTAATCTGCCGCCGTTGACGGCATGGAAGATCATCGGAATCGCAAGCAACCATTCGAAGAAAACAATCAACGGAGAAGAAAACAATACCATTTTGGCGTCATAGTCCCCGGGGGTGCTGAGGGCGGAAAGGGTGATGAGATGGAACCAGAGATACGTGACCAGGATCAAACCTGTAATGCGGTGAATCCAGCTTAAAACAAATGCCCACCCCCTGGTCCTAGCATAAAAGGCCATATAGGGTGTCTTGTTCAGAATTCCGAAAATGTGGTCGGTAATTTTTATCGAAGTAAGGTTCGATTGCATTGAAGCTTCCTTAAAATTAAAACACCGGTCCCCCAGATTGTCCGACCGGCATCTTAGCCTTTTTAAGGCTCGTACAACTTTCTGATTACGATGGCATTGGGCTTACACTCATTTAAACACAGGTTGCACAAGGTACATTCATCCAGATTCTCCGTGATGATGGCCGGCCAATCTTCTTTGTTTTCAAAGATGTTTACCGGGCAAACCCGTGTACATTGACCGCAATCTTTTATTCCGACGCATTTATTCCGATCAATTGTAACGTCAATAAATTCATTCATACGTCACCCTTGATTGACATACCGGCGATTCTGGAAGCCAGCCGTAAAATTCTTCGGGATCTCTCCACAACCGGATAGTCCACAAACTTCCCATCCACCTGGATGGCGACCAAACCCCTGGCTTCTTCGGCTTCAAAAGCGTCAACAACCCGACGCGCAAATTCAATCTCTTCTCCGCTAGGGGTAAATATAGCGTGACAAGGTTCAATCTGATTTGGATGAATGCAAAGTTTGCCCTGGAATCCCATTTGTTTAGCCCTTCGGGCGTCATCTTTGAGTGCATCTATATCTTTTAGATCGATCATAAACGGTGTGTCCAGGGGCGGCGGAATACCGGCAGCCCGGCAGGCAACCGCGATACGCGAGCGGGGATACATGAGTTCGGCGCCGCCCTTTGTAATTTCAATTCCCATATCCAGAGCATAATCCGCGGCCCCCAGCGCGATCAGAAATTCGCGATTCAGTTCGGCCGCCGCAGACGAAATTTGGAAAATATTTTGAACCCCCAAGGCAGATTCAGTCAGTAAAATAATCGCGGTGCTTCCGTCTTGCACTCTTTGCTTCTTCTCAAAATCAGCAAGCAGCCCGTGTATTTCTCCGACTTGATGGCTATTTTCAGTTTTGGGTAATACAAGTCCCCCGAGCTCTTTAACTACAACTGCTTCTAGATCGCCTTTAAGAAAATCAGTTTCCAACCCGTTGACCCGCACAAGAACCCCGCGGTCTTTATGGGCGATGATCTTATCGCGCACCAGCGCTCGGGTTTCCTCTTTTTGGCTGATGGCCACCGCATCTTCAAGGTCGATAATGATATGATCGGCAGCGGTGGCAACAGCTTTGTCAACCCGATCCGGCCGGTTACCGGGTACAAAAAGTGCGCTGCGAATGGGTCCCAGTTTATCTGTTTCAGACTTCATCGTTCAGTTCTTTTCCAGTATCTTTCGAAAAAGCTGTAAAAAATCGTTTAGGCGGCCGTCGACGGATCAATATATTCCTTGGCAATCCGCGCAATATCTGAAAATGACTCGGCCACGCGAATTCCGGCTCTGTTGAACATCGATATTTTGCTCTTTGTGGTTCCACGGTCTCCTTCAACGATGGTGGCGGCATGACCGAATCTAACCCCCGGCATATCATCCACAAATCGACCTGCAATAAATGCGATAATGGGGGTTTGGAATTTTTCAGCCATGACAAGTTCCGAAAGCCTCTCTTCAATGACTCCCCCGGGTTCGCTGAAAAGCACCACAACCTTGGTTTCAGGGTCATTTTCAAACAATGGTATCAGATCCAGAAAATTCGAGCCCACTACCGGATCTCCCCCGATCCCTATACAGGTACTTTGCCCGATCCCGTTAGCAGTTAGAAGATTGGCGACTTCAGTGGTCATGCCGCCGCTGCGGGATGCAATTCCAACATATCCCGGCGTGTATGCTTTTTTGACATCGCCCACCGGACCGCCGGCCATTCCGAGCTTTATTTTTTGCGGCGAGATTAAACCAAGCGTATTCGGTCCAATGACGCGAGCTTTGTTTTCACTGGCTACCTCTAGAAATTCTATGGTGTCCTTTCGCGGAACACGTTCAGATATTACAACGACAAGTTTTATTCCGTTTTCCAGGGCCTCTATCACCGCGTCTTTTACCAGTGCAGGGGGAACGGAAATAACGGAAGCCTCCGCAGGATGCTCCTTGAGGGCCTGACGGACCGTATCATAAACAGCAACACCGTGGACGGTTTGACCCAATTTGCCGGGCGTCACACCGGCGACAACATGCGTTCCGTAATCCATCATATCCTTTGTAAAGGTACTGGCTTCACGTCCGGTGATTCCCTGAACAATAACGCGCACATTTTCATCAGCTAATATTGCCACCGCATAACCCCTCTATTGATTTCTATTTTGAAAAATCTTTCACTGCCAGCTGGGCCGCCTGATCAATGGAGTATGTTCGATCCCTGAACTGAACACCGTATTTTGAAAGAAGCTTAAACCCTTCTTCTTCCCAGGCACCCGGTATTCGAAAGACCGCTACTGTGGTTGCAGGGTCTTTACCGGACTCCAGAACTCCTTTGATGATACCCCGCGCAACAAGATCAACGCGGGTGTTGCTGACCACATTCATAATGACTGCAATTTTCTCAACACCGGGTTTGGAAAGAATCAGTTTTGTAAGCTCTTTTACTTTTAGGACGGAAGGATTTCCGCCAATTTCACAGTAGTTCGCAGGCTTTCCGCCGTGGGCTTTAACGGCATCGAATGCAGTCAATGATGCCCCGCCGCCGCCGATAATCAAACCCATGTTGCCGTCGAACTCGATTACGCGGCCGGCCACACCGCGGTGATCGAGATTATCGATTTTCACAGCCTCGCGTTCAAACTCAGATGCAGTGCGTTCAGGCTGCACTCTATTTTTGTCTTTTGCGATCTCGCTCAGTTCCTTGTGCCTGAACAGGGCATCATCATCGATTTCTAAATGACAATCCAGAGCAACGAGTTGCCCCATTGTAGTTGCGGCTAACGGGTTGATCTCAGCTACCGTGGCATCATAATCAAGGAATATATCAGCAAGTTTAGATAATATCGTGGTTAGTGCCGGCAAACGCTTACCGGTGACGCCTGTTTCAGAAATTATTTCCTTTGCGCGATAGTTCGGCAATCGATGCCGCGCGGAAAATGTTTCATATCTTACTTTTCCCGGGTCGCTTGCGGCAAGAACCTCTATGTCCACCCCTCCCTGGGGAGAAAAAATCGCAATAGGTGCCTTAGCCACCGTGTCATAGGTAATGGCCATAAAAAATTCCTGGTCAATATCCAGCTTTTCTTCCATAAGAATTTTTATGACATTATAGCCTCCAATTTTTTTGCCAAGCAGGTTCTTTATCCCAGCCTGACATTGTTCCAAAGAACGGACCTCGATGACTCCACCTGCTTTGCCGCGTCCCCCGATAGGAACCTGTGCCTTTAACATGACCGGGGCAGTGAAATGAAAACCATCCACGGCAGAAACAACCTGGCCAGCAGGTAATTGAATTCCGTATTTCTTCAGTATTTCTTTGGCTTCAAACTCAAGCAATCGCATCCGCTTCTCCCAAAGATTTTGTTAAAAAAAACAATCATGAATAGAAAATAGCCGACAATAAATTGCCGGTAACCGACCATAAACAAAAGGCAATTCTCTGTCAAGCGACAAACTTCAGTGGAAGCAGGCACGTGACCTTAAACCTGACAGGTTTTCAGGTTTCCGAATGCATGGAAAGATTTCCCTTTTAGTGATATTCTCAATCAAAAGTTGACGTCACACCGGGATTGTGGGAAGATGCTCAAGCTTAAATGCTCAGGATAGGCGGTTTCCAAATTTCTAATATTAATGTTTTTTGGCAAATTAAATCACTTGGAAATAAGCAAGCTTGATCACCTGGTATTGACTGTTAAGGATGTTGAAAAAACAACATCCTTTTATGTGTCCGTGCTGGGTATGAAAAAAGAGGTGTTTGGCAACGGTCGAGTTGCTTTGAAATACGGAAGTCAAAAAATCAACCTCCATGAATTCGGAAAAGAATTTGAACCAAAAGCGAATAGACCCATGCCGGGCTCAGCAGATTTGTGCTTTATAACACAGACCCCGCTTAATGATGCAATGGCTCATGTAAAGAGTTGTGGAGTTGAAATCATTGAGGGTCCGGTGGAAAGGACAGGAGCAAATGGCCCAATACGTTCTTTTTACTTCAGAGACCCCGACCAGAATTTAATTGAGATGGCTAATGAAATACAGACCACATAACAAACCCATCAAGCCGATGCCAAAAAGCCACTAAGCTCCATCCCTGCTGCCGAGCTCATGTCGATCAATATCGTCCCCGGAATCATGACATCCATGAACGCATTAATTCCCGTGACACTACATTGAGCCCCCTCACCCCATCCCTCGGCCCCAGCGTGGGGGAGAGGGATGGGGTGAGGGGGAGCAGATGTCACTCCGTTAGATGCGTTTGTATTCGTTCACATCATGACCGCGGATCCTTCCGCTCCCAGAACAACCGCTGAAACCGATTTGTTTTGATTTTTCCATCATCGCTCTTGTTTGGACTCAACTTCCTGAAAGATTTCTTTGGCCATACGAAAGCTGTCCACTGCCGCCGGAATACCACAATAAATGGCGGTCTGGAGGAATACTTCCATGATATCGTTCTTGCTACAGCCATTGTTTAAAGCGCCTTTCAGGTGCAGCTTTACCTCGTGAGGTCGGTTTAGGGCGGTGAGCATGGCTAGGTTAAGCAAACTCCGGGTTTTTCGGTCCAGTCCTGGCCGTCCCCAGACAGTACCCCAGCAGTATTCAGTAACGAGCTCCTGTAAAGGGCGACTGAAATCGTCTGCCTTTGATATGGAAGCATCCACGTACTCAGCACCCAGCACCTCCCGGCGAATTTGGAGTCCTTTTTCGAAAAGTTCACTTGTCATCGTTATCTCCCTTCTCTGTTGACATGCTTTCTCTTCAAACCCTTTCTTCAAGCTTCGAGAAACCTCCTCGGCTTTTTTCAAATTCAAAGCTTTGTACTTTATCCGGCCCTATTCTTTTCGCAAAAGCAGGGAAGACCACTTGCGTATATCCCTGATCCCATCAAGCCTCTCAACCTCTTCGACGATTTTCACTCGCTGTTTCTTCTTCATGATCTGGCCAGTGAGGTCATGGAAACGTTCTATCATCTCTTCCCATGAAAGGGGATTCTCAGGATCCCCTTTAGGATATTCGATCGTCGTAGAATAACTTTTCTCATCCTCTGTCAAGATCTCCGCAGTGGCACGCCACTGTTTAGGGAAAGTCCGATCTAGTTCAGGATCAACAATGCACTCCACTTTCCTCATCATCTCTCTTACTGGTCTCGACTGGATCGTGGAGAGCTGAAACTCTTTCAGACTTGCCTTGCCGTAGAGCAACGCTGCTGCAGCTCCAAAGGGCATACTGAACTGGGCATCGACGATCGATTGTGGGTTATACTTGCTCTCTATGGGGTCCGCAATGAGATGCGCCCCTGCCTTTAATACCCCAACCTTAATCTTCTTTACTTGTTCTGGCCGAAGATTGTTTTCTTTGACTATTTTTAGCACCGCGTCAATGGGAGGCTGCATGTAACGGCAGCAGGCATGAGGTTTGACTGATGTCCGTAGGATTCGGAATCTCGAACCTATCCCTTCAAGGACCTTGAACGGATCTGCTCCGTTGGAGTAAGCATGGAGAAATCCATCCCTTCCCTCAAGGATCGAACTGGGGCCTTTAAATCCCTTTCTGGCCAACAGGGCTGCCACCATGCCGCTATGGGCTGCCCATCCTGCGTGAAAAGGCTTTGTCCATGCCCCTTGAGCGAGATACTCCATGGACCCCGCTGCCTGACTTCCTGAGATGCCCATGGCACTCAAGATCTCCTTTTCTTGAAGGCCCAGAATCTTCGAAGAGGCAACACTCGAGCCAAAGGTCCCACAGGTCCCAGTAGGATGGAATCCTCGTTTGTAGCTCTTCTCCGGTCCTAATGCACTTCCCAGGCGAACCATCACCTCGTACCCTAAGACAACGGCCAAAATGAAACTCTTCCCGGAAGCGCCAATCATCTCTCCTGTGGCCAAGGCCGAAGGGAAAACGACAACCCCCGGGTGAAGTGATGCTTCGTTATCGACATCATCCATCTCGATTGCATGGGATGACGTCCCATTTGCAAGGGCCGAATAGAGATAGGGAGCTTTCTCGTTGGTCCCAACGATCACCCCCTCCCCCTTTTCCATCTCTCTGACAAACCGATAAATCGTTTGGGAAGGATCCTCTTTCGATCCCCGACATGCGACGCTGATAAAATCCAGGAACCTGTATTTGGCGCAATCGATCACCTCATCTGATAGGTCATTAAACTTCGTGCGGCTGCAGTACCTGGCAAGCTCTTGCGTGATACCCATATCATCTCCCCCCTACCTTAGCGCCACAAACGAGAACAGCCGTTTTGGCTGCTGTATCGTAACTGACTGCGAGAAAATATTCTCTTTGAGTGTCCTTGCAAAAGGGACTCCTCCTGTCTTCTTTCGGCTGCCGGCGGGAATCTGAGCCTTTAAGACACAAAACCTTAGGGCATCAATTTCTTCTGCGGACTGGACGAGTTGACTCGAAGGGACCATACCCTTTTCCGCCATTTTTTGTTTCATATCAAATAGTTATTTTTTCCGTCAAGCCTTAAACCCTACTAAGAAGCTCAAAAAAAAGTTCAACGAGTTGAATCCGCTAATTCCCACTGCGTTGATAGATTTCTTATGGTTTCTGAACCCCGAAAAATAGCAGAGAATGATCTGAAAAGTCGGCAATCCATTTGTCCTTGGCAGCCTGGGAGAGGAGATCAACTTTAATCCAGCCGGTTAAATGGCCTTCTAAATTTATAAGATTGACTTCAGAAATTACTATATGTTATCAAAATTCGACAAATTTTTTCCCATTATCTACTCTCGATCTGACGGAAGTTCTTATCCTGCAATGCTCCATGATGCGCTGAGCCGCTTCATGAGTCGATAAATGCTGCATGCGTTGCGATCTGTTTTTTCTGCCAAGAGGATACTTACCAGCAATCGTTAGAAACGATTGAACTGCCAAATTTTGCAGTCGGGGCAAAATAAACAGCCTAGAAAAACGGCAAAGGAGGTGGTGCTTATGGGCATAGATAGTTCGGGAAGCTAAGATGCTCAATCATGAATACAATAAAAGGAGGAAAACATGAAAAAGGTTAAGTGGGCATTGGTTCTAGGATTGACCGTGGTGTTGGTATCGGCATTTGCATTACCTGACGCTGGGGCAGCTAAATACGTGTTTAGATGGGGGTGTGCTAATCCAGGGAGCTATTATTATAAGGCATCCGCTTTCATCGCAGATTTCTTGCGAAGGGGTCTGCCGGATTACGACCTCACCATCTACCCATACGTTTCAACCACCGCTAACGTCAAGAGCTTCTTAGTGGGTGAGCTCGAATCTGTATATGCGGCCGAGCCGGGATTCAGAAAATTGTACGCGTTTGAAAAACCATTTGCGGGCTTTGAACCCAACGTAAAGCAAATGCCAGCCCAGGGTGTTTGGCTCTACACGATGGAGACACACCTACTGACTTTGCCGGAGCATAAAGACAAATTTCGTACTTGGGAGGATTTAAACGGCAAAAAAATCTTCATGACCAAGGCGGGATACATGAACCATATCAACATCTTCCGGGCTATGGAGGACATCTGTGGTCTGGATGTTACGCACGTCGAAGTTGATATGTCAAAGGTTGCGGATGCCCTAAGTGCGGGAACCATAGACGCCACGGCAGCTTACACAACGGCTAGGGTATCGTTGGCCAGCTGGATTAAGGTGCTCGATGTGGCCAGTCCCCTTCAGGGAGTGAATCCAAGCCCAGCACAAATCCAGAAATTAACAGCAGCAGGTTTTACTCCGGAGAAAATCGACATGAAGAAAGCGTATACCAGAGATCTCGGGGTGGATGAACTCTATGGCGTGCCGTTTTACTTCGGTCAGCATTTCGGGATCGAGTTTCCGGAAGATGCTGTTTATAGGCTTCTCAAAGTACTTGAAGAGTCGGCAAAGGATCTGGTTCAGTTGGAGGCTGGTTTCGGACCGCTGGAAAAAGACTTCGCTGGTTTCCAAGTCAAGGGAATAAAAAGCATACCTACGGTCCCAGTACATCCGGGATTGGCGAAATATCTTAAAGAAAAAGGATTATGGGATTCATCATGGCAAATAGCCGGTAAGGATACGATCGAGGCAGCGATTGAGAAGATGAAAGCGAAGTGATATTTTTGGGAAAAAGCAAGAGGTGGTTAATACTATTTCGTGAACATGAGAACAAAACTCATAATTTTGTCTTCATTCATTTAACTTAGTGTAGTGGACTCGCCCCTGTAAGCCTCCGACAAGGGGTGAGTTCACTACTTCTTGAGCCATATCGCTACGGGGTGAAAAGATGGAAAAAAATGCCGTGCAAGATGGAGCGAATTCATTGGCTGAAATGCGTAAATTCACAATCCCCTTTTATCTCATAGCCACCATCGTCTATTTGCTATTTTCGCTCCATTATTTCACAACCGGCTTAGGGGGAACAATGCTCCTTTCCGTAACTGTTGTCCCAATGGCCTACGTGATGTGGGTATTAGAGTCCTTTGTAGCCGGAAAGCCACCATACCCGCGTTTAGGACTTAAGCTTAATATTGTCATAGCCGGCGCGTACATCGCTATGTGCATCTTTTCACTCATATACATGAGAGTGGAGTTTGACGCCCTCATTTATGATAGAGCTGGTTTCTATAACACCCCTGACAAAATCGTAGGAGTAATGATGCTTGGTCTTGTGGTCGAATATACAAGACGAGAGCATATTGTACTCTTTTGGCTCATCCTGTTTCTCATGTTTTATTCCGTTTACGGGTGGATTTTCCCAGGTTTACTTGGTCATCCCGGAATCTCCTGGATGAGAGTCATAACATCCTCTTCCGTTGAGATCTCATTGGGCCTATTTGGAACGTATGCGCAAATCGGGGTAGGCGTTATCGCGGCATTTTTCATGTTTTTGGGCATTGCACAGGGATTTGGTGTTCAAGACTCTATTATCAGGACTTTCGTCGCGATGCTCGGTAAACGGATGACCCTCATTCCGCAAACGGCGGTGGTGACTTCAATGGCTATTTCTACCTGTAGCGGATCAGGAGCTGCGAATGTAGCTATAACCGGGCAGTACACGATACCGTTGATGAAAAAGGCAGGGTTCCCCCCTCTTTACGCCGGTTCTGTGGAAGCTTCAGCTTCGTTGGGAGGCTATGCCACCTGTCATGGCCATAGCCGGTTTTCTCATGGCTGACTTTCTAGGAGTGAGTTATTTCGAGGTTATCGCTCGAGGATATGCGCCGGCACTCATCTTCTATGCTATCATAGCCGGATCGGTTTACCTCTTTACAACGCGCTTCATACGGGGAGGGAAAAGTGGTCCAACTTTAAAACCGGGTTCCGTTATCGAAAAATACTCCAGAAATGAGGTGATCAACACGGCCATTTTCTTCACCTTCATCGGAGTTTTGATCTATTTGATGGGTGTGCTTTGGTTTGAAGCATCAAGAGCCGCACTCGACATTGCGATTGGCCTCTTTATCACCGCCTCCCTATTCCGCATGTATCTCCATCCTGGGACGATC
>SMTZ1_10033642_pt1 | contig 10348 bp, 14 predicted proteins | sample DeeMarSWOR136_30_FD_25667 | JGI IMG/M metagenome (IMG submission 25667) | reverse complement strand
CTAAGCCCGTAATCAGCAGAACCGCCATGAGACTATGGAAGAGCAAGTCTAATTTGGAGGTCCGCCACAGCCCCTTCAAGACGCCACCTAAGGTGACCTTAGGTGGATACTCAAACTCAGTAACGTCCTTTGCCATCGTCACTCACCCTCCATTCGCTGCTTCCGCCACGCGGCTAAATACATCAGGCCACCCGCGACCGCTGGAATCAACAGCAACTTCGCATTCGCCATAACGGGTATGTCCAAGGAGGTTTGCTCACCAACCTCAGGGAGGCCAAGGCTCTGCAGGCTGACGTCTGCAACGTAAATGAAGCCGGTGCCACCAAGGGGCTTGTTATCTACATCCCCGTAGACGAAGCCGTTTATTTGGGCCTTCCGCTGAGTAGCCTTTTGAATGATGGCGGATCGTTCCCCGAACTCCAACGCGTCAGTGGGACAGGACTGCACGCACGCCGGTTCTTTCCCATCTTGAATCCGGTCAAAGCACATGTGGCATTTGGACACCTTTTCCAGTTGCGCATTCCACTGGGGAATGCCGAAGGGACAGGCGGAGATACAGTACTTGCACCCGATACACTTCTCAGCCTGGATCACCACGGCGCCCTCACTGGTTTTCACGATGGCGTCAACGGGGCAGGCGTCTAAGCAGGCGGGATTGTGGCAATGCATGCATCGCCAATTGAGAAACCGCCATGCCGTCGTATCCGAACTTGAATTATAATCGAGCTTAAATTGAATGTGCGTGTACGTAGTATAGGAGAGAGTGGGCGGGTTAGTCCAATCGGATTGAAGCGTCGTTGGTTCGCCAGGCAGGTTGTTCCATCGCTTGCAGGACACTTGACAGCCCCGGCAACCAATGCACTTCGTGACGTCCACTAAGACAGCATATTCCATACGGTCATTCCTCGCTTCCGCATCTAGATATCGGATTATCCATATAAGTTTAACTCCTTTCTTCGTCAAGTTATTTACACTATATAGTAAATATACATTGGTGACTAAGGCTAGGATTCCTCTAAACGATGCAGGCACGCGCGTCGCGGCGGCGAAAACTTCATCAATGGGGCACAATCGTTCCGATTCAAAAGACCGTTGATGCTCTCTCGTCCTTGGTTTCTAAAGCACAACCATTTATTGAGGACGGGAAGTAGCTGGATGACGTTTATCCGTACTCGGGATAGGCTAATCTTGTGTGCAATCCAGATAGGACATTTCTCTTTAGCCCCATGATTTCTCAGCTTGATGAATGGATAGAATTTAAATACCTGTGATTTTTTGTTCCCCTGCAAGGAACCGGCGTTTGGGAGCTGACTGAAGGCCCACGATGGATCGTCGAAAAGCGTTGCTGAGCTTAGTGCGTATCAGACACACCGGGCAAGTTGTGGGTATCGTGGCAGTGTTGGGCGCGAAGCAGTATGGTGTGTCGGTTCAAGCCTTGCTGGCCATTGCGTCCTTCCTGTGTCTAAGCTTGGCTCTGTTTGCCTTTGATGATGCTCACGACAGCGCTAGCGACCGATTGGTCCACCCCCATCGGGCCATCCCCCTTGGCGTGCTGACGGTCAAGCAAGTTTACATGATCGGCAGCCTGTTCTTTTGCCTAGGGCTGGCGTCCGCCTCCACTTTGATGCTCCAGCAGTTGATCTTGTTCCTCGCCGTTGCGGGGCTGGGGTTCGCAGTTATCTTCGTGACGTTAACCTCTATGATGAGAGCGCTCTTCACGGCAGCCATGATGTTCCTCCTCGTCCCATTCAGTACGTCAATGAGTGCGAGAAGCCTGCTTTTCGGCTTGATCGTCGCCATACCTCACGTCGCGGGATCGATCACTAAGGACTTCCTCCATCAGACGGGGGATGAGCGAGTTGGCTTGTCACCGCCTGCGCCGTGGACGCGATACTTGGCCAGTGGCCTGTTTGTTCTCTGCGGCGGTATCATGCTGCTGCCGATCGCCCTGACGTCTGTCTCTTGGCTCTACCTTCCCCTCATCAGTCCCGCCGTTGTCAGCTGCTTGATACTGGGCTACAAGGTTTTCTACCAGCAATACCCGAAAGTATATATTTATGGAGGTATCGGAATGCTTTCGACACTCGTCGCCTTTTCCATAGCCGTTTGATCACCCCTCAACTGGGATCTGAAAATGATTGGCCTGCAAGAAATCATCTTGATTTTGGCGATACTTCTCATCGTGTTTGGCCCGCAGAAGCTGCCGGAGCTGGCACGCGAGCTGGGGCGGGCCATGCAAGAGCTACAGAAGGCTGGGAGAACGGTGGTGGATGCCGCAAGCGAAACTTTAAAATACGATGAGGAAGTGGAAACCACAATCCTTAAACTCGCGAAGAAACTGGATATAGAGACGGAAGGACGATCTCTACAAGACATCCTTGACGAAGTGGGGAAAAAGAGTTAATAACGTGAGTGTTCGTACCATACAACAGAAACCAGGTGACATAGATGCCGATAATCGGTTGGCAAGAACTCATCTTGATACTAGTGATCTTGGTCTTTATTTTCGGGGCAACTAAAGTGAAAGACTTGGCTAAAGGCCTCGGCGAAGGCGTTCGCGAATTCAAGAAAGCGTCGTCAGAGCCACCGGATGACCGGGAGGAGGTCAATCAAAGCATCCTCGAACTGGCTCGCAAGCAGGGCATTGCCACAGACGGCAAGGACATCAAGCAGATCCTGAAAGAAATCGAGGATCTGAAAACGGAAAAGAGGTAACTCCCCTAATCAGCGAGATAGGTCGTCCTTTAGGCGTTGGTATGTCCAAGAAAGTCGCTGCAGGCATGACCTTTTGGGATCACCTGACAGAACTCTTTACGCGGCTTCGCAAAGGGTTGCTGGTGTTCCTCGCCTCGACGGTCGCCGTCATGGTCGTTCCGATCAGCTTGGATCCCGCGAACTTTGATCTGGCCAATCCCTTCTATCAAACCCTCGCGTCCTTTGTGATCCAGAACTTCCAAGATCGCTTCTTGCCACCAGGTATAACCCTTATTCCCGTGAATTTTTTTTCGCCTCTCGAAGTCTACTTCTTTGTGTCCCTGGTGTTGGGCGCCGCAATCGGCTTACCTGTGATATCCTATGAGCTTTATAGTTTCTTTCTGCCTGCGTTACGCCAACATGAGAAACGCTTTGCCCTCCAATTCATCGCGTCCTTCGTCGCATTGTTCGTCTTTGGCCTGCTGCTCGGGTACCTGTATGTGGTGCCCCTCACGTTCCGGACCATGATCCTCTTTTCCCAATTGCAGAATCTCACACCGGTCTATGATTTCTCGGAGTTTTTTTCTCTAGTGGGAATGATCCTGCTGATCTGCGGGTTAATCTTCACCTTCCCCACCTTCATCTATCTACTTGTGAAAGCCAACCTCCTGCGAACCGAGCAATTGACAGCCAACCGCAAATACTTGTATGGCGTTCTCCTCATTATTATCGCGGTTATTGACCCCGATCCCACCCTGATTACAGAGGCCGTGACCTTTGTCCCTATTGTCCTCCTCATGGAACTCACCATCCTCCTCTCTAAGCGGGTCGAGAAAAGACGAGAAGCCGCTACCCAGTAAACGCTGCCCGCGTAAAGGATAACGGGCGTTCACGACCGACCTCGCCAGACCTCGCTATTAGTGGGAAGAACGGTGAATCGTTCCTGACTGTGTCTCAGACGTCGGTAGGTATAAAATATTGGTTAAAGGGTATTGAACAGCAATAGTGAAGGATCAATGTCAATGAATTTTTCTGTTGAGAAACTCAACACACAGAGTAATACGCGGTACATGATGGAAGAAGCCGTTGCCATCGAAATGCCGGTTAACGTCTTTATAAATGGCGAGTACGTGATTACACTCCTCGCCACGCCCACACTTCAACAGGAGTTAGCGGTAGGGTGGCTTTTTACGGAAGGGGTGTTAGAGTCCAAAGAACAAATCACACAGACAAGCGTGGAACAGGAGAACATTTATGTCACGACGAACCAGCCGATTCCGAATGAGCGGCTTCGAGTAGTCAGCGTGTCTCGCCTATTAACAACGGCCTGCGGGCTTTCAGCGAAAAAATTTCTTACCATTATGAGCGCCATGGAACAGAAGGTCGTTGACTCTACATACGCCGTGCCGGCAGACACGATACTCCGGATGGTTGATCGACTGAACGAGAGCCGTCTTTTCCGCGTAACGGGAGGTGTTCACGTCGCCGCGCTCTTTGAAGAGGAACGACTTGTGGCCTTCGCCGAAGACGTAGGTCGCCATAACGCCATTGACAAGGTGGTGGGAAGAGGCATCCAGTCGAACGTCAATTTCTCGAAGGCCATCCTCGCAAGTACCGGTCGACAGCCTGCAGACATGATCCTTAAAGCCGCGCGGGTAGGGCTCCCTATTGCGATCTGGCATCATAGCCGCAGAAAAGACGGGCATTACCCTCGTATGCTTTGTCCGAAGCCCCACCATGAATGTCTACACGCACCACGCTCGAATACTAACCCCCGCCTAGCTACGCCTGTCCCGCTGCATGAGACGCCTCCATGCCCACAAAAAAGACTTCTTATTACGTTCAAGGCGTGCCAGTCCGTCTTCCAGGGGAAGATGCCGAATGCGGCAAGTGCGATACCATGGATAGACGTCTGATGCCCAGTCCCATGCGTCATAGAAATTGGTCATCTTGTCTGCAATAGGGAGAAAGCCATTTCTTTGACGCGCGATAGAATTGTGTAATACAACAGAGGCATCAAAGCAGTTACGGTAGCACCAGGTCATAGGATTCGTGCTTGCTGATCGAATGGGGGATCGACCTCTAGAAGAGAAAAGACCATATAAGGGAGCGGCGGATTCCCTTTGCAAAGGAAGCTCCTCGCACAGGAAAGGTATGGGGCACCATGAAGAGTCGAGACATCGCGCTTTCCAGCCTCTTCGGCCTGGTCATCTTCTCGCAAAAACTGTTATTACCCGGGCCCTACGACAAGTTTGTCTCCCTCGGTCTTCAAATCACGCTTCTCTGCCTCGCCTTCCTCACAACGGGCGTGATGGGCCCCATTCTCACGAGTATGATCGCAGGCGTCTTAACCGCAGCTATGCGGGGGGGAATGCCCTTAATGACCTTTACCTTCGCCCTCCTGTATGGTGTCCTCGTCAGCGTCTCAACGTGTCTGTTCCACGTTGTTGAAGCAGGACAGTTGCGACGGGGGAGATTAATGGGTGCCGCCTTGATCTCGACGCTCCTTGCAGGGATTGCGAGTTCAAGCGTGACCATCGCCTTGGGCTTGATGCCCTTTGACCCGTCATTGGTTGCAGCCATGCTGTGTGTCGGTGGCCTTCAAGGCCTCGGCGGCGGCTATTTAAGCAGCATCCTTTGGACGCGGTACTTTCCGTACGTGAATTAGCGAGGGGGATGTCACCAGCTTTCCGCGTCCTCCATCAACATTGTAGTAGAGGAAGCTCCAACGAGACGAAAGCAGTAATCGGGGGGGAAGAGAACAACCTTCTTATTTCATTGCAGACGTATCCTTCTGCTGTGGTGAAACGTGTGACCGAAAAACTGCACTCAGCCGCCCGACTGGTTAAAGACTTCAGGATCATCGTCGACGACGGGAGAGCCCACAGCGTCTGCCTGGATCTCCAGCCGGACCTCGGGAACGACATGGGGCCATCCGCCTTGGAGCTGTGCGTGATGAGTTACGGAGGCTGCTTTGCTTCGATCTTCGCCTTAACGGCCAAGAGAATGCGGATCCCCCTGAAGGCGTTAGAGGTCAGTGTAGTCGCCGTTAAATCCGATGATGAGGAAACTCTCACCGAGGCACGTATGGAGATCCGAGTGACCGCAGACGCGTCAGTGCAACGAATCCAGAAGATGGTTAGATTGACCTTCGAAAACTGTCCTGTTGGAATCCTCTTCGAAAAAGCTGGTGTGAAAACAGATTACGTCTTGATTACGAAAGAATAAAGAGTGACGGTCGCTACAGATGCGCCCCGAGTAAAAAGAGTATGTGCGTGTCTCTACGTAGCCTTTTTAGCCAGGGGGTACGTCGGGCGAGAAAACGGCTGTGGCGTCATGAGGCTAAACACTAGATGATAGCGATCACGTCTCTGGCCCTTCAGCGTTCATACGTTTGTTCTTGAAATCGTGGATGGCACTTTTAGGATGGGACAGGGGACTGCGTTAACCTTCTTCTTGCTTCTTGCAGGCTTTGAGGCTAGTTAAGTCGTTCCCGCAGTTCTCATTTCGCGGCTTGTAGACGATTTTTTAGCCGCGTTCAGTCATCATAAATGCGAAAAGGTTGATCTATCGTTTACAGGTGAGGGGTCTCGTATTGACATTACCCTTGGATTGCTCGGATCGGTGGTTACCGTCGTCGCAATGATCCTCCCCCAGATGTATCTTTCCCCGTATATTGGGACTTGAGTCGCGGCAATGGGCGTCATTGTCATCAGGACGAGCCCTCTAATCCGTAGCGGGCAACTCCGTTCAGGGGTCGACGCCAAAAAGGTCGTTGGCCTCACCTCTTTCATTGAGGGAGGTACCCTGTATCGTGGCGGTGATAGTGTACCTCCTCAGCGGCGAGATGATTGATTCTTTCTTAGCAGCCTATTTATCCCTTGGCGTCACCTTTTCAGGACCGATATCAGCCTTTTTTGTCCGAAGGATTGAGCGGGAAGCGCTCAAGGTGTCGATGGGGTTCCTGAGTGTTGCCTTGGGAATGATCGCCCTCGGCAAGGTGTTTGCGTAGATCTTGGAAAGGTAGATCCCAGCCGGCTTTCTCTAGACGGTTGTGTGTTATGGACGTCAGAGTCGTTCAGGCACGTCAGGTATCTGAAGAATGCCCTATCCGCGGCAACACTTGTAGTCTTTGAATTGAGGCATTCTGTAGATTTATTCGCGAGTCTTCACAGCGTTGTCGTGTCTTGAACGGCTGACTGCGCGTTGAAACGAGTGGTGAATGAATTTCGGTGAGTCCTCACTCGAAGCTAAACGGAGTCCCTAACAATGCCCTGTAACGTTATAAAAGACTTCGACCAGAGAGATGGCGAGAGGCTCTCGATGCAGGGTTCCTCGAAGAACGACACACCGTCCTTACAAGGGCAGGATACGCATTGATGGCTATTCAACAAGTATTGGCGGACTGGATTGCAGATCGGGCGAACCTCGTCATCGTCGGCATCGGAAATCCTTTCCGACGCGACGACGGCGTCGGCGTCGAGGTCGCGAAGAGGTTGAAGGACGCGATCTCAGACGACAGCGTGCTGGTACTTGAGAGTCAAAGCGTCCCGGAGAGCTATCTGCAGCCCATCACCGACTTCACCCCTAGTCACCTTCTCCTCATTGACGCAGCAGATTTGGGCCTTGCTCCGGGACAGCTACGATTCAGCTCGGAGTCAGACGCAGGGGGCGTCGCCGTGTCCACTCATGCTCTGCCCCTTCGCCTCGTCTGCCGGTATCTGACGCGAGTGACCGGCGCGAAGATTGGCCTGCTGTTAATTCAACCGGAATCCGTGAACTTCGGTGAAGGGTTATCTCCCACAGTGGACAGTGTGGCAACGCAGGTAGTTGAGGTTTTGAGACGCCTGTTCTCCTGATATAGATGCTATGCCATCTCCTGCGATACGCCGTGACATGGTGACAGGGAAAGAGGGTAACCTTTTATGAGAGGCTTCGTCTCCCTCACATGATTTCCTTTTCAGGGGATTTTCGTGGATGAGCCGGATCACGATGGCCCATGGCGCTGGCGGGCAGATGATGCATCAACTCGTGAAGGACTACGTCCTCACGTACTTGGGGGGAAGTGGGGCAGAGGTGCCGTTGGAGGCATTGGATGACGCCGCGGTTATTGAGGGCATCGTGCTAAAGTCGGATTCCCATACGGTGAAACCCCTCTTCTTTCCCGGCGGCGACATCGGGCGGTTAGCGATTGCGGGGACAGTGAACGACATCGCGGTCATGGGGGCCGCACCCCAAGCCCTAACGTCGGGCTTCATCCTGGAGGAAGGCTTTCCCCTCCTAGACTTCGAGCGGATCCTTCGCAGTATGCGTGCGACCTGTCGGGAGGCCGGGGTTCACGTGATCACGGGGGACACAAAGGTGGTGGAGCGGGGCGCGATCGATCAGGTCATGATCAACACGTCGGGGATCGGGCGACGGACGGAAGCGTTAGACCAGAACATTGCGGAGGTTAAGAAGCATCGACCTTTCAGCAGCCGTTGGCTGCTGGACTCCAATCTCCAAGCGGGGGATAGACTCCTTGTTTCAGGAACCATGGGCGACCATGGTATCGCCCTCCTCTCCTTTCGAGAAGGATACGATTTTGGTTGCTCCATCCAGTCCGACGTCGCGCCCCTCAACGTCCTCATCCAAGAGGTACTCGAGGTCGGCGGCGTTGTCGCCCTGAAGGATCCGACGAGGGGCGGCTTGGCCAACGCGTTGAATGAGTGGAGTGACAAATCACGCGTGGGGATTATGGTGGAGGAGGCACAGATTCCCGTCAGAGAGGGCGTGAGAGCCGCCTGTGAGATGCTGGGCATTGAGGCGCTGGAGATCGGGAATGAAGGCAAGGTCGTCGTGGGAGTTGTCCCCGAGAAGGCCATGGACGTGTTGGCGGCAATGCGGAACATGGAGGCGGGGCGGGATGCCGCCCTCATTGGGGAGGTCACTGACGCCTTCGACGGCGTCGTCATGGAGACCCAAGTCGGGGGAAAGCGTTTTCTTCCGCCTCCCTTGGGAGACCCCATACCGCGAATCTGTTAGCGTGGACTACCCTCTCTGCCTGCGTGACGCTCGCCACGAATCCACTGACGCGTGAAGCCGGGGCAGGATGACCTGACCTACATAACCAGTAGGAACTGCGCGCGTGGCGCTCCACAGATGGAGCATCGGTCGGGAGCCGCGTTCTCAACTGTGTTTCCGCAGACCTGACACACGTAGAAGGTGCTCTTCGACACTTCGTGTTGAACCTTCAACGCGTTCAGCGCTTTGGTAAAGAGCTCCGCGTGCACCTGCTCGACTTGATTCGCGACGGTGAAGCTCCACTCCGCCTGCTTGTTGCGTTCTTGCTGGGCGACCGCGATGTATTCGGGGTACATTTTGGTGAACTCGAAGGTCTCTCCGGCGAAGGCCTCATCTAGGTTACTCACGGTCATCCCGATCTCACCTGCGATCCGCAGGTGATTCATGGCGTGCACGGTCTCGGCCTCCGCAGCGGCTCGAAAGAGGACGGCGATTTGCGGTAGCCCTTCTGCCTCGGCCTTTTTCGCGAAGGCAAGGTACCGGCGATTGGCTTGCGACTCTCCTGCGAATGCTGCTTTTAAGTTATTAATGGACACGCTCATGGCACAAATCACGCTACACTAACGCAGGTGAATAAATAAGTGTTCAGTACAGCCAAGCCATGACTGGATGACGTGACTGCGATGCTGTTGAAACATGCCCGACTGACGAGGATTGAAGTCGTCGACGACGCTTCATCGGTGATGAGGTGAGGCGTGCCCACGGTCTCAGGTTGTCAATGCTCTCCGGTGACGCGAAAACCCACGGACCCAGAAGGCTTAATATCTGATTCACTCGAAAGATAACCAGAAACGGGTAACATGGGAATACAGGACAAGGTACCACGGGGGGGGGGAAAAGAGAGTGGATCGCACGCACCTAGCGCAACTCGTCGATGTAAGACGAATGGATCTCCACAGCGTGGATAGTTTGATGCGTTCTATGCACACTCACGACGGCTTCACGATCGAGGACCTCTTCTTGAAGACGAGGAGTAGTCCCTCCCCCTCTGAAGATCAGTTTGAAAATGTGCCCTGTGTGCTCATTCAGCCCTCCACGCCTCCCCGTCGTGCTGCCGTCCTCTACCTTCATGGTGGTGAAGAGGTGACCCTCGACGATCCACCGTGGGTCAGAGGGGTAGTGGGGGACGGCATGATCGTGTTGGGGGCCTCGCTTCCGAGGGGAGAGCCACTGGCGAGTGCGGTGGCCAAGACATTGAAGGGCGTCAGCTACCTCGACCTGCGACGGGACATTGTGGACCGAGGCGAGATCGTGGTGTGGAGTCAGGGCGATTTAGGCGTGGTGGGACTCATCGCGGCCGTGCTGGATGAGAGAGTCAAGGGTGTGGTGGTGGAGGTTCTCCCCCCTGAGGTCTTCGTGGACGGCGGCGTAGCCGTTGAGGTGGCGGCGATCTGCAGCTTGCTACCTCCGAAGACGCTGCTCGTGGTAGGCCACAGGCGGCGAGGACTGAGGGTTCAACAGGTCATTGATGCCTATCGGCGAGTGGGTCAAGGGGCGCGAGTGCGGCTTGAAGAACGGCTGAGCAGGGAAGGTGTGACGCCCCTCATGAGATGGATGCTAGGCGAGGTGGAGGAATGACTACGGAGATACG
>SMTZ1_10008355_pt1 | contig 10350 bp, 6 predicted proteins | sample DeeMarSWOR136_30_FD_25667 | JGI IMG/M metagenome (IMG submission 25667) | reverse complement strand
TATTGTTTGAAGAAAATTCGATACCTATGCCAGTACAACAGCTGGTGTTCAAAAGAGTATTTCCTGTGATGGTGTTGTTCATGCAATTCTCTTGTAGTATTATACCATGAACGTTATACGGGAGATTGTTATCCATAATTATATTGTTGTTTGAATCGTAAGCCTTTATACTCACCCAGTTGCCTGAGAAGTTGTTATTCTTGATGAGATTGTTTATTGAATCTGAAAGGTATATTCCAGTCTGGTGATCAAATATGATATTTCTTGTAATGATGTTGTTGTTGCTGAAATCTGAGATCTCTACACCAATCTGATTTTCATCCATAAAACCTTTGATGATATTACCAGATACATTGTTATTACAGGAACCAAGGAAAATACACCCCCAACCATAATAATTAAAAACGTAATATGATAGTATTGTAAACGCGCTTATATTTACAAAGTCAACAGAAATATCTAAAACATAATTAGCATCTCCGTTGCTTATAATTTCTGTTGTATCTCTATCTTCCCCAATTAGATTTATAGATTTATTCACAACTATGTTTTCATAATATGGTGATGAATCGTCATACACAAACACTGTATCTCCGTCACTAGCGTCATCTATTGCGTTCTGTATCTTAGTATAATTACCTGGTCCACTTCCACCAACATACAAAATATTACCATTAGAGAGAGGAAGATTGGATTTCTTAACAACGCTAGTACCAATTAATGTAGTATTACTCATACAGATAAACAATACAATAATACCAAGTACCAAAACTTTCTTACAGGTATCATTTCTCATCATACCTTTCCTCCTTCTACAATATCTCATAGAGTTAAAAGTATATAAATCTTATATAGGAATTAATAACAAATTAACCATATTATAACATAATTAGCTAATTTGTAAGGTTTAAAGAAAATATATTGAGAACAGTTGTTTTAACAATGGAAACCGTTCTAACAAACTTAAGAGAAAAGAATTAATTGCTTTGTTTCGTGGAATGTTAACCGTAAAAGTTGCCCACTCGCATTCATCATCATGAATATCTTTTGCTTTTGCCTTTATATTATAAATGTTAGTTTCTGACCAAGTATGACTTTGATTGATCTCCGCTCCAGATGAAAAAGGCCCTATCCAACCAGTATCTGAGCCATCTCCCCAATCTATAAGATAATAAATATTCTCATTTTCATAATCAATTGATTTAAAGGTGAATTCATATTCTGTACCGGGTAAGCCTTTTTTTGGTCCATTAATCGTTGGTTTAAATGGTGCGTAATTATCATTATATCTTGGAAGAATTATGCAAGATGGATATGCTGAATCCATATAGAGAGTGTTTTGTGCAATATTGTAACCAGAATTTTGGTTAATACCATCTTTAGTATTTGGGTTTGCTAGATACCTTGGATAATTTGATGAAGATTCAGAAACCCTGATCTTATGGCCTTCTTCCCAAATATATGAAGTACTCCAAAGGTCAACTTCGACTTCATATACAACACCTGGGCTCATAAATTCCCAATGATCAAATCCATTTCTATTTCTCATTCGAAGTATTCCATCACAAATAAGCATTGATTCTCCACTTGGATATACATCAGTAAGTTTAACTGTAAAATCAGTATCAGGACAATCAGATGATACATATATTCTTGCTTTAATGGGTCCTGTTGCCTCATAAGGTTCTGTTAAAGTGTCAGAAGTAAATACCAATACATCATTTCTATTTTCAATTGCTCTTTGATCATAAGGTCCTGCCCAAGTAGGAGCAAGTGGGAATAAATTTGTTCCACCTTTAGTTGGTGCAGGATTTGTTGGATTATAAATATAGGTAAGTGGGCTATAACTACCAGGCAGACTTAAAGAAAGACCATTGTTTTCATGAAAATACCATTCATCCTCAATATAAGAAGGAGGCCAATCATCAGCATATCGCCAGAAATTACCCATGGCATTAGCGTTTTTTACATCTCCCATTACATAATAAAATGCATTTGGTCTATTTTCAAAATCGTTGTTTATTTCAAGTATATATTGGTCCAAGATTTCATTCAAATAATCATTAAAAAATGTTTCTTTTGCATTTTCAGGATATAATAGCTCTCCTTGCAGCCTCTCTCCAAATAGGGCATGAGTCCAAGGTCCCATTATAAGCTTTGATTTTCCTGCTGCTCCGCTACCTCCATCATACTGATATCCAATGAAGCCATCTAATGTTCCTTGGGCAAAGCAATCATACCATCCACCAATATGAACTGCTGGAACGTTAACATCCTGCCAATTGTCTTCAAGAGAAACATTTGTCCAATATTCAAGTGAATAGTTCTCAGCTGCCCATAATTCTGGAAGAACGTAAGAACTACCTTGATGTGCAAGCCAAGTCTCTATCATATTTTTTCTAAATTGACCACCTGGATAGATAGTAGTATAAAGGTTTGGATTTGCAGGTCCAATATGTTGACATGAAAGTTGTGGAGGATTTGCCCCTGCCATATAATATTGAACAATACCCATTGCAGATCCTCCAAAGGTTGCAACCTTCCCATTAGACCAGTTCTGAGATGCAATCCACTCAAGAGTATCAGGTCCATCGGTATGAGCATCCCGAAACATCGTATCAATCCCTTCTGATTGGAAACGCCCTCTGCAATCCTGAACAACTGATGGCCATCCACTATCTGCCCATCCGCCCATTCCTGTTTTATTTTTATTATAAGGGGTTCTATATAATAGTGAACCATGGGGTGGTGAACCTCCATCTGGAAGATAAACATCTGTTGCAAGTTTAATTCCATCTCTCATCTCAACCATGAATGTTTCCTTCGTAAACATTGATTGAAAATTCTGCTTGAAAATCTTATTTGTGATATTGATAGACATATCATTTTCTATAGATTTATTTGCTGTTTTCCCACTACCAATTATAATAAAACTAGCTCCAATAAATAAAAAGACAATAAAAATTGCCATTTTTTTTCGAAAAATACCATATTTCAATTTAAAACAACCCCTAATATAATTATAAATTATGTTATTTATTATATTATTGATATATTTATCGTCAAAAAGCGAAGACGTTATAATAATAAATAAATTTTTTATTACGACTTGATTCAAGTGTCTTTGTAGCATTGGAAATTTCTCAAAAAATAGTAGAAAAACAAGTTATAAATGGAAAAAATATCCAAATACTCTATACATAAATGGATAAAAACCTATTTTTAAACCTTCTTTAAAAAAAGAAAGTCTTCTTCTTATGTATTCTTTTAAATTAATATCCTTACTGCCGTACCAATGATCAAAAATTCTAAGGCGTCCTTCATTTGTAAGCTCTTCGCGAGTCATGTTTTTTGGTTGAAAAGGAATATTTGTACCGCTTTGGCCCTCTCTATAGTGAAACCAATTTTTTGTTAAAATCCTACCTTCTTTATCAAGTCTTTTAAAAAGAGGTGTTCCAGGAAATGGTGTTAAGATATTAAGTTCTATATGATCCATTTTTAAATCATACATTGCATCTATTATATTATCAAAATCATCAAAAGTATCATTATCAAATCCAACTATAAAAGAACCACATACAGCAATTCCATGATCATGTATTTTTTGAACCACTGACTTATATTTTTCAACTACATTTGTTTTTTTATTTAGAAGGTCTATTGTATTTTGATTTACAGATTCAAATCCAACATACCATGCAATACATCCAGCTTTTTTTGCAAGTTTTAACAGTTCATCATCTACATTTAATACATCTGCATTTCCACAGCAAAAAAATCTTTTTCGAAGGCCTTTCATTTGCTTAAACAATGCTTTTGTATATTCTGGGTCTAGTGTTAATGAACCATCAGCAAAAAAAAGAAATTTTTGTCTGATTGATTTAATTTCCTTAATGACATTTTTAACTGGTCTTTTTCTATAGGTAGTACCTTCAAAAGCAGGTATTCTACAGAATTCGCAATTTATAGGACATCCTCTAGTTGCTTGGATTCTTGCAAGTGGTCTGTGAAATTTTTTAATAAGTTCTCTATTTGCAGGAGGAATTATTGCAGGGTCAACAGGTTTTTCTTGTTTGTAATAAGGTTTAATTTCTCCTTTTTGAAAATCTTTTAAAAAATGTGGCCAAGAGAGTTCCACTTCACCAATAAGTATGCTGTCGGCATGCTCTTTTGCTTCCTCAGGCATTACAGAGGCATGGTAATCAGCCATTACAACTGTTTTTCCTTTCTTTCTAAATTCATCTGCGACTTCATATGCACGGGTTGAATAGCCAGTTGGAAAAGTTAGAACAACTACATCGCAATCTTCTTCAAAATCAATTGTTTCAAATCTCTCATCTATCAATTTCATAGAATGTTTTTTGGGTGTAACTGCTGCTATTTGTTGAGCAACCAAATAATAATCAAGGATAAATACCAATGGACCAAAATTTCTGTACATAACCTTAAACCAAAAATGCTTCATTGGTGGTAAAATGAATGGTTGTACAAACAATATTTTTATTATATCACCTTTGCAGATAACGATTATTTTTTAATTTATTTATCTTTTCCTCTAATAAACGTCTTCTGGTTTTACATATGATATAACATTTGAAAATGGTTTATCTTTAGGAGTTTTAATTTTTTTTACCTCTTTTATTGATAATTTAACATCTGGACCTACAATATTTTTGTATGCTTCTTCAATTTTATCAAAAATCATATAATTAGAGGGACCAATATTTCCAAGGTTTTCATCAATCTCAATTAAAATGTCTATTTCATCTATATTTTTTTGAATGATCTGATACTGTTTAACTTTCCTTGTTTTAAGCTCATCAAGTATTATAGGAACAAAGGATAAAAGAGGTGCAGGAATCAATCTACCATCCTTTAAAATGATATTATGTAAACTCGGCCTACCTTCAATTCCTCCCTTGAAAAATGGAGAATTTAGACCACAACCACATTTGTAATCAGAAGATAACAAAATTGTATCATCAAGACCAGTATATCTAATAAAAGGAGTCCCTTTTCCAAATAATCTTGTTAAAACAATTTTTCCCTTTTTATTAGGTTCCACAGAAAGTCCATTTTCATCAACTGCTTCAATATGATAATAATCATGTTGAATATGCCAACATCCCTTAAAACATTCAATTGAAATTACACTTGATGATTCAACTGATCCATATAATTCATGCATATTACAACCAAACGCATCTTCAACATATTTTCTTGTTTTACTGTCTAATGTAGATCCACCTGTTGCAAGAGTTTTAGGATTAATGTTTTTGCCATACCCTTTATTTTTTAAAAAAGCCAGATGATAATAAGTATCAGGGTTAGATACAATGAAGTCTGGCTTGAATTCATCCAATTGTTTAATTATATTTTTTAAGGGAGCTAAAATATTAAAATATTGATGGTTTTTTAGAGGGATTATGGAGTTTACATTTGAATGAATGACATTTTTACTGATACTATGTACATTGTAAAGGCTGTTTGTACCATAATTTAAAAGGTAAGCAAATCTTGATTTTCTCCAATTTAATTTATACATTTGCATTCCTCTTATAGTAATTGGAACAGATTCAGCCATTGTCTTAAAATCTGTAAAAAAAGATATTGGTTTACCAGTTGATCCGCTAGTATTTAACAATTGAGCCTTTTTTTTATTATATCCCTTAGGAACAATACCATCTGGGTAAAAATCAGAAATATCTTTTCTTGTAACAAATGGAAGTTTTTCTATATCAGAAATTTTCTTAATATCATCTGGATGGATGTTTGCCTCTCTATATTTTTTATAATATAGAGGTACAGTATATGCATATTTTACAATTTTTCTCAGAGAATTATTTCTATGTCTATCCATTTCTTCAGGACTTAACCTTTTTATTCTACCAGTATCAAATAAAAAATTTTTCAAGAAGGGTAATCCAGTTATTGGGTTTAGAAATGGATTCATATTACAAAAAAAAACATTAACATAGGTTTTATAAGTTGTGTTTTCTGGGATATCTTAATAATTTTAAATTTCAAAAAAATGGTAATTTCATAGCCATTTTTAGTTTCTCAGGCATTTCGGGTAATTCTTTCCCTTCATAAAGGGCAATTGCAGAATTAGCATATAGATTCGCAATATCCTGAAAATGCATTTTCCCATATTCTTCATTTGCTTTTGAGGGACTTCCAACATATCCTTCAGTTATTCCTAACTCTTTGAAGAATTTACCATGACATTTTCTAGACATTAAATTTACATAGACTGTTGGTAATTCATTATGTTTTTTATCAACAAGATACGGATATTGATATTTCATAATCGATGTTTCTCTATGACCACCATGCATTTGTTTTTTTGGATCAAAGTCAATTTGATATCCCTTTTTTTTAAGCCCTTCATCCCATATATCTATTTTACTGTTCCAAAAATGAGGGCCAGTTGGCTCATAAATTTTCATATTATATTTTTTAATTGCTTTATTCATTCCTTGAAATATCCCTTTCAAATGATTAAAATCTAAATGCCAAGTACAAATAATCATGTATTTGAATCCATGTTGCCCTAATGAAGAGGCAGTTGAGTAAACAATATCTCTTATTACTTTACCTTTTATTGAAATTGTTCCTGGAAAATCAGAATTTGCCCTACAGTGACCTAAGGGAATTGCAGGCAATAAGATACATTTTAATCCTTTATTTTTTTTATTTATTATCTTTATTGCTTCAATGGCTAAATCTCTTGAAGTAAGAAAGTCCATTCCCACTGGTAAGTGAGGTCCATGTTCTTCTAAAAGACTAATTGGTTGGAAAAAAATTGTTTTATCTCTAGAAAGTTCATCAATTTGTTTCCAATTTAATTCCTCAAGTCGTATAACATTTTCATTACTTTTCATGCGAATCATTAACAAGATTCTGTTATAATAACCTTATTCTTTCATTTTTTAGAAATAATAAAAATTGAAATACACTAATTTGGGTATACCATATATTTGTATTGAAAATTATTAAACAATGAAACAATCATCGGGTCAAAACCATACTTTAATCCCTTAAATGTTCTAAGAAAAATATTTGTTTTTTTATACCATTTATTATACAGTCTTTTTGTATTTGTATATAACTCTTCAGGCGACATGTGTTTAGGTTGGAATACAACATGTCCTTGGTATTTTGACCAATCTTTCGAAAGTAATCTGCCTTCTTTTTCAAATCTATCATAAACTGGTGTTCCAGGGTAGGGTACTAGAATATATGCGCGGGGGACATCAATATTATTTTTTCTTACAAATTCATCAGTTTTGTCAAAAATATCAAGATGGTCATGATCAAAACCAAATATAAAAAATCCTAAAATAAACATTCCAGTATCATGAATTTTTTTAATTGTCCTTTCATAATCTTCAACTTTATTTGCACTTTTTCCTACACTGTTAAGTGATTCTTGTGAAATGGATTCAAAGCCTATTGCCCAACCAACACATCCTGCTTCTTTTGCAGCTTTTAAAAGTTCGTCATATTTTCCTAATGTGTAAATATTGCTAAAAGCAAAGAAATTTTTATTTAAGTCTTTAATTTCATTAAATAATTTTAAAGCATATTTTGTATTAAGGGTTAGAGAATCATCATAAAAGTAAAATGTTTTCCATGGTTGAGATTTTATCTCGTTTACAACATCTTCTATCGGACGCATCCGAAAAACATTTCTATGCTTCATATGACTTATTGCACAAAAATCGCATCTACCAGGACATCCTCTTGTTGCATGAATAGCAAATTGTGCATCTTTTGGATAAATATCTGTTCGTGGCCAAGGAATATTTTTTGGATCAACAGGCCTTGTTGGATAGTAATAAGGTTTTAATTTACCATTCTCAAAATCTTTTATAATTTCTGGCCATGTTTCATCAGCTTCACCAATAACTACACTATCTGCATGTTGCTTTGCTTCCTCAGGTAGTGCTGAAGGATGAAAGCCACCAATAATTACGGGTATCCTCCTTTTTCTGAACTCATCAGCAACATGGTATGCTCTGAAAGCATCTTTAGTAAGACAAGAAATTCCTACCAAGTCATATTTTTTATCAAAATCAATTTTTGAGCTTATTTCTTCTATTACTTCTATTTCGTAATGTTTCGGGGTTAAAGCAGCTAAAATTGGAAAGGTTAATGCTCTCCCACGAAGTTTAAAAAGTTTAAGCATAATTTTACTGTATATATTATTTTTAACATTTTCTTTTTCAAAAATAATATTTGGCTCGGTTGGTAATATAAATAATATTTTCATATATTTATCTTATAATTATGAATTGAACATTTAAAAATATTATCTTACACTAAAAAAATTATTAATTGAAAAAATATTATTTTTTATCAAATACTTCAGGATTTACACAATTAGGGGGAACTTTTCCTTTCAAGCCTGCAATCATGTTTTCTGCTGCTAAAATTGCCATATCATTACGAGCTTTAAATGTTGCAGATGCTGAATGAGGTTGTAAAACAACATTATCAAGTTTTTTTAGACCTTCTGTTATTTCTGGTTCGTATTCATAAACATCAAGACCCGCACCAAAAATCCATCTTTCTTTTAATGCTTTTAATAGTTCTTTTTCATCAATTACTGGCCCTCTAGAGGTATTAATTAAAATCGCTGTTTTTTTCATCAACTTTAACTCTTTTTCTCCTATAAGATGATGTGTTTTTTCTGTTAGAGGTATATGCAATGAAATAAAATCAGATTTACTCAAAAGTTCATTAAATTCCACTTTTTTTGCTTTTAGTTCCTTTTCAAGTTTTTCATTTTTACTTTTCGAAAAATACAAAATATTCATATTAAATCCTTTACTTTTTAATGCAAAAGCTGTACCAATTCTACCTGCACCTATTATTCCCAAGGTTTTATTAGTAACACCTTGACCTAGCATTAGCATTGGACCCCATCCTATGAATTTGCCAGCTCTTGTAAAATTGTCTGCTTCTACAGTTCTTCTTGCAACTGAAAAAAGAAGGGCCCATGCCATTTCGGCTGTAGCATCAGTCAAAACGCCTGGTGTATTACTAACAGGAATTCCTTTTTTCGTAGCTGCATTTAAGTCAATATTATCATAACCTACCGCATAACTGGCAATCATCTTAAGAATAGGTTCTGAATTTATTACTTCATTATCAATAGGATCAGATAGCAAACAAAGTAAACCATCTTTGCCTTTTATTCCATCAATTATTTCTTTTTTGGTAGGAATTCTATCTTTTTGAAATACTTCAATTTCGTGTTCTTTTTTTAGAATATTAAGTCCTTCTTGTGGGATTTTTCTTGTTACAAAAATTTTCATAGTAAATACTACCCAATTAAGAAATACAAAAATAAAAAAAGATTATAAAGTTGTTTATAAAAAGAAAAATTTTAGGAAGAAGACAGTTCTTCCATTATTTCATCAATAATACTTTCAGCTGAGTAAAACTCTATATCTCCTTCAGAGTTAAAATCTCCTTCCCAAATCAAATTCCAATCTGCATGCATAACATTTGGTTGGGCATAGATTTTAACATCCTTACAATCTGAATATTTATCTTTATCTTCAAGTTTAAAAACTTTAAAGTTTGATTGAATTGGAGATACAGGAGATTCCACACTATTTTTAGTAACCCATTCTTCAGTCAAATTTTCATCATAGACATAACCTGTTACTCCCAATTCTGACTCAGCATAAACAATTCTATCAAAATATTGAACAGGGGATCCACTATCCATAACTGTCACACGATGTGTCTGAAAGGTAGGAAGATATAGGTGTAACCAATCATTTTGATCCCAAGGTGGACCATTGCTACCATCTGAATAATCAAGTAAATTCATGTCATAAACGTGATAATAGTTCATAACACTGTAATATTGACCCCAAGTTTCCTGGTAATGTTTTTCAGCTGCCTTTCCACCGGAAAACGTTACATTGTCACATCCTTCAATTGTTAAACGATTTATCCCTACACTGTGACCTAATTCATGCATTAGAAGATTTGCAACTTTTATTCTCTGAGTCCTTGGCCAAGGTGGAATATGAACCCTAATAATTCCCTTAATTAGTGATTTAAGGTCATTTTTAAATCCAAGGCTAACAACATCAGGGTAATTTTCTTTTGCAGGCATATTAAATGGAAGACCGTGATTTGCTATTATATATCTAAAGATTCCTTTTCTTTCGTCAGGGAAATTATGTTTATAAAACTGAAGGATCTTCCCAAATGTTCCACTCAATCCCAAACCCTCAAAATGCGGAAGGACCTCTCCTCCACCATTTTTTGGAGTATCTGGCCAGCCAATATCAAAGAACATTTTTATGTTGTGTTCAGAATATTTTT
>SMTZ1_10033101_pt1 | contig 10351 bp, 4 predicted proteins | sample DeeMarSWOR136_30_FD_25667 | JGI IMG/M metagenome (IMG submission 25667) | reverse complement strand
ATATAACAGGCATATGAGCACCTTCACGGCATTGCCTGGAGCAGATGACCCAAAATTCGTCCAGAGCAATCCCACCTGGAGCCCAGATGGCAAACACATCGTTTTTGCCAGAACCGAAGCGTACAAGCTCAAGAACATTAGCGGCCAGCGCACGGTGCTTCTAAGTCCGCAGCAATGCAAGGAATTCCTTGAAGACGGAAAGCCTTTCTTGTTCGACTTATACCGGATTCCATTCAATGACGAAAGAGGCGGCAAGCCTGAACCAATTGAGGGGGCCTCCAAAAACGGCATGAGCAACTTCTTCGCAAAATACTCACCCGATGGCAAATGGATTGTCTTCTGCAAAGCCAGAAGTTATATGCTCCTTCAGCCTGATAGCGAACTTTATATCATACCAGCCGAAGGCGGCCAGGCCAGAAGACTCCGGTGTAACACAAGCAGGATGAACTCCTGGCATAGCTGGTCGCCAAACGGCAAGTGGCTGGTATTTTCTTCAAAAGTAAATTCGGCTTATACACAGCTTTTTCTCACCCACATCGACGAGCAGGGACGCAGCACACCTCCTGTCTTATTGGAACATTTTACCGCACTGGACCGGGCCGCCAACATACCGGAGTTTGTCAATATCAGACCCACCGCGATTAAAAATATCCGCGAACAATTTATTGATGATATCTCTTATCTGAGAGCTGCAGACGAATTCCTTAAAGCCGATGATTTTGCCGGCGCAGAGCGGCAATGCAGAAAGGCGCTGGAGCTGAACCCGAAGAATGCGACAGTGCACTCCACTCTCGGCGTGGCATTGGCTCGTCAGGGAAAGCTTGATGAGGCTATCAGGCATTTCTCGGAGGCGATAAGCCTTGAACCAGACTACGTTGATGCGCACTACAGCCTCGGCCAGGCGATGGCTCGCCTGGGAAAGTCTGATGATGCAATCAGGCATTTCTCAGCGGTTCTGCGACTTAAACCGGACCACGCCAAAGCACGGGGCTACCTGGGCTCCATCATGTTTGCCAGAGGAATGCTCAAGGAGGCTGCGGTCCATTTGTCAGAGGCGATCCGCCTTGACCCCAACTACGCCGACGCGCACTACAACATCAGCCAGGTCATGTTTCGCCAGGGAAAGTTCGATGAGGCAATCGGGCATTTGTCGCAAGTTATCCGGCTTAAACCCGATGACGCCCAGGCCCACTACAAACTTGCTTTGGCACTGGCTCAACGGGGACAGACCGACCAAGCCATTCCGCATTACTCCAAAGCTGTTTCTCTTAAGCCGGACGTTGATACATCACCTTTGCTGCACCACCACCTGGCAACTCACTTTGCCGAAGCTCGACGGTTCCAAGAAGCGGTTTCGTTCGAAGAAAAGGCCCTAAAGCTCGCTCGCGCCGCCGGATACCAAAAGCTCGCACAGCAAATCAAAAAAAGGCTCGATATCTACAAACAGCTAAGTGAGCCTTTGAAAAGCAACAATAACGAGTAATACTAATTAAACCATTGGCAGCTTTCCTGAGAAAAAACTTTGAATTTGAGGCTGTTAAAAAGGCATGCATAACTGGAGTTTTTTTCTTGACGGGTCAACAGCTAATTTGTTATAAATATAAGTGGTGAATTTTATGCCTGTAGAGGTGGGCTTTTATGAATTTTTAGCCCTTCGGCAGGCAGAATTTCTATAGTTTTTTGTAAAAAGGAAGGAGGTAGTCTCAAGTTGCAAAAAAATCTTCGATTTTCAATTTGCGATTTTTCATTTCTCCATATTCAATCGTCATTGACAATCGAAATTCAACAATGCTCATAGATGCTTGTCGAAGACAACGGGTGTTTTGGTGTGTGGCCAAAGAATAATTCATAATCATTTTAACTCTTTTTGAAGGAGGACTATTATGTATAGGAAATTGATTTATGTGGTTTCTTTTGTTTTGGTGCTGGGCATTGCAGGCAATGTCTCAGCGGGTTTAGTGGCTCACTGGCCCCTTGATGAGGGTTCCGGCACGGTCGCAATGGACTTGTCCGGTAACGGACACGATGGCACCATCGGTGGTACGGCCAACTGGGTGGATGGACAGATAGGCCTTGCCCTGGACTTTGACGGCTCGTCCACCTACATTGACATGGATGACCGGGTTGTGGAAGGAACCTGGTCGTTAGCCATGTGGCTCAAACCTCGAGACATACCGTATACGTCCGCAGACCAAGACTACTACGCTGTGATGCACACCGATGCCTGGGCTACTGGTGCCATGCACCTCCATTTAAGGCAGAATACCAGTCTATTAAACGCTGATTTCAACAGTGGGCCGGATGTAACTTCAACTACTGTTTTACAGGAAAATGAATGGTACCATGCTGTGGTGACGGTTACTGATGAGGGGGGCAGTGCCTCAACACTCTACCTTAATGGCGTGTTGGAGGCCGAAGGAACGGGCGGAAGCGGGGCAGACTTTTTGGGCCCCCTTAACTTCGGTTCCTGGAACAATAGTGGTCGGAATTATCACGGCCTGATGGATGACATCCGAGTTTACGACCACGTCCTCACAGAGGTTGAAGTTCTGGGCGCTATGAAAGGCGAGATATGGCCGTATGCCTGGGGCCCCGAGCCGGTTGATGGCGCTACGCATACCGATACATGGGTGAGCCTTAGCTGGAAGCCGGGAGGTTTTGCCGTCTCACACGATGTGTACTTAGCGGAAAACTTCGACGATGTCAACGACGGCGCCGAGGGCACCTTCCAGGGCAACCAGCCCAACATGTTTTTTGTTGCCGGCTTTCCCGGTTTCCCTTATCCGGATGGTCTCGCTCCGGGCACGACGTACTATTGGCGAATCGATGAGGTCAACGATGCCGAGCCGAATAGTCCCTGGAAAGGTGATGTCTGGAGCTTTACGGTTCCACCCAAGACTGCCTATGCACCGAACCCGGCTGATGCTGCCGAGTCTGTAGACCCGGATGCAGACCTTAGCTGGACGGGAGGTTTTAATGCGAAATTACACACAGTGTACTTTGGCGATAATTTTGATGATGTAAATAATGCCACCGGAGGTCTGCCGCAGGGAGCTACAACTTATGACCCCGGCACACTTAAATTTGCGAAGACCTACTACTGGCGGGTTGATGAGTTTGATGCCATCGCCACGTATAAAGGCGACGTCTGGAGCTTTACTACTCAGGGTGCCGTTGGGAATCCGGACCCCTCTAACGGTGCTGTGGATGTAAAGCAGATACCGGTTCTTACCTGGTCGCCGGGAGTTTATGCTGCTTCGCATCAGATATATTTCGGCACTGACGAAGATGCCGTGAAAAATGCCGATACAGGTTCACCAGAGTACAAAGGCACCACTGACCTTGGTGCTGAGACCTTTGAACCCGGAAAACTCCTGTGGGATACAACTTACTATTGGCGTATTGACGAGGTCAATAACGCCAATACCGACAGTCCGTGGATAGGCGGCCTATGGAGCTTCACGACCGCTAACTTCCTTGTCGTGGACGATTTTGAGTCCTACAATGACCTTGCCCCCGATGACCCCGAAAGCAACAGGATATTTAACGTGTGGATAGACGGATATGACAACCCGACAAACGGTTCTTTAGTTGGTTATGACACTCCTCCTTTTGCAGAGCAAACTATCGTTCACGGAGGTAGCCAGTCGATGCCGCTTTACTACGACAACAGTGTTGGGTACTCTGAGGCAACTTTGACATTGACTTACCCGCGTGACTGGACAGAGAACGGTGTTAACACATTATCGATTTGGTTCAGAGGCAATCCTGCAGGTTTGATAGAGGACCCGGCTGGGACCTACACGGTAAGCGGCTCCGGCACAGATGTCTGGGACACGGCTGACGAGTTCCGCTACGTCTTCAAACAGTTGTCCGGTGCCGGGACGATTTCGGCGCAGGTGCTCAGCGTCCAGAACACGAACGGATGGGCCAAGGCCGGCGTGATGATTCGAGAGTCACTCGATCCAGGCTCAAAACACACATTTGTGTGTATTACCCCCAGTAACGGAGTTGCCTTCCAGAATCGACCCACTACTGGCGGTCCCAGTGTCAACGCGAACCAGGGTGGCATTAACGCCCCGCATTGGGTGAAATTAGAACGCGACGCGACGGGCCGGTTTACGGCCTCCCACTCGGCGAACGGCGTTACATGGGTGCCGGTGGAAGGTGCTGAGTCTCCGCTAATCTCGATGAGTCCAAATGTGTATATAGGTCTGGCACTGACGAGCCATAACGTTAATCAAACCTGTGTGGCCGAATTCGCAAACGTCCAGATTACCGGCACGGTTAGTCCGATGGTTTGGACGCACGAGGCCATTGGTACAACTATGCTCAGTAACAACCCTGAGACGTTGTATGTTGCTCTCAATGGAAGTGTGGTGGTCAATCACGATAATCCGCACGCAGCGCTGATTAATGAGTGGACCCAATGGAATATTGACCTGCAGGCGTTTGCAGACCAGGGTCAATACGATTTCCCTTGGTCTTGGCAATAAGAACAATCCGCAGGCTGGTGGTTCAGGTACGATGTACTTTGACGATATTCGACTGTATCTTCCGGCACAATAAGCAGTGTGATTGAGGTGGCTCCCATTGCTTTTGCCGTAAGGCATCTGCCCGTTAGATAACGTCGTATTTTTCATATCTAACGGGACTAATATAGCAGATTTACATCAATTCGGGGCCTATGCTGAGTGACTCGGTATAGGCCCCTTTTAAATGATTATTTTGCAGTCGACGCAGCACCCGGCCAGCGGAGATTGACGATTTTATTTGAAACTGTTAAAAAAGCAGGGATAATTCGTGAGATTTTCCTTGACGTCAAAGCCGCCACTTTGGTATAAATAGATTTAGTGAGCTTTGTGCGAGTGCAAGTAGGTATCTACGGATTATGATACTCTGATGTGTGGAGTCTTTGTAGTCTTTCGAGAAAGGAGGAGGTATTACGTGAGGTACGAAGTTGTAGTAGAAACTTTGTGCTCGCAATCCCTTGTCTGCTGTCGCAGACAGCAAAGGGGGTAACGCAAGTACAGGTGCTTCACAGTGTAGGTATTTAACACTTCAATTAGCAGTTCATATATTGAATAACAACGAATGTTTTGGTGTGTGGCCAGAGCACGGTTATTTTAACTTTTTTCTGAAGGAGGACTATTATGTCTAAAAAATTGGTTTGTCTGCTTTCTCCTGTTAATCCTGATGCGGATATTGATATCCCATCGCCGGAGGGGGATAGTCCGGTTATCGATGGTATTATCGACGATGTGTGGTCGCTTGCGTCACAACAGTTTATAACCACCACTGTCAACGGAAGTGATCCCGGCGGACCCTCGGATTTATCCGGTAGCTGGTGGACGCTTTGGGACGGGGACTACCTTTATGTACTGGTCGATGTCAATGATGAAGTTTTGTTTAATGATACAGCTTTAGGCAGCTCCTGGCAGGATGACAGTGTCGAGTTTTATTTTGATGGCAACAATAGTAAAGGAGACTCTACTGATGAGGATGACTATCAGTTCTGCATTAGGTGGAGTCCCCAAGCAAACGTAGCAGAACAGCTTCGGGAATACTTTCATTCACCCGATAGCCTGGAGGGCTTCGTATATGCGGTGACCACCACCGATGACGGCTATCTTTTTGAAGTCGGGCTGCCCTGGTCGACTCTGATAGGTGGGCCGCCGGAAGGTGGTCAATTAATTGGGGTTGACGTTTTCATTAACGATGATGACGACGGCGGCGGCAGCCGAGAGACTCAACTCGCCTGGCATGCAGTGGAGGGGATCGGCTGGGAGACTCCAAGTATGTGGGGAACCGCCTGGATTGTACCGGGTCGAAAGGCCTCTGGTCCCAAGCCGACTAATGGTGCCATCGTGGAGGACACCTGGGCGAACATTGCCTGGACCCCGGGAGTTACTGCCGTCTCGCATGATGTGTACATTAGCGATAATTACGACGCTGTAAATGAAGGCGCACCTGAGGCATTCATAGGCAACCAGGTCGCGAATTTTATCGTTGTCGGCTTTCCAGGATTCCCTTATCCCGATGGTCTTGTGCCGGGCACAACTTATTACTGGCGGATTGCTGAGGTTGAAGAAGATGGCACTACCATCAGAGGCGGTGTGTGGAGCTTTACAGTTCCTCCTAAGACTGCCTATGAGCCTAAACCGGCTGATGGTGCCCAGTCTATAGCCACGGATGTAGAGCTTAGCTGGACGCCGGGTTTTGGCGCAAAACTGCACACCGTGTATTTCGGCGATAATTTTGACGAGGTGGACAACGCTGCTGGAGGACTTCCCCAGGGAGTTGCAACCTATACTCCCGGCACACTTAAAATGGCTAAAACTTACTACTGGCGTGTTGATGAGTTTGATGCCGTTGAGACGTATAAAGGCAGCGTCTGGAGCTTTACTACTGAGGGCGCCGTCGCAAGCCCGGATCCACCTAATGGTGCTGTGGATGTAGAGCATACACCGATTCTTACCTGGACGCCGGGCCGTGAAAAATGCCGACACAAGTTCGCCGGAATACAAAGGCAGCGGGAATCTCGGTGCTGAGAGCTACGAACCCGAAAAGCTTGAGTGGAATACGACCTACTATTGGCGTATTGATGAGGCCAATGACGTCAATCCTGACAGCCCGTGGACAGGCAACCTTTGGAGCTTTACGACCCAACAGGATATTTGAAGCGTGGCCGGACGGTTATGAAATCCCGACAAATGGAGCTCTCGTTGGTAATGAGCTTCCTCCTTACGCCGAGCAACGTGTTGTTCACAGCGGCATCCAGTCGATGCCGTATTTCTACGACAACAGTGTTGGGAACTCTGAGGCAACTCACACGTTGACTTATCCGCGTGACTGGACCGAGAATGGTGTGACCACTTTATCTATTTGGTTCAGGGGTGGTCCGGATAATGCTGCTGAGACGTTGTATGTTGCTCTCAATGGTAGTGCGATTGTCTCTCATGATAATCCTAATGCTGCACAGATAAATAAGTGGACCGAATGGACTATCGACCTGCAGGCGTTTGCCGACCAGGGTGTGAACCTGGCTAATGTCAATACTATTGCCCTTGGATTAGGCGATAAGAACAACCCACAGGCCGGTGGTTCAGGTAAGATGTACTTTGACGATATTCGTCTCTATCCACTGGCACCGTAAGTCTGGATTTAGCTGGCCCAATTGCTTCTGACGTAAGGCATCCTGTGTACTTCGGATCGCGAAGTAAAGTGTTAGGGCTTGGTTGATACCAGGCTTGATAAATTTGAGATTGCGAGTCCGCTCAAGGCGGACTCGCAATTATGTTGAGGATGCGCTCGGTAGCCGAAGCTGAAGCTATGGAGCGTAGGAAGGATTATTATGTGCAGGAAATTAATTTATCTCGTTTCTCTTGTTTTGGTGCTGGGCCTGGTCGGTGACACTCTGGCGGAAGATTTTTCCTGGGACAATAGCAGCGGCGATTCTCTCTGGCGCAATCCGGAAAACTGGGACCTCAACAAACTCCCCGACGCCGGCGAAACTGACGGCGATGCAATCTATATCAATTGGCTAAGCGACCCCACTGAGGTAATTATTGATGAGGACACTGAGGCCAGGTCCTGGAGTGTCACCATAAGCAACGATTCTGTTGGTGGTCAGGGTTATGTCCACCTGCACATGACCGGCGGGACCCTGTTGGCGGGAAATCTGCTCAGGATAGGCAGGGAGCAATTTGGAATGTTCACCCTCGATGACGGCACTGTGACGTGCAGCGCTTTTCAGCTCGGGCGAAAAGACCCGAGCAAGGGCGTGGTCTATATCAACGGCGGGACGGTAACCGTCTCAACGAATACGAGAGTTCCCCGCGGGGGCTCCCAGGGCAGTGAATTGCACCTTAACGGCGGATTTCTTTACACCGGAGGTCTCGTGATGAATGACCCGGATGACCCGTTGTCCGGGACGAATGGAAGTATGGATATTGCCGGAGGTGTGATGGTATTAACAGGCGAAGAGGATAAGACGGAACAAATAAAAGAGTATGTACAGAACGGCTGGATTACGGCCTATGGCCTCAAGAGCGGTGAGCTTACTACGGACGGTCTTCTGGCCTTAGTGCAAATGGACTACAATGTCACTAATCCCGGTATGACCACAATCTGGGCGATTGCAGTCAATCCCGTACAGGCTCGGGCACCGATACCGAAGGATGGGAAAATAGTGGGCATAGCGGATGCGACTTCGCTGAGATGGACGGCGGGACAAACAGCAGCCCACCACGATGTGTACTTTGGGGACAATTTCGAGGATGTAAACGCTGCCGATACTACTGATGCGACAGGTATATATCGGGGCCGTCAGGATGTTAGCGGCTATATTTTTCCCGAAGCTCTCGAATGGGGAGTCACTTACTACTGGCGGATTGATGAGATTGAGGCCGACAACACTATGCACATAGGCCCGGTCTGGAGCTTTACGGTGGCAGATTATCTTCTTATAGATGATATTGAAGACTACGACGCCGGCGAGAACCAGATATGGTACGCGTGGAAAGACGGATTCGGCTATGGTACGCTGGAGACTCCGCCATTTTATGCAGGTAATGGTACCGGCTCGGCGGTAGGCGACGAAAAGACCGATTCTTATACCGAGGAAACTATCGTTCACGAAGGCGGGCAGGCGATGCCATATTTTTACGACAACAACAAGCAGGATTTTTTAAACTACTCGGAAGTCCAGATGACGTTGAGCTACCCACGTGATTGGACGGAGCACGGTGTGGAAGTGTTGTCACTATGGTTCAGGGGCTATTCGCAATATGTTGGCGGCTTTGTAGAGGGGCCGCCCGGAATCTACACTATGACAGCCTCAGGTGTCGATATCTGGGACGCGTCCGACCAGTTCCACTTCGCATACAAGGAGCTGTCCGGTGCCGGTGCGATTATAGCGAAAATCGAGAGCGTGGCGAACACGGACGACTGGGCCAAGGCGGGCGTGATGATTCGTGATACGCTTGAGGCGGACTCAAGCCATGCGATGGTGGCCATCACTCCCGGTAACGGAGTTTGGTTCGGAAGGCGTGAAACAACCGGTGACATCAGCGTCAGCACGAAGGAAGCCGGAATCACCGCACCTCAGTGGGTGAAATTAGAGCGTACTATTGGCGGACTTGTCAGGGCCTATTATTCGGCGGACGGCAGCACCTGGACACAATTGGATATAGCATCGGTTATGATGGATATGCCTGCGTACATAGGCTTGGCGCTGACTAGCCATAATGCTGATGCGACATGCGAGGCTGTGTTTTCAAACGTTAGCTTTCCGGACACCGATGTTGGACCACAATGGACCGACCAGGATGTTGGCATAATCGGGAACGAGCCTGAACCGATGTATGTCACTTTGGCCGATGGTGACGGCATAAGTGCGATTGTAGTACACCCCGACCCCAATGCCGCGCTCATAGAAGACTGGACCAAATGGAATATAGACCTGAAAAGCTTCAGTGACGCCGGCGTTGACCTGACCGATGTCAATGACATCTCTATCGGTTTCGGCGACAAGACTGACCCGCAGCCCGGCGGTTCCGGTAAGATGTATTTTGACGATATCCGATTATATCGGCCGGCCCGGGAACTGGAAGCACCCTAAGAGTTGTACGTTGCAATTAATTGCCCGCAGTGACAGACTTCGAGTTCTTCATAGCTCTGTCGGGGTGCCGGAGAAAAAGAAGCCGCCGAAGCGGCCTCGTTTATAAATCCCTCTAAAAAAGCACTTCCCGTTCTTCTGACAACTGGGCGGTACTGGACTTGAACCAGTGACCTCCTGCGTGTCGAGCAGGCGCTCTATCCAACTGAGCTAACCGCCCCCTGGCAGAATGCTCCACTGTCTTGCTTTACAAACTAAGGCAGTAGAGAATATTCGCTTATAGTATGATTAAGAAAAATTAAAAAATCAAGGATTTTTGTGCAAAACCACTGTGTAAATGAGAGATGACATTTCGCTCGTTGATGTAAGATTAGGTATTTAAAACAAGTTATGACAAATTATGTCAGTACAACATTGTTTCAGTAAATTTGGTTATGACGAACGAATGTGGATGCTTTGATAAAAGCTATTGACTCTAAAGCAACGATTACCAGCTCAAATTTCTTCTGACAACCGCGGCAGCTGAAATCTTTTGTTGTACATTGCCGCACGCAACCGTTATCGAAACCTGCACGCTTCTGACCTTTTCTATACTTTCAACAATCACCGTGTCCTTTGTGAAAGTCATGGCAGTGACGTTGTCACAGAGCACATAATCAGGGTCGGACAAATCATCATTTGTAATCAGGTAAAGTTTGTTATCTGCATTGTTATATCGATAAGTTATATCAT
>SMTZ1_10008353_pt1 | contig 10352 bp, 9 predicted proteins | sample DeeMarSWOR136_30_FD_25667 | JGI IMG/M metagenome (IMG submission 25667) | reverse complement strand
AATGGCAAGATGTGAATTTAAGCTTGCAATGAAATTAAGACCACAAAAAGTATCTGATTTTAAAACTCTTGATGAGATGAGAAAATATTTAATAAAAGTCTTTAATGAAAGCCGTCGAGATAGACAACTTGGTGTAATGACAGATTTTAAACAACAAAAATTTGAATTTGAATCAACTTATACAAAAATTGGAGGTGACTCTTTAGGAGGTAAAGGAAGAGGAATAGCTTTTATCAGGACGCTTTTGTCTCGATACAATATTCAGGAAAGATATAAAGAGGTAAGAATTACAGTTCCCAGCACTGTTGCGATTGGTACTGATGAATTTGACAAATTCATGATAAATAATAAATTATATGATAAATTAAGTAAAAAAGAAAACGCATCAGATGCACAAATTGCAAAATTATTTTTAAAGGCAAAAATACATGATGATTTAAAGAAAAACCTAAGAATAATTTTAAGAAATTTTTCAAAACCCTTAGCAGTTAGATCTTCAAGTCTTTTAGAAGATTCACAAAATTATCCTTTTGCAGGTATGTATTCAACATATATGCTTCCAAATAACCATGAAAATATTGAAAAACGACTTAAACAACTTTGCCAGGCTATAAAACTAGTTTATTCATCAATATTCTATGCAGATGCAAAAGCCTATATCGAATCAACATCTGCTAAAACTGAAGAGGAAAAAATGGCTGTAATAATACAAGAACTTGTTGGTACTGATCATAATGGAAAATTCTATCCAACTTTTTCAGGTGTTGCACAATCATTTAATTATTATCCTGTGTCTTATCAAAAAAGAGAGGAGGGAATTGTAAGCATTGCAGTTGGTTTAGGATATTCTGTTGTTGGCGGTGAAAAAGTATTTCGTTTTTCACCATTTCACCCTGAAATCATTCCTGAATTTTCATCACCTGATCTTATCCTTGAAAATACTCAGATAGAAGCTTATGTGCTGAATATGTTAGATAGAGACATCACTTTATCTGAAAAAGAATATGAAACAATTAAAAAAGTTCATATCTCAGAGATTGCAAAAGACAATACACTAAATTTTATTGCTAGTACATATGATAAAAACGATGCAATGATTAGAGACACATTTGTTAAAGAAGGCCCTCATCTAATAACATTTGCAGGAATATTAAAATATGATGTTTTTCCTCTTGTAAAAATTCTCAAAGATATTCTTGAAGCTGGATCAAAAAGCATTGGAAGCCCAGTTGAAATCGAATTTGCTGTTAATATTGATCCTGAAAATAAAGAAAAACCACTTTTTTCAATTATTCAGATTAGACCTCTTATTATTTCCCAAGAAAAATCACAAATAACTTGGGATGAAAAGGGCATTGATAAAGACAGAATCTTAATTTACTCAAATAATACTCTTGGAAATGGAATTATTAATGTAATTAAAGATATAGTATATGTATTACCAGAAAAATTTGATTCGGCAAAAACTATTGAAATTGCCAAAGAAATCGGTGAAATTAATAAAACCCTAAAAGATAAACCTTATTTATTAATTGGACCTGGGAGATGGGGGACACAAGATAGGTGGCTTGGTATACCTGTTCAATGGGGAGAAATATCAAACGTAAAAGTAATGGTAGAAACAGTACTTGAAGATTTTAATGTTAAACCAACTCAGGGGACTCATTTCTTTCAAAATATAATTTCAAGGGGTATAGGATACATAAATATAACTTTAAAGAAAAATGAAGGTAATATAGACTGGAATTGGATTAACAATCAAAAATTTGAAAAGAAATTAAATTTTGTAAAACATATTAATCTAGCAAAACCATTAACTGTTAAATTAGATGGAAAAAATGGACGTGGTTTAATTCTTAAGCCTTAATTAAAAATAAATCTTATTTTTAAGAGAAAGTTATAAAAAAGCACTTTATTACAGGTATTCACTATATTCCTAAAAGAAGTGAGCAAATGTATGAAATACTAGAAAAAAAGATATTGTCCGAGACAGTAAAACTGATGACTATAAAAGCGCCTCTTGTTGCTAAAAAAGCTGTAGCTGGTCAGTTTATTATTCTTAGAATAGATGAAAAAGGTGAAAGAATACCTTTAACAATTGCAGATTATGACGGAAAAGAAGGGACAGTTACAGTTATTTTTATGGAAGTTGGAAAAACAACTAAACAACTAGGTGCTCTTAAAAAAGGAGATATGCTTTTAAATTTTGCAGGCCCACTTGGTAGAGCTTCTGAGATTGAAAAGTACGGAACTGTTGTATGTATCGGTGGCGGTGTGGGTATTGCTCCCTTATATCCTATTGTTAGAGAATTAAAACAAGCTGGAAACTACGTTATTTCAATTCTTGGTGCAAGAAATGAAAAGCTCTTAATGCTTGAAAAAGAGATTGATTCATTTAGTAATGAGTTACATATATGTACAGATGATGGTTCAAAAGGAAAAAAAGGATTTGTAAGTGATGTTTTACAAAAAATAATTAATGATGGTAAAAAAATCAACATTGTTTGGGCCATAGGTCCGGTTATTATGATGAAGGTTGTTGCAAATCTTACAAAAAAATATAATATCAAAACTATTGTCAGCCTAAATCCGATAATGGTTGATGGAACTGGTATGTGTGGGGGTTGTAGGGTTTCAGTTGGTGGAGAAACTAAGTTTGCCTGTGTTGATGGTCCTGAGTTTGACGGTCATTTGGTAGATTTTGATAATCTAATGCTTCGTAATCGTAGATTTATCTGTGAGGAAGAACAATCATGTAAACTTGCAGGTGTATAAAAATGGCAGTAAAAAAGACAAAGCATGAAATGCCTGAACAAAAACCAAAAGAGCGTATTAAAAATTTTAATGAGGTTCCTTATGGTTACGATGAAAAGACTGCAATTGAAGAGGCAAAACGCTGTTTACAATGTAAAAATAGACCGTGTGTTGAAGGATGTCCCGTTGAAATTGACATACCTGATTTTATTAAAGAAATTGCAGAAGGGAAAATCGATAAAGCGGTAGAGGTTTTAAAATCAAAAACAAGTCTTCCTGCTGTTTGTGGACGAGTTTGTCCTTATGAAAATCAATGTGAAGGTAAATGTACTCTTTTAAAGATTGGTGAACCTGTAGCAATTGGTCGTCTCGAGCGCTTTTTAGCTGACTATGAGCGGAAAAAAGAAATAAAAATTCCCAAAATTGCTAAATCAACAGGTAAAAAAGTAGCAGTTGTTGGTGCCGGTCCTGCGGGTCTTACGTGTGCTGGAGATTTGGCTAAAATGGGTTACAAAGTTACTGTTTTTGAAGCACTTCATGATCCAGGCGGAGTTTTGATGTATGGAATTCCAGAGTTTCGTTTACCAAAAGAAATTGTAAAAGCAGAAGTAAATTATATATCAAAACTAGGTGTGGATATTAATTACGATGTTGTAGTTGGTAAAACAATTACAGTTGATGAACTAATGAAAGAATTTGATGCAGTTTTTATTGGAACTGGAGCAGGTCTTCCTAGATGGCTAAGAATTCCAGGGGAAAACTTAGATGGAGTATACTCTGCAAATGAATTTTTAACTAGAGTTAATATGATGAGAGCATATGATTTTCCAAACTATGATACACCTGTTAAAATTGGAAAAATAGTAGCTACTTTTGGTGCTGGAAATGTTGCAATGGATTGTGCAAGAACTTCTTTAAGACTTGGTGCTGAAAAATCATACATTATTTATCGCAGATCAGAGAAAGAAATGCCTGCACGTATAGAAGAAATTCATCATGCCGAAGAAGAGGGTGTAATTTTCAAGCTTCTTACAAATCCAGTCAAATTTATAGGTGATAAAAAAGGAATTTTAAAAGAGGTTGAATGTCTAAAAATGAAATTAGGGGAACCTGATGAATCAGGTAGAAGAAGACCGGTTCCAATTGAAGGATCAAATTTTAAGATAAAAATTGATACTGCTTTGGTGGCAATTGGACAAAGCCCAAATCCACTTATTCCAAAAACTGTAAAAGGTTTAAAAATTGGTAAATGGGGCAATATTGAAACTGATGAAGAAGGTCGAACAAATATTCCAGGTATTTTTGCTGGTGGAGATATTGCAACAGGAGCTGCTACTGTAATTCTTGCAATGGGTGCGGGGAAAAAAGCAGCACGAGCAATTGATCAATATATTAAAACAAAGAAATAATATATATAAAAAAACATTTAATAAAATACTTCTAAAAGTAGAAAAATTTGGAAAATAATTATCATCACACGGGTACCAGTTCTTTCATATTTTTCAAAAGCAGCCCATATTTTTTCTTCATTATTTTTTATAACAACTCTATAAGTTAAAATCCATGTGAATAATAATGAAAATGCAAAAATTCCTCCACCTACTAAATAAAGTGAGCCAAAAACTTTTGGAACACCTAATCCTGTCCAGTCAAAAGCAGGTAACAAATATATAGGAACAAATAGAATATAAAATAATAATGCAATATACATAGAATTTTTTCTTCCAATATTTACAGGTAATGTCTTAAAACCTGCTTTTAAATCACCTACATAGTCACCAGCGTTAACCATTATCTCTCTACCGATTTCCTGTATAAAAATAGCAAAAGCAAGTAGAAACATAATAGTTACATCATTTGGAAAAACTGCTATTGATCCCCAATAAGGAATTGCGCCAACGCCAATAGCGACTGCTAAATTACCAAAAATACCATGATATTTTCCATAGTGGTTATAATATAAACCTATTAGAACAATTATAATTGTTAAAATTCCACAATTTATATTTAAACCACTATCTTCTTGAAAATTTACAAAAAGGGCAATTAAAATGGATAAAAACATTAAGATAATGCCGATTGCACTAGCTGTTTTTGTTTTAATTACTCTTTGTGGTAATGGCTTATGTGGTCTATTAACCTCATCTGATTTTAAATCTGTTACATCATTATGTATCATTAAACCTGATGAGAGGAATGCTGCACCAATTACAACCATTAATATTTGAAAAACAGAAAGTTCTGTATTTACATAGGTAGCAGTGTTCAAAGCACCAACAAATGCTCCCAAACAACTAATAAAAACTATCGGTGGACGAATTATTCTTATCCATGCCTCAAGTTTTTTCATGCAAGGTAATATATAAATGGTGTAGATTAGTTTTATGGATTAAAAAAATATTCGCTATATACATATATGGCCGTCTTTATATTCAACCATAATAAATGCTCTGGAAAAAAATAAAAAATTATCTGAAATTAGTAAGGATACATTCAGCTGTTTTATCAGGAATAGCACCAGTTTGTATTGCAGCATCAACAGGAGTAAATGTTACGATATTTCACTATATTGAGCTTTTTATTATTGGTTTGTTGGTTCATACCTACTTTTTTGTGCTAAATGAAATAAAAGATATTGAATTTGATAAAAAATCTAAAAATTTATCTGAAAAACCATTACTTGACGGTTCGATAAATATTAAACAAGCATATTATCTTGTTATATCATCAGTGGTTTTAGTACTGATATTAACATTTATTTTCTTTTATGACCGAGTATACATATTATTAATTGTTAGTCTTGCAGCGTTTCTATTTGGTGGATTGTATGATGTATATGGAAAAAAACTACCTCATGCTGATTACTTAACGGCTCTTACAGTATTTTTTATGGCTTTATATGGGGGATTTTCTGTAACAATAAATTTAGGATTATTTTCATATATCCTTATTTTACTTGCATTTTTTCAAATGCTAATAAACAATATAATCGCAGGTTTAAAAGATGTAGATCACGACTTTATCGCTGGTGGATTAAGTACTCCTATAAGAATGGGTGTTAAAGTGGAAGGAGAACTTTTTCTAGTATCAAAACGTTTTTTTACATATATTACCTCACTTAAAATAGTACATATATCTTTAACAATCTTACCATTTACTATGAATCTTATAGTATATGAAAACTGGCAGTTCTATATAGTTTTAATACTGATTTTTATAGCTGTTGTTTTCATGATTCGATTTCTAACAATTAAAAAATTTGAAAGAGAAAAAATCATGCGCGCTATAGGTTTTCATGAGATGTTTGCATTCATGGTAATTCCATTTATGCTGTATGGTTTAATAGGTGCTATAGCTACATTATTTCTGGTTATTTTTCCTGCAATATGGCTTGGTGTATTTTTGATAATTATGTATGGTAGATTAATGCCAGCAATATAACTATTTAAAAGTGATGAAATATGAATTTGATGAATAATATAATTGGGTATCTTCAGCTTATTAGACTTCAAACTGCTGGAACTACAGCACTAACTCCTGTTATCGGCGGTCTAATTATGGGTCAAAACGATATTTTTCTTCTTTTTATTCTATTTCTTATTGGTTTTTTATATCATGTTTATGGATTTGTATTAAACGAATATATTGACATTGATGTAGATAAAAAATCTGCAGATTTAAAGAAAAAACCACTAATTAGTGGTATAATTCCAAAAAGAAATGCTTTGTTTATTTCAGTTTTTTCTGCTATTTTCGCCTGTTTTATAACAATTTTTTTCTTTCCCACCTCCTTTCCAATTTTATTTTTGATTTTTGCTTTGTTTTTAGGAGGAATTTATGATAATTTTGGTAAAAAAATACCTGGTTTAGACTTTGTTTTAGGCCTTGGATTCTTTTTTCTTTGTTTAATGGGTTCAAGTACCATTACTTATGATTTTACAACTTTAACTTATATTGTTTGTTTTATTTATTTTATTCATATAGCTTTTAATAATTCTGTGGAAGGTGGTCTTAAAGATGTTGATCATGATTACTTAGCTGGTGCAAAAACTTTAGCAACAATAATGAGTGTATCTGTAAAAAATAGAAATTTAAAAATTACAAAAAAATTCATAGTTTTTTCATATTTTCTAAAATTAATTTTCATTTGTTTAGTTGTATTATTATGCATTCAACCAGAAATTAATTTATTTATTTATGAAAAAAATATATTTTATATTGTTTTATTTTTCTTTTTTATCATCATAACTTTTTTTACAATGTATAGATTTTTATTTATGTCTATATTTGACAGATCTAGATTGAAAAGGTTGTTTAGTTTGCATGAAATGTCATCGTATTTTCTGCTTATTATATCATTATCTTTATTGATTGAATTAATACCAACTTTAATTCTCATTTTTTTTCCTTTTATATGGTATATTTTGTCTAATTTTATTTTATATAGAAAACTATTACAACCGCAAGTATGATTTAGTTAAAGATATTAATAGGAGTATTTATATTAAAAGTAAGGTTAAAACATGGACATAACATCATGGCTCTTAAAAGACATTATAATATCTAGGTCTTTCCAAACACAAATTTTCTATATATTTATGCTTTTTTTCACAATTTTTGCAGTAATTTTAGCAAAAAAATATAGATTGTTTAGATTCTCCTTACTTTTATGGCTTGGTGCAGCATTAATAGGTCTTATTTGGGAGATTGTGCTTTTTGGAACAGGACTGAGGCACTATAATTTTTGGTCATCAGCTGAACTTCTGTATCATGCAATTACTGAAGGTGGGCCTGGTTTGATAGTAATGGCAATTTTTGCTGATAAAGTCGGTCTTATTGATTTATCTGAATACAAAGAAAAAGAGGTGAAAAAACGGAAATCTTAGAATGGTTATGGGCTCCAGCTAATGTTTCTAGAGAAGTTAATTACTTCTATTTTTTGGTTGTCCTGTGTATTACATTAACTGTTCTAGGAATAGCACTTTACACTCGAAATAAAAGAGCAGTTAGAATGTTTGTATTTGCCATGGGCATTTGGGCACTTATAGAGGGAATAGGTCTGGTAACAGGTATGAGGCATTATTCGCCATCAGAGGATACTACCTTAGTTTTTGTTTTTGTTGCATTTGTTGAAGATCCTGGTTGGGTTTGCCTTGGTTATATGATAGCTGAACAGATTTTTAAAAGATTAAATTTAAATAAAAAATAATGGGATGTTGTTTTTATACTATAGGAATAACCCTAGTATTAAAAACAATCCGATTAGAAAGAGACTACTTATGAAGAATTTATAGTCCATCACCCAATATTTTTCCATCCTGACTCTCCTCAAAACTAGTATGAATTAATTGTTTATAAACTTAACACATTGTAATTAAAATAAAAAGTTAATTTTAAATGAAAAATACCCTCCAGTACATTTAGATAAATCTTATTTATAAACCCTTTTTCTTAGCAGCTTTTATTAAACCATCAAATAAAGGCGAAGGTTTCATTGGACGAGATTTAAACTCAGGATGCGCCTGTGTTCCAACAAAATAGATGTGGTCTGGTAACTCCATAAACTCCATAAGAACACCATCTGGTGAACGACCTGAAAAGACAATGCCACATTTTTCAAGTTCATCTACATATTTTGGATTAACCTCATACCTGTGTCTATGTCTTTCAAAAACTTTTTCTTCACCATATAACTTATTTATTAATGTTCCTTTTTTCAAAATCGCAGGATATGCTCCAAGTCTCATAGTGGCACCATAACGAGATTCCTGTACAATTTTTATTTGATCTGGAATAAAATCAATAACTGGACAAGATGTTTTTTTATCAACCTCAGTTGAATCTGCATCTTTCATATTACAAACATTTCTTGCAAACTCAACTACAGCAAGTTGCATACCCAGACAAAGACCAAGATAAGGAATATTGTGTTCTCTTGCATAACGAATAGTTTGAATTTTACCTTCAATGCCTGATAAACCAAATCCCCCCGGAACAATTATACCATCCAATTTATTAAGAGAAGATAATCTTCTTGGATTTTTTTCGAAAATTTTAGAGTCTATCCATTTAATAACGGATTTAAGATTGTTATTCCAAGATGCATGTTTAACTGCTTCAATAACAGAAATATATGAATCAGATAATTGAGAAGTTCCTATATCAAAATATTTACCAACAATCCCAATAGTAACAGTATTTTTTATTTTCCTGATTTTCTTAATAAACTTCTCCCAACCTTCTAAATCATTATGACCTTTTTTTAGATTCAGCTTTTTTAAAACTTTTTCGCACAGTCCTTGTTGTTCAAATAATAATGATACAGAATAAACATTGTCAATATTTGAATCAGAAATTACATCCTCTTTATGCACATTACAAAACATAGCTATTTTTTCTCTACGCACATAATCCAATGGTTTTTCTGAGCGTGTAATTATAAAATCTGGTTGAATACCAATTTCTCTTAGCAATTTTACTGAATGTTGAGTTGGTTTGGTTTTTGCTTCACCTAAGGTATCAAGAACAGGAACATATGTAACATGAACATATAATACACTATCTCCTTCAAGCTTCATCTGACGAACTGCTTCAAGAAACAAAACATTCTCATAATCACCAACCGTTCCACCAATTTCAACAAGTACAAAATCCCAGTTAATCTCTTTAGCTGAATATCTTATTCTTTCTTTAATTTCATCTGTTACATGAGGAATAGGTTGAACTGTTTTACCAAGATATTTACCACCTCTTTCCTTTTCGATAACAGCACTATAGACTTGGCCTGTTGTTATATTATGATTTTTTGGTATATTTATATCTAAAAAACGTTCATAATGACCTAAATCCTGATCAATCTCACCACCATCTTCAGTAACCCATACCTCTCCATGTTCAGTAGGTCTGAGAGTACCTGCATCAAAGTTCATATATGGATCAATCTTCACAGCTGTAACCTTGTAACCATGAAGTTGTAGAATTTTCCCAATTGAGGCAGTTGTTATTCCTTTTCCTAAACCAGAAATAACCCCGCCAGTAATAACTATATAATTTACCATCCCTTTCAACCGGCAATAAGAATAATCTAAGTAATTTAAATCCTTTCCCTTTATTACAATTTTTTAAATATAAAAATTAAAAATAATTATTTATAAAAGTAAATATAAATAGAAAAAAGTTAAAACTACTATACAACCTTAGAAACACTAAGATGTTGTACAGTAGTGTTTTCTAGTTATATCACTATGTTTTATTATTTCTTAGTAGTCAAGGATATTTCTATAGAAGATACGTTTGAACTTCTACCTTCTTCATTTGTTATACTTTCTGTTCCAATTTTTATATCTTTGACTTTTGCATTTGTTACAAATCTGTTTCTAGTTATCTCTGCAGTATCAACAGCTCTACTAATAGCTCTGCCTCTAGCTTTTATTATTACTTCATCAGAGCCTCCATTGAACTGTGTAACAACTGCAAGTACATAGCTCATCGGCGGTTTGTTTCCAACATATATTACGTTTTCGTCCGGATTTACTTCTTTTTCTGGCATATTTTTTTCTCCCTGTTATTTCATTAGATATTTTGTTTTCATACAAACA
>SMTZ1_10008352_pt1 | contig 10352 bp, 8 predicted proteins | sample DeeMarSWOR136_30_FD_25667 | JGI IMG/M metagenome (IMG submission 25667) | reverse complement strand
TTTCTGCTGCGGTGATCGGAAAATATGATTACAGCAACTGGAATGGCTACCACGTTGTCTTTCAAGATGCCCGCCAATGGATTACTGAAGGTAAGATGGATTTCATCATGCCGATGGTCTACTGGCAGACCGATCATCCAACCGCTCCTTATGAACCAACCGTCCGGGATTGGTTTGATTTCATTCACGAGCGATATATCTTTCCTGGGATGATGATAAACAGACTTGGCACAGAAAAATGGCCCATCAAAGAAATTATCAGTCAGGTTGCCGTTAATCGAGATGATGGTAACGGGATGGTATTTTTCAGTTATAAGGGATTGGAAAAAGCAAACCGTCAATTAAAAGCAGGAGGCTTTCGTTATCTCGCCAACATGCCACCAATGAGCTGGAAGGACGATAACCCACCGATGGACCCTCAAAATTTAAGAGCCCATGTACTCTCCTCTGGTAAGGTGCTGTTAATCTGGAATTATCCCGATAGCAGCCTTGAAACTATAGATATTCGAAGATATAATATTTTTCGTTCGGAAAAAAGTCCCGTTGATTTTCTGAACGCGGAAAACTTGATTCATATTACTGCAAAATCTGATACATTTTATGTTGATCAATCGATTAAATGGGGTCACACCTATCATTATGTGGTGACTGCATTAGATCGGGTAAACAATGAAAGTCCACCATCGAATCAGGTGTCAGTTATGGTTCCACAGTATGTTTTGATCGATAATTTAGAGTTCATAAATTCGGAGTAGAACTAATCATGAAACGTGAGACGAAAAAGGTTTAGCAAAAAGCGAAACGTAAAAAGGCAGACGATGAAAGTTTCCCTATTCCCTATTCCATATTCATTTTTCCCTATTCACTTTTCACATTTCACTTCTCACGTCTCACTTTTAACATCAAGGAGGGATTCAAATGAAATTAACTAAAAACTTATTATTAATAGCACTACTCATAACCACCTCTTGCGGAGGGGAGAAAAAAATGTTTAAAAACGTGAATGACTTAATAAACGTGATGAAAGAACGTACTCCGGTAATTATTCTCGGCGATAAACAGGGGATGATGCTAGCTATAACACCAGAATATGGCGGTAAGGTTATTGCCATGTCAGTTGACGGCATAAAAGGCAAAAATCTGATCTGGCCCAATCCGAAAATCGGTGCCGCGGAATTCTGGAGCGGTGAGCAACGCGACTGGAACCTTGGCGGTGCCCGGACGTGGATTGCGCCGGAAGCAGATTTTTACCTGGACAAAGAGCAAAATTGGTTTGTCCCGGCTGCCATGGATCCTGGGAATTACCAATTAAATCGGCGAGAAGATAAATTAATTGTCTGCTCCAACAAATTTAGCATCAAAAATGTAAAAGATCAGAATTATCATCTTAAAATCACCCGCACCATACAACTGCTTGATTCTCCACCTGATTTCATTGATGACGATATGCAATACGTTGGCATGAAATTCACTCATGAATTAATCAATCTTTCTGATCAGACGATTGGGAGAGATGTCGAATATGTCGGATTATGGAGCCTGATTCAATTAGATACTGCTGGAACGATTATCATTCCCATCAAAAAGGATTCCGCCCATAATAATATCACGGTTCGGGATTACGGACCAACCAACTTCAATACCGTTCCACCCGAACGAATCACTATCGGCGATGATTGGATTTCAGTAAAGATCGATGGCAAATTCCGCTGCAAACTGGGTTTTGCGCCCTGGGCAGCCCGAAATGGCATCGCCTATCTCTCCTATCAAAAAAACAACGACCAGGGCATCCTCTACTTGAAACAATTTGACGTCAAGCCAGAAGGTCTTTACCTCGACCATCCCTGGGAGAAACCTTATGATTACGGCGATGCCATTCAAATGTACAACGATGATGGCAGGTTTGGCGGGTTTTGTGAGATTGAGTGTCATGGACCAGCAAGAGTTCTGGAACCAAATGAGAAGTTGGGGCATACAGTAACACTATCGGTTGTTATGGGAAATTTAGAAAAATTGAAGGAAATTGCTGGGGAGCAATTGGTGGTTGATATGGATGAGGTAAAGCTTTATTAAAGCGACTACCTTTTAATGAAGCCTCTGAAAGGAATTTCATTATTACTTTTCAGAGGCACACATTTTCCTTGTTAATAAATTAATTATAATTAAAGTCACGCTATGTCTGTTGTGATTAAAGCCTGATTTTTGAGCGGTAGCTTATTTAGTGCTTGAACGAAAACAACGTGCCACGCGCTTTTAAATCTTGAGCGATGGAATCGGTTAATGTTTATTGACATTTATCAGGAGGAATTTAATCTTGACTAAATGCAAATTTCGTTTTTTTCATTCATTTATAACTTTCATTCTTTTCTCTTTTATTGTACTCAATTCTAATTCAGCAGAGCCTCAACATAACTCGAAAGATGTTTCTGCAACTCATGCCATGGTGGCTTCAGCCCATCCCATCGCTTCATCAGTGGGAATTGAGATTTTAAAACAGGGCGGAAATGCGGTTGATGCTGCAATTGCGATGGCTTTTGCCCTGTCCATTGCAGAGCCCAATGCCTCGGGGATTGGCGGCGGTGGTTTCATGGTGATTAAAATGGCTAATCAATATGAAGCAGTCATGATTGATTATCGGGAAATGGCACCAGCAAAAGCTACACCAGAATTCTATTATAAATCAAATTCGAGCTTTACAGATTTAACACAACAAGACAAAGCGACTTCAATCGGTATTCCCGGATTGGCGTTATGCGCTGAATTGGCTATGGAAAAATATGGTTCTATGACTTTAGAACAACTATTAGCTCCTGCAATAAAACTTTGCCGGGAGGGAATTGTCGTCAGTGAAAAACTAAATGGAATGATCAATGATAATTACGAAAAGATTCTGAAATATCCTGCCACATCAGCAATTTATCTATTTGAATCGCTGCCATTAGAACCCGGAACTATACTGAAAAATGAAGACTTAGCTAACACATTTGAGAAAATTGCAAACCATGGAGCTAAGATTTTTTATGAAGGTGAAATTGCTGAAGCTATTGTCAATGAGATTAAAAACCAGGGGGGAATTTTTGAATTATCAGACCTGAAATCTTATCAAGCGAAACAAAGAAATCCCGTGATTGGAAATTATCGCGGTTATCAAATCATATCTTCGGCGCCACCATCAGGTGGAGGAACTCATTTAATCGAGCTGTTGAACATCATGGAAGGCTTCGATATCAAAGCGATGGGACATAACTCGGCCCAATTTATTCATATTTTAACCGAAGCCATGAAAATGGTTTATGCGGACAAATCAGCCAATGCTGCTGATCCTGATTTTTATGATGTGCCAGTTGATTCATTTATTAGTAAAGAGTATGCCAAAAAACAACAGAGCTTGATTAACAGAGAACAGGCAATGTTTAATTACTCGCCTCCCCAGTTGACAATTCCTGAATCAAATAATACTTCGCATTTATCAGTTGTCGATGAGAAAGGTAACATCGCTGCATTAACCCAGAGTATTAACAGTTTTTTTGGCTCAGGCATTGTTGTTTCTGGCACGGGTATTCTATTAAATAATCATTTGAGCGACTTTGATAATGAATCCAATCGACCCAATTCGATTGGTCCCCACAAACGTCCCACCAGCAGTATTGCTCCGACTATTCTCCTAAAAGATGGCAAACCATTTATGACGGTTGGAACGCCGGGCGGGACAAGGATAATTTCTGCCCTGGCACAAATCATTATGAATGTCATCGATTTCCATAAGTCAATGGATGATGCAATCGAAGCGCCACGTGTACACTGCTTGAACAAAGTACTTCATGTGGAGGATCGAATCCCAGAAGAAGTCATAGAAAAATTAAAAGTAATGGGACATGCTATCAAAATTCATCCAGCTTTTGATAATTATTTTGGAGGCGCACAGGGGATTTTAATTGATCCAAAAACTGGTACACTTTATGGCGGCGCGGATTCAAGACGGGATGGCATTGCTATTGGTTTTTAGGTAATTGGGTAACTTTGTAATTGGGCAAATGGATAACTGGGTAAAAATAAAGGTATGGAAAATGAAAAATTTAACAAAAGTCATCTCATTTCTTTTAACTATTCTCATTCTATTTTTGAATTGTAGCAAAAAAAAGGACATTGATCAAATGGTAGCCGAGTTTTTCACAAAGAATAAAGATGTAACGATCCTGGTAACCGATTCAGGTTTGGGTGGGTTATCGGTTGCAGCGGATGTGGCAGCCAGGTTGCCCCAGAGCGGTGTTTTTGAAAATACAAGAATTGTTTTCTTTAATTCACTGTTTCATAACCGCAGCGGATACAATAGCCTGAAATCTGAAGATGAGAAGGTGCGAATTTTTAACCGGGCGCTAAAAGCTATGGCAAAAAAATATAATCCTGATTTACTATTGATCGCCTGTAATACCCTTTCCGTTCTGTACCAGAAAACCCCATTCTATCAAAAGGCTAAATTCCCCATGATCGGAATTGTTGAAACCGGAGTTGATTTAATTACCAGAGAGTTTGATAAACATCCCCAGGCAACGGCCATTATTTTTGCCACCAAAACAACAATTGGTTCCAACGCTCATAAAAATTTATTAATCAATAGAGGTTATCCAGAAACTCAAATTATGGGACAGGCCTGTCATCGGCTGGCAGGAAGTATTGAACGAGGGTACGATAGTGAAGAAACAATTGGTTATATTCAAAATTATGTCACAGAGGCTCTTGAAAAACTCGATAATCCAACTACCCCCATCTTTATCAGTCTCAATTGTACCCATTATGGCTATTCGATGCAACAATTTAAAGAAATATTTGCAGCGTCTGGTTATCCAGAGATTGAGATAATCGATCCTAATCCTGAAATGGCAGATTTCCTGTTTAAGCCACCTTATGTCAATCGTTATCCAGAAACAAAAGTAACAGTAGAAGTTGTTTCTAAAACTAAAATAGGCGAACGGAAAATAAAATCGTTGAGTAGACTACTGCAGGAAGTTTCGCCTGTGACTGCAGAGGCATTGCAAAATTATAGATACGATCCCGAACTTTTTGATGCAAAGTTTGATAGCACCACGATTGGGAAAATTTTATAAAATAAATATATTCGAAGAGCTGGAAATGAATACTTTGACATTACTTCATCATCGATTTTTTCTCTCATTAATAACTTGCATATTTATTACAAAATTAGTATTGGCACAAATTCCTGAGACAGGATTAGTCAGCACACCGGATTCCATAGCTTCGAAAATTGCAACGGACATTTTAGAACAAGGCGGCAATGCCATCGACGCTGGTGTTGCCGCAATGTTTGTCCTTTCAGTTGTACAACCTTATGCTGCTGGAATTGGCGGTGGTGGACTTATGCTGATTCGAATGAATCAAAACAGCAATCCAATCGCTATTGATTTCAGAGAACAAGCTCCACAAAGTACTGACCTGGCTATATTCTATCAAGACAATGAGACTTTTAATATGAACACCAAACATGGCTATCGATCGATTGGTGTACCGGGAATGATGGCTGGCGCTGAAAAGGCGCTGCAATTGTATGGTACGATGACACTTAGTGAAATACTTGATCCAGCCATTGAAACTGCTAAACACGGATTTGAGGTTAGTGAAGTACTGGCAAATTTAATAATAGCAAATTATGACCTGATAGAATCAAATCGGGCGACCTCATCCATCTTTTTGCCTTTTTGGCTTCCAATTAACAAGGGACAAACACAGGTACGAGAGGATCTGGCTTTTACTTTTGAGCTGCTTTCAGTACATGGGACTAAGGTCTTTTATCATGGTGAAATCGCGCAAAACATTTGTGAACAATTAAAACGGAATAATGGACTGGTTCAATTGACAGATTTTCAATCATATCAACCCCTTGTACGACAACCGATTAAGGGAAGTTATCGAAATCTGGATCTTGTTGCTGTTCCGCCGCCGAGTTCTGGCGGAATAGCACTCATTGAATTATTAGCGATTTTGAAAAAATTCAATTTAAAACAATATAAATTAAATAATGGTCCCTACATTCACATCGTTGCTGAAGCCATGAAGCAGGTATTTCAGGACCGAGAAAAATATTATATGGGCGATCCCAAATTTGATGCTATTAAGCCTCAATCCGTGTTATCAGATAAACATATTGAAAAGCGTTACCATCAAATCGATTCTGCCCGGGTAACACCTGTTTTAAACCAGGGAATGTCTCGATCTAATCAAGAAAGTCGTAATGCAGCACATATTTCCATCGTTGACCGAAATGGGAATACGATTTCCATCTCTCTAACATTGAATAATTTTTTTGGTTCTGGAGTAACGATACCCAAATATGGTATTTTATTAAATAATGCCATGTATAATTTTTCCAGAGATTCATCAAAAATTAATTCTTTAAAACCCGGCAAACGTCCGCAAACCTCGCTCACTCCGACTATAATGCTCAAAAACAATAAACCATTTTTAATTTTGGGCGGCAGTGGCGCCGAAAAGACCATTTCCATGCTGGCACAAATTATTATTAATATCGTCGACTTTCAGTTGTCATTGAATGAAGCGGTTAATGCACCGCGGTTTCATTATAATTATTATGATGATGCCATTGAAATGGAAACTCGAATTGAAGCCGACGATATTGAATATCTCAAGAAGTTAGGACATAAAATTAATTTAAAGCAGGATTATGATGTCTATTTTGGGAGTGCTCAGGCGGTTCTGATCGATCCCGATAATCATATTTATGTGGCAGTGAATGATGTAAGGCAGGAAGGAGTGGTTTATATAAAGTAGGACAGGATGGCATCCTGTCCTAGATATACCGATTAAGGGTTATAATTTCATACTGATTCCATCGCTCCAAGCGATGGAATCAGTATATCAACGATTTGACACTGAAAAATTAAACCTAATTGTGTATAATAACACTATTTTCAATTATCACCCGTGCACACTGAAGGGCTTCATCAATTGAAGACTTTTTGGGCCCCCCGATCTCAACAAAATTTGGTCGACCGCCGCCGCGTCCCTCAATTAGATGTGCAACTTGTTTTACTAATTCATTTAGATTATAATCACTTCGTTCCGGGCGGGCAAAGATGAGATGAGCTTTTTCTCCTTTTAATCCAAATAGCGCCCAGATATCTCCTGATTTAATAATTTGTTTCGCCAGGTAGCGGATTTCATTCAGCTCCCTATTTTCAAATAACCTGGTAATAATTTTTTGCCCCTCCTTTTCAGCTTCACGGACATGCTCTTGTGCTTCATAGATGATATTTTGTTCGGTTAACTTTTTGTTTTTCCTTATCAATTCTCTCGATTCAGTTTGCAATTTCTCAATTGAAGTGCCAAATTCCTCTTCACCAGTAGATAACACATCAGCTAATTGGGAATTAATAGCACATTTTTTCTGATAATCCTGAATAGCCCGCCATCCCGCGTAGAATTCAAATCGCAAATAGCCCCTGATTTTTTCCCGCCGAATAATTTTAACAAGTCCTACCTGACCCGTCGAGCTCACATGCGTTCCGCCGCAGGGATCGAGATCGAAATCTTCAATATCAACTAATCGCACCTTTTCTTTATCAGGCGGCAGTTTTCGGATTCTTTTCTCATCAATTTTTTCAGGATCACTAAAGTATGCCTTAATTTTTCGATCTTCAAAAATGATCTGCTGCGCTAATTCCTCTACTGCTGTTATTTTTTGTTCATCAACCTGTTGAAGATTAACATCAATAGTAGAGATTTGTTCACCCAAATGGGAAGATAACGTTTCCGCACCCATAATCCTCAAAAAACTCTGGGCAAGAATATGAAAACCAGTGTGTTGCTGCATGAAATCAAAGCGTCGTTGCCAATTGATCTGGCATGTTACGATACCGATTTGGATAAATGACTCGACAATATGAAGGATTTCATCATTCTGTTCAATGACATCTATTACGTTAATTCCATTTATCGTTCCCGTATCATGCATTTGTCCTCCGGATGTGGGATAGAATGCGGTTTGGTCTAAAACTACTGCATAAAATGGCTCATGGGAAAATGAGCGCAATATATTTGCTTCAAATTCATTAAGATAAGGTTGATTTAGATAAAGGCGTTGTGTTTTCATAAAAATAATAATTTAATTTAAGGTCTCGTTATTGATCTGTTCAATATACTGTTCGATAACGCCTTCTAAGTTGTTAGGATCCTCAATTAGCTTTGAAATATCCAGATATTGTTTTAATTTTAATGGAATTAGTCTATTACTAACTATCTCAGGATTGGTAACGATGGGAATAATAGGTTTATCAGTTCCCCAGGCGGCACCTAACTCATGTAATACCCATTTAGAGGCTATAGAATTTGGTGACAGCAATACAATGAAAATATCACTACTCGCTAATTCGTGTTTTAATTTAGATTGCCAGTCTTCACCAGCGCTGAGCGATTCAGTTGTAAAGATACGGACATCGGGACGTTGCGAAAGAATATTTTGCACTCGATGCGCATAAGTACGATCCACTGCTGCGAAACTAAAAAAGATTCGCAAAGGGCGTTTGTTGATAATTTTATCTTTCATGTTGATTCTTTGCCTCCATCACTCGTTTTAATAGTTGTTGAAGATATTCTCCAAAATCATTAAGATCTATTGCTTTGTATGGTGCTATAACATCTGGCATTTCATCAGGTGAAATTTTGTCAGTGATTGCTGTGATACGTTTTTTTAATCCCCAGGCAGCACCTATTTCTATCAAAACCCAGGGCCGATTAACTGAATACCGACTTAGAAGAACGATAAATTCATTACATCCCACGATATTCTTTCGGATCGACTCAGGTATTGATTCGCCACCTTCAATATCTTTCTCATCAAGAAATGTATTGACTCCATAAATCTGACATTTTTCTTCGATAGCGTTTGCCATTTGTCTGGCAATCCAACGATCTTTTGTTGAATGACTGATAAATATTAAATAACCTGCATTCAACTTATTTTCTGTTTTCACAATAGTCTATAAATCCTGTGTTATTTCTTTCAATATAAGACTCATTCCTTATCTTCAAAGTACCTTTCAAAAAACGGTTTAAAAAGATCAATCGGTACCGGGAATATTGTCGTTGAATTGTTTTCTGAGGCGACTTCTGTCAGCGTTTGTAAAAATCTTAATTGCATTGCCATGGGACGTTCAGATATTACATTTGCGGCATCTCTTAATCTTTTTGAAGCTTGAAATTCACCTTCAGCATGAATCACTTTGGCGCGACGCTCCCTCTCGGCTTCTGCCTGTTTTGCCATGGCGCGCTGCATTTCCTGGGGCAGGTCAACGTGTTTTACTTCGACTAACGAAACTTTTATGCCCCAGGGATCGGTATGATGATCGATAATGGTCTGCAATTCTCGATTTACTTTTTCACGAGCCGAAAGCAGCTCGTCCAGCTCAGCCTGCCCTAAGATGCTTCTCAATGTAGTCTGGGCTAATTGTGAAGTTGCAAATAGAAAGTCCTCGACTTCAACGATGGCTTTGGCAGGATCGAGCACCCTGAAATAAAGAACGGCATTAACTTTCACAGATACATTATCTTTTGTTATGACATCCTGCGGTGGAACGTCCATGGCGATGGTTCTAAGGCTGACTCGAACTACTTTATCAACAATCGGTATAATTAAGATTAAACACGGGCCCCTGGTTCCTACTAAACGTCCTAATCGAAATACAACCCCGCGTTCGTATTCACGGAAAATACGAATCGCACTCATGAGTAAGAAAAGAACTATGATAATAGCTGCTATTATTGCTGGCATGATTTCCCTCCTTAACAAATTAATTATTCTGTTTTTCAACGATTAATTTTAGACCTTCGACATTTATAACTTTAACTTTTTCATTTTTCTTGATTTTCTGATTACTTAAAGCTTTCCAATATTCGCCATGTATCTTTACCTGGCCTTCAGGGCTAATATTAGAAACAGCAATTCCCACTTCACCGATAATTCCCTCTTTTCCCGTTGTGACTTTCTTACGATGGGATCGTAAAGCCATTCCCACTGCAAATATGAAAAAAGCAGCCGTTGTCAATGAAACAGCGAGTATCACTGAAATCGGTAAATGGATTGAAAGTGATGGCGTACTTTTAAACAGCATTAACGAGCCTAAAATCATGGAAACAACTCCTCCGATAGTTAATATTCCATAACTGGTTACTTTCACTTCTAGAATGAATAATATCGTCGCAAATAAAATCAATAATATTCCAGCAACATTAATCGGTAACTGCTGCATGGCAAAGAAAGCGAGGATGAGAAAAATTCCGCCAAGAACGCCCGGCAAAATTGCTCCTGGATTGGAAAACTC
>SMTZ1_10009514_pt1 | contig 10353 bp, 9 predicted proteins | sample DeeMarSWOR136_30_FD_25667 | JGI IMG/M metagenome (IMG submission 25667) | reverse complement strand
ATCGACCTCCTGACGAAGCCCGACCTGTTGAAGGCGGCAAAGGATGAACTGGACAAGAGGCTGATGGGCAGGACCTACAAGTCACCCGTGCCGCTGGAGGCGAAGCCCCCCCTAGACCAGTGGGCCAAGTAACCTATACCCACCTTTTTTTTACGCATAACATGTGAGTTACATCGTTTTTATCGTAAAAAAAGGTGAAATCAGATTTCGTAGGTCTCCCCGGGTCTCATGACAACGACCTTCACGTCCGAGACCGACTCAACCTTCCTCTTGAATGCCCCCGGGTCGGTGTCCCAGATGTGAATCGGGACGGCGGCCTTTGGGTGGATCGCGACCGTAGCCTCCGCTGCGTCCTCGTTGTCCATGGTGTAGGTCCCCCCGCTGGGGATGAGGAGCAGGTCCACGCCCTTCAGGTCCTTCATCTCAGGGATGAAGTCCGAGTCACCCACGTGGTAGATGGTCTTCCCACCTGACCTGATTAGGTAGCCGACGCCAAGCCCCTTAGGATGAAAGGGCACCCCCGGCGACCTGAACCGCTTAAAATTGTACGCCTCCACGGCCTCGACGGTCACCTCGCCGAAGGTCGCCTTCTCCCCCGGCTTCAGGCTCTTCACAGTGGCCCCAATCTTGGCGGCGCAGTCCGCAGGCGCCACGATGACCGAGTGGGTGGAGAGGATCAGGTCGGCCTTCTCGTCGTACTCCCCCTGATAGGGATCGACGTAGATGGTCTTCCCGCCCGCCTTTATCTTCCAGCTCGCGTGTCCAAGCCATTTCAACCTCATTTTCTCACCGATATCATATGGGTGGACACCTTTTATCTGTCTTCCTAAAAACTAAGATGCCCCTTCACTCTCCACATGAGCACTGAAACAGATCCCCATGCGACTACTTCCCGATAATTATGTTTTCCCAGCATAGGCGAATCGATGCAATTCGACCTCGTCTTGAATGCGTCGAAGACTAGCGTTTCCTCGTAAACAGCCTCTTAAGGAGCCCGAAGAAGCCCTTCGGCTCTTCCCATTCGGGAGCCTCCTGCGCCTCAAGGCCTTCCCTAAGCCTCCTTATCTCGGCGTCCCTCCTCCGCCGGACCGCAGCCATCTGCCTCCTGACGACCTCTTCGTTCCTTCTCACCCTCCTTCTGTAGACCCTCAACTGGGCGTCACCCATTCTTACCGGCGTCATCTCAGGCAGCTCATCTGCGACGACAGGGAGGCTCACCGCTGGCTCTTTGTCTTGGGCGGGTTCCATGAGCGTGACAGGTTCAACTTCAATCGACTCGGCGAACGCCTCTGGCTCCGCAGGCTCCTCAAGAAATGGCTCCTCGCCCGCCGTGGGCTCCTCGACGCCGAGAGGCTCTTCCGCCTCCTCTATTTGCTGTTCCTCGTCGAAAACCTCCGCCACTTCAGGAGGCACCTCAGGAACTACATGTTCCACCGTCGGCTCTTGGATAACCGGCTCCTCCGCCTCCAAAGCATCTGTCTCGGGTTGCTCGATGGTCGACTCTAAGAATGAGGGCATGCTGTCGAGAACCACTTTAAGCTTTGGGACGACATCCCTCATAACTTCAACAAGGAGATCCCTGCTTGAGCCCCCTGTGAGATCTGTCGTCTTTATCGCGCCATCCGTGCGGCAGACGATGAGCCTCCCACCGGGCGCAAGGCGAACTTCTTCGGCCTCGCCCATCTCCACCGGAAGCACCGATGGGTCAACTGTTACCCTCGCCAGCAGGGGTGACAGCCCCGGGAGCAGCTTCACGAGGGCGTCCACGACCACCTTCTCGTCTGACAGAAGAGAGGCGACAAGCTCTACATCCTCTCGAGCACCCCTTATGACCGAGAGGACCTCCTCCGAAGAAGCCAAAGCGACAGCCAGGAAGTCTTCTAACGACTGCATCTCCTCAAGCCCAGCCAAGTCAGAGGGGATCACACTGCTTCTACCCCTGTCCAGTTCTCACTAAGCATCCCGCTGAACCCTCTCCCTGATACTCACACCTACATGTGGCGCCACTCCCACCACGGCAATGGAAGCGCTAGGGTTCGATGCCCTCGGGAGTTTCTTTCATCTATGTGACAAAAGGCGTTTGTGTGTAGCGTAATCCTACGCTCAATATCACCCCCCCTCGCCCTGACATTTTTACCCATTCAAAAACAGTTAGAGGCTATTTCAGCTTGGTAAACGCCTTAAAACAAGACCCCCACATTTAGGACGGTCGAATTGAAAATCGGGTTCATCGGCCTCGGCAGGATGGGGCTCAGGATGGTCTCCCGCATCTTGGAAGCCCACGAAGTCGTCGCATATGACATAGACCCCGACGCGGTGAAACGGGCCGCAGAGATCGGCGCCGAGCCGGCTGCCTCCCTGAGGGAGCTCTCCATCAAGCTCAAGGGCCACCGAGTAGTCTGGATGATGGTCCCCGCTGGGGTGCCCGTGGACAGCGTCGTCGAGGAGCTCGCCCCCCACCTCGATGAGGGCGACATCCTCATAGACGGAGGAAACAGCTTCTACAAGGACTCCCAGAAGATGGCCGAGTCCCTGGGGAGCAGGGGCATCCAATACCTCGATGTCGGGACCTCAGGGGGCCTCGAGGGCGCCGAGACAGGAGCCTCCCTGACGATAGGCGGCCCCTTCGAGGCCTTCAAAAAGGCGGAACCCCTCCTCAGGAGCATCGCGAGGCCCGGGGCCTACCTTTACTGCGGCCCCAGCGGGGCAGGCCACTACGTGAAGATGGTCCACAACGGGGTCGAGTACGCCATGCTCCAGTCCCTGGGGGAGGGCTTCGAGATGCTGAGCTCCGGCCCCTACGACCTCGACCTAGAAGCAGTCTCGAGGGTCTGGAACAACGGCTGCGTCATAAGGTCGTGGATGCTGGAGCTCGCCGGCAGGGCCTTCGCCAAGGACCCGCGGCTCGAGGGGCTTAGGGGTGAGGTTGGCGGCGGGGAGACAGGGCGGTGGATGGTCGAGGCCGCCATGCAGATGGAGGTGCCTACGCCCGTCATAGCCCTCTCCCTGCTTATGAGGTACAGGTCCAGGCAGGAGGACACCTTCACCGGCAGGGTCGTCGCCGCGATACGAAGGGAGTTCGGGGGACACGCCGTGAGGACAATTGAGTAGCCGATGGGGCAAACCAGACAGCAAGTCCTCATCATCCAGAATTATGAGAGAGTCTGGGGCTCTACGAATACAATTATGAAGTAGCAGGTCGCCTTACCATTCTCAGGATTCACAATCCACGCGGTGCAATGCCAGTCTTAAATACAACTGGAATACCGGATTAGTGTGATTAAATTGACTTCTGAAACGCAGGAGGACATGATAGACAAGCTGGAGAACATGATAGCCACGGCCATGGTTCAGATGAAGATACCCGGGTTGAGCCTCGCCCTGATAAAGGACGACCGCGTGATCTACGCCAGAGGATTCGGAGCAAGGAACCTGAGCGACAACATCCCTTCTACCTCCAACACCCTATACGGAGTGGGCTCCGTGACGAAGTCCTTCACTGCGCTGGGGATAATGCAGCTCGCTGAACAGGGGAAGCTGGATGTCCAGGACCCTGTGAGCAAGTACGCGCCATTCAAACTGGGGCTTGAGGGCCACCCAATCAAAATACACCACCTGCTCAGCCACTCCTCGGGGATACCGGCAATCGGGGCTTCGACCTTGCCCCTCAGGTTCGGGATGGAACATTCATGGATCCCCATGAGTAGCTGGGAGGACTTTTTCCTACACGTCAACGGCGCTCAGGAAGAGATAGCGGCGGAGCCCGGCAAGAGGTTCTTCTACAACAACACGTGCTACACGATCCTCGGGAAGATCATTGAGCTAATCAGCGGGATGAAGTACGAGGAGTACGTGAAGGAGATGATATTGAAGCCGCTGAAGATGACAAGATCGACTTTCGTGAAAGAGGAGTTCGTGAAGGAGGAGGACATCATGTCCTCGTATCTGATAAGGCCCAAGGAGGGGAAGGTCTCCGTGGAGGACACCGATTTCCCGTTCTACAGGTTCGTCTACGCGCCGGGTGGCTTGATGAGCTCTGTTATGGAGCTGTCGAACTACCTCATCGCAAACATGAACGGCGGGGTCTTCGAGGGCACCAAGATTCTGGATTCCTCGCTGATGGAGGAGATGCATAAGATCCAGATCGAGACAGACATCTTCAAGGACATCTACGGCATGAAGGATGGCGGCAGATCCGGCTACGGCTACGGATGGATCATAGACGAAGACTTCCTCGGGCACAAGCTCGTCAGCCACGGAGGGAACATAGGGGTCGCAAGCGCCCATCTGGCTTTCATACCCGACCTAAAAATTGGGATCGCAGCGGCAGAGAATGCAGGACAGGGCCCCGTACCGATCTTCACAGGCGCCCTCATGGCCATGATGGGGAAAGATCCAGAGAAGGAGATACCTCTGTTCGAGGTAAGGAAGAGGCTCAGCAAGCTGACTGGCAAATACGCGACGTACAAGAACATAAGCAAGGGCTCGGTCGTGGAGAAGAACGGGCTGCTATACCTAGAATCCAAGATGGACGACGTGGAGACGAGTTACCCCTTGATCCCGGAGACGCCCACCATGGAGAACTACAGGTTCTACATGGTGCCTCTGCCCGGAGGCAGGATCCCCGTGGAGTTCACAGTGGACGAATCAGGTAAGGTAGATTTGTACATCGAGAGGAACCGATACCATAGGATAGGAGATTAAGAAAAGCCGGGGCACAAAAACGAGTCTTAACCATTTTTATTTTTTTTATCCGGTACTTGTCCCTCAAAGACAGCCCGGCGAGGCGAAGGGTCAGGCATCCTCTCCGTCGCCTCTCAGGGGCTCATTTTCACCCTTCTCCCTGCCCCGGGGAGGTGCGTACGCCTTAAGAGGGCGCCGGGCTCGCGTCCTCCCGCATCGCGATGGGTTCTCCGCCGATCCGAGTCGCCCAGGAAGGTCCCCCCTTCGAGACCGCCCTCAGCCTCCTCCACAGGCGGGGGCGGATCCAAGCCCTGAGCACGGGCAGCCCGGAGCTGGACGACCTGATCGGAGGGCTGGAGCCGGGCCTCTTCTACCTCTTCTACGGCCCGCAGGACGGGGGCCTCTCGGACGGGCTCCTCCTCCGGCTGCTGGTCGAGGCGGTGGGGCGGGGGAGGGCTATATACCTGGTCTGCGGCAACTACCGAAGGTCCAGGACCGTTCTGGACTCGCAGCGCCTCCTCTCCCTCATCGACGAAGCGGGCCTCGACCCGGGCGACGCCCTCTCCAGGATCCACATCGTCTGCGCCTTCTCGGAGCGCCACCTGATCCGGGCCCCCGACCTGATCGAGGAGCTCCTCGAGCAGGTGGAGGGAGTCGCCCTAGTCGCCGTCCAGCAGCTGACGAAGCTCTTCTACGGTAGGCTGGCCCTGAGGCACGAGGACCCCTCCGAGTTCACGAGAGTTGTCTCACGGCTGAGGGAGCTCTGCTGCAAGAGGGGGTTCGCCCTCGCGGCCACCTGCCGCTCGTCCGGGCGCGGCCGCCCCGTCCCCATGCCCGAGGGCGGGAGCTTCCTGAGGCATGCTGCGAACGCCATCGTCTACATGAGAGCGTCCCGGCGCGGGTCCATCTCGGCCTACCTGATAAAGCACCCCGACAGCGCCCGCATGGGGCGGGTGGTCAACTTCGGCGGCGAGGAGGCCTCGATATGGGGAGAGTGATGAGGGACTCGATGAGGGTGCGCCTCCAGGACACGATGGCCCAGCTGAAGGCGAGGTACAGGGCCGCCCTGAAGGACGGCGAGATGCAGAGGGCCTTCGACGAGCTCTGGCCCGCCTGGTCCAGCGAGCAGGGCGCCATGATCTACGCCGAGGTGATGTCCGCCCTCGACCTGCTGCTGCTGACGGCGGCCGTCGACAACAGGAGGGAGATCGAGAGGCTCTGGAGGGAGGTCGAGGGGGCGAGGCGGCTCATAGAGGAACTGATGGAGGCCGGGAAGGACGAGGGTTGACGGCTGGCTCCTGGATGTCCGCCTCGAGGGCGACCGGGCCCACCTCTGGGTCAGGGACCCCGACAGGGGCAGGGTGAAGCTCTTCGACCGATACACTCCGGACTTCTACGCCGAGCCGAGGGGGATGGAAGCGGGGCGTCTGGCGGGCCTTCTGGAGGAGCACGACGACCTCGCCGGCGCCTCCGTCGAGCGCAGGCTCTCATCGATCCGGGAGATGAGGGAGGTGGAGGTCGTCCGCGTCCGCGTGGCTCGGCTCGAGGACTACCGCTGCGTCCTGGCCCAGGTGGAGGCCCTGCCCTGCGTCGCCGAGGTCTACGACGCGGACGTGGAGCACGAGCTCAAGTACCTCTGCGACAGGGGCCTCGCCCCCATGGGGAGGGTCGCCGTCGAGGCGGACGAGCTCCGCAGGATACGGCGGATCGCCCCCGTCCCCGAGGGACTGGAGGTAGAGCCGCCGCCAATCCGGGTGCTGCGCTTCGGGGCGGACCTCGACGGCGAAGATGGCGCGGTGACGACCTTCGACCCCCGCCTCGAGGCGGAGTACGTCTTCAGGGGCCCCACGAGGCGGGTCCTCAGGGACTTCCTCGACCACTTCGCCGACATGGACCCCGACGTCGTCGCCTGCAGGGAGGGGGACCTCGCCGCGGTGCTCCGCCTCGGGAGGCACTACGGCCTCCGCAGGTTCGGGACCGACAGCGGCGGCGAACCGGAGCTGTACGGAGGGAGGGCCCACGTGAGCCTCTCCACCTACGGCCGCCTCGCCCTCTCGGGCCTCGTCGAGCGGGTCCGGTACACCCGGCTCCCGGCGAGGCTCTCCTCGGAGTGGGGCGCCGGCAGGGCCATAGAGACTAGGCAGTGTTACGAGGCCCGCCGACGGAGGGTCCTCGTCCCCAGGCGAGGCGGCTTCCAGCCCGTCATGACCCTGGAGGAGATGCTGAGGAGGCGGGACCAGGGCGGCCTCATATTCGCCCCCGACGTGGGCCTCCACGAGAACGCGGCGGCCCTCGACTTCGAGAGCATGTTTCCAAACATCATCGTCAAGAGGAACGTCAGCTACGAGAACATCCGCCTGGGCCGGGAGAGGGAGGGGTTCCTCGTCGACTTCACCCGGGAGACCCTCAAGCGGCGCCTCCACTTCAAGCACCTCAGGCACAAGTACCCAAAAGACTCCGAGGAGCGGTTCTGGTGCGAGGGCCGGCAGCTCGCCCTCAAGGAGATCCTGTTCTGCACCTACGGGTACAGCGGCTGCTGGGCCAACAGGTTCGGGAACTTCGACACCTTCATGGAGATCAACAGGGTCGCCAGGGAGACCCTCGTCGAGAGCATGGGCGTCGCCCGGGAGGCCGGGTTCAGGGTCGTCTACGGGAACAACGACAGCCTCTTCCTGAAGCGCCCCGGCGCGACCCGCGACGACTACGAGGCCCTCGCGAGGAGGATCGCCGACCGCGTCGGCCTCCCCATGGCCGTCGAGAACCACTTCAGGTTCCTCGTGCTCCTCCCCCAGAAGGGGGATCGGGGCATCGGGGCGGTGAACAGGTACTATGGGAGGACGGTGGAGGGCGGGCACGTCTGCAGGGGCATCGAGCTCCGGAGGAGGGACACGCCCCCCTACGTCGCCCGGGTCCAGAGGGAGGCCATCGCGGCCCTCCTCCGCCCCGACTCCGCCGAGGGGGTGCGCACCGAGGGGCTGAGGCGGGCCCTCGAGGTCATCGACGGGTCCTGCCGGCGCCTCCGCCTGGGCGAGGTCCCCCACGACCAGCTCAGGGCCTCCACGGTGCTCAGGAAGGAGCCCGGCGAGTACAAGGCCAGGTTCCCCCACGTCGCCGCCGCCGAGGCCCTCGGCATGGCCGGCGCAAGGGTCGAGGCCGGGAGCCTCGTCGACTACGTCTACGTCGACGCCGGCCACAGCAACCCCTTCCGCAGGGTGAGGCCCGCGGCCCTCGGCAGGGGCGTGGACGTGGAAAAGTACGTCGAGCTGGTCAGGGAGGCGGGCCGCAGCATCCTGATGCCCTTCGGCGTTGACCTCAAGGCCGTTGATGAGATTCGGCCCACGCGGCTCAGCGACTTCGCCGGGCCGGCCGTGGGCTCCGGAGCGCCCGGTGCGGGGTGCTGAGCCTGGTTGAGTCCCGGCTCCACGGGTTCCTCAAGAAGGTCGGGATGGCCTTCCTCGTCAACCAGGGGTGCTTCCTGGTGGACTCCGAGGTTCCCCTCACCATGTTCGGGCAGAGGAGGCTCAGCGACCTGGACGGGCGCCACGTTATCGACGTGTGCGGGGTCAGTGAGGAGTTCTTCAAGCCGGATGACGGGCGCTCCGAAGGGCTGGGGGCAGGCGAGTACGAGCTGAAACGGAACATCCTAAGGGGTGTCGAGGTGAAGGTCTCCCGGTCGGACCTCCGGAGCGGCTTCGTCTGCTCCGGTTGCAACTACAACTACCTCCTGACCCCGATGAGGCTCACCTCCCCGTCGGCCATGTCCAGGGGCGTCGGCCTCATCGAGTACAACAGGTACAAGTTCTCGGTAGAGCTCGACGAGGACGGCCGCTTCTGCTTCGAGGGGCTGAGGGTCGTCAGGAACCCCTCCTTCAGGAGGATAAGGCACTACGTGGTGGACAACGCAACTGCCCACATAGCTCAGCGCAGGCTGACCGGCGAACTGGATGCCCTCCTCGACGAGATGGTCGAGGGGCACTCAGAACTAGGTTATAAAAGAGCCCGACAGGTGCCCGAATCCTCCGGAAAGCTATGTCAACTTCACGCCCGAGGGCGTGGCCGAGAGGACGTTTCTCCCGAGGAGGTACTCTATCGCGGCCTCAGTCTCGCTCCTGGTGAAGCCCCTGCGGGCCATCTCCTTCACGAGCCACGGGTTTGTGTACTCGAACCCGGGGATGCGCACCGTCCTGAGGATCTGATCGTAGCATGCCCTCATCCTCATCTCGCCTCTGGTCACCGTCCCCATGATGGTCTCCTCCCTGCTCGTGAGCGGCCTGGCGTCGATCCCCAGCCTCTTCCTCACGTACTCCGGGAAGCCCCGGGTCAGCGCGCCCCCGTGGAATGTGAGCACCCGCTTGGGGTGGCACCTCCTGATGAAGCTGAGGAGCTCCCTGAAGTCCGAGTGGTCGCTGAGGGGGAACGCCCTGCCCCTCTTCCTCATGATCACCGCCCATCCTGAGACGAGGGCCGTCTCCAGTCTCTCCCCCTCGATCTTGGCGCCCTTCGGGACCACAACGGCGCACCTCCCCCCCTCGAGGAGCTCTCTCCCCTCGGCGGACTCGGCGTCCACGTAGTCGAGGGCGTGTCCGTACTCCCTGTAGACATCGCTCACCCGTGTCGCGCTCCTCGCGGTCACGACAGGTAGCTTCGTCAGTGCGTTGAACGCTGATATGATCTCCTGGGCGTTCCCGATGGAGTCGGTCCTGAAGGCGGGCACCTTACCGCTGGGGATCGCCTCCATCAGGGCCCAGCGGACCATGTCGAGGGCGACCTCCCGCCGCTTCGGGAACTTGAACATGGGGGCCCCGAAGGTCGACTCTATCACGAGTATGTCGCAGCCGACTGCCTCGGCCGCCTCCATCGTGTAGCTGTTCCCGAGGCTGAAGTCGCCGGTGTATAGGATCGTCCCCTCTGGGGTTACTGCCTCGAACTGGGTGGACCCGAGGACATGCCCCGCGTTGTGGGCCCTCACCTCTATGTCCCCGAACCTGATCCTATCTCCGACCTCGATAGATCGCCAGTTATCGAGCCTCCTCCACCTCAGGCCCTTCAGAAGCCTGTAGGTCGGCTCAGTCGAGTACTTTACAAGGTCCGGGTACTTGAAGGCGGCGGCGTGGTCGGCGTGGGCGTGGGTCACCAGCACCGGGTAGTCCGTGGAGTTGTAAGTGGGGTCGAAGACTACCCCCGAGCCAGCGTACTCCACGATCACGCCCTTGCTGTACCTAACCGTCAGAGCCAGTTCCTGGTCCTCTCCTTCGGGCATAGCGGCCTTTGCGTATATGGTTTCGGGGAGGCCGTGGACCCTTCACCCGGCAGTCAGCATCAGGATCGCCCTGGCGAGGTCACCCTCGGCGTCCTCGAGGGCCGTCCGGGCCCGCTCCATGCTCACTCCCGTCTGCTGGGCGACGAGGAGGACGTCCTCCTCCGGGATCTCGAGCTTCTTCTCCAGCGCCTCCTCGGTCACGGTGCCCCCCGCCACCTGGTACATCCTCTGCCCCTGGACGTTTATCGCGGTGACGGCGGGGCCCTCGATGACTATCTCCCTCCTCGGCCCCTGGAGGATCACCCTCTCGATGTCGCTCAGCTCGTCCATCTTGAGGCCCATCTGCTTCATCATGCGGCGGGCGCGCCTGGAGCTGACCTTGGACAACCTCTTTCACCGTGAAAGAATAT